>Ga0114972_10001189_pt1 | contig 19542 bp, 16 predicted proteins | sample M_140807_EF_Meta_FD_87354 | JGI IMG/M metagenome (GOLD analysis project Ga0114972, IMG submission 87354) | Freshwater microbial communities from Lake Montjoie, Canada to study carbon cycling - M_140807_EF_MetaG | ecosystem: Environmental > Aquatic > Freshwater > Lake | place: Lake Montjoie... | reverse complement strand
CTGCCCCAGAACGATTGCCCTGCGGGCCGGGCGCATCGTGCACGACGGTCCCTCCTCGGCACTGACACCCGCCCTGCTGGGCGATCTCTACGGGTCGCAGGCCCATGAACTCTTCGCAGCCGCAGCCTGAAATCCATCGCACCGTTCAACCCCTCGCTTCACTTTCTGCTCACCAAGGAAAACCCATGATCAGACTCAGTCGACTCAAAATGCTCCTGGCAACCGCGGCGTTCACCTTGAGCACCGCAAGCGTTGCGCAAGAACTCAAGGAACTGAATTTCGGCATCATCGCCACCGAGAAGGCCGGCGCCCTGCGCCAGATGTGGGAACCCTTTCTCGAGGACATGAGCAAGTCGATCGGCATGAAGGTCAACGGCTTTTACGCCACCGACTACGCCGGCATCATCGAAGCCCAGCGCTTCAACAAGGTTCAGGTCGCCTGGTATGGCAACCGCGCGGCCATGGATGCGGTGGACCGCTCCAATGGTGAAGTCTTCGCCCAGTTCGTCGATCTGGACGGCACACCGGGCTACTACTCCTACCTGATCACCCATAAGGACTCCGGTATCACCTCGCTCGACCAGGTGCTGAAAAACGGTAAGTCCTACACCTTCGGCATCGGTGATCCGAGCTCGACCTCCGGCACGCTGGTGCCCACCTATTACGTCTTCACCCAGAACAAACTCGACCCACGAACTCACTTCAAGGTGATGCGCTCCTCCAACCACGAGGGGAATTTCCTGGCCGTGCTCAACCGCCAGGTCGATGTCGCCACCAGCAACAGCGAGATGACTGAAAAGGTCAAGGAAAAGAACCCCGAGCGCATGGAGCAGATCCGCATCCTGTGGACCTCGCCGCTGATTCCGCGTGACCCGCTGGTCTGGCGCAAGGACCTGCCGGCAGACGTCAAGAAAAAAGTTCAGGCCTTTGTGACCGGCTACGGCAAGGATGATCGCGAGAAGGAAATTCTCAAGAACATGTACCGACTGGCCGGCTTCAAGGCGTCGACCGATGCGCAGCTGATCCCGATCCGCCAGCTCGAACTCGCCAAGGACCGCAAGAAAATCGAGGACGATGCCAATCTGTCGGCCGGCGACAGGCAGACCCGGATGGCCGAGATCGATGCAAAACTGGATGTGCTGGCCAAGCAAGCCAGGCCCTGAGTGACACCCGCAGTTAATCAAAGCCTTGCACTCGCTCCCCAGCGCAGCAGCCTGATCACGCTGCTGGCCTGGGGGCTGGGACTGAGCCTGCTCGCCTGGGCCTGGCAGGGCGCCGACATTCGGCCGATGGCGCTGTGGCGCGACTCGGCGAACATGGCGACCTTCGCGAAAGATTTTTTTCCGCCGGATTTTCACGACTGGCGAATCTATCTGCAAGAGATGGTGATCACCATCCACATCGCCATCTGGGGCACCGTGCTGGCGATCGTGTGTGCCATTCCACTGGGTCTGCTGTCATCTCAGAACCTGGTTCCCAGCTGGGTCTATCAGCCCGTGCGTCGGCTGATGGATGCCTGCAGGGCCATCAACGAGATGGTCTTTGCGATGCTGTTCATCGTTGCGGTCGGCCTGGGGCCCTTCGCCGGTGTGCTCGCATTGTGGGTGCACACCACCGGGGTGCTGGCCAAACTGTTTGCCGAGGCAGTGGAAGCGATTGATCCGCGCCCGGTCGAGGGCGTTCGGGCGACAGGCGCCACCGGACTGGAGGAAGTCCTCTACGGTGTGATTCCGCAGGTCCTGCCGCTGTGGATCTCGTATTCGTTGTACCGGTTCGAGTCCAACGTGCGCTCGGCATCGGTGGTCGGGATGGTCGGTGCCGGTGGCATCGGCGTGATCCTGCATGAGGTCATTCGCAGCTTCGAGTACGCACAGACCTCTGCCGTGCTGCTGATCATCATCGCCTCGGTCACCCTGATTGATATCATCTCGGCCCGAATCCGAAACTGGGCCACTTGAGCCAATGAGCCATCCATCCGACGCCACGGGCCGGAGACGTCCGGGGGTCTCGCTCAATGGCGTCGACTATCAGTGGCCGGATCGCCCGGTCGTGGTTGTTTGCATCGACGGCGGCGACCCGGCCTACATCGAACAAGGGTTGATCGACGGGAGCATTCCGAACATCGCCCGCTTCATGCGCGAAGGCTTTTCGTCGATCGCTAGCGGCACGGTGCCGAGCTTCACCTGCCCCAACAACATGTCGATCATCACCGGCGCACCCGCCAGCGTGCACGGCATCTCGGGCAACTTCTATCTGGACCGTCAAACCGGCGAAGCCGTGGTCATGACCGGTCCCGAACTGCTGCGCAGCCCCACGCTGCTGGCGCAATTCGCCGACGCAGGCGCTCGGGTGATTTCCATCACCGCCAAGGACAAGCTGCGCCTGCAGCTGGGCAAAGGTCTGGACCTCTCGCGCGGCAACATCAGCTTTTCCGCCGAGAAGGCCGATCGCTGCACGATGCCTGAGAACGGCATCGAGTCGGTCTTGCCGCTGGTGGGCATGCCACAGCCCGGGATGTACTCGATGGACCTGTCGCTGTTCGTGCTCGAAGCCGGCATCAGACTGCTGCAGCGCGACCGCCCTGAGCTGATGTTCCTGTCCCTGACCGACTACATCCAGCACAAGCATGCACCCGGCTCGACGACGGCGACCGAGTTCTTCTCGAAGATCGACGCCTGCTTCGGCCGGCTGGTGCAGGTCGGCGCCGTGGTCGCACTCACCGCCGATCACGGCATGAACGACAAGGCGCTGCCGGACGGTCAGCCCAATGTCGTCTTCATCCAGGACGCGCTGGATGCCCGGCTCGGAGCCAACACAACGCGGGTGATCTGCCCAATCACCGATGCCTTCGTGAAGCACCACGGGGCGCTGGGTGGCTTCGTACGGGTCTACTGCAGCGCAGGCAAGGTCAGTGCCGAACAGATCATCAATGCCCTGCACGATCTGCCGGGTGTGCTCGAGGCACTCGATCGAGACACCGCCTGCGAGCGCTTTGCGCTGCCACATGACCGAGAAGGCGACGTCGTGGTGATTGCGCAGGCCGGTGTGGCACTGGGTGCCTCGATGGCTTCGCATGATCTGTCCGCGCTCGGCTCGGAGCGGCTGCGCAGCCACGGCGGGACCACCGAAGCCCGCGTGCCGTTCATCCTGAGTGAGGCTTTGAACCCAGCCTATCAGGCCCGGGCCGCTCAGGGACTGCACAGCCACCAGATCTTCGAGTTTGCGATCAATGGAACCAGAACCCACTGAGCTGGGCGCCGTGGCGCTGCCTGACAACGCGCAGGTCGCGGTCTTTGATTCACCCAACGGACCGTTTCGTCTGGCTCGCTATCCGCTGCGTGCACCGCGTCCGGACGAGGCCTTGGTGCGGGTTCGCATGTCGACCATCTGCCGCTCCGACATCCACTCCTGGCAGGGCCATCGTCCATCGCCCTGCCCCGGCTTGCTCGGCCACGAGATCATTGGAACCCTGGTTGCGCTGGGCGCAGGTGTGCAGCGTGACATGCGCGATGCGCCACTGTCAGTCGGCGATCGAATCACCTGGAGCGAGTATTTCGTGCCGGGGCGCAGTCATCTGCGCGAGGTGCTCGATCTGCCCCAGAAGGCGCCTGGCGTCGACAAATACGGCCACCTGAGCAGCGAGACACCGCCGCATCATCACGGCGGCTTCGGTGAATACTGCTACATCCAGCCCGACTCCTGGATCTTGCGGCTGCCCGACGCCCTGAGCGACGAAGAAGCGGTCCCGATCAATTGCGGCGTGGCCACGATGTGTGCGGTGATCGAAGCAGCGCAGATCAGCTTTGGCCACACCGTGGTGATCCAGGGCCTGGGACTGCTCGGGCTATACGGCGCCGTACTGGCCAAGGCCCGTGGTGCTGCCCGCGTGATCGGCGTGGACTCAGTCGACTCGCGTCGGGCGCTGGGCCTGAAATTCGGCGTCGACACCGCACTCTCGCCCGAGTCTGCGCATGCCGCAGCCAATGGTGCCGACGTGGTGATCGAGGTCTGCGGCCAGGCCGAAGCGATCCGCAGCGGCATCGACTGGCTGCGCATCGGCGGGCGCTATGTGATCGCAGGCGTGGTCAATCCGGCCTCGATGGTGACCCTGGATGCCAACCTCATCCTGCGCAAATACCTGACCCTGAGCGGCGTACACAACTACCACCCCAGGCATCTGGTGCAGGCCCTGGAATTCATCATGGCCAACCGCACTCGATATGCCTTCGGCGAGCTGGTCGATGGCCGCTACGCACTGGCCGAGGTTGGCCAGGCGATGGCCGACGCCGCCTCGCATCGCGTGCTGCGCGCGGCCATCATTCCCTGATCTAGCTCAACTGCAACTCGCGGTAACCACCGGCTGCGACCGCATTGCTGCGGGCCCGGAATTCCGGGCCGCTGCCGCTGTATCGGGCCAGCACCCGTGTGCTCTTGCCCTCCACATTGGTGTTCACCCCGGTCATCCATGAATTGACTTCGTTGGACAGCAACCCGATCGAGCACTGCTTCACATAGTCCATCCAGGCATCGACACTGTCTTTGGGCGCCTCGACACGGGTCAGGCCGTGCGCCTTCATGTGCTTGAGTAGGCCGGACACCCACTCGACGTTGTATTCGATGCTGCGGGGAATATTACCCAGCGCACCCATCGGCCCCATCACCATCAGCAGATTCGGAAATCCGGCGTTCTGAAAGCCGTGAAAGGTCCGAGCGCCGTTCTTCCACTGGTCCTTGAGCCGCTGACCATCGATGCCACGGATGTCCATGCGATCGAATGCGCCGGTCAATGCATCAAAGCCGGTCGCATAGATGATCATGTCGAATTCGAAGTCGCGATCGCGGGTTCGGATGCCGGTCGGTGTGATGCGCTCGATCGGGGTTTCCTGAAGATCGACCAATTCAACATTCGGCTGGTTGTAGAGCTCGTAGTAGCGCGTCTCCAGTGGCAGGCGGCGGGTGCCGAAGCCATGGTTCTTCGGGATCAGACGCTCGGCCACCTTCGGGTCTTTCACCCGCTGTCGAATCTTGCGCGCCGCGAAATCAGACATCAGCGCATTGGCCTTCGGATCGGTGAGCACGTCGCTGTAATTGCCCACCCAGATGCCGAAGCCGGGCTCGCCATAGCGCTGCTCCCAGAAGGCTTCGCGCTCATCGGCGGGCACATCGAGTGTCTTGCGATCGATCGGCTGGTGGATGAAGCCGCCCGGGCTCTGGCTGCAGCGCTGAAAGATGTCGTCGTAACGGGATTTGATGTCGCGTTGCTGCTCTGGCGTGATCGGCCCGTTACCCAGCGGGGCGCACCAGTTGGCGGTGCGTTGAAATACCGTGAGCTGAGCCGCAGTCTTGGCGACTTCCTGGATGGTCTGGACACCGGTTGCGCCGGTGCCGATCACCGCGACCCGCTTGCCTGTGAAATCAACCGGCTCACGCGGCCAGTTGGCGGTGTGACAGGACACGCCCCTGTAGGTGTCGATGCCCTCAATGCGAGGCAGGGTCGGGGCCGACAGCGCGCCGATCGCGGTGATCAGAAAGCGCCCTCGCAGGGTTTCACCTGATTCGAGCGTGAGTTCCCAGACGCGTTCATCCTCGATCCAGCGCGCTGCACGCACGCGGCTGCGAAACAGGATGTCGCGGCGCAGGTCGAAGCGGTCGGCCACATGGCCTGCATACCGCAGCGTCTCGGGCTGCGGAGCGAAATGCTCTGACCAGCTCCAGTCCTGGAGCAGTTCCTTCGAGAACGAAAACCCGTAGGAATAGCTCTCGGAATCGAAGCGGGCGCCCGGGTAGCGGTTCCAGTACCAGGTGCCACCCACATCGGTCCCGGCCTCGATCACTCTCACCGAAAGCCCCAGTTCGCGCACTCGATAGTGCTGATACAGGCCTGACAAGCCGGCGCCGATGATGATGACGTCGGTCTGGGGATGGAGGGCTTGCGCAGTCCGACTTTCAGACGAAGGCTCACTCATGAAAGGATCTCCTTGTGTTGGTTCAAGACACGGCCGGTCAACTCTGCAGCACCATCACGACGCCGAGAATCAGCAAGGCCATGCCCATCCATTCTTTTGCACTGTTGCGCTGCTTGAAGAGCTGTCGCGACACCAGTTGTGCAATGAAAATCTCGACCAGCGCGAGGGTTCGTACCCGGGCCGCGCTTTCAATTGCAAAAGCCAGGAACCAGGCCTGCGAGGCGGCGGCACCACAGGCTCCGGCGAACAGGGACGGCCGCCATGCGCTCAGAATCTTCGTCAGCAGTGGACGGTCCCGCATCAGCATGTAGCCCACCAGCACCGCGGTCTGGATGCACAGCCCCAACGCCAGCACGAAGCTCGCGCCGACCACAAACGAGGGCAATTCAAGGCTTCTGATCGCGCCCCGGAATCCGATCGAGGCGATGCCAAAGCCTGCGCCCGAGGCCACACCGAGCAGCACCGGACGCAGCGCCCACTGAGCCCCCTTCGATGGCCAGGACATGACCAGCACACCGGCGGTCGCCGCAGCAATCGCCACCATCAGCGCTGGTCCGATGGCATCGGCCAGAAAGACCAGGCCAAAGAGCGCCACCCAGACCGGCTCGAACTTGGTGAGCGCAGTCGCCACCACGAATGACTTCTCGCGCATCGCGGCCAGCATCAGAAACGTGCCCATGATCTGAGCCAGACCACCGGTGATCGCCCAGAGCCAGGTCATTGCATTGGGGCGCGGCAGGGGCGTGCCCGTGACGGTCAGCACCACCGCACAAAACAGCAGACCGAAGGGCAGTCCGTAGAGGAATCGGACCTGTGTCGCGCCCAGCGTGCCGAGCGTTTCGGTCAGATTGCGCTGCATGACATTGCGTCCGGTCTGGATCGCGGCTGCAGCCAGCGTGAACACGATCCAGTACCAGGGTTCGATGCTCACGAGCGCACCCCGGTATTGGCCTGCGCTTGCTCCAGGCCAGCCGCGACCGCAGCACAGCCGGCATCCAGCACTGACCCTGCTGTGGCCACCGACAGGCCATTCGCTTCACTCCAGCGCAACAGGGCGCGATCCTGAATCGAACGCATGCATGCAGCCAGGTCCTCGGGCATCACGAAGACTTCTTCGTGCAGCGATTGCATCGAAAACAAGCGCCGCGCAGCCCGTCCGCTGAAATCGAATCGCTGACTGTCGATCGTGAGATAGCTGTGTGCGCAGGGGATCCAGGGCACCCGGGCCGCATCGAGCACCGGCGCAGCCAATGGGGCATTGGTGCGGGACAATTCGAAGATACCGACCGTGAGCACCACTTCCGAATGCCGGCAGTCGTGGGCCACCTGCGCGAGCAGCCGATGTCGAGCAGCACTTGAGCCGTCGGCATCGAGGAACTCGGCCAGTGGATCGCCTGTACTCAGCACCTGATTGGGCAGCGCATCGAGCCGCGCAGCCAACTGGTCGAAGCGACCAACCCCCATCGCCCGGATCGCCTCGCAACGAGGCGTCGCAGCGTCGATCTCAAATTGCAGGGGGGCAGGCAGGTGCATCCGGAGAATCCGCATCAAGCAGGACAATTCACCAGTATGCAATCAGTGCCGTGCCGGTCATTGCGCGGGGTTCCGGATTCGGTCTGGATAAACCGGTGAGCAGGCCATCGGCGCGCTCAGGACCGGGCAGGCCAGCGCCACGCAGGGCGGCCGATCGCGGCCTCGCCCTCGATTTCCGTCATGCCGAGCTGCTTGTGCAGGCGAATCGAATGACAGTCTGCACCGGCTTCGAGCGCGGCCACCAGCCGGCTCGCGTGCGACACCACCACGACCTGCGAGCGCCGGGCTGCAGCCCCAATCAGGCGGCCCAGTGCCGGCAGCAGGTCCGGATGCAGGCTGGTCTCGGGTTCGTTGAGCACCAGCAGCGGGGCGGGCCTGGGTGAGAGCAAGGCCGCGATCCACAACAGATACCGCAGTGTTCCATCGGATAGCTCACTGCCTCGCAGGGCGCGCAACAGGCCGTGCTGATGCATGGCAATGTCGAAGCGCCCCTCACTGACCTGCACCTCGCATCGCGCGCCCGGGAATGCGTCTTCGATCGCTGCATCCAGCGCCTCGACATCACCGATCTCGCGGATGGTCTGCAATGCGGCCGCCAGATCCGATCCATCGTTGGCCAGCACCGGCGTATGCGTGCCGATCTGCGGCATTCGGGCGGGCGCTTGAGCATCGGTTCGGAAATGATCATAAAAGCGCCAAAGGCGCATCGAATCGCGCAACCAGGTCAATTCCGGCGCCACCCGCGGGTCGGCGAAATGCGCGAGCATGCTGTCGACCGGCGGCACCGCGTCGCTCACCGTCTGCCAGGCGCCGCGGGCATCGCGTGCCCGAAGCACCTGATTGCGCCGCTCGACCAGCACCGCCGAGGGATGCAGCAGCGGCCCGGCCCAGACCTGCTCGACCTTGATCTGCGCGTCTCGGGCGAATGCAGACCGTCCCGGGGGCGGCAGCCCGACATCGATCGCATAGCCAAACGACTCACTGCCGAATCCCAGCTTCAGGGCAAGCGGCGCACTGCGGGGCCCGCCCTGCACCGGCCGCTCACCGCTGCGCACCTCACGCGAGAAGGATTCCGGGCCAGCCCATAAGGTCGACTGCAGCCCGCCTTCAAGCGCCAGCGATGAGACCAGGCGCCCCTGCGCGATGTCCGCGAGCAGGCGCAGCGCACGATACAGATTGGACTTGCCGCTGCCATTGGCACCGGTCACCACCGTGAGCTGCCCGGGCGCAAGGATCAGCTCATGCAGAGAGCGGTATTGGGCAATCGCGATGACTTCGATCATGATCCACGGATTGTGAGGGAAGACGGATCGCGCGTTGCAGCCTGTGCAGATGAGTGGTGACCGGAAAAGCCGCCAGCTGGCCGCGCTGGCTGTCGTCGGGCTGGGCACGTCACTCGCACCGCTGGACTTTGCAGTGAACATCGCGTTTCCGGTGATGACGCAAGCCTTCGGGCTGCAAGCGCATTCAATCCGCTGGGTCGCGGTCAGCCTGCTGCTGACCTACGGCAGCCTGATGCTCGTCTTTGGCGCACTGGGCGATCGCATCGGCCATCTGCGGGTGTTTCGCGCCGGGCTCATCACCGGTGTGGTCGCGTTTGTCGGCTGCGCGCTGGCCCCCAGCTTTGGCTGGCTGCTGGCCGCCCGCGTGCTGCAAGGTGTCGCCGTGGCCTTGACGCTGTCGTGCGGCCCGGCGCTGGCCACCCTGCTTTTCGAAGAAGGGAGACGCACCTGGGCCTTGTCGGCCTATGGCGCGATGGCCGCGGTCTCGGCACTGATCGCACCGGTGATCGGCGGGGCCAGCATCGCCCTGATGGGCTGGCCCGGCGTGTACTGGTTTCGGGTACCGGTCATGCTGACGGCGCTGCTGTGCCTGCCGGTGGTTGCGCGCTGCCTCACGCAGCGGCCCATGCAGAGCCGCGACGGCACACGCCCCGACTTCGATGTGTTCGGCTCAGGCTTGCTGGCGGCCAGTGTCGCGCTGCTGCTGCTCGCCCCTGCACTGCCCGATCAGGGCTCGATCAGCGCAAGCCACTCGAGCAGCTGGATTGCGGGCCTGTGTGCGGTGCTCGGACTGGGGTTGATGGTGGCCTTCATCCGGCATCAACGCGATCGAGCGCATCCCTTCTTGCCGGGTACCGTGGTGCGCGACCTTGATTTCTGGTTGATCAACCTGGCCGCCACCATCGTGCAGTTCACCAGTTTCGCGGTGCCGCTGATCACGCCCTATTACCTGATGCATGTCACCGGTCTCAGTTCGCTTCAAAGTGGCCTGCTGCTGGCCATCTGGGCGAGCGGCTCACTGCTTGGCTCGGGCGGGGCGAGTCGTCTGGTTCAGGCACTGGGCAATGGCGGCGCGGCGTTTGTGGCGATCCTGCTTTCAAGCGCAGGCCTGGCGGGTCTGGCTGTGCAGGGCGAGGCCACACGATTCGGTCTGATGGTTTGCGCACTCTGGGTCCAGGGTCTTGGCCTTGGACTGTTCCAGGTGGTCTACACCGATCTGGTGGTGGCGAGCCTGCCGCTGTCGGCACGGGGTGTGGCGGGCAGCCTCACCATGGTGACGCGCACGATCGGCCTGGTGTTCGGTGCATCGCTCTGGATGGCAGTGCTGCAGGGCTTGAACGCCTCGGCACGGGCTGAGTCGATCGAGGCTCGAGCCGCCTATGCGAGCGCCTATGACGGGGTGATGCTGGCCGCCGCGATGGTCAGCGGCGGCTTTGTGCTGCTCAGTTGTCTGCGCCGCGGACTGTGGTTCGGGCGACGCTGATTTCAGCAGCGCATCAGATGTCCGCAGGCTTGCCGCTCATGCCCACATTCGGATGGGCCTTGGCCACCAGCTCGGTGAGCACCGGCCCGATGGCGCGCGGGTCATCCATCTGGTCCACTTGCGGCCCCGGGCGCCAGCCTTCGGTGATGCCCAGCATGCCGCCACCAACCTCGATGATCCGTCCGGTCACCGCGCTGCTGTCACGACTGACCAGCCAGACCACCACCGGCGCGATCCAGCGCGGATCGCGCTGGGCCTGCTCCTCGTCCGTCAAGGGGCGCAGGCCATCGGTCATGCGGGTGTGGGCATGCGGTGAGATGGCATTGACCGTGACGTCGTAGCGGCGCAGTTCACGCGCTGCGATCACGGTCATCGCGGCGATGCCGGCCTTGGCCGCGCCGTAGTTGGTCTGACCCACATTGCCGAACAGCCCGGACACCGACGTGGTGTTGACGATCCGGGCGGCCTGCTGGGTGTGGCCGTCCTTGTGCCGGCCCTTCCAGTAAGCCGCGGCATGATGCATCGGTGCGAAGCTGCCTTTCAGATGCACGTTGATCACCGCATCCCATTCGGCTTCAGTCATGTTGGTGAGCATCCGGTCACGCAGGATGCCGGCGTTGTTGACCACCGCATCGAGCCGTCCGAAGGTGTCGACCGCCTGTTGCACCATGCGCCCGGCCGCCTGCCAGTCGGAGCAGCTCTCCAGATTGGCGATCGCCTCGCCGCCGCGAGCGCGAATCTCCTGAACAACCGATTCGGCCGGCTGCAGGTCGTCCTGACCGGGGGTGCCATCACGCGCTGCGCCCAGATCATTGACAATCACACGAGCGCCATGTTGCGCGAGCATCAGCGCATATTCGCGGCCGATGCCTCGGCCGGCGCCGGTGACAATGACAACGCGGCCTTCACACAGTCCTGAACTCATCTGCGGGTCTCCCTGAATGTGGTTAAACCGGGTCTCGATTGCCCGGATGGACAGATTATGCGTCGCGCAGTCGCATTCGTCTTATCCGATCAGCAGGCCGCTTTGCTGGTGCCGAGCATCTGACTGCTGCGCGAAACACTGCTGATTGAAGCAAGCGTCGAACAGCGACTCTCGGCGAGCCCGGATGCAGACGCGGTGGCCGCTGGCTTTCGGCTCGACGCCGTGCTTGGGCTGCGCTCGGACTGCGTGCCAGCCGGTCGGGCAGCGGTGGGTGCCAGGGCGCCCGGTGCTGCGAGCAGGTCCATGCCTTCGATGCGGATCATGGCAGGCGCACTGACAATTCGCTGATCGGGCACAGCGCCGGAAAGGCTGCGCGGCAATCCGGCATCGGCCGCGCCCGGGCTGAGTTGGCCCGCCAAAATCGATTGCGGCGCAATCAGCATTGCGGTGGTGGATGCGGCGGCAATCAGACGGGACACAGCGTTCGCGATGGTGTGCATCGAACAAGACCTTTTACTGTGATGAAGGCAACTGCATTCGCATCGCCTTAGGACATCACTTATGACATGCACGCGGAATCGATGTCGTGATCGAGTTGGCACTTTGTTCAACGCTGCACCTCTTTCCAGCCCGCCCGGCGCGGTGTCTGGACCTTGGGCGGCAGAATCAGCCGCGAGCCGATCGAATTGTCCGACTCATGAATCAGCGCCACCAGTGACATCGTGGGCAGCTTGGCCAGCACGACCCGCGACGACATCACGTTGCCGATCAACTGGCCGGTCCAGGGCGCGCTGGTGAACACTTCGGCTGGGCGCTGCGACCCGCTGGCAATATCGACCATATAAAGATAGGACTGCGATGCACATGCGGTGCTGGAAGGCTTGTTGGTGGTGAAGAACACGCCTCCCTGACCGATCAGCGGATCGGTGTTAGCCACCTCACCTGCCGGCAGGTCGAAATACCAGCCGCGCCGGGTGGTCCAATTGGGCGCAGTCGCCGACAGGGTCCGGTTGTCACCGGAAATCACCAGGGTTCGGGAATCCAGTGCGGTGCGCACATTGCTGATCGCCGTGCCGGTGTCCGAGATCGCATAGAAGCTTTGCGTCTGCGTCGGTGAGAAGTCGCTTGCTCCCAGGAGCTTTCCAGTGCCGATCAGCACGACCCGCTGGTTCTTGATCAGGGCGAGTTCCGGAGTGGCGGTGATCGGCTGAGGCGTGCCGCCGCTGTCCTTGAGCGTTGCCAGCAAGCTGACCGCACCCGTGTCGAGGTTGAACTTCCACAGGTTACCGGCGAGGTCGCCTGCATAGGCCGCATCAGCGATGAGGCTGGCACCGGTCTTGGTGACGAAGGCGGCCAGCTGGCCGATGTCTGCAGTGGCCGTTGTGACGAACTCGCGGATAAGCGAACCGGTCACCGCGTCCAGCATGAAGACCCGCCCCTTACCGTCGCCACTGGTGTTGTAGCCCGAGGTGACCAGCACCACCCAGCCGTTTGCGGCGGTCTTGACGATCGCCGGTCGCGAGTAGGACAGACCCAGATTGTTCTTGACGGTCGACGAGGTCGAGCTGTTCGGAAACTCCCACATCACCTTGGCGGCCACGTCGGCATCGCTGGCTGCACTGGTATTGGTGATGTTCAGTGCGTAAAAACCCTTGCCACCCGCCCGCAAGCCGCCCACGAGAATGCTCTGCCCGGAATCCAGCTTCTGGATCGAAGGCGTGCCATCGACAAAGAACCGGTGTGAATAGATCTTGGCAGCGAGCGCGCCCATGATCGGCAAGACATTGCCGGGCACATAGGCCCATTGCTCCTCGCCGGTCGCTGCGCTGAAGGCATGCAGCATGCCGTCGTTGGCTGCCTGATAGACCATCAGTCCATCCGGTGACTCGACTGGCTCGGCATTGACCACATCACCCATGAGCATCACGCGTTTGCGATAGGTGCTCCCGTCCAGTGAGGTGTCGCCCCTGAGCCAATTCACCAATTGAGCGGTGGTGCCGCCCGGGCTCAGGCCGATCAGTCCCCCCACCGCGGCGTCGGTGAAGGCGACGCCACTGGAGCCGTTGAACGAGGCGATCCGGCGCGTGGTCCAGTTCTTGGCTTGCAGCCGGTCGGCAGCCGACCAGCTTGAGGTTGTGGTGACCACGCCGGTCTTCAGATCGATCGGGCCAGAATTGACATCACCCGTCCAGCCGCGGCCGTTGTAAGACGACCAGTAAGCGGTGTTCGAACCATAGGTGATGTTCGGATTGACCAGGCCAACCGCACTTTGCGAGCCTGACTTGTAGAGGATGTCGTTGATCACATCCTGAATGCCTTGAGTCAGCACGGTTACATCGGTGGCCAGCAGCATCTGACCGCGCCCGTTGAGCGTGGCCAGCCACAGGTCGTCCACCGCGGTCGGGCTTCGATCGACGCTCGGGTTGGGGAAGGTCGGCGGCGTGGCGAAGGGGTCTGCAACACCTGGCCAGATCGTGCCGCGCGCTCCCAGCGTGATCCCGTAGGTATTCATATGCAGATCCGGATTCTTGTCCGCGCCCGGGCTGGTATCGCTTGCATCGAACGGCACCCGCCCGGTGGCCATGCTCGGTCGCAGGTTCGTGGTGAAGTACGACAGCGCGATATCAGCCAGGGTCTTGGTATAGGGCACGCCCAGGGGTGACGGGGTGCCCCATTTGCTCTTGTCATAGGACGGTGGCGTCACCGAGGTGGCATTGGCAAAGCCGTCGGTCACCACGAAGGCGGCATTACGCTGGCAGGCGAACTGGATGATGCTGCTGTTGTTCATGAACTGCTGGCCAACGTACTGCAGGGTTTCGCGTGTCGGCGTGCCACCTGATGAGGGGTTCTTGTAGAACTGCCCGATCACTGCCTTGTCGTTGGATGCGTCCGCCGTGGCATCGAAGTCGTACATCGTTACATTGGCCGGACGGGAATTGAAGCCGGCCACGCCGCCGCGCACATTGGTGATGCCGCCCAGCACATTGCCCATCGCAGCACCCAGCATCAGCTTGCGCTTGCGGTAGTACTGGAACCAGTTGGCGAAATTCTGAAGTTCGGCGGCATAGGTCCGACCCGACGGAAAGCTCGCACCGGTCTTGATCTCGTAGCGCTTCAGGGTCGCGCCATCGGGTGCGGTCACGCAGGTCAGGCCATCGGCCGTGCAGGCTTCCCTGTTGTAGAAGGTCGCAGGAAAGTAGGGCACCGAGGCATAGGCCGGCGACGGACTGCCGCTGGTGCCGCCCACCGTCACATTGGTGGTCAGTGCTGTCGTCGACCAGGTGCCTCCCGAAGCATTCGCGGTTTTGATACCGGAGATGAGTGCGCCGGGCAGGATCATTCCTGGCAGCAGCTTGAAGGTCGCATCTGTGGTCGTGCCGGTGAGTGTCGCGGTCAGGTTGATCGAGCCGGACCCGGTGAGCACCGGATGCGACTTGGCAGCCGTGACGCTTGCGTTCGTATAGGTCTGCGTCGCGCTGTTCAGATAGCCCGGCGGCCAGGGCGAGTAGGTGGTCTGCGTGTTGTAGTACAGCGTGTTGTAAGCAGGCGAGCGCAGCGAGGCAAACTGCGGGGTGGGCAAAATAGCGTAATGACCGCTGCTGTCGCACAGAACCCGTGCATCGCTCGCACAGCCATTGGGAAACAGATAGGTGAACTTGTCCCAGTCTCCGTCGGATTGCGCGCTGCTTTGCCCGGTCTGATTGAAGTAGGGCTTGCCGCTCGCATCCCAGGCCTTTTTCGAGGTGCTGTCCCACCACAGCGCGCCGTCATTGGTGCTGAGCATCACCTCGAAGTCCATCGAACCCGAGTCGTCCATCGCGAAGATGATGTTCGGCTTGACGTTGGAGATGCCGTCGATCGGCACCTGCGCGATGTCGACCGCCGCCCAGGCCGGCGGCAGCACCTGAAGCCAGGCCACGCCCAGGCAGATCGCTTTGGACAGGGTGCTTCTCATGGCGGGCTCCTCAATGAATCGACGCATCCGGTCGACGGGCAACGCAGGACTGCTAGCGCGACACCAGCGACTGGACGAACTGCTCGGTACCCTTCGGGCCGGTGATGCGCGTGGTAATGCGGTAGTACTTGATCGGATCGTTCTGGATCGGAATGCCGTAGCCGCCCCGGCTCGATCCGGCCTGCTGGGTCTGACTCACCTGACACTGGCCGAACACATCCGTGACCGGCAGTGGCGCGATGCACAGGCGCTCTGCCACCCACTGAACCTGATAGTTGCCCATCGCGGTGCTCGCGACGCCTCCCCAGGCCACGGTCGACGGCATTCCAGCCGCATCGACCGGCTGCGTGGTGGCGTAATACCAGGGCGCCTGATTTGCGTCTTCGCTCACCAGTGCCTGTATCGCGGTGAATCCGGCATTGGTGCCCAGCTCACCGGCCCGCACGGCCGCATCCTTGAAGGTGGTGTTGGCCACGATCATGGTGGCGCTCTCGGTGCTTCGCATCAGCGTGGCCGAGCCGAGCAGCAAAGCGGTCAAGGCGATCAGCACCATGATGATGCTGGCACCTTGCTGACGGCCCTTGCTCGACAGATGCGGTGGCAAGACCGACCGGCATGCGTGCGCCCGCCTCACAGCGACTGACCCCATTGCAGGTTGCGCAGACCGACCACTGTCGAATAGCTGCGATAGCGAAAGCACTGCCAGTCGGTGCGCGCACTGAGATCGACGGCCTCGCCCGGCCACAGCACCGGTGCGGCCAGGGTCGTGTCACACGAGCCGGCGCTGGCCGGACGCTCCCGCTGGGTGTTCACCGACACCACGCCGAGCCGAATCGCGCGCAGACGCTGCTGGTCCGCCGCAGACAGCGGCGCGTTGCCAACTGCGTTTTGCCAGGTCGTCACGGTTGTACTGGTGGCATCTGCGGCCAGACCGTATTGCGCCCGAACCCTCACCACGCCTTCGGCGATCATCACCTCGGTGTTGGTCAGCACATCGAGCATGATGAGGGTGTCGTTTCGAACGAAATAGCGACGCCAGACCAGATCGCCCAGCGATGACACCGAGCTGGCATCAGGATAAGCCGGGGCATTGGGCAGCGAGGTGGTCCAGCTTGCCGGTGTGAAGCGTGCCGCCGTATTGAACTGAACCGTGGTGCGTCCACCCACACCGGCCACAGCGCTGCTGACAGTGGCCACGGTACAGGGCAGTGCCATCGCCGGATACGACAGCAGGACCGCCTGATTCGCGACCAGGCCCGCGCCGGTATCGACGATCACCTGGCCCATTGCACTGGCCATCGGCGACAGGGTTCGCGCGCCCATGCCCGAACTGATCGAGGTGCCATAGATCAGTTCGATCTGATCGGTGCCATCCGCGAGCAGATCGATTCGGGCTGCCTGAAACACCCGGTTTTGCGCGACCACCGCATTGTTGACTGCCAGGTTGAGGGTCGGGCACAGCGCGGTTGCATCTGAAAAAAAGCCCAGTCCGGCCATCTGCGCATCGAACTTGATGGCGCCGATCGCTGCTGCGGCCGACCCGAGCGCGCTGCCCTGTCCGCCCTGGGACCGGCCGACCGTGCCGAACATCTGCGCGCCGCTGATCGCGGCCATCGAGATGATCATGCCGATCACCAGCGCGACCATCAGTTCGATCATCGAAGCACCGTGCTGTCGCGCAAGCGCCCCGCGCCTGCATGCACCGCTCGAGTTGCCAAACGCCGAAGTCATGACCTCAGCCCCCGATCTGTGTGGCAACGCGGTGATTGCGGATCGTGCCGCCGTCTTTCTGCTTCCACTGCAGGGTGACCGTATAGGTTCGGTCATTGGCCAGCACGGCGGTGGGGGGCAATGTGTCGGCGCCGGGCAAACGTGCCGTGGCGCGCAGCACCCAGGCGGTCAGATAGTCGCGCGCACCCGCCGAGGCACAGGTGGTGACGCCGGAATTGGCATAGCACCCGGCATTGATCGGGTCGGCAGAGGCCATCGATACCAGTTCCTCGGCCAGCAGTGACGCCTCGACCCGCTGATTGCCCACCGTCGCCGACGAGATGAGAAAGCCCTGGAAATACAGCAATCCCATGACGCCGATCGCCAGCACCACCACCGAGATCAGTGCCTCGACCAGGGCGAAGCCCTGCTGCGGGCCCGGCATGGGACGGCGCACCTTCATGGACAGGCTCCGTAGCTGCCGGCCGACTTCGTCGGCTCGCAGATCGACGGCGCACCGCCACTGGAAACCCGAACCGACAGACAGCGGATCGTGCTGGAACAGGTCGCGCCGTATCGAGTCATATCGATTGCAGCCTGCGTCCCCGCAGGAAAGGTTCTGCCATTGCTGGCAAATCCGACCGTCGCGTTGCTGGCGCGCGCAGCCGGATCGAGCCCTGCGCCCTGCAGTTGCACCGCAGGGGTGACCGACATGTTGAAGACTGCCCAGCTGCTCGGCGTGATGCGCAGCTCGGTGCGGATGTTGCGCTTGACCGCTTCGGAGCGCGCCAGATTCGCCGCATAGTGCAAGTCCGAAGCACCGCGTCGAATCGCCGAGTTGGCGGTGTAGTCAGAAAGGGCTGGAATGCCCCGCGCCACCACGATGCCGAACACGGTCAGCACGACCGCCAGCTCGACGAGCGTGAAGCCCGCCTGGCTCGACGGTCTGGTGATCAGCTGCATGACCCCGCCCGGATCATCCAGCAGTTCGCGGTCCCGACGCCCGGAAAAGCCAGGGTCTGGCGTGCACCCTGCTCGTCGATCGAGAAGGAATAACCCGACACCGTGCCCTGCCCGGTTGCCCGCGCTGTAAAGCCCTGGCCACCATTGGTGACCGCACAGGTATAAGCAAAGGTGGTGGTGGAGGTCATCGGCAACGAGCAGGCGCCGGCTCCGTAATTGCCATTGTCCTGGTAAGCCTGTTCCATGCGAAGCCGATAGGCCGACAGGGTTCCGGTCGCCTCGGTCAGCCGACCGCGAACCACATACTGGGAGTAGCCCGGAACGGCAATCGCAGCGAGGATGCCAATGATCGCCATCACGATCACCAGTTCGATCAGCGTGAAGCCGCGGCCACTGAACGCATTCGAGTGCTTCATATCAGGACAGCCAGGCAGGGGCATTCGGGTCTGATCCGTGCAAGTGAGATGGCATGTGATCTGTTTACGGCAGCCTCGGCGTGCGCTTGATGCCAGCGATCGGTCAGGACAGTCCACCAATCGGTCGTGCGCGCGAAGCCTGCGCGGATGGCCGTGAGGGCTGGACCGACAAGCGGAGCAGTTCGGGCCTATCGGGCCGACCGCTTGTGACCGGCCTCGATGCACACAGACGGTCTTTCGAGTTGACAACGCCCCCACCGCGCGACTAGCCTCTCGGGATGCGTTGCGCCCTGCTGCCCCGACTGTCGACCTCTGCCCTGCTACTAAGCACGGGCCGGGGTTGTTTGCTGCCCGTCTCGGGCGCCTGAGCACCAGTCAGTCACGCCACCCCGGCCCACCCGAACCCCGACCGAAACGCGGGGTGTTCGGGAGGCCAGCCGATCCGGCGTCTCCTGTTCGCTCCATGTTGCGGTTGCAGATCCCCCCGCGACCCAAGGAGCCTTGAACCATGATGACCCCTCCCGCCGGCAAATACCGCCCGTTTCCGGCCATCGACCTGCCTGATCGTCGCTGGCCCTCGCAGATCATTGATCGTGCGCCGCGCTGGCTCTCGACCGACCTTCGAGACGGCAACCAGGCCCTGTTCGAACCGATGGACACCGCGCGCAAGTTGCGCATGTTCGAGACCCTGATCCAGATCGGCGTCAAGGAAATCGAAGTCGGATTTCCGGCCGCTTCGCAAACCGACTTCGACTTCGTTCGTCACATCATCGAAAACGGCCTGGTGCCAGATGATGTCGTGATCAGCGTGCTGACCCAGGCACGCGAAGAACTGATCGTGCGATCGATCCAGTCCCTCGAAGGCGCCAAGCGCGCGACGCTGCACCTGTACAACGCGACCGCGCCGGTCTTCCGGCGCATCGTGTTCAACATGACGCAGCAGGAATGTCTGCAGCTTGCAGTCGACATGACTCGCGTGGTCAAACGCGAACTGGCCGCCCGCCCGGGGACCGACTGGGGTTTCGAGTACAGCCCAGAGGTCTTCTCGACCACCGAGTTGCCGTTTGCACGCGATGTCTGCGTGGCAGTCATGCAGGAATGGGGTGCCACACCCGATCGCCCCGTCATCCTGAACCTGCCTGCCACGATTGAATCCGCCACGCCGAACATCTATGCCGATCAGATCGAGTGGATGTGCAAGAACCTGCCCAACCGGGAATCGGCCGTGATTTCTTTGCATCCGCACAATGACCGAGGCACGGCCGTCGCAGCGGCCGAACTGGGTGTCATGGCCGGAGCCGATCGCGT
>Ga0114972_10001188_pt1 | contig 19574 bp, 17 predicted proteins | sample M_140807_EF_Meta_FD_87354 | JGI IMG/M metagenome (GOLD analysis project Ga0114972, IMG submission 87354) | Freshwater microbial communities from Lake Montjoie, Canada to study carbon cycling - M_140807_EF_MetaG | ecosystem: Environmental > Aquatic > Freshwater > Lake | place: Lake Montjoie... | reverse complement strand
TTGATTTGTGTAATCTTAATGTTTATTCCAAAAGTTTGGGCAAAGTTTACGCATTTGTTCTTTGCTGGAATTATAATGGCTTATGCTTTAAAAACCTATCATTTATTTACATCGTCTTATAACGCATACACCCCCGAAAAACAACCTGGGATTTACGCATTGGTGGCATTAACCATATTGTCGTTTGTGATTGCACTTTTGCCAGATATGAAGTTGAAGAAAAAATGATATAGTTTCAATTTCATTAATCAGCAATTTTACCCCAAGTATCCTTTAACGTTACCGTTCTATTAAATACCAATTTTTCTGAACTCGAATCTTTATCCAAACAAAAATATCCTTTTCTTATAAATTGGAATCGATCATCTAATTTGGCTTCTGCTAAAGATGGTTCAATATAAGCTGTAGAGATTGTGTTTAGTGAATCAGGATTTATAAATGATTTGAAATCACCCTCTTCAGCTGAAGGGTTTTCAACTTTAAATAATCGGTCGTATAATCTAATTTCTGCTGTTGCAGCATGAGCTGCGCTTAACCAATGGATGGTGCCTTTTACAGCAATTCCGCTGGTATCATTGCCGCTTTTACTTTCTGGATAATAGGTACAATATATTGTAGAAATGTCGCCGTTTTCATCTTTTTCAAATGATTCACATTTTACGATATACGCATTTTTTAATCTCACAACAGAACCGGGAGCCAATCGAAACCATTTTTTTGCGGGAACTTCCATGAAGTCTTCTCTTTCAATCCAAAGTGTATTGCTAAAAGGAATTGTTCTAGTACCCATTGTTTCATCTGGTCCATTCTCCGCAATTAATTCTTCTGTTTTGTCTGCATCATAATTGGTGATGACTAATTTTATTGGATCTAAAACAGCCATTACGCGTTTAGCGGTAACGTTTAAGTCTTCTCGTAAACAAAATTCAAGCAGACTTAAATCAATCATATTCTCTCTTCGGGCAACGCCGATTTTTTCGCAGAAATTACGGATACTTAATGGGGTATAGCCTTTTCTTCTTAATCCACTGATGGTAGGCATTCTAGGGTCGTCCCAGCCATGTACAAATCCCTCATTTACCAATTGTAACAGCTTTCGTTTACTCATTACCGTATAAGTCATATTTAAACGTGCCATTTCGTATTGTCGAGATGGAAAAATATTCAGCTTTTCTATAAACCATTCATATAATTCGCGGTGTGGAATAAATTCTAATGTACAAATAGAATGTGTGATTTTTTCAATGCTATCACTTTGTCCATGTGCAAAATCATACATGGGATAGATGCACCACTTATTTGCTGTGCGGTGATGATGTGCATGTTTTATACGGTATATGATTGGGTCACGCATCAACATGTTCGTATGTGTCATGTCTATTTTTGCACGAAGCACTTTTTGCCCATCTGCATAAACCCCATTTTTCATTTCTGTAAAAAGGCTAAGATTTTCTTCTATAGTGCGACTTCTGTATTCAGATGGTTTCCCAGTTTCAGTAGGAGTGCCTTTAAGTATGGCTATTTCTTCCGATGTACTATCGTCAACATAAGCCAATCCTTTTTCGATGAGTGTTAAAGCAAATGCGTAAAGCGTATCAAAATAATCAGAAGCATACAATTCATTGGTCCAATTAAATCCCAACCATTTAATGTCTTCTTTTATACTTTCAACATATTCTGTTTCTTCTGTAACCGGATTGGTGTCGTCGAAACGAAGATTAGTTGAACCGCCATATTTAGCAGCCAAACCAAAATTTAAGCAAATGGCTTTCGAATGGCCTATATGTAAATATCCGTTAGGCTCAGGTGGAAAACGGGTTGATATCGATGTACACTTGTTGGATGCCAAATCCGCTTCAATAATTTCTTCAATAAAATTCAGGCTTTTCTCTTCACTCATAATATAAAAGTTGTGGGACAAATTTACGTCATTAACTATTGATTGGAATTATCTAAAAAAACTAATTTTTAATTTTTCAATAACGTTTTGTCCAATTTAGACAAATTTGATTTTGTTGATAACTCGGTATTAACATGGAATTGCCATTGATGTACTTTTTGAATTTCCGATGGTTTGCAATTTTATCGAAAACCAGTAAGGCTAATTTTGTTGAACCAATTCCAATTCCAGCACCTGCAAGCACATCACTAATCCAATGTTTATTGTTGTACATCCTTAAATATCCTGTTGTTGCAGCCATTAAATATCCTGCATAACTCAACCAAGGATTGGATTCTTTAAATTCTATTCGCATTAATTCAGCTGAGGCAAAAGCTTCTGTAGTGTGACCTGATGGGAAAGATTTATAATCACTATTGTCAGGGCGTTGCACTTTAGTAATACGCTTCAATGGGTGAACAATGGAGTTTAAAATCACATTCGACATGGTGAAAATCAGTACAGTTTCTAAAGGTTTATGCTTTCCTTTCATGCCTATTGTTTCCATGCCAATGGTTATTCCAGCAGGTGCAAGTTGAAAGTAATTGTCTAATGTTGTTTTTTTGTTTACAACAACATTCTGCTGTATATCTTTTATAATCTGACTATTTGATAGAATAGTTCCGGAAATTACTAGGCAGATGGGTAAAACAAATGATTTCTTTTTTAAAGAAATTTCTTTGTTTTTAAATGCTAATTTATCAGATGTAAATTGTGCGTTTGTATAGCAAAAAAAACTGTTGAATAACAAAAAAAAGACAATTCGACTCAACAATAGTTTTCGATTTTCAGAAATTTAAAACAAATTAAGCGTTCCCCATTCTTTTTAAGTGCATGGTATGTGAAATAACAGCATCTCTCATTCTGCGGAATTCAATGTATTTAACATCAAACTCTTCACAAGTTTTTTTAATAATCTTGCTTATTTCAGGGTAATGTATGTGAGAAATTTTTGGGAATAAATGATGCTCAATTTGGAAATTCAAGCCGCCCACTAACCAGCAAATCACTTTGTTTTTTGTTGCAAAGTTTGCTGTGGTTTCTATCTGATGGATTGCCCATTCGTTTTCGATACTATTATTGTCAGCAGGAACAGGGAAAGAAGTTTCTTCAACCGTATGTGCCAATTGGAAAACTATGCTCAATACAAAACCAGCAAACATGCTTAATGCTAAAAATCCAACAACCCATTTAGTAAAACCCAGCATGTAAATAGGGAGTACAATCATTATGCTGTAATAAAATATTTTTGCAAGCCAAAAAGCGAAATGGTCAAAAGCACTGAATTTTTTTAAAGGAACTGTTCCTACTTTTTTTCTAAAATACTTCACGTAATCGGTAGCGAAAATCCAAATGATCAATAATAAACAATAAAGAAACCAAACATAAACATGTTGAAATTTATGAGCAACATATTTCTTTTGAGTAGGACACATTCTCAATAGTGGCTTGATTTCAATGTCGTCATCTACACCATCTATATTGGTATAGGTGTGGTGAACGATATTGTGTTTGTTACTCCACATCAACATGCTAGCACCTAAACCATTAACGGAATATGCTGCTATTTTATTCACGAATTTATTATCACTAAAACTACCATGTCCGCCATCGTGCATTACATTAAATCCAATAGCAGCGGTTAGACCGCCCATTATTACACACTCAATAATGGCAATTGCATTTGGAGGTGTAAAGAATAAAAGATGAACGTAAAGAGCAACATAACAAGTCCAAAATAAAATCGCCTTAAAATAAAGCGAAAAATTTCCAGTTTGTTTAAGTTGATTTTCTGTAAAATATGCTTGAACCCTTTTTTTTAATTCTTGGTGAAAAGTAGTTCCTGTATTGTTTTTAAATTTTGGAGTAGCCATTTTTATTAAGTTGTTTTTTGTATGAAAGCATCAAAATTATAGATGCCTATGTTTTTCTTTGAGATGAAACCTTCTGCAAATCTAACCCCAATTCTTTTACCCAACAACTTGTTATGTGTTTTGAGGATTTCAAGAAATTCCGGGTTTGATATGTAGGTTTCTATGCCTTCTATGTCTTTATTATAAAATTGCGTTTTATATGCCAATATCGATGCCATTTTTTTGTCAAAAGTATGTGTAATATCAACTAAGAAATCTGGTTCTAAATGACGATCTTGGATATAATGGAATACGTATTTTGGTCTCCATGGCGTTTGTAATTCGCCATTAAAATCAGTTTCTATTTTTATTAATCCAGACAAAAATGAAGCGTCTGAAACCAATTGTGCAGCTTTCCCATGATCAGGATGACGATCTTCCGGAGCGTTACATAAAATGATTTCAGGTTGATATTTGCGAATGGCAGTAATTAATTTTCTTTGCGATTGTTCATCATTTGTAAAAAAACCATCCTTCAGGTAAAGATTTTCACGCACATCCAAACCCAATATCTTAGATGATGCAGCCGCCTCTAGTTTTCTGGTTTCAGCATCTCCTCTTGAACCTAATTCGCCAGCTGTAAGGTCGATAACCCCCACTTTTTTACCATTTAATTTCTCTACAACCAATGTACCCGCACAACTCAATTCAACATCATCTGGGTGAGCACCAATGGCAAGAATATCTATTTTCATTTTATTAATTAATTAAAAATTTAAAAGTCAAAATTAAAAATTATTTACTTTTCACTTTCAATCGTTAGCAATTTAAACTATAATAACCAACATTAAAACTTATGTTTAACGTTTGTGAAGTATTTGTGAGGAAATATTATAGAGAAGGATTCAGCGCAATTTCTGGATAACCGTACATTCTTTGTACTTCTTGAACAATTTTTTCAATTACAATATCTTCATCTTTTGGCGAATAATTTTGCTTTAAACTGCTATTGAAGAAAAATGCCACTGTTTGATATACACCTGCAGCGAGTCCACCTTGGTATTCTTTTATAATCTCATAACAGCTGTTTCCGGTTTCTCTATTAATCAATTTCATTAATATTTTTCCTTGATAAACCGACAAGTTAGTAAGTGGGGTAGTGAACTCTTTTTTTAATTCTTTTTCTCTTGCATTGATGCATTTCTTTCGCGATCTTCTGTCCGTAATTCCGTATAACTTCTTGTTCAAATCGTTTAAAATGATTCCCGATTTTCGCGCATATGGATAAGTTACATAAACGGCGTTTCTAAGCCGGTTGTATTTTGCTAAAGCTTCTCTTTGTGCAAATGTTAGTTTACATTGGATATAAATATTTGGGATCGTAGAGCAAGAAATGGTATCGCCTTTATAAATAATCGCGGTTAATTGGATCGTGTCAAGTTTGTTATTAAACTGGGCTTTTGACGAATTATTCGAAATGATTAATCCGACAAAAAAAATAAGTTTTATAAAATTGCAATTGGGTTTAATAAATCGCATGGTTAAATGTACAACTTTGATTGATAATTTTATACCATTTTACAGGTTTGGTAACCCGTTTTTTTTTGTTGTAAATGTTAAAACCGATTTTTGAAGGTGAGGTTTGTGAAGTTTGAGAAGTTTATGAGGTTTGAGATGTTTAAAGGTTCAATGCGTTCAATAGGTTCAATGCGTTCAAAAGGTTGGAAGCAACTTTCAAAAATCTGCATCTAAGTTTAAAAAAAACTTCGTGTCTTTGCGACTTCGTGCCCTTTTTTCGTGTTTCAATCCCTTTGCGGCCTTTGCTCCTTTGCGCGCTTTGCGTGAAACAAAAAAACTTTGTGTCTTTGTGTCAAAAAAATGCTGCAAGCATTTCAACTTCGTGCCCATTTGTTTGCCTTTCCACCAATCATTAAAGTCCAATAACAAACTTAATTCGCCAGCAAGAACATATAAAACAATCCAATAAATGCCATCAGTAAAATTAGCCCTGACAAACGATTCGAAAATTTAGCCCTGAAAACTGCGCTCATTAATAAACCCATTGCCATAATAATCAATCCCAACCATACCAGATTTATATATGGGAAAACGTAAGATTTTACGGTAACGAAATCAATCAACTGATCCGATTCTTTTATCCCGAGTTTTATTTTGTGGTTATCACTTACTCCTGCAAATTTCACAAACAAATTTTGCGCATAAACCGTATCGTCTATTTGTAAAATGCCAAAGCTATCAACAACGATCATTGGACGCGCGTCGAAATGCATGCTGTCTTTACTTACAAACTGTATTTCAGCTTGAAGTGCAATGTCGTTTTCTCCAAATTTATATTTCGAATTGGCTGGATTTTTTGATACTTTATTTAAAATAAAATATCCATTGCTGTAATAACTTTTTTCGCCTTCTCCTATTTCTATTATTTTAAATTGAGTGGTATCTTCTTTGTTTTCTTTGCCTAATGCAAAAGAGATATAAGTAAAAATGTCTTTTGTTAAATATGATTTGGTATCAGGGTTGCTGCTCATGTTGTTGTCCTTCATCATGTACACATCTGGCTGCAAAATGAATTGTTCTTCAACTTTACCATTTGCTTTATCCTTTTTTTCGAAATTCAAAAGATAAAAATTTCTGCCTTTTTCATGACCGCTCGAATCTTTTATATACGAAACTTGATAGTCACCCATTTTGGTGGGCACTTCACGTATTAAAGTCAGGTTTTCTGTGGGATCTTCTTCTTTTTTCGTCATCGGATCTTTTCCAATGGGAACGTTGATTCCATTTACTTTGCTATCACTGATTACCGTTTTATTGCTACTCGATATCAGCATGCCAACAATCATTAATGCGAAACCAAAATGGGCAATTGAAGCCCCCGCTGGTTTTAGATTGTTTTTTAACACCAATGAAATATACATGGCATTGGAAATTGCAGCATAAATTGATACAAAAAGTGCGACATAAATGGCTACTAGAAAACCTATTCCGTGTTTATCATAATGAATAGGATAAATAATAAAGATTAAAGTGGCTATTGCGATTGAAGCCATTACCGGAAATTTAATCTTGTCTATTAAATATTTACGACTTGTGTCCTTGTATTTTAAATATTGCGTTATAGCAGTTAAAAGACCTATGATTATAGACACCATAATCATTACCTTATTGTACAAAAACTCTGCATCTTCGGGCATCGCCAAAGGGCCTTTATGAATCTTGATGATTAAGTCTTTTAAAAATGGGGTTTTACTGTAGACAGGTATCGATGTAATTAAAATGATAAATAAAGCGGATAAGAAAATTAATAACGAACCAATAAACATGTAAAACTCTCTTGAGCTGGTTTCTTCTTCGGTATGTATTGCTGGTATTTTTTTATAATGCTTAAAAAATAAAACAAACATCGGCAAGGCAAATGAAAGTACAAAAAGTCCAATCATAATATTAATGGCTTTTCCTGCTTCTGTAAATGCATGTACGGAGGTATCGCCGAGTATGCCTGTTCGGGTTAAGAAAGTAGAATACAATACAAAAATAAAAGTGAGCATGGCAAACAAATAACTTGCCCTTAATGAACGACCTGTTGCATTAAATATAAGCATGGTATGTATTCCTGCAATTAAAATTAACCATGGTACTAATGAAGCATTCTCTACAGGATCCCAAGCCCAATACCCTCCAAAACTTAATGATTCATAAGCCCATTTTCCACCCATCATAATACCTACGCCTAATATACAGGCACTCATTAAAGCCCATGGCATTGCAGGTTTTATCCATTCGCCAAAACGTTTTGTTTGTAATCCAGCATAGGCAAATCCAAAAGGAATTATCGTTGAGGCAAATCCTAAAAATAATATTGGGGGGTGGATGACCATCCAATAATTTCTGAGCAAAACATTCAAACCCATTCCATCTTTTATAAAAGTCAAATAGTTGGGTTGAGAAAAAATGGGGGCGATGATTTCATTTCTGGTTAATGTAAATGGACTGTTGCCTATTCTTACATCAAAAAAGTAAATGCCTAAAATCATGAACATCAAAAAAAGTTGGGCTAGGCTTATAACCGACATTACTGGCGCTTTCCAAATATTTTGATGTGTGTCTTTTTTATTAAATACAATAAACATCCCCAATACGGCATGCCAAATCGACCAAAGTAAGAAACTACCTTCTTGCCCTTCCCAAATACATGACAATAAAAACTTAGATTCTAATTCTTTTGAAGCATGCTTGTAGGCATACATGTATTCGAAGTAATGATTATAACAAATGAAGAAAATGATCGAAAAAACAGCAATGATACTTACAAAATGGATGATGAAATTTATCTTTCCAAATCTTTGCCAATCGTTTTTTTGTGCTAAATCTGCCTTTGTAGAAGCCACCCCAAACGATATCAACGAAATAAGTGATGATACCAACGCTAGTATTATAAAAAAATGTCCAATTTGTCCGGGTAATAAATGCTCTCCTTCGAATTTTATCATTGCAATTGTTTGGTTGTACTAGTTTTTTGTTGTTTGATCTTTCATTTCTTTTTCAAGCATTTTTTTGTCGTCTTTGTATTTACTCGGACATTTCAACAAAATATCTTGACACTCGAAATGATCTGCTTCCATTTTACCTTTTAATACAATGCGCTCGCTTTTTTCCAAATCACCAGGCTTGCTGTTGTGGTATATAACCTGTGTTTTTCCACCCAAACTATCTACGGCATAAAAAGACAAGTAATTGGGGTTTTTAATGGGGTCGTAGGTTATTGGCTCCGACTTATCCAGTTTGGCAATTAAATGCACAAATTTTCCTTGTTTATTTTTAGCAGAATTTATAGTGTCATAAGTTGAAAAATCAACAGAAAAAACCAAAAGTCCAATAATTAAAGCTACAATGCCAATTAGGATGATGATATGTGTACGTTTCATGGTGTAATTAATTTAAAAGTAAAAATGCAAAAGTAAAAAAGCTTAATAAACTCGGAAGGTGTAAATTGTTTGGCTCCCGTTTTTTTACTTTTGAATTTGAAATGCCCAATTATAAATCTTGATAGACTATTATATTGCTTTTTAGGCATTTTAGATGCCAAAGGTAATTAAAACAAATAGAGTATTAGATTGTTCATTTTTTTTAACGGATAAAAAATTGTTCAATTATCTTTGTGCCGAAATTTTCAAATCATCATCATGGCAGATCTTTCCGTTTTCGACCCCAATTCCGTTGGCAATCCCAATAATAATATTTTCGGACTTCCTTTTTCAGAAAGCGATGCTCGATTGGTTATTTTACCCATTCCGTGGGAGGTTACCGTTAGTTATAACGCAGGCACAGCAAGGGCTCCAGACCATATTTTCACAGCAAGTTTACAAGTAGATTTGTATGATCCAGAATATACAGATGCATGGAAACAAGGATTTTTCATGCGTACACCGGATAAAAAAATCTTAACCAAAAGCGATTATCTCAGAAAAGAAGCAGAATTATACATCAATTATATAGCTCAAGGTGAATTGGTTGAAAACAACAAGTTTATGACCAAAACGCTTAAAGAAATCAATCAAGGCAGTTTATTCTTAAATGATTGGGTATACGAGCAAACATCTGCGCTTTTGAAAAAAGACAAACTTGTTGCCTTATTGGGTGGAGATCATAGTACACCATTTGGGTTTTTCAAGGCAATGGCTGATCGATTTCCTGAATTTGGAATCTTGCAAATAGATGCACACTGCGATTTAAGAAATGCTTACGAAGGATTTAATTTTTCTCATGCTTCAATTATGTATAACGCTTTAGCGCATATTCCAGCGATTAAAAAACTGGTTCAAGTAGGTATTCGTGATTATTGCGAAGAAGAATTGGATTACATCAATAACAGCAACGGCAGGGTAGTAACGTATTTTGACAGAGACATCAAACACCGTCAATACGAAGGCGACACATGGAAGAAAATCGTTGATGAAATCATTGCCAATTTGCCACAACATGTTTTTATAAGTTTTGATATTGATGGATTAGATCCTAAATTATGTCCGCATACAGGAACGCCTGTGCAAGGTGGTTTCGAAACCGAACAAGTGTTTTATTTGCTCAACAAATTGCATCTTTCGGGGAAAAGAATTATTGGTTTTGATTTAAATGAAGTAGGGGTGAGCCATGACGAATGGGATGAAAATGTGGGTGCACGTGTTTTATATAAACTCTGCAATTTGTTAACCTTTAGTAATCCACAAAATGGATAAAATAAGCGTCGTTATTCCCAATGAAAAAAAGAGCTCCTACAAGCTTTCTATTTTTTTTATTGCAATAATAAACATGATTGGCTTTCTGTATTTTATTGTAAATAACAAATTTGGAAGCTTGTCGTATGTATTTGCATTTTTGGGATTTATTTCCATTCTTCCTCCGCTTTGTGTTTATTTTATTTTTAAGAAAAACCAGGATACGCATCTTGCACAAATCGTAATTGGTATTTTATTCGCATCCATTTGTTGGATTTTCGAAGATTTAATTTTAGTGGGTTTTTTAAATATGCTTTTCGCTTTTATGGGATTAAAAACCATTCGTAAACTTGAAATTGTTTTTAATGAAATTGGTGTTGTTTATCCATCATTTCCTAAAAAAATTTTTCAATGGACTGAAGTAGAGCAAGTGGTTTTGAAAGATGGAATGCTTACCATAGATTTAAAAAACAACAAACTAATACAGTTTGTTATTTCTAATAAAGAAAACAACTTGGATGAAGCTCAATTTAATGAGCGTTGCAAACAATTTCAACATCAAATTTCAAATCAATAAATAAATGTCAATACTCAACGAATCCCCATACCTACTTTATTCTGATGGAGAAGGAAATATTTTTGAAGATACCAGTTTATATGTGGTAGGCAGAAGTGGTTGGGATGCATATCCTGTTCCAGTTGAAGATTGGATTGAATTGCCTGAAGGTGGCCAATTGTATGAGTTGCCCGGTAGAAAAGGCATTGGCATTGATGTAAAAACCGGTGATATGCGTTTGTGTGAGAAAGGATGGGCAGTTGCGGCTTTCATTCCACCAGCACATACAGGTTTGTATATGGCGGCTTATGAATCTCTACCAGAAGCACCTACCTTACCATTGTTTTGTTACACAGCTGCAGGTTGGCACAATGAAAAGATTTTTGTTACTGCAGTTAGAATTGAAAAAGACATTCGCCAAGAAGCAGAAGGGTATGATGATGATCAAATTGAAGTTGGACACAACCAATTGTTAAGTGCTTATCCCAACAATAGACTGGTACAGCATTTGATGGAAAACTGTTGCATGACGTATACTTGTCCAGCTGCAAGAAACCTCGCTTTAGGCAGATGGGAATGTCCGGTTCCTGTATCGCCAGCTTGTAATGCCAATTGTATTGGATGTATTTCATTTCAACCAGAAACGGAAGAGATTTTTAGTACACAAGATAGACTTACTTTTAAACCTACAGCCGAAGAGATTGTAGAGTTTACGGTACCTCATTTGGAAACGGCACCATTTCCAATAATCAGCTATGGACAAGGTTGTGAAGGCGAACCATTGTTGATGTGGGAAACAATCAAAGATTCCATTATCGAAATCAGAAAACATACTTCAAAAGGAAGCATTAATATCAATACAAACGGAAGTAAACCCGATGCAGTAAAAGCCCTTTGTGAGGTTGGTTTGAACAGTATTCGCGTAAGTACAAATTCTGCCAGAAAAGAAATTTATTCGGCTTATTATTTGCCTAATAATTATCAGTTTGAAGATTTGATTGAAAGTTTAAAAGTTGCCAGAAGTTTTGGCGCTTGGACAAGCATAAATTATTTTGTATTTCCTGGCATGACGGATTCTGTTGCGGAATATGAAGCATTGCGAAAACTAATCAAAGAAACCGATTTATGCATGATTCAATGGCGAAATTTCAACATTGACCCTGATTGGTATTTGGGTAAAATAAATATCACTGATACAGGAGAATGCATCGGCGTAAAGCAAATGATGGAGTTGATTAGAGAAGAGTTTCCCAATTTAAAATTCGGTTATTTCAATCCCTCAATGGAAAGAATTAAAGGCGATTATGAGAAGGATTTTGCGAAATAAAAACTTGTTTGGTGTTTGTTGTTTATAGTTTATAGTTTGTTGTTTGGTGTTAAACGCTTCATATTGAACGGAGTTTAGCCTACTATTAAGCATCTGGTATCCAAAATCCAAAACTCAATCTATCTGTATTCCCCAAATTCATTCCTCAACACATCAGCAATTTCTCCCAAAGTGCAATAGTTTTCTACGCATTCTAACACAGTAGGCATAAGGTTTTCAGTTGATTTTGCAACTGTGGCTAATTTTGATAATGAAGCTTGAGCGGCGTCATTATTTCTTTTTTGTTTTAAAATATTCAGTTGATCTGTTTGCATTTTTTGTATGCTATCATCAATTTTAAAACCCGGAATCTTTTCGTTATCTGTAGTTTTGAATTTATTAACCCCAACGATTATTTTTTTCTCTTGTTCGATATCTTTCTGATACTGATAAGCACTTCTAGCAATTTCTTCTTGCATAAAACCTGATTCAATGGCCTCAACACTTCCGCCCATAGCATCAATCGCTTCAATTAATTTCCAAGCTTCGGCTTCTACTTGATCAGTTAATGACTCTACAAAATAACTACCTGCTAATGGGTCAACCGTATCTGCAGTTCCACTTTCAAAAGCTACAATTTGTTGTGTTCTTAAAGCAATTTTTGCAGCTTCTTCGGTAGGTAAACTTAGCGCTTCATCGTAGCCGTTAGTATGTAGCGATTGTGTGCCGCCCAATACGGCAGCGAGGGTTTGTATTGTAACTCGGCTAACATTATTCATCGGTTGCTGTGCAGTAAGTGTGCTTCCTCCCGTTTGGGTATGAAAACGAAGCATCATCGCTTTTTCATCAGTAGCGCCTAAATCCTTCATCATTTTTGCCCACATTCTTCTTGCTGCCCTGAATTTTGCTACCTCTTCAAACAAATTATTGTGTGCGTTAAAGAAAAAAGATAGTCTTTTGCCAAAAACATTGATATCCAATCCTTTTTGCTGTGCGGCTTGCACGTAAGCTTTACCGTTACTTAATGTAAATGCAATTTCTTGAACAGCGGTACTTCCTGCTTCTCTAATATGATATCCCGAAATTGATATGGTATTCCATTTTGGCAATTCTTTACTACACCATTCAAAAATATCTGTAATGATGCGCATTGATGGTTTTGGCGGATAAATGTATGTTCCTCTTGCCGCATACTCTTTCAAAATATCATTCTGAATCGTACCAGCAATGTTTTTTAAATTAGCGCCTTGCTTCTTTGCCAACGCAACATAAAATGCCAATAATATAAATCCCGTTGCATTTATCGTCATTGATGTAGAAACGTTTTCCAAATTAATGCCATCGAATAGTTTTTCCATGTCTTCCAAGCTATCTATAGCCACCCCAACTTTCCCAATCTCACCATCTGCTAATGGATGATCACTATCGTAACCAATTTGAGTGGGCAAGTCAAATGCCACACTTAAGCCACTTACCCCTTGATTCAATAAATAATGATATCGTTTATTGCTTTCTGCAGCTGTTGAAAATCCAGCATACTGGCGCATGGTCCATAATTTGCCACGATACATCGAAGATTGAACACCTCTTGTAAATGGAAATTCGCCTGCTTTTGATTCATCAGCTTTTTTAACATCTGCAGCTGTATAGGTTTCTTTAATCTCGATTCCAGAATCAGTGGTTATTTTATTTTCAGACATATGTTTATTTTAATTCAGTATTTGTTTTGCTTCTGTTTGAAGTGCTGATAATACAATACCATTCATTTCAGCATTTGGCGTATTGCTGTATTCGATAATTAATTTGCTCAAATCCAATGCTGTAGCAGCAGGAGAAAGGCTTGCCGTAATGTGATGGATGATATAAATGTTTTGGTCTTTTAATCTTGTTATCGCATTCCAAACTTCGGGACTAACATAAACTTGTTGACTAATGTTGTATTCAAATTCCGTTTTGATGGATTCGGTCAATGCAAAATGTAAATCTGAAGCACTCATTCCAGGTTGATTAATGCGGTTGATTAAATTAGCCAATCCACTTCTTTCTGCAAACATGGTTAATCTTTCCAATGCTTGCAACTTCATTCTATTTCCTTCATGATTGATTTGAGGAATTTCGGACTGCTGTTTGGTGTATGCTTTGAATTCTTTGTAAAAAATGATAACTAAAGCAACGGTTGCCAATTCCATCAATAAAGCAACGTAGATGAAAAAATCTTGAAACATATGTTTAATTTATAGTTGCAAATGTAATTAAGTCATTTCAACTTTTTCCTTGTTTCGAAAATTGCTTTTATGTAAAACTTAAAAATGAATGTATTTTTGTAAAAATAAAAATTATGGAAACAGTTACCATGGCACCCGTTCAGTTTACTTTGTCTGCGATAGCAGAAATTAAAAGATTAATGCAAGATGAAGGATTCGATCAAAACAAGCAATTGAGGGTAGGGGTAAAAGGCGGTGGCTGTAGCGGTATGACGTATATTTTAGAATTTGAAGAACCCAAAGCCAACGATCAAAAATATGATTTACCAGAAATGTCTTTTATCATGGATAAATCACATGGCATTTATTTAATGGGCATGGAAGTGGATTGGGAAGGCGGATTAAATTCACGCGGATTTACTTTTAAAAATCCCAATGCCAGCAGCACATGCGGTTGTGGAACGAGCTTTGCGGTTTAAAACAGTATTAAAAAAGAAATTAGGATATTTTCTTTTTCTCTTTCACAAAAGAAAAAAGTAAAGGCAACTGAGAACAAAATCATAATTAAATGGCGTTGTTATGCTGTTAAAATGATTGTTGGAATTCGTAATTATTTATCTGTTAGTAATTACTTATCTATTTGATTTTTTAAGACATACTCCAAATTGGGTAATTTTTAAAACCACTCAATAATACAATTGATTTATTTTATTTTTACCACTTGCGTTTAAAAAGACATCGTAAGAATATAATGAGTAAAATGGAATCAAATAATATTGTGGAATTACTTAAAAAAGTTAGAAAAAAGTAGCCAATTCCAACACTCAATTAAATTTAATTTCAAACATTTTTGGCCAACGCTTACCCGTAATCAAAAAGTTTTTACTTATTGAATCATATGCAATTCCATTGAGGACATCCGTTCTGTTTGGTATGTAATCAGATTGCTCCATCAGTCCATTAAACGTCACCATCCCTTCAACAATACCTGTTTCTGGATTTATTTTTATGATGTTATTGCTTTGATAAACATTCGCGTATATATAACCATTTACATACTCTAATTCGTTTAAAAATTCAACTGGTCCGTGATTGTCTTTAACGGCAATTGAACTTTTTAATTTAAATGTATTGGGATCTACAAAATATAAATTTGCCGTTCCGTCACTTATGATTAATCCAGCAGTATCATGCGTAATTCCCCATCCTTCATAAGGCCATTTAAAAGTTTGAATAGGCTTTTCAATATCTGAAATATTATACACATAGGCAATATTACTTTCCCATGTTAGTTGGTAAATTTTATTATTAAAGATGGTAATGCCTTCTCCAAATAACTCAGATGTCCCCATTATGTGTTTCTTTTTTATTTTCCCGGATTTCGCATCGGTTACACGTAAAGAAGAGTTTTCGTAATCTCCTGTACTTTCATATAGTTGCCCTTTGTGTAATTCTAAACCTTGAGTATAAGCAGATGTATCATGGGGATACTGATTAATCACTTGGTATGTAATCGTTTTAGGTTCTTTTATTTCAACATGTGGTGTTTCAATTGAGGAGTCGTGTTCTGGCGTTTCATCACCATTACATGACGTTATTACAGTAAATATAATAAAAAGAAAAAATAATCTCATTTTTAAGTGATGTTTTTAGTTATTAATCGAATTGTATTTTTTGAAATACAAAAGTAAGTTTAGTTTTTTTATCCATTTTAAAAAATACTTCTAAAAAGTCTTGCATTTTCAATTTTAACGCTATACTTTTATGTCATCCCCTGAGATAATATTTACTTTTCTTGCCAATTTTAAATGTTACTCAAACTCCAATCATCTTTTTTGAACCAGATAGTATACATAAATTCAAATCCTTACTAAAAGCCGATTCCCGTATCATATTGAAAAATGATTCCCGATTAATCATTTTACAATAATCATTAATGAGATTTATTTTTTTATTTACATTTTTAGTAACTACCGTTTCTGCTTTTGCTCAAAGAAATTGTGGGTCAACGATATATGCTTCACGTTTTGCAAATGAAATTGTTCAACAACAAAACAACTCATCTTACAATAGAGATACCATTGAAGATGAAATTTTGACCATTCCAGTTGTTGTTCATGTTTTGTACAACAATAATGCTCAAAACATCAGCGATGCTCAAATCCGCTCTCAAATTGATGTGCTTAATGAAGATTTTAGAAGAATGAATGCTGATGCATCTAATACACCAGAAGTATTTAAAGCTCATGCCGCAGATACAAGAATCATGTTTTGCCTTGCTCAAATAAATCCAGGAGGTTATGCTGCAAAAGGAATTGTTAGAAAATATACTTCAACAAATATATTTGACCTAAATGATGCCATGAAATTCAGTGCAGCAGGTGGTGATAACGCATGGAACTCCAAAAAATACTTAAATATTTGGGTTTGTAATATGGGAACTAATGCAATTGGTTATGCTTCTCAGCCAGGCGGTCAAGCGGATAGAGATGGAATTGTTATACAATACAATGCATTTGGAAGAATCGGAAGCTTAATGCCAAACTTCAATAAAGGCAGAACAGCAACCCATGAAGTGGCGCATTGGTTGGGATTGCGTCATATTTGGGGCGATAATGAATGCGGAAATGATGGCATAAATGATACACCTCAACAAGCTTTTTACAACAACAATTGCCCTAGCTTCCCTTCTTTAAGTAGTTGCTCTGTTGATGCAAATGGTGATATGTTTATGAATTTTATGGACTATACCAATGACGCCTGCATGAATATGTTTACACACGGACAAAAAATAAAAATGCGCGGTCAGTTTGCAATTAATGGACCAAGAAATTCTTTTATGAATTCATTTGCTTGTGATAGCTCTATGGCCACAGCAGCTCCACTGCCTGATGATACTGTTGCAGTAAAAAAAATATCTCCAAACTTTAAAATTTATCCCAATCCAGTAAGTAATGAAATGAATGTTGAAGGAATGAATGGGTTTGATTTAAAAGGTCAGATATTAAAAGTCTATAGCGTTTCCGGGGTTTTACAATTTACAAAATCTAACCTAAGTTCATTAGAAAAAATAAATATTAGTCACTTAAATTCAGGTATTTATTTTGTGGCGATAATATCTGGAAAAGATAGAAAAATGGTTAAGCTAATTAAGCAATAAGATTTTCGTCTGTAGGGATTAATTATTTATAATAAAGCTAACATTCTCCAACCTAACTTTGCTGAAAAATATTCACATGCAAAAGTTGTTCCTTTTTATAGTTCTTTCCATTTTTGTTAATGCTGTTCATGCCCAGAAAATAAAGCTTGGCAAAGCGTCAAACACAATTAAGTCGGTAGTTAAAAAAACAACTGAAACCATTGCGACTGGAAATCAACCCAATGTGGATGAGGTAATCAAAGGGCTCAAAGAGGCACTATCCATTGGTACTGACAGTAGTGTAAAAAAATTAAGTGCTTCTGATGGCTTTTTTAAAAATACAGCCATTAAAATTTTGATGCCACCTGAAGCGGTTAAAGTAGAATCTTCACTTCGAAAAGTAGGTGCGGGAAAATTTGTAGATGATGCTATTTTAGCAATGAACCGTGCTGCAGAATCTGCAACAGCAGACGTGAAAGATATTTTTTTTGATGCCATTAAAAACATGACCATCAACGATGGTATGAAGATATTAAAAGGGGATAGCATTGCAGCTACTCGCTATTTAAAATCATCAACTACATTGCAGCTTACTCAAAAAATCAGACCAATTGTAGAAATTGCACTCAAAAAAGTAAATGCTACTAAATATTGGAATGATGTATTCAGAGAATACAATCGATTTTCCGTAAAAAAAATCAATCCTGACCTTGCAGGATTTGTTACAGAAAAAGCCATTGATGGATTATTCTTTTCAATAGGAGAAGAAGAACAAAAAATCAGAAAAGACCCCGCGGCTCAAGTTACAGATTTACTTAAAAAAGTTTTTGGAAAATAGTGCTGTAAAATCGGATTATTCTTCGTTTTTAAACTGACTATATTTTCGCCATTTTTCAATTAATTCCTGCATATCACTTGGTAATTCACTGTCGAAAATAATCTGCTCTTGCGATCCAGGATGAATGAATCCAAGTTCTTTTGCATGCAGCGCTTGTCTGTTGCAGATTTTAAAACAATTGTCTACAAATTGTTTGTATTTGGTGTATACGGTTCCTTTTACAATTCTATCGCCGCCATAAAAGTCATCATTGAACAATGGATGTCCGATGTATTGCATGTGTACACGAATTTGATGGGTACGTCCTGTTTCTAATCTACATTCCACTAAAGTCACATAATTAAATCGCTCAAGCACTTTGTAATGGGTAATGGCTTCTTTGCCATAATCGCCATCCGGGTATGCAGTAAAGAGTTTTCTAAAACGTTGATGTCTGCCCACATGCGCCACAATAGTACCTTCATCTTCATCAAAATTACCCCAAACCAATGCCACATATCTTCTATGTACAGTGTGGTTGAAAAACTGTTTGGCAAGGTCGCTCATCGACTTAGAGGTTTTTGCCATTACCATTAATCCACTGGTGTTTTTGTCTATTCGGTGGACCAAACCATAGCGTGGCAATGTTTTATCATTTAAATCAGGTTGTTGTTTTTGCATATGAAACAAAGCCGCATTCAATAAAGTTTGGTCGGGATTTCCACTTCCTGGATGCGCCACCATGCCAACGGCTTTATTTAAAATGAATAAATCTTCATCTTCATATACAATATCCAAAGGAATATCTTGTGGTACAATTTCAGAAGATTCCTGACTTTCCGTATCGTAAACAATTACCTTGTCGCCACCCTTTATTTTGTAGTTGTTCTTTATTGGTTTGTCATTAACCAGTACATGCTCATTTTCAATAGATTGTTGGATTTTATTTCTGGTAGCACCTTCAATTCTTGCCATTAAAAATTTATCTATACGAAGCGGTTCTTGTCCTTTATCAATAATTATTGAAAGTTGTTCGTAAAGTTCTTCTGATTCTTGAAATAATATTTCTGATGCGTCACTCATTATGTTGTTGGGTCGTTTAAAATGTCTTTGTAATTCGTATCGCAAAATTCTAACTTTCAAATTGAATTAATAATAAAAAATTATAGAATAACATCTTATCTTTGCGCACTTTTTAAATTTTATGATAAGTGCAAATAATATAACCCTTGCGTATGGCAAGCGGATTCTGTTCGATGAGGTAAATATAAATTTTACCAAAGGAAATTGCTACGGTATAATCGGGGCAAATGGTGCGGGTAAATCCACCTTTATGAAAATCGTAAGTGGTGAAATTGAACCCAATAAAGGAACCATTGATATTACTCCGGGCGAACGCATGGCAGTTCTGAACCAAAACCAATTTGCTTTCGATGAGTTTACGGTGTTGAATACCGTGCTTATGGGACATAGTAAATTATGGAAAATCATGCATGAGCGTGATGCCATTTATTCAAAAGAAGA
>Ga0114972_10001186_pt1 | contig 19594 bp, 15 predicted proteins | sample M_140807_EF_Meta_FD_87354 | JGI IMG/M metagenome (GOLD analysis project Ga0114972, IMG submission 87354) | Freshwater microbial communities from Lake Montjoie, Canada to study carbon cycling - M_140807_EF_MetaG | ecosystem: Environmental > Aquatic > Freshwater > Lake | place: Lake Montjoie... | reverse complement strand
CATCGCGATAAACTTGGGCACAGACACCTGCTCGGCACGCCAAGTCGGTTCGACTTGCAAAGCCTCCCAAGGAATGAGGGCTGTCCAGGCACCTAACACACCGCGCAACATCTTACGGCGCTGTGAAAAGGCGCGCAGCACCACCGCTGCAAACAAAGACTCATCAATCGCTCGTATCCGTGTATGCGGCAGAGGCACCATACGCACGATTGACGAGGTCACCCTTGGCGCAGGGTCAAACGCCTCGGGCGCCACATCAAAGACTTTTTCAATGGCGTACCGGTACTGCAACATTACCGATAGGCGGCTGTAATCGCCCGAACCGGGCGCGGCGACCATCCGATCAACCACTTCTCGCTGAAGCATAAAGTGCTGATCGGTAATTTGATCTGCGTACTCAACCAAGGTAAACAGCAATGGGCTTGAAATGTTGTAGGGTAAGTTTCCTACAATGCGTAAGTTGTCACCAAATTGAGAAAAATCAACGTTCAGTACATCGGCCTGCACAATGGGCAACCGTGTTTCAGAAAACCGCTGACGCAATCTTGAAGCCAAATCGCGATCAAGCTCAATGACAGTTAGCGAATTGAGCTTGTCAAGAAGCGGCGCCGTCAACGCGCCTAAGCCGGGCCCGATTTCGATCATACGATCTGCACGCGCTGGGCCAATCGCCCGCACGATTGCCTCAATCACACCCAGATCAACTAAGAAATTCTGACCAAACCGCTTTCGCGCCTGATGCGCTCGCACGTGCTAGTCCTTAGCCTGTCGTTGATTTTTTTCTAGGCGATTATCGATGTACGACTGATTGCGCAAATGTTGCAACCACGACTCAAAGGACGCTTCTGAGCGCTGCGCAAAGAGACGCTGACGAACCTGATTGCGTTGAAACTGCTCTGCCATGTCTTGGGTGCGTCGCTCGTCAACCACAATCAAATGCCAGCCAAAAGACGTTTGCACTGGCTCACTCACTTCGCCAATTTTCAGTTTCTTCATGGCTTGTTCAAACGGTGGCACTGTCTCACCTGGATTGAGCCATCCAAGGCCGCCACCCTGGGGGGCTGACGAATCATTTGAAAACCGCTTGGCCAAATCTGAAAAAGATTCTTTGCCATTCACAATACGCTCACGCACTTGATCCAACTTTTGTTTCGCGACGTCTGAAGGTACCGCTGTCGTGGTCTTAATCAAAATATGGCGCGCGCGGGTTTGCTCAACCATCATCGGTCCTTGCGCTGCTGGCACCCCAGCACCCGGTTTGGGTGGCTCTGGTTGGGCAACCGGCTCGGGCGGCGGGGCACCGCCGGCACGACCAAGCACTTTAAGAATATGAAAGCCGTTGCCACTTTGTACGATGTTACTAATCTGACCATCGCCAACACCGGCTACGGCCTTCAAAAATAAATCTGGCCAGTCTGCCACCAAACGTCCGCCCATGTCCCCGCCACGACTTGCCTCGGGCCCCTCAGAGCTCGCCTTGGCAAGCGCCTCAAAACTTTCGCCTTTACGTAACCGGGCCAAAAGTGCCTGAGCTTTCGCACGTAAGACTTTTACCTCCTCCTCACTTGAGTCTTCCGGCACACGCACCAAAATCTGTGCAATTCCCATGACCGCCGGCTGTATGGGGGCAGCTTTGGGTTTTGGCGGGGGTGGCGGTGGGGCTGTCACCACTTTTGCAGGCGCAGTCGACAGCAAGCCGCCTGACTGTCGCGCTTTTTGTTCGCGCAAAAACGCATCCACTTCGGCGTCTGTGATCAGGATGGTGCTGTCCACGACGCGTTGACGCAGTCGATCGACCAACACTTCACGCCTGATCATCCCGCTGTAGTCAGCCCACGGAACCCCAGCACCTTCAATTTGCGAACGCAATTGTGCAGGGGACATGTTGTTTCGCTGAGCGATTGCGTCGAGCGCAGTTTTTAAAACTTGATCCGTGACTTCAATGTTGAGCCGCTTCGCCTCTTGTACTTGCAAGCGCTCGATAATCAATCTTTGTAATAACTGCGATTGAAGGATTTCGTCGGGTGGAAGCTGAGCGCGCTGGCGTGTGAGATCTGTCTTAATTTGCTGAATACGAAGGTCAAGCTCTCGGCGTGTGATGACATCTTTGTTCACCACTGCAACAATGGCATCGGCCTCTTGGTTAGAGCTGGCAGACGTCGCCCGCTGCGGCGCACTGGCATTCGGCCGAGTGCTGCCCAAATTATTGATTTGTGTTTGAGCCGCAAGGGGCGTCACAGCGACGCATCCGAACAGCGCGCAAAGCAAAGCCTGATGAAAGCATCTTACGCCAAACATTATTCGTACCTTTCAAATTTACTGACATTGGGCACCGCTGGGGTGACCGCTTCATAACCGGGGATCGCTCTGCCAATGATTCCCATTGGATTTTGACCAAGATTACCAATGCCCCCAAGCTCTAGCTGAAAAAACGCGGCGGTGTTGGTTTTATCAGCACTGACGACATAACGCTGAAACACGAAACGACCAGACCAACAACAGTCGCCCTTGTATTCGAGGCCTAGTACACCCTGCGTCACTTTAGGCATCGAAACCATGACCGTTGGGTCAATAATGCTTTGTGCTGTGACACGATTAAACGAATAGTCGACACGGCCGACTGAATACAATTTTTTTGCCAACGGCCATTGAAACGAACCACTGATCTGATTTTGGCCTTGAGGCTGGTAAAGCGCCAGAGACGGCGGGTTGATCTGGTATCTATACGACAAAGACATCATCGCCAAACGTTGCGGGCGCCAGCGGGCTACCACCTGCGCACGATCCCATTGGTTTAGGTAGGGATCGTACTGAAAGGTCGCAGTCGTATTGATTTTATCGGTCAGCGCCGCAGTCGTACCGATTAAAAACTCAGATTGTGTCTTAGTGCGCGGCACCTCGAAAGGCAAGGTCACCATCTGATCTTCAAAGTAGTAGCGCTGTGCCACGCCAAAACTGAACCGCTCAAACCCGGTCTCTTGATCCATCCAGCGCGTCGTCAATGCAAGCGTGGTCTGATTGGCGTTCGCGATACGGTCCCAACCGCCCGCATAAATATTTTCTTGAAACGCTTGGGAGAAATTGAAGTCAGCCAGAGTGGTGTCGTAAACCGGAAACTGAGACTGATTTTGATAAGGCACCTTTAAGTAGTAGGCGCGTGGCTCAATCGTCTGCACGGCGGGTTTACCAAAGAAAGTCGTGTCTCGATCAAAGGTCATACCAGAGTCGAGCGACAAAATAGGCAAGACTCGAGAGTTGGACTCTTGCCCGTAGCCGTACCATTTTTCGAGACCGTACCAGTCGGTTTGATACTGGGTCGCACTGACTGCGATTTTGGGCGTGATGTACCAGCCAGGTTTGACGATCGGATAGGAGATGGACGTGTAAGACGAGGCACGCGAGCCGTCTGGCTTGTAACGTAGGCTACCAGCGGGGCCGTACGGGAACCGCTGATCCAGCGGCATCTCAAAACGGGTGACGGTATTTTGAGACTGAATATCAAAGCCACCCAGGTCAAACCGCGCACCATTCACCAACAACTCGGGCACTTTGTTATAAATCGGCGCCACAGAAGTGCCCGGCGGGCGCAAGGTTTGAAAGGTCTGTACTTGCAGACTGGTTTGCCAGAACTCACTGGCCCAGCCTGCACCTGCGAGACGCGGCAAATAGGTGGTGGTCGACTGATTGACGGCCATCGTTGCGAAATCGTTGAAGTAATTATCGTCAGATACGCCGCTGACGGTATAGCCCGCAAAAAAACCGGCGCCTAAACTCTGCATATGATTGGCGGTGTACAACCAGCGATCAGTGCCGGTTTGCAGGTCGCGGTTCAGGTAAGTGCCCGCCATCATACCTGCGTACTTTTCACCCATGTAGCGAAACTCGTCGCCGAGTTGCAAGCCACGTTTTGACATCGCGCGCACTTGCGCAGTCATGTCCATATTGGGCGCAATGTTGAAGTAGTAAGGTTGCGTGTAGTCAATACCGGTGTTGCTAGTCGTACCAAAAGTTGGCAGCAACAATCCAGATTTACGCTCTTTTTTGATCGGAAACGTCAAGTAAGGCGAGGCCAGAATCGGGAAATTTTTAAAGTACAACACGCCATTTTTGGCCACACCTTCGTTGGCGGTAAAGTCGAGGTCAAGTTTTTCGGTTTCGATGTACCAGGAGGGCTGAGGACAGGGGCAGCCGCTATAGGTCACATCCGTCAGGCTCATTTGATTTTTGTTATACACATCCGCCCAAGAGCCCACACCAGCGCCGCCGTTGTCAATCCAAAAGTTTGGCTGATCTATCGTGGCCGTGCCGTCGTCTGATTTGTACAAAATACCGGTACCGCCAATCACGTTGCCATCACGGATCAGGCGCGCATTGATTTGGGCGTCCATCACGCCCGTGCCCTTGTTGTAATCAATAATGCTCGCTTTCAAGACAGCGTCTTGGCGCCGTACCGCGGCCTGACCTTGCATACTCAGATTGTTTTTGCCATCGCCCTGCATTTGGGCTGCCTCAATAAACATCGGCATGGTCTTTTCGGATGGCGCGTTGCGGTCAAGGCGAGGCGAGACTCGCAAACCCGGCACAATCACGCCGTCAGCGTTTGCCACCCCACGAGTGTTTGGCGAAGCGGTGCCCGGCGTCTGCGCAGTGGCGACACTCAAACAAGACAGAAACAAAAGCCAACCAAGAATACGCACGTTCGAAAAAATCACCTGGATCGCAACAGCATGAGGCAAGCGTGCCCGAGCACCATTTTAAGTAAAAGGCACCGACAGCCAGTATTATAGAGAAGAGGAGCGTATTTGCCTCAGATTTGCCCAAGGTTAGGGTCAATCTCCGCCATCTTTTAACCAACGACTTATTCATGACCCTGCCAACAGCCCCCTCAGATCCAAGAATGTCTTTATTGCTCAATTGGTTAGCAACTCTTGACCCGAATATTGGCCTACAAATAGACTCGCTCGCTCCTGCCTCAAGTGATGCAAGTTTCAGACGTTATTTCAGAATTCAGGCACGTTTTGGCACGTTGGTCGTCATGGATGCTCCTCCCCCCCAAGAAAACTGCCGCCCCTTCATCGACATTGCGGCCCGTTTGGCCGACGTCAAGCTCAACGTCCCCGAGATCCGGGCGCAAGATCTCGAACTGGGATTTTTACTGCTATCCGACTTGGGCCCCACGACCTATTACGCCAAAATCCAGCAAGGCCTGACCGAGGCCGAGCTACAACCCCTTTATCGCGACGCACTGGTAGCGTTAGTACAGCTTCAGACTGCGAACCATGCCGGGCTGCCGGCCTATGACGCCAGGCGTCTGAAAGACGAACTCGGACTGTTTATCGAGTGGTATGTCACCGTGCATTGCAAGACTGAACTTGAACCGACCGTGCTAGCACAATTGGATCAAGTGTTTGACTTATTGGTGGCACACAACGCCGCACAGCCTATTGTCTTGGTCCACCGTGATTTTCACTCGCCTAACTTGATGGTCAGTGAACATGGCCAGCACGGCGCCAACCCCGGCGTCCTTGATTTTCAGGACGCGGTTGCGGGACCGATCACTTATGACCTGGCCTCATTGGTAGTCGACGCTCGCACCACTTGGGAAGAACCTCAGCAAATTGACTGGGCAATCCGTTATTGGGAGCTTGCCCGCAAACAAGGCTTACCAGTCCCAACCGATTTTGCAGATTTTCATCGAGATTATGAATGGATGGGGCTGCAGCGTAACCTGCGCATCTTGGGCGTTTTCGCCCGACTCAATCACCGCGACGGGAAAGCCGCCTATTTGGCACATATGCCACGCGTGAACCAGTATGTGCGCCAGGTCGCGGCGCGGTACCTCGCGTTCAAGCCTTTGCTGCGCGTGCTGGATCAGTTAGATCAGGTTCAAACCAAAATCGGGTACACCTTCTGATGCGTGCGATGATTTTGGCCGCAGGTCGTGGCGAACGCATGCGTCCACTGACCGATCACATGCCTAAACCATTAATTCCGGTGGCCGGCAAACCTTTGATTCAGTGGCATCTTGAAAAACTCGCACGCGCGGGCATTGCTGAGGTCGTCATCAATCATGCCTGGCTAGGCAGCATGCTTGAGCAGGCACTCGGCTCGGGTCAACAATTCGGGCTGAACATTCGCTACTCACCCGAGCCTCACGCTCTTGAAACCGCGGGTGGAATCGCCACGGCGTTACCCCTTTTAGGTGAAGAGCCTTTTTTAGTGCTCAACGGTGACATCTGGTGCGACTGGGATCCTGCACAAGCAAAACACATCGCTTGTGAGCTAAAATTGCGTTCATGTTTAGCCTGGCTCTTGATGGTACCAAACCCCGTACAACATCCTGCGGGTGACTTTTTACTTGAGAGTAATGGGCTCTTGCACGATGAGATAGCACGTGCCGCCGATGCCGTACGGCACACTTTTGCAGGTATCGGAGTCTACCAACCCGAGCTTTTTGAACACACTCCTGCGCACCGACCCGCCAAATTGGCTCCGCTTTTGCGGCAAGCCATGAAAAATAATCGGGTGTGCGGAGCTCTACATCAGTCAGAATGGATTGATGTTGGCACCCTAGATCGTCTCGCTGCACTCGAAGTTAAAATAGCATCAATCCACTACGAAAATTAGTGTTGTTTGAAGGATAGTATGGTGATTCGCATTCAACCGAAGCGGGCAATATTTAAACCCGCCCCCTATGACACGCGCCGGCGCGCGCGTAGGCTGCCGAGCTGGCTCATTCTATTGTTACTTGGGGTGCTCACTGGAGGAAGTGGCATGCTAGTTTTACAAACTAGTTATGGTCCCAAGCATCTCACAAATGCCGACGCGCAAAAGCTCACTGAAGAACTGAACAGCGTAACGCTCGAACGCCAACGTCTTCAAACCAAACTCGACGAACAAACACGCTTACTTGATGCCACACGCGACGACAGCGAAAAACTTAATCGCGCACTCAAAGACGAACTCAGTACCACGTTAGCGTTGGTCACACCTCTTCGAGAACAACTCAATCTGTTCGTTCAAACTCTGCCTTATGACGCCCGCTTTGGCCCCATCGGAGTCAGCACAGCCACCTTTAACCAAGATAAAACGAGCCCCAAGCTCACCTATCTGCTTTGGCTACTGCAAGACAAACCCGACCGGCCTGAGTTCAAAGGCTTACTCGAACTCAGCTTTGAGGGCACCCACAAAGACGGTCGCACCGAAACCGTCACGCTTGCACGAACTCCAGTCACTTTTGGGCACTACCTGCATGTCACAGGCCAAACTGAGCTACCAGCCGGCTTTGTTGCACGCCGCGCCAACGCGAGGCTCTTCGATCTTGACGGCAAGCGCCAAATCACTTGGCGAGTGTTTCCAGTCGTCATCAAATAGCGACCCACTTCACGGTGCACCGGCTCGACGAGGTGTCACCTCACACACCCAAGGCTGTCACACCCGACAAACCCCACCCGGCGCGTGCTCGCAGGAGCGACTCGCTGCCCGTCTATACTGCGAGCACTTCTTAGGGTGCTGAATTGCCTTTATTCTCCTCTGCCGCAGCAAGCCTTCGTGCGTCAACTCTGACTCAGCGTCTGTGGGCGCTTTTGGCGCTTGGCCTCTTATTGCATTTGGTGTTTGGCAGCTTGCTCACGCTCTCGGTCGACGAGGCGCATTACGCTTTGTATGCTGACAAGCTGGCACTCAGCTACTTTGATCACCCGCCTTTAGTCGGCTGGGTGCAATGGCCTCTCGTTGCGCTCGGTGTACCCGATGGCGTACTGCGCCTGATTCCGCAGTTGCTCTGGCTTGCGGCCTGCCTGATTGCTCGTGATCTGACGCACCAGCTGCCGCGAGTGGTGCCCGCTTGGCAAACAGATCCGCACAGCAAAGAGGTCGCGGGGCTCTGGGCCGTGGCTTTGGTGCTGCTCGCCCCTTTACTGCATGTTCTAGGTGTCGGCCTGCTACCCGACACCCTACTGATGGTGCTATCGCTTTTACTGATGCAAGTCGCACTTAAGCTAAGCACAACTGCGCAAACAGCGCACACCGCCCAAACGCGACTGCGCCTGTGGATGAGCGCCGGCGTCTTGCTAGGGCTGGCCGGCTTGTCAAAATACACGGCCATCCTGCCAGCGGCTGCACTCATTCTGACATTGAGCAGCACTCAAGGCTTGCGCTGGTTGCTCAGCCCCGGTCCTTGGCTAGCACTGGTGATCGCCTGCTGTCTGGTTTCCCCAGTCTTTTACTGGAATGCCCAGCATGAGTGGGTGTCGTTTGTGTATCAACTCAATCATGGCAGCGGCGGCCAATGGCGAGCCCGTCGGCTACTTGCCTTTGTTGGCTTACAGCTCGTTGTCTATGGCCCTCTGTTATTTTTAGGCGGGTACTTGGCGCTGCGACAATTGGCAGGCAGCCGTAACTGGCCAGCACTTGGGCTGCTATCGTTTTTCTTACTACCGTTTTTGGTGACCGCTGTGTTGTCTGGTGGTGGCAGTTTGCCGCACTGGACCGGGCCAGCCTGGCTGGCACTGGTTCCCTTTGCCGCGCACTCTTTGGCCGCCTATTGGCGCTCTGGCAAACATCAGTGGATCATCGCCTTCGTGCGTACGCAAGCCGTCATCTGCGTGCTGGCCTTTGTCGCACTGTTCTTTGTTGGAATCCCCGGGGTCAGCCAACAACACGCCTGGGGCAAAAAAAACCCGCTCGCCGACATGTGGGGCTGGGATCTTGCCGGAGCCCGTGCGCGCGAATTGGCACGCACCTTACACATACCGTCGATTTCAGTCAAAAACTGGACTCTCGCGAGCCGCATGGCTTGGTATGCCCGACCGCTAGATATCTTTGTGCTTGACTCGCGCTTTGACCAGTTTGACTTGTGGTTTGGGCAAATCCCAACAGGACAGGACAGTATTTTTGTAAACTGGTCACAAATGTCCTTTAATTTACCCACGCAAGCCGGCGGTTTTGAGTCTTGCACGCGGGTTGAGCAACTGAATATCGAGCGGCTGGGTAGGGTAGTTTCAGACTTTAGCTTTTATCACTGCCGTCACTGGGGGGGTGCGCAAGCGCCGACCCACTCAGGTAAACCGAATTGAAAAAAACCTTTAAATTACTCTGGCCTTACCTGCGGGTCGTGTTGTCGCTGCTGCTTTTATGGCTTGCGGTGCGCAATATCGACTGGCAAGCCTTGGTGTCAACAAAAATTGAGATTCAGCCTCTGTGGTTTTTACTGGCACTGACTTTACTTGTATCAGCCAACCTTTTGGCAGTCGTGCGCTGGGGCTGGCTCTTGCGCAGCCTCGGGCTCTATCACCCTGTCACAAACTACATCACTCTTTATTTTGCCGGTGGCCTGATCAACCAAGGCTTGCCAAGCACGATTGGCGGCGATAGCTATCGCGCCGTTGAGGCGAGTCGGCTCGCTCACAACAGCGAAGCGAGTGCGTCGACACAACCCACACTGACGCAAGAGCTGCACGAGCCAATTGATCTTCAGCATGCCCCACCGCGGCTGCGGCTTGGCTTTTTAAGCGTTGCGCTTGATCGCGGTTTAGGCCTGGTTGGCAACAACATCCTTGGCGCAGTTGGCTTGCTATTGAGTGGGTCGATGATTGCACCTTGGGGGCCGACACTTGGCGCTTGGGTGTTGGGCGCGATGCTTGGCGGGGCAGTTGTAGGTTGCCTATTGCTTAAGCTACCACGTACACGCGGCCTGATCTTAGCGCTGCTGACCAAACTGGGGATGAGCCAGGCTCTCAAGGGGATTGACACCGCCTTTGGCTGGCCGCAAGTGGCGGTGCAACTCACGATTTCTGTCATGACGCATACGCTTGCCCTGTGCGCGTTCTGGTTTTGCCTGCGTGCGTTTGGGATCTATGCCCCCTTCGCCGCGCTGATGGTGGGCCTACCTGCCTTGGGCCTGCTCATGATGCTGCCCATCAGTATCTCGGGCTGGGGCTTGCGTGAAGCGACACTTTCGGCCGCACTATTATTGTGGGGCGTCGATAGCGGTGGCACTGTGTTGGCCTCAGTGAGCTTTGGCATTGTCGCCCTTGCCACCTACCTGCCCGGTGCAGTGTCGCTCTTGCGACGCCGTCGCGCCGACGCGTCGAGCACGAACAAAACTGGGCTTGCCACACCGTGACAAACACCTACACCAGACCTTCTCATGTTTACAAACTTTAAGAGACCCTGCTGATGAGCCTAAGCGTCGACACCATGCGCACCATCGACCATCGGGTCGGCGTGCCGCTCTGCGCGCTCGCAACTCCTTTTGTCATACTGCTTGATTGGCTCAAAACCTTGTTCGCTGGGCCTGCCGGTACACCGCGCAAACTCTTGTTTGTTGAACTCTCAGAAATGGGTAGTGCAATTCTGGTGGATCCCGCCATGCGCGCTGCACAAGCGCGAGGGGCTGAAATATTTTTTCTGATTTTTAAAAGTAACAAGGCTAGCCTCACCCTGCTCAACACGGTCCCCGCTGCAAACATCTTCACCATTGATGCCTCGTCTTTGGTTAGCCTGGTCACTGACACAGTCAAGTTTTTATTTCAAGCACGTGCCAAACAGATCGATACAGTCATTGACCTTGAATTATTCTCGCGCTTTACCGCCTTGTTAACAGGTTTGTGTGGCGCGAGGCGACGGGTTGGGTATCACATCTTTCATGGTGAAGGGCTCTGGCGCGGCAACATGCTCACGCACAAAGTTCATTACAACCCTCATATACACATCGCCAAAAACTTCATGGCGTTGATTCACGCGGCGTTTTCAACCAAAGCTGAGCAACCCTTCAGCAAAGTTCATATCACTGACGCTTCGATTCAAATCGCACAAGCTGTGATCAAACCCAGTGATACGCAAGCCGTACTCGGGCGCATCGAGCGCTTGGCGCTCGATGCCAAGCGCTCTTTTTCTCTTGGGCAACAACCGCTCTTGTTGGTGAACCCCAACGCCAGCGAACTCTTGGTGCAACGCCGCTGGGCGCCCGAAAGTTTTTCGGCCTTGATCGTTGCCTTACAAAAAAAATGGCCCGACTGCTTGATTTTGATTACGGGCTCGCCGGCCGAACACGCTTACGTTGAAAACGTTCGGCTGGGTGCCAACGTACCGAACGCGTTGAATTTTGCCGGTCAAGTCTCGTTTGCCGAACTGCCCGCGCTGTACACGCTGGCCGATGTGATGGTGACCAACGATTCTGGCCCTGGGCATTTTTCTTCGGTGACTGGCCTGCACACTGTCGTACTGTTTGGCCCAGAGACGCCTGCCCTGTACGGCTCGCTGGGCAAATCAATACCCATCACCGCACAGCTTGCCTGCTCGCCCTGCGTTAGTGCCGCGAATCATCGCAAAACACCTTGCTCTGATAACGCCTGCATGCGAGCGATCAGCGTTGAGCAGGTGCTTGAAAAAATGACCGTGCAGTTTGCTGCCGCTCGCACGAATGCATAACGCTGAGTCGTCGGTTGCCCCGCCCGAGCCTGCGGTCACGTCTCGGCTAATCAAGCCCGCCTACTGGCTATGGTGCTTGCTGCCGTTGCTGTGTTGGGGGATCGTCGAACTTAGCACCGATCGAATCTCGCTGTTTAGACTGGTCAACACAGCCACGCAACAATTACCGAATTTGTTTTGGGTGGGCTTCAACATGCTGGGTAATGGTTGGGGAGCCTTTGCGCTGCTCTGCCCACTCTTGATCTTGGCGCCCAGAGCTTTACTGGCAACGCTGTGTGCTGGGGCGATTGCCGGCGTACTCTCGCGCGCACTGAAACTCAGCCTGCAGTTTCCTCGACCCGCTTCGGTGCTTGACCCTGCCAGCTTTCATGTGTTGGGCAATCCACTCACGTCATTAGCAATGCCGTCGGGTCACACGCTCACGGCGTTCGCGCTAGCCACCGCGCTGTACTTTAGCGTGCCACAAACCCAACGCAAGTATGCCGTTTGGCTGTTTGTGCTGGCTGCCCTCGCCGGCCTTGCACGCGTCGCCGTCGGCGCGCACTGGCCCGCCGATGTCTTAGCAGGGATGTCAGTTGGACTATTTAGCGGCATGCTCGGGGTCACCTTGGTGCAACGCATACCAGCCCGCCTGCTGGTACCACAAGCTTGGCCGCTACGCGTGGCCAGCGTCGGTGCTGCACTGTGCATTTACATCCTGTTAGCTGACCGAATTGACTTTGATGAAACGCGTCCGCTTCAATACGTTGCCGCGACTGTGGCGGCAATCGGTTTGGTTTCGTTTCTGCGGCAAACCATTCAGCCTCAGAAATGACCCGTTTCAGCCTTGTAACGCGCGAGGTTTTCAGCGTTAGGTGGATATAAGCCGGGCAAGGCATGGCCCTTCTGCACTTGCTCCATGATCCAATTTTCAAGATTTTCTTGAGCTTGTGCACTCACCAGCACCTCGTCAAGTAACGCGGCCGGAATCAACACCGCACCATCATCATCGACCACCACGACATCGCCCGGAAATACGGCTACGCCGCCACAACCAATCGGCTGCTGCCAGGCAACAAACGTTAAACCCGCCACGGACGGCGGTGCCGCCGCCCCCGAGCACCATACTGGCAAGCCGGTACCAAGCACTCCAGATAAATCACGCACCACACCATCGGTCACCAAGGCGGCGACTTTTTTCTTGGCCATCCGGGCACACAAGATGTCACCAAAAATGCCAGCATCCGTCACGCCCATTGAGTCGACCACCGCGATGCAACCTTCTGGCATATCTTCGATCGCAGCGCGTGTTGAGATCGGCGACGACCATGACTCGGGCGTGGCAAGATCTTCGCGTGCCGGCACAAAGCGCAGGGTAAATGCACGCGCAACCAAACGCGGCTGGCCCGAGCGAATCGGTTTAGTGCCGCGCATCCAAACGTTGCGCAAACCTTTTTTAAGCAAAATAGTTGTTAAGGTTGCAGTCGAGATTTTGGACAGAATGTCGATGACTTTGGGATCGAGTTGCATGTTGATCATGACGGTGTACTCTAAGAAGGTGAAATAACTTTAAGTTCAAAGCAATATGCCCGCTGAGTTGATTGCAAGTGAATCGATCTCTAACGGCACAAGCGATTGACAACGAAGCGACACACTTACTTCAATGCACTTAATTTTTTCTCTTGCCGCGCAGTCAACCGTTGAATGTCAGCGATATCAAGGGCCGATAATTTCGGCCCAGGCTTGCGAATCGCCGCTGAGGCAATCGCACCACGCTCGGCCAGGATATGTTTACGAACAGCTAAGCCAATACCACCCTGCTGTTCGTACTTGGCTAAAGGCAGGTACGCATCAAAAATATCAAAGGCTCGCTCAACCTTGCCGGCCGCATAGGCCGCACAAACATCAACCATCATTTCAGGGTACGCAAAACCTGTCATCGCACCATTGGCACCACGCACCAGTTCTTCAGGCAAGAACAGACCACCGCCATTGCCTGTCAAAATCGAGATTTTGCGCAACTCGCCTTTTTGCATTGCTGCGCAGATCGCGCTGAGCTTGGCTAAGCCTGGCCAGTCTTCATGCTTGAGCATGACACAGCGCGGCGAGTTTTTAAGAATTTTCAGAATGACTGCGGTCGACATTTGCACCGTTGTTGAAACCGGATGATCTTGCAGCACCCAAGGCACGTCAGAGCCAAGGGTTTCATTGACCATCTCAAAATAGCTGCTGATTTGATCATCAGTACGCACGGTCGCAGGCGGCGCCACCATCACGCCGGCTGCACCCATATCCATCACGCTTTTGGTCAGTTCGCCCATTGGCGCAAAGCCAGGCGCAGAGGCCCCGACCACCACGGGCACCTTACCCTGCACGCGAGTCAGCACCTGGCGCACAAACAACCGCGATTCTTCGGCCGTGAGCTTGGTGGCTTCACCCATGATCCCCAAAATCGTCAGGCCGGTCACGCCGCGCTCTAGACAAAAATCAACCATCCGATCGGTGCTGGGCAGGTCAAGCTCGCCGTTGTCTTTAAACGGGGTCACCGTAATCAGGTAGACCCCTTGGGCCGTCTCGTTGAGTGTGTTCAAAATACTTCCTTATCTTGGATAAGTTAGGAGGTTGCTCGTTTGTCACAACCACGTACAATCGTTAGTCTAAGCCATAGATAACTTGAGCGCTTGCCCCCTCGAGGCCATGCACCGGAGACCCCCATGAAAACTTTGAAAATTCTGCATATTGTTGGCTCTTTAGCCGCCTTACATTTCAGCACCTGGGGCCTGGCCGCTCATGCCCAAGACTATCCGCGCCAACCCATCAAAATCGTCGTACCTTGGGCGCCCGGTGGCAACGTCGACATTACTGCACGAACCATTGCCCCTGCACTCTCAGAGATCTTAGGCCAACAAGTCGTCGTTGAAAACAAACCTGGTGCCGGCGGCTTTATCGGCACCTTAGGTGTTGTGCGGGCGCCTCCCGATGGTTACACCTTACTGCTTGGGTCAAGTGGCTCGATTGCAGTCGGCCCCGCACTCGACAAAAACGCACCCTACAACCCCACCAAAGATTTAACCGCCATCGGCCCGATTCATGAAGCGCCCATGGTGTTAAGCGTTTCACCGAAGGGTCAGATTAAAAACTTTGCGGATTTCACTGCGAAAGCTAAGGCTGCCAACTCAGCAGTGTCGATCGGTTCAGCCGGTAACGGCTCAAGCCAGCACCTTGCCCTCGAGTTATTAGCCCTAAAGATGCAACTCAAGCTCACCCATATCCCGTACAAGGGCAGCGGGCCAGCGATTAACGACGCTGTGGGCGGTCAGATCGACAGCATTCTTGACCAAGTCATCGCCTCGATCGGTCATATTAAAGGTGGCACACTCGTCGCCATCGCGCAAAGCGGCAATACGCGCTCGGCTCTCTTACCCGGAGTACCAACTTTTCAAGAGCTCGGTGCAAAGGATGTTGATATTTTGACCTTCACTGGCTTGTTTGGCCCGGTGGGGATGCCGGCAGCGGTGACCGACAAACTCACGGCTGCACTTAAACAAGCACTCGCGACAACAGCCGTGAAAGAGCGCTTCACAAGTTTAGGCGTCGACATCATGAACCTTGACCGTACTGCGTTTACACAATACGTGGCCAAAGACTTTGCAACGGCAATGGCGATTGGCAAAGCCGCCAATATTGTGATTAACCAGTAGTTCGGCGAACCTTTGGCCGCGCCTCACTCAGTGAGGACTGCTTTGGCAGAGTGCTCCAAAGCAGTCTCAGAGTGCCAGCCGTTTTCTGTATCAGGCAGCAAGCCGTTTCAGTAACGCCTGCCCGGCTTCTTTTGTACCAAGCTTGCCACCCATATCACGCGTTGACTCTTTCGCTGCAATCGCTTGTGTCACTGCCTGCTCGAGTGCCTCGCTGGCTTGCACAAACTCAGGTCGGCCTTTGCGCTGCCCATACCAAGTCAACAGCATGGCAGCAGAGCACACTTGCGAAAATGGGTTGGCAATATTTTGCCCTGCGATGTCTGGCGCCGAGCCGTGCGCCGCTTGGGCCATTGCGTAATGCGTCCCCGCATTAATCGAGGCCGCCATCCCTAAACTACCCGCCAACTCGGCCGTGAGATCAGACAAGATGTCACCAAACATATTGGTCGTGACAATGACATCGTAGGGCTCGGGCGCGCGCACCACATGAGCCATCATGGCATCGACAATCACATCGTCAACCTTGACGGCCGGAAACTCTTTGGCCACCGCGAGGCAGGAGTCAATGAACATCCCATCACCGATACGCAAGACATTTGCCTTGTGCACAATCGTGAGGTGCTTTTTGCGAGTCATCGCTAACTCGAAGGCCGACCGAGCAATACGCTCACAGCACTGGCGGGTAATTCGACGTAGCGAGACGACTACGTCAGGAGTAATCAACATTTCGCTGCCGCCAGATTCGACATTTCGATCAGCATAAAAACCCTCGGTGTTTTCGCGCACCACCACCAGATCAAGCGGTTTGTAGGTGGTGCCACTGCCCGCATAGGTTTTTGCTGGGCGGATATTCGCAAATAGATCCAACCCTTTTCTGAAGAATTTTGACGGATTGATCTCGCCTTTTGATTCGTCTTTGAAATCGTAGGTCGCCATTGGCCCCAAGATCAAACCATCGGCCTGTTTAACTGAATCCATCAAACCATCGTGAATCGTCGTGCCGTATTTTTTCAGACTGTCGTGTCCGGCGATATCGTGCTTGAGTTCTAGGCCTAAGTTAAATACCTTGGAGACATGCTCTAGCGCATCAACGGCAACCGCTACGGTTTCGGCACCAATTCCATCACCTGGAAGCACAATAATTTTCATTTTTTGGGTCTCTTATTTGAATTTTGAAATTTAAACGAATTGATCTAAATATCCAAAGGACTGCACAGCTATGCTGATCAACCCCCACCCTTTAGCGCAGGTAGGATATTGAAGATGTTGTTTCAAGCTTAATCGAACTTTAACTGATCTTGCGGGCCTGCAAGAGCGCGCATGCGCTCGATGTAGGCCGCGCGCTTCTCATTCGATCCCGTCATACTCGCCTTGAGATAAAAATCCCAAAACGCAGTCGTCATGGCGCTCACGCGCGCCCACGTTTTCGGGTTATTTTGTTCAGACAACGGCACGTCACGGCTGAAGTGCTCGGCATCAATCGGTTCGCCAGCAAAGGTCATGTGATCGGCCTGCGCCACCAAGAGTTCTTGTCGTTTGCCCTTTGGCAAATGGCTGTACACCCATTGGCGTTGGCTGAGCGGCACGCCAAGACGCACCGAATCGGCGCCTTTTTTAAAGGTGACATGACCGTCAAGATCGCCGGTCACACAAAAGAAAGGCACTTTGACCTGACCCATGGCAGCGGCACGCTCTTGCGACATTGCACTTGGTGAGAGGGCAATGGCGGCATCAATTCGAGGGTCAAGCAAACCTTTGCCGCCTTGGCCTTGCCCGGTAATTGACTGCACCGTCAGCGCGCCATACGAGTGGCCGGCAATGCCAATGCGGGGACGGTGCAAGCCGGTCTTACCCTCACCAGACTTTTCGAGATAGGGTTTTAGCGAGGTTAAGCCCAATAAGTGGTCTAAAGCAAAGCTGCAGTCGTTCACACGCAGGGCGTACTGTGGCGAGGCGATAGCCTCGGCGATCGTCATTTTCAATGACCGGGTTTTATTGGTGTTCCAGATACTGTCATCGGTGATTGGGTGCGCAAGCGTCGCAACGACATAGCCTGCCTCACGCCACGCTTCGCACCAGTCAGCTCCGTTCGACACCCCACTACCCAAGCCCGGCGAATACAAAATCAACGCTGTAGGCTTCGCTTGAACGGGTAACCGTATCTTCAGTTTAATTTTACGTTTCGTTTTGGGATCCACGATCTCTGAAGTGTCGAGATCGGCTCGGGGCACACTTGCGGGCTGGCTCAGTTGCAAGTTTTCGGTGGTGGTAGCAGCGGCGCTGACTTTGAACACGAAAGTCGCTGCCCCGCACCCGGCGATTAATCTTCGGCGAACTGCCTTAAAGGGCGTAGCGGTGAAAGCTGTCATGCTGGGTTGCCGAGTCATAAAATTAAGACAAGACATAGTAAGTTAAAATTTACCTGAAATGCCTTGCTTGGCAAGGCTCTTAGTCACCATTCGCCCTGATATCTCGTACCAGCATGCTTGCTTACTCTGGTTTTAAGTCCGACGCTGCGCTGTTGCCATGAGTTTCGTGTCGCCAGAGTTTGCGCTCATTGCCCTGATTTTCTTCCCCATTTACTGGTCACTTAACCGTCACCGTTCAATCCAACTGGGGTTTTTAACGCTTTCAGGTTACGCGCTTTACGCCACCTGGTCGGTGCAATTCGCCGGTATCTTGCTGCTGTTTAGTGCCTATATTTGGCTGGCGGGTCGATGGGTACAGTCTTGCAAAACTCATCCTCGTCGCAAGCTCTGGTTTGCCATCAGTGTGCTGGTGAGTCTAGTTCTGCTACTCGCAAGCAAATATTACGAATTTGTCCGTCAACTGCTCTCGACGCTGATGCCCAACGTGGGCATGCAGGCGTTACTGCCCATTATTGATATCGTGGCACCTGCTGGGATTTCATTTTTCACCTTCCAGGCAGTCACCTACCTTGTCTGGCAGTACGAAAGTAAACCGCCTCGCACCTCTTTTATTCATCTGCTTTTATTCTTATCTTTTTGGCCGACCTTGTTTGCGGGGCCGATCATGCGTGCTCGTGACTTTTTTGCACAACTTGACGGGCCAGACGTCGGGTTGCCGCGCCAAACACAAAAGGCGATTTACTACCTCTTGCTGGGACTCTTTCAAAAAATGGTCTTTGCCTCGTGGCTAGCCGCAACGTTTGTCGACGAGGCCTTTAAATATCCAGACTCACAAACGTTTGTGACCGCGTTTGCAGCCATCGTAGGCTATTCGTTGCAGATTTTTTTAGACTTCGCCGGCTATACCTTGATTGTCACCGGGCTCGCTTTGATGCTCGGATTCAGTCTTCCTATCAATTTTAAGCAGCCCTATTTAGCCATCAACCTGCAAGAATTTTGGCGCCACTGGCACATTTCACTCTCAAGCTTTATCCGTGATTATGTCTACATTCCGTTGGGCGGCAACCGAAAGGGCTTCGCACACACGCAGATCAATATCCTGTTAGCGATGGTGATCAGTGGGCTATGGCATGGCGCCAACTCTACCTTTATTGTCTGGGGTACTTTACACGGACTCGGCGTGGTGTTCGTCAACCTCTACGATAAGATGCTTGGCAAAGAGCAAGCGATGCCGGTCGCGCTCGCACGACTCTTCACCTTATCTTACATTGCGCTCGCTTGGGTATTTTTTAGGGCTGACACAAATGAGGCGGCCTTGCAATTACTCTCGGCACTCGCCAATGGCTTGGGCACGCCTGAATTTCAACACGGCCTGCTCGCAGCCTTCGTGATCATTTTCTTTTTGTTAAGCGCGCAGGCTCAACGCCTTGAACAAGCCTGTGTGCAGTGGCTCACCGAGCTCGGGTGGATAGCACTGACCTGTTTAGTGAGTGGGCTTGCCTTTATGGCGATTTTATTAGGCCCCAACGGGGTGCCCAGTTTTATTTATTATCGATTTTGACATGAGCAAAGCCCAACGCCCGCTTTACCTCTTTTTACTCGTAGTGGTGTTACTCAACACCGTGCTATGGCTTGATTCGTTCGATCGGTATCTTGGCTCGCGCTATCACATCACTCTTAGTGCGACAGTGCCCGAAGGCGCCTTCGCGTTATCACGTCAAACGCAAGACCTGATCGCAAAGGCGCAACAGTTCACGTCGACCAAGCTGTCGCAGCTTGTCACGCCCGCCCAACGCAACGACGCACCTGCTTCGCCGAAATTAACCGCAACAGTGAGCGACACCGGGCCCGCGACTCAAACAAACGAGGGCGCAACCGCCGCGCCCACTAACGCGCTGGAGACTCCCGGGTCTGTGGCGGCGCCCGCTCCTGTTGTGGCGCCTGCTCCTGTTGCGGCCCCTGCTCCTGTGGCGGCCCCTGCTCCTGTGGCGGCCCCTGCTCCTGTTGCGGCCCCTGCTCCTGTTGCGGCGCCTGCTCCTGTTGTGGCCCCTGCTCCTGTTGTGGCGCCTGCTCCTGTTGCGGCCCCTGCTCCTGTGGCGGCCCCTGCTCCTG
>Ga0114972_10001184_pt1 | contig 19618 bp, 13 predicted proteins | sample M_140807_EF_Meta_FD_87354 | JGI IMG/M metagenome (GOLD analysis project Ga0114972, IMG submission 87354) | Freshwater microbial communities from Lake Montjoie, Canada to study carbon cycling - M_140807_EF_MetaG | ecosystem: Environmental > Aquatic > Freshwater > Lake | place: Lake Montjoie... | reverse complement strand
GGGGCGCTGGTCGCCAGCGCCCGGGTGCCGACCACCCCCGCGGCACCATCGCGGTTGACCACCGGGAAGGCTTGCCCGAAGCGGGCGGCGAAGGCTTCGGCGATCGCCCGAGCGGTGGCGTCGGACGCCGTGCCCGGTCCGTAATTGTGAATGATCGTCACCGGCCGTTCCGGATATTCCGCTCTGGCCGGCAGGATGATGGCGGCAGCCAGCAGCAAACTGGCCAGCATGGCCTGGGGTGGCATGCGCTTCTCCCTGCGTTCCTTGTGGTTGCCGCCAGCCTATGCCGATGCCTGCTGGCTGACAAAGTACCAACGCCTGCTATCCTCCAATCCAAAGGGAAGGAACCAGCCCCATGCTCGACGCCATTGCCCAGCTGCCGCTGAAGGACTCCGCGCTGTTCCGCCAGGCCAATTTCATCGACGGCCAATGGGTGCAGGCCGATAGCGGCCGCAGCATCGAGGTCCGCAATCCCGCCAATGGCGAATTGGTCGGCATGGTGCCGGCGATGGGCGCTGCCGAGACCCGCCGGGCGATCGAGGCGGCGCACGCCGCGCTGGCGGGTTGGCGGACCATGCTGGCCAAGGATCGCGCCGCCATTCTGCGCCGGCTCTTTGACCTGATGATCGCCCATACCGACGATCTGGCGGCGATCATGACTGCCGAACAGGGCAAGCCGCTGGCCGAAAGCAAGGGCGAGATTGCCTATGCCGCCAGCTTCATCGAATGGTTCGCCGAGGAAGCCAAGCGGGTCTACGGCGAGACCATCCCGCAGAATGCCAAGGGCCGTCGCATCATCGTGACGAAGGAGCCGATTGGCGTTTTCGCCGCCATCACGCCCTGGAACTTCCCCGCCGCCATGATCACCCGCAAGACCGGCCCCGGCTGGGCCGCCGGCTGCACCGGCGTGATCCGCCCGGCCAGCCAGACGCCGTTCTCGGCGCTGGCCATCGCCGTGCTGGCCGAACGCGCCGGCATGCCGAAGGGCGTCCGCAATGTGATCACCGGGCCGAGCGGCCCGATGGGCGATGAACTGACCGGCAATCCCCTGGTCCGCAAGCTGACCTTCACCGGCAGCACCGAGGTGGGCCGCACGCTGCTGGCCAAATGCGCCGCGACCATCAAGAAGACCTCGATGGAGTTGGGCGGCAATGCGCCCTTCATTGTGTTCGACGATGCCGATCTGGATGCCGCGGTGCAGGGGGCGATGGCGTCCAAATACCGCAACACCGGCCAGACCTGCGTCTGCGCCAATCGCCTGCTGGTGCAGGACGGCGTCTACGACGCCTTCGCCGCCAAGCTGCAGGCGGCGGTGGAAGCGCTGAAGGTCGGCAATGGGATGGAGCCGGGCGTCACCCAGGGCCCGCTGATCAATCCGGAGGCGGTGAAAAAGGTGGAGGAGCACATCGCGGATGCGGTGAAGCGCGGCGCCAAGGTCGTCACCGGCGGCAAGCGGCACGGCAATGGCGGCAATTTCTTCGAGCCGACCATTCTGGCCAATGTACCGACCGAGGCGATGATCTTCTCGGAAGAAACCTTTGGCCCGGTGGCACCGCTGTTCCGCTTCAAGACCGAGGAGGAAGCGATCCGGCTGGCCAATGACACCCCCTTCGGGCTCGCGGCCTATTTCTACGCCCGCGATATCGGCCGCATCTTCCGTGTGGCCGAGGGGATCGAGAGCGGGATGATCGGCATCAATGAAGGCATCATCTCGACCGAGGTGGCGCCCTTCGGCGGCGTCAAGGAAAGCGGGCTCGGCCGCGAGGGCAGCCTCTATGGCATCGACGAGTATCTGGAAGTGAAGTACCTGGCGCTGGGCGGCATCGGCACGTGACGCCGGCGCCGCTCTTTCTGGAAGACCTCGCCATCGGGCAGGTCTTCCGGGCGGGGCCGCTGACGGTGGCGGCGGAGGAGATCATCGCCTTCGCCCGCCAATACGATAACCAGCCCTTCCACACCGACCCCGTGGCGGCCGCGGCGCATCCGGTCTTCCAGGGGCTGGCGGCCAGCGGCTGGCACACCGCCGCGCTGATGATGTCCATGGTGACGCAGGCGCTGGGCCATCTGGGCTGGGGTGTGATCGGCGGCGGCGGGGAGTTGTCCTGGGCGCGGCCGGTGCGTCCCGGCGATGCGCTGCGCCTGGAGATCGAGGTCAAGGAAGTCGCGCCCTCTCGCTCTCGCCCCGATCGCGGCAGTGTGCTGGTGGAAAACCGGCTGATCAACCAGCACGGCGAGGTGGTGACGCGCTTCACCCCGCGCCTTGTCGTCCCCACCCGCCCGCCCGAGGAACCGGCATGAGCTACGATTTCGACCTTTTCGTCATCGGCGGTGGCTCGGGCGGCGTGCGCGCCGCGCGCATCGCCGCGGGCCACGGCGCGCGCGTCGCGGTTGCCGAGGAACGCTTCTGGGGTGGCACCTGCGTCAATGTCGGCTGCGTGCCGAAGAAGATGATGGTGCAGGCCGCCGAATACGGCGCCTGGGCCGAGGAAGCCCCGGCCTTCGGCTGGGAGATCACCAAGGGCGCCTACGACCTGGCCAAATTCGCCGCCGTCCGTGATGCCGAGGTCGCGCGGCTTTCGGGCATCTATGGCCGCCTGCTGGAAGGCGCCGGCTGCACCCGGTTCGATGCGCGGGCAACACTGGTTGGTGCGCATGAGATCCAGGTGGGCGCGCAACGCGTGACCGCGGCACGCATCCTGATCGCCACCGGTGGACGCGCCACCAAGCTCGACATTCCGGGCGCTGAGCTGGGCCTCATCTCGGATGACCTCTTTACCTTGCCGGCCATGCCGCGGCGCGTCGCCGTGCTGGGCGCCGGCTATATCGCGCTGGAGTTCGCCTGCATCCTGCGCGGCCTGGGTGCCGAGGTGGACCTGTTCTATCGCGCCGCCATGCCGCTGCGCGGCTTCGATCAGGATATCCGCGTGGCGATGGTGGAAGCGCTCGCCGCCCAGGGCATCCGACTGCGCGCGGAGACCATGCCGGATCGGCTGGACCGCACGGGCCCGGGGCTTGCGCTCCGCCAGGGTGGCGCCACCCTGGCGGAGGTGGATGCTGTCTTCTTCTGCACCGGCCGGGTGCCCAATACGCGCGGCCTGGGGCTGGAAGCGGCCGGAGTCGCGCTGGCGGCCAATGGGGCGGTCACGGTCGATGACGACCACTGCACCAGCGTGCCGCACATCTTCGCCGTTGGCGATGCGATCGACCGGGTGAACCTGACGCCAATGGCCACCGCCGCCGGCCACGCCCTGGCCGATACCCTGTTCGGCAACCGGCCGCGCCGCGTGTCGTACGAGAACGTGCCGACCGCGGTCTTCACCAGCCCGCCCATTGGCACGGTGGGGCTGACCGAGGAGCAGGCCGCCGCGCGCGGTGCGGTCGATGTCTACGTCACCCGTTTCACCCCGATGCGGCATACCATCAGCAAGCGGGAAGGGCGGAAGACGCTGATGAAGCTGGTGGTCTGCCAGCGCAGCCAGAAAGTGCTGGGCGCGCATATGCTGGGTGAGGACGCCGGGGAAATCATGCAGGGCGTTGGCATCGCGATCGTCGCCGGTGCCACCAAGCAGGATTTCGACCGGACCATCGGCATCCATCCCAGCGCGGCGGAGGAGTTCGTCACGCTGCGCACCCGGACGCGAGAGGCAGGCATCGCCAAGGCGGCGGAATAGGCCGACCGGGGCTTTTCAGCCCGCCGCCCGGGCCGCTATGGTCACAGCCCAGTCACATAACACATAGAGACGACCATGGTTGCGCGTCCCTGGCACCCGGCCTCATGGCGGGAGATGCCGATCCGGCAAGTGCCCGAATACCCCGATCCGGCGAATCTCGCCGAGGCTGAGATGCGCTTGTCGCGCTTCCCGCCGCTGGTTTTCGCCGGTGAGGCGCGGCGCCTGCAGGCCTCGCTGGCCAAGGCCGGCGATGGTCAGGCCTTCGTGCTCCAGGGCGGCGATTGCGCGGAAAGCTTTGCCGATTTCACTGCCAACATCATCCGCGACACCTTCCGGGTGCTGCTGCAGATGGCGGTCGTGCTGACTTTCGGTGGTGGGACGCCGGTGGTGAAGCTCGGCCGCATGGCCGGGCAGTTCGCCAAGCCCCGCTCCTCGGATTCCGAGACCAAGGACGGCGTCACGCTGCCCTCCTATCGGGGCGACATCATCAACGGGCCGGATTTCTCCGCCGCCGCGCGCATCCCCGACCCGGCGCGGATGGAATTTGCCTATCTGCAATCGGCTGGGACGCTGAACCTGCTGCGCGCCTTCGCGACCGGCGGCTATGCCGACCTGCATCAGGTGCATCGCTGGAACCTCGGCTTTGTTGCCCGCAGCCCGCTGGCCGATCGCTACGCCGATCTGGCGAATCGGATCGATGAGACGCTGGGCTTCATGCAGGCCTGCGGCATGTCGGACTTGCCGCAGGTGCGGGAGACGGATTTCTACACCAGCCATGAAAGCCTGCTGCTGCCTTATGAGCAGGCGCTGACCCGCGTCGATTCCACCACCGGCGATCACTATGCCTGTTCGGCGCATTTCCTCTGGATCGGTGACCGCACCCGTCAGCCGGATGGCGCGCATGTGGAATTCCTGCGCGGCGTGAAGAACCCCATCGGCATGAAGGTCGGGCCCAGCATGGACCCCGATGAACTGGTGCGGCTGACCGAAATCCTCAATCCGGCCAATGCCAAGGGCCGGCTGACGCTGATTTCCCGCATGGGCGCGGACAAGCTGGAAGCCAAGCTACCGCCCCTGTTGCGGGCGGTGAAGCGAGCGGGGCGCGAAGTGGTCTGGCTGTCCGATCCCATGCACGGGAACACCACCACAGTCGGCCGTTACAAGACCCGGCCCTTCGATGCCGTGCTGACCGAGGTCCGCCGCTTCTTCGACTGCCACGCCGCCGAGGGCACCCAGCCGGGTGGCGTGCATGTCGAGATGACGGGCCAGGAGGTGACCGAATGCCTCGGCGGCGCGCACCGCTTGAGCGAGGCCGATCTGGCGCTGCGCTATGAGACCTTCTGCGATCCGCGGCTGAACGCCGAGCAATCGCTGGAACTCGCTTTCCTCATCGCCGAGGAGTTGAAGGCCCGCCGCGCCCCGAGCACCGGCCTGCCGGCGCAGGCCGCCCAGTAATGGCCGCCGGCGCGTCGCCCGATCACCGCATCGATGCGACGATCGCCGCGCGCACGGATGCCTATTTCAACCGCACCCGATCGATCGTGCAGCGCTTCGGCGATAGCCAGGTGACCTATGCCGTCTTCCTGCGTCGCCCGGTGGTCTCGGCCCCACGGCTGATGCTGGATTGGCTGGCCGAGGTCGCACAGGCACGGCAGACCGATTTCGAGATCGAGGTGATGCATCCGGAGGGCACCTGGGTGGGTGCCGGCGATCCGATCCTCTATCTCACTGGCAGCTTCGCCGCGCTGGCGGATCTGGAAACTCTCTACCTCCAGAAGTTGGGCGCGCCCTGCGTGGCCGCACACAACGCCTATCAGATGTGCCTGGAACTGCCGAAAACCGGCTTCCTGGCGATGGATGCGCGGCATTGCGCTGGCGCCGATATGGCGGAGATGATGGCCTATGCCGCCTCCGTCGGCAGTGCCGCCGCGCAGCAGGAAGGCGCCAAGGGCTTCATCGGCAACGCCAATGACGCGACCGCACATTGGTTCGGCGCCCCGCGCGGCTTCGGCACCATGCCGCATGCGCTGATTGGCTATGCCGGCTCCACGCTGCGCGCCGCGGAGATGTTCCACGAGACCTTCCCGGAGGAAAACCTCACCGTCCTGGTCGATTATTTCGGGCGAGAGGTCACCGACGGCGTCGCGGTCTGCCATCGCTTCCCCGAACTGGCGGCGGCGGGCCGGTTGGCAGTGCGGCTGGATACCCATGGCGGGCGCTTCCTCGAAGGGCTCGACCCGGCGGCGAGCTATGCCGTGCTGGAACGCCACGCGCCCGGGGCCATCCGCCGCTATCGCAGTGAGACCGAGTTGCGCCACCTGGTCGGCACCGGCGTTTCGGCCGGCGCGGTCTGGAAGATGCGCGAAGCCTTGGATACCGCTGGCTTCCCCAAGGTGCGGATCGTCGCTTCTTCCGGCTTCAATACCCAGAAGTGTCGGGTGATGGCGGAGGCGCGGGCGCCGATCGATATCGTCGGCACCGGCAGCTTTATCCCTGAAATCTGGTCGGAGACCTACGCCACCGCCGATATCGTCGCCTATGACGGCAAGCCACGGGTCAAGATCGGTCGCGAATTCCTGCTGCGCCACAATGGCGAGCGCAAGCGCCAGGGGGGCGCGGTCGGCTGACCGGCCCGCTTTCCCCCGCCTTGCTCGGCTGGGGCTTCGCCAGCGTTCAACTGCTTCTCTGGGTCGGCTTCCACCTGATCACGCGGCTCTATTCCAGGGATGCGCTGACGCCGTGGGACCTGCTGCTGCTGCGCGCGCTGGGCGGCTTCGTGGTGACCCTGCCGCTGCTGCTCTGGCGCGGCCCGCCCCGGCTGCCATCCCGCCAGATGATCGCTGTGGTGGCGCTTGCGGGGTTCGGCTTCCCGGTCGGCGCCTATGCCGGCTATGCGCTGGCGCCGACGGCGCATGGCGCTTTGCTGCTCGCCGGTTCCCTGCCCTTGGTCACGGCGCTGCTGGGTTGGGTGCTGGGCTGGACGCGCATCGGCCTGGGGCGGGGGCTGAGCCTCATCGGCATCGTCGCGGGCACGGCGCTGCTCACCCTCTCGGGCGGCACCGCCGCCGGGTCGGGGGCCTGGATCGGCGATCTGCTGTTCATCGCGGGCAATAGCGCCTGGGCGCTCTATACGCTGCTCGCCGCCCGCTGGCGGCTTGCGGCGGTGGATGCGGCGATGGCCTTCGGGCTTTGCGTGGCGCCGATCTATGTGCCGATCTTCCTGCTGTTCGATCTGCCCTCGAACCTCGGCCAGGTGCCCTGGTCGACGATCCTGTTGAACCTGGTCTTCCAGGGCATGCTGTCGGGCGTGCTGAACGGCATCGTCTACACCCAATGCGTCCGGCTGCTGGGGCCGGGGATGACGACGCTGGTGGGCGCCATGGTGCCGGCCATCGCCGCCAGCCTCGCCTGGCCCCTTTTGGGTGAGACGCTGGGCCCGCCGGCGATCGCGGGCATCGCCATGGTCACGCTGGCGACCTTGGTCGGGGCGCGTTGGGCCGGACGGTGAAGCGGGCGCGTTGACCCCTTGGGCCGGCGTCCTTAGCTTCCTCCCATGTCCGATACGCTCCGCATCGCCCTGGCTCAGATCAACCCGCATGTCGGCGACGTCCGCGGCAACGCCGACAAAATCCGCAAAGCACGGGTGGAGGCGGCGCGGCTGGGTGCCGATCTGCTCATCACGCCGGAATTCTCCATCGGCGGCTATCCGGTCGAGGATCTCGTCCTCAAGCCCGCCTTCAACGCCGATGCCTTGGCCGAGATCGAGAAGCTGGCGGCCGAGACCGCCGATGGCGGCCCGGGCATCGTGCTCGGCGGCCCCTGGCTGGAGGGGCAGAAGCGCTATAACGGCCTGTTCGTGCTGGATGGCGGCAAGGTGCTGGCCCGGCGCGCCAAGCATGAGCTGCCGAATTACGGCGTCTTCGACGAAAAGCGGGTCTTCGATGCCGGCCCGGCGCCAGGCCCCATCGCCTTTCGCGGCTTCCGCCTCGGCCTGATGATCTGCGAGGATTGGTGGTACCCGACGGTCTCCGAGACGCTCGCGGAATCCGGGGCGGAGGTGCTGATCAGCATCAACGGCTCCCCCTTCGAGGTGGGCAAGCCGGAACGCCGGGTGGATCTGGCGGTGCCACGGGTGGTCGAGACCGGGCTCGGCTTTGTCTTCCTCGGCCAGATCGGCGGCCAGGACGAGCTGGTTTTTGAGGGCGGGAGCTTCATCCTGAACCCCGATCGCCGCCTGGCCCTGCAGATGCCGCTATTCGTCGAAGCGGTGACGCTGACCGAATGGCGGCGCGAGGGCGGCAAGCTGGTCTGCGCCCCGCAGCCGCTGCCCGCGCCGATGCCGCAGCTGGAGCAGATCTACCGCGCCATGGTGCTGGGGCTGGCCGATTACGTGAACAAGAACCGCTTCCCCGGCGTGGTGCTGGGGCTTTCGGGCGGGATCGATTCCGCGATCTCGGCGGCGGTTGCCGCCGATGCGCTGGGGCCGGACCGGGTGCGCTGCGTGATGATGCCCTCGCCCTATACCTCCGTGGAAAGCCTGGAGGATGCGGCCGGCTGCGCCGAGTTGCTGGGCATCCGCTACGAGACGATCAATATCGGCCCGGCGATGCAGGCCTTCGGCGCCATGCTGGCGCCCGCCTTCGCCAATCGCCAGGCCGATATCACCGAGGAGAACATCCAGTCCCGCGCCCGCGGGCTGACGCTGATGGCGCTCTCCAACAAGTTCGGCGACATGGTGCTGACCACCGGCAACAAGTCGGAGATGTCGGTCGGCTACGCCACGCTTTATGGCGATATGTGCGGCGGCTATTCCGTGCTGAAGGACCTGTACAAGACCACGGTGTTCGAGCTGTGCCGCTGGCGCAACGCGCATGTCCCGGCGGGGCTGCTGGGCCCCCAGGGGCCGGTGATGCCGGAGCGCGTCATCACCAAGCCGCCCTCGGCCGAACTGAAGCCCGACCAGAAGGACCAGGACACGCTGCCGCCCTATGAGGTGCTGGACGCGATCCTGGAAGGGCTGGTGGAAGGTGAGCGGTCGGTCGATGCGCTGGTCGCGGAGGGGCAGGACCGCGCCACCGTGGTGCGGGTGTGGAAGATGCTGGACCGCGCCGAATACAAGCGCCGGCAGGCGCCGCCGGGGGTGAAGATCGGGTCGCGTGCCTTCGGCCGCGACCGGCGTTACCCGATCACCAATGGCTATACCGGGTTGGTGCGGTAGGGCGGGATGCGTTGAGGCGGAAGCGCCGAAACGCTGCATCCCGCGACCAACCAAATGTCAGAGCAGGGTGCGGGAGCGAATGCGAAGCAGCATGCTCCAACGTCTCACCGTGCCCGTAGCGCCGCCTCCACCTCGCCCAGAATGCTGGCATCGTCGATGGTTGGCGGCACGGTGTAGCTTTCGCCATCGGCGATCTTGCGCAGCGTCGCCCGCAGGATCTTGCCGCTACGCGTCTTCGGCAGCCGCGCCACCACCATCGCATCCTTGAAGGCAGCGACCGGGCCGATCCTCTCCCGCACCAGGCTGACAAGCTCCTGGCAAATTGTCGCATCCGGCTTCGCTACGCCGGATTTCAGGACGACGAGGCCAAGTGGCACTTGCCCCTTCACCGTATCGGCGATCCCGATCACCGCGCATTCCGCGACATCGGGGTGGCCGGCCAGTACCTCCTCCATCGCCCCGGTGGACAGGCGATGGCCGGCGACATTGATGATGTCGTCGGTGCGGGACATGACGGAGACATAGCCCTCCATATCCACCACCCCGGCATCGGAGGTGTTGTACCAACCGGGGAAGGTGGTGGTGTAGCTCTCCCGGAAGCGGTCATCGGCCTGCCACAGTGTCGGCAGGCAGCCCGGGGGCAGGGGCAGCTTTACGGCCAGCGTGCCGGATTGCCCGCGCGGCAGCGGCTTTCCCCCCTCATCCAGCGCGTACACCTGATAGCCGGGGGACGGCTTGCCGCCGGAGCCGAAGCGCGCCTCAAACAGCCCGTAGCCGCGGAAATTGCCGGTGATGGGCCAGCCCGTCTCGGTCTGCCACCAATGATCGATCACTGGCTTGCCGAGCAGCCCGGCCGACCATTCCGCCGTCGGCGGATCGCAGCGTTCGCCCGCCAGGAACAGCGCCTCCAGCCGGGAGAGGTCGTGCGTCTTGAGCAGCTTGCCCTCGGGGTCGTCGCGCTTGATGGCGCGGATCGCCGTCGGCGCGGTGAACATCACCTTCACCTGGTGCTGCTGGCAGACACGCCAGAAGGTGCCGGCATCGGGCGTGCCCACGGGCTTGCCTTCGAACAGGATGCTGGTGGCGCCCGCTAGCAGCGGCGCGTAGACGATGTAGCTGTGCCCCACCACCCAGCCGACATCGGAAGCGGTGAACATCACATCCCCCGGCCCGACGCCATAGAGAGTGTCCATGGATTGCCGCAGCGCGACCGCGTGCCCGCCATTGTCGCGCACCACGCCCTTGGGCTTGCCGGTGGTGCCGGAGGTATAGAGGATATAGAGCGGATCGGTTGCCGCCACTGGCACGCAGGGATGCGGTGTGCCGGCCGCTTCCACCGCGGCCCAATCCTCGTCCTGGCCGGGGATCAGCGTCGCCGGCGCCTGTTCGCGCTGCGCCACGATGACACCGGCCGGCTTGTGCGGAGAGAGCGCGATCGCCGCATCGAGCAGCGGCTTGTAGGCAACGACCCGCCCTGGCTCCAGCCCGCAACTGGCTGAGAGGATCAGCTTGGGTTCCGCATCGGCGATACGGGCGGCGAGTTCCGCCGCGGCGAAGCCGCCGAAGACGACGGAATGGACGGCGCCGAGCCGGGCGCAGGCCAGCATGCCGACCACGGCTTCGGGGATCATCGGCATATAGAGCACGACGCGATCGCCGGCAGTGACACCGCGTGCCGCCAGCGCGCCAGCCAGCTTGGCCACCCGCTGCAACAGCGCCGCATAGGTGAAGGTCTCGCACCGCCCGGTCATCGGGCTATCCCAGATGAGGGCCGGCTGCGCCCCGCGCCCGGCCGCGACATGGCGGTCCAGCGCATTGGCGCAGGTGTTCAGCCGGGCATCGGGGAACCAACGACCATAGGGGCCGGCGGCGGCATCGAAGATGCGGGTGGGCGGCACGTCCCAGTCGATCAACCGGGCGGCTGCGCGCCAATAGGCTTCGGGGTTTGCCGCCCAGGCAGCATAGGCTTCGTCGTATCCGGCCATGCGGCCCTCCCCCAGGCGTTACCGGGAAGCTTGCAGGCCGGCCCGGCCAGGGCAAGCCGCACCAGCTGGGGCGGCGGTGCTTGCGCTGGATGAAGCCCACGGGGAGGGGGCTGGCCTCAGGCGGCCAGCTTCACATGGCTCCGGCAGCGCATCAGCGGCTGGATGCGGGTGCCAAAATTATCCATGCCAAGGAGGAAATCGTCGAAGGTGAGCATGATGCCCTTCACCCCCGGCATGGTCGCGACGTCGTCCAGCAGCTTCGCGCAGGTGGCGTAGCTGCCAACAATGGTGCCCATGTTGAAATTGATGGGGGAGGCAGAGCGCTGGATGCTGGCGGCCATGGAGGTCGCCTGAGTATTCACGTCATCGGCGGCATGGCCCAGCAGGTGCGCCAGCGCTGCCTTGTCCGCCCCCTGGTTGTAGAGGTCCCATTTCGCCAGGGCCGCCGCATCGGTTTCGTCGGCGATGATCATGTAGAGCATATAGCTGCCGACATCACGGCCGGCCTTGGCCGCGTGTTCCAGCATGCGCCGCGGCACATCGGCCGCCTTCTTCGGCTCGTTCACCCCCTCGCCGAGGGCGAAGTTGAAATCGCAATACTGCGCGGCGAACTCCATGCCGCGATCGCTCTGCCCGGCGGAGACGAGCTTGACCGGCACCTGCGGGCGGGGGGAGAGCTGGCACTGGTCCATCTGGAAGTACTCGCCCTTGAAGTCAGAGCTGCCAGTCTCCCACAACTGCTTCATGATGGTGACGTATTCGGTGCTGTAGTCGTAGCGCTTGCCGAAATGCGCATCGCCGGGCCAGAGGCCCATCTGGGTGTATTCCACCTTGTGCCAGCCGGAGACGATGTTGACCCCGAATCGCCCGCCCGAGATGTTGTCGATGGTGCTGGCCATGCGCGCCACCATGGCCGGCGGCAGGGTGAGAACAGCGGTCGAGGCATAGAGCCGGATGCGCTTGGTGACGGAGGCGAGGCCGGCCATCAGGGTGAAGCTTTCCAGCCCGTGATCCCAGAATTCGGTCTTCCCCCCGAAGCCGTGCAGCTTGATCATGGACAGGGCAAATTCGAAACCGAAGGCTTCGGCCTTCTCCACCACCTGGCGGTTCAGCTCGAAGCTCGGCATGTATTGCGGCGATGTGGCGGAGATGATCCAACCGTTATTGTTGATCGGGATAAAGACGCCGATGTCCATTTTGCCGCTCCTTGCCTGTGGGGTGGCAGATGCCGAGCAACCCGCGTGCCAGAGGAGATGACGCCGTGACCGAAAAGAAGCAGCCCTGGGAATTGGCCGAAGGGGAATGGCGGCAGATCATCGGCAATGCCCGCGCCGGCCGTAGCCTGCGCCCGAATTCCTGGCCAGGCGGGGCGCGCTGCTGCGTCACCCTTTCCTTCGACGCGGATCACGAGACCATTCCGCTGCGCGATGCCGATGACAGCCCGATGCGGATCAGCCAGGGGCAATATGGCCATCGTCAGGGCATGCCGCGCATCCGCAAACTGCTAGCCCGCCACGACATCCGCGCGAGCTTCTACTACCCGGCGGTCTCGGCGCTGATCTATCCCGAGGAGGTGCGCGCGGTTGCCGATGAGGGACACGAGATCGGCATCCATTCCTGGATCCATGAGGCGAACACCACCCTGCCGCCGGGGGTGGAGCGGGAGCTGACGTTGCGCGCCGCTGACGTGCTGGAGAAGACCTCCGGCCGCCGGCCGGTGGGCATGCGGACGGCGAGCTGGGATTTCTCGACCGAGACCATGGCGATCATCCGCGAAATGGGCCTGCTCTACGACAGTTCGCTGATGGCCGATGACGACCCCTATGAGCTGCTGGACCAGGGCCAGCCGACCGGGATCATCGAGCTGCCGCCCGAATGGATCCGCGACGACATGGCCTATTTCAACTTCCTGCGCTTCTCCGCGCTGCGCCCTTACACCCCGCCGTCTGCGGTAGAGGAGATCTTCCGCGAGGAATTCGACGGCGCCTGGGAGGAGGGCGGGCTCTATCTGCTGACCATGCACCCGCATTGCATCGGCCATCGCAGCCGGATCAGCCTGCTGGCGCGGCTGATCGAGCATATGAGGGCCAAGGGCAGCGTCTGGTTCGCGACCCATGAGGAAGTCGCGCGGCATGTGAAGGCCCAGGCGGGGCTGTAGCCCCGCTGAGGCGCCGAATGACGCCCGCGCCGCGCGGCGCGCGGCGTTTCAAGACGAACCCTAGAGCGCGATGCGTTGAGGCCGAATCGCCAAAAACGCTGAATCGCGCGATCCAACAAAGGCTAGAGCGGGCTGCGTGAACGTATGTGAACGCAGCCTGCGAGTGGTCCGATCCCGACGCTTGGTACCCAAGCGTCGGGTGAATCGGCCCACCAAATCAATGGCTAGTGGTGCGTGCCGGACGGTACCATCCGTATGGCACGTACCACTAGAGTCTTCCGCGCCGGATCAGCCGGCCAGGCGTATCCCCGGTCATGCCATGGCCGGCGCGGAAGACCGGGCGGCCATTGGTCCAGACTTCGTCGATGCCGAGGGATTCCTGCTTCGGCACCTCGAAGGTGGCCGTGTCCATGACCCGCGCCGGGTCGAACAGCACAAGGTCGGCGTAGGCGCCCTCTCGCAGCACACCGCGGTCGATCATGCCGAACAGCGAGGCCGTCCGCCCGGTCATTTTATGGATCGCCTCCTCCATGCTCAGCAGGCCGAGCTGGCGGGAATAGAGCCCCAGCACGCGCGGGAAGGTGCCCCAGAGGCGCGGATGCGGGTGCGCGTCGTGTGGAATACCGTCCGAGCCGATGACCGACATCGGATGCGCCATGATCCGCCGCACATCCTCCTCATCCATCTGGAAGGTGATGGCGCCGGCCGGCAGCAGTTTTTCCGCCGCCGTGCGGATATCGGTATTCCAGCCGCGCGCCACCTCCTTCAGGTCTTTGCCCGCGAATTCCGGATGCGGGATCGACCAGGTGATGATCACCCGCACATCGTCGCGCAGCCGATCCGGCATCAGCACGGTGGAGCCGGCGGGGTAGGGGTACATGTCGAAGGCCACTTCCTGCAGTGCGGCCGAGGCTTCGAGCAGCGCCAGGGTCTGCACGCTGCGGCCGTAATTCTCCGGCATCGAGCATTTATGGTGGCTGATCCAGGCCGGCACGCCGATCCGCTTGCCGATCTTCAGTGTCTCCTCGATCGAGGCGCAGACGCGGTCGGCCTCATCGCGCATGTGGGTGAAGTACATGCCCCCCGCGGCCTTCAGTGGCTCGCCCACCGCGATCACCTCCTCGGTCGTCGCGTGCATGTTGGGCGGGTACCAAAGGCCGGTGGAGAAGCCGGAGGCGCCTTCGGCCAGGCTTTCGGCGACCAGGCGGCGCATCTCCGCAATCTCGCGGTCGTTCGCCGGGCGGGCGAGGTCGCCGCCCATGCAGCGCACGCGCAAGGTCTGGTGGCCGACAATGGCATAGGTGTTCACCGCTGCCGGCGTCTTGCGGATGGCGTCGGCATATTCGGCGAAACTGTCGAAGCGCCACCAGCCATCCTCACCGATCAGGTCGAGCGGGGCAGGCGGGCGGGCCGTGGTGGTCAGCGGTGCGAGGCTCACGCCGCAATTGCCGACGACGACGGTGGTGACGCCCTGGCTGGATTTGCAGCGGAGGCACTCGCACCCCATCAGCACGGCGCGGTCGTCATGCGTATGGGCATCGATGAAGCCGGGCGCGAGCGCCCGGCCGGTGGCCATCACTTCCCGGTCCGCAGTGGCGCCGCCGAGGTCGCCGACGCCAGTAATGCGGTCGCCGGTGACGCCGACATCGCCGACGCGGCGCGGCGCCCCGGTGCCGTCGAAGAGCGTGGCATCACGGATGATGAGGTCGCAGCGCAGGGCCATGACTAAACCTCCACCCCATACAAATCCCGCGCCGCCTGCTTGCTGATCAGCCCATCGGCCACGTCGCGCTTCACCAACTCCGGATCGCGCGCCTTGGGGTCGCCCATGCCGCCGCCGCCCGGCAGTTTCAGCAGCAGCCGCCGTCCCTTGGGGATGATCTGGAAGCCCTTGGTGCGCAGCGGCGTGCCATTGGCATCGTTCAGCCCTACCCAGCCGGCCGCGCCCTCGCCGCCGCCCTCGCGCCCCTTGGGCGGGTTGGCGACGCGGTCGAAGATGGCGTTCACGGCGTATTCGGCATCGCCCTTGGCGCCGATTTCCATGATCTGCCCGAAGCCGCCGCGGGTGCGCCCGGCGCCGGCGGAATCCGGCCGCAGTTCCTTCTTCCAGAAGATCACCGGGGCGACGTTCTCCGTCGCCTCCACCGGCATGGTGCGGACGCCGGACGGGAAGGCGATGCCGTCCAGCCCGTCCTTGCCCGGCCGTGCGCCGGTGCCGCCGGAGTTGAAGGTGATGATCTCGAAATCCTCGACCTCCGCCGCCGGGCCGGAGACCTGGGAGCCGCCGCGCAGCGGTGGGTTCCACAGCGCGGAGGAGCCTTCCGCATTCACCCGCCCTGGCACCGCCTGGTGCAGGCAGCCCATCATCAGGTCGGGGATCAATTGCCCAACCACGTGCCGGACAGACACCGGATACGGCCGCGGGGCGTTCAGGATGCAGCCTGTCGGAATCTCCATCCGGAAGGGGGCGAGGGAGGCCCAGTTATTCGGCACCTCCGGCGCCACCACGCATTTGATCCCGAAGCAGGAATAGGCCCGGCAATAGGCCGGCGGCACGTTGATGCCGCGCGTCGAAAGACCTGATGTGCCGGCGTAATCAACGACGATCTCATCCTCATGCACCGTCATCGCCGCGTGCAGCGTGACCGGCGCCTCATACCCGTCGGAGCGGATTTCGGACCGATAGGTGCCCTTCGGCAGCTTGCGGATTTCATCGAGCGTCGCCTGCCGGCTGCTTTCGAAGATGAAGGCGCCGAGCGGGTCGATGCTGTCCATATCGAACTCGTCCAGCATCTCCACCAGCCGCTTGGCGCCGGCGTCGTTGCAGGCACAGAGGGAGTAGATATCCCCCTCCAGCTCGATCGGGGTGCGAGAGCCCGCGCGGATGAAGTCGAAGAAGGTCTCGTTCGCCACGCCGCCGGCTTCGAAGCAGCGGACGATGGGGATGAAGAGCCCTTCCTCGAACACCGAACGCCCTTCCGGCCCCATGCCGAGGCCGCCGATATCGATGATATGCGCGGTATTGGCAAACAGCCCGACGATCTTGCCGCGGCGGAAGGCGGGAGAGACGACGGTGAGGTCGTGCAGATGCCCGGTCGCCAGCCAGGGATCATTGGTGATGTAGTGCTCCCCGGGCTGCATGGTGTGCGCCGGGAATTTCTTCAGGAAATGCCCGACGCTTTCGGCCATGGAGTTCACATGGCCGGGCGTGCCGGTGACGGCCTGCGCCAGCATCCGCCCTTGCAGGTCGAAGATGCCGGCGGAGAGATCGCCGGCTTCGCGCACCGTGGTGCTGAAGGCCGTGCGGATCATGGTCTGTGCCTGTTCCTCGACCACCGCGATCAGGCGGTTCCACTGGATCTGGCGCTGGATTTTGGTGAGGGCACCGGTCTGTTGCATCAGCTGCGCTCCTGCGTCAGGTCGAGATATCCCAGGCTATCCATCCGGCAGGTCCAGCCTGGGCCCACCAGCGTGCTCGTCTCCGCCTCCGCGATGATGCAGGGGCCGGGGACCTTGGCGCCTGGGGCCATGGCGGCGCGGTCATAGACCGCCCAGTCCGCAACCTCCCCGGTCACGGTGTCGCGCACCTGCTGCACGCGGATGGGCGGCGGGGCCGGGCTGTCGGCGGCGGGGGCGGCCGGCAGCACCTCCTCGGTCCTGGTGGCGACGGTGACGGCGAAGCTCATCACCTCTACATCGCTGCCGGGCACGGGGCGGTCGTAGAAGCGGCTGTATTCGGTATCATAGGCGGCGCGGATCGTGGCGATGTCGTCGGCGCCAAGGTCGCGCGGCGGCAGGGTCACGGCAATCTCATGCCCCTGGCCGACATAGCGCATATAGGCCAGCCGGTTTTCGCGCACCGGCGCGCCGAAGGCGCCTTCGGCGACCACGGCGCGGGCTTCCGCCGACATGCCCGCCAGCAGCGCATTCACCGCCACCGTGTCGAAGGTGGCGAAACGCTGATAGAGGCTTTTGACGACCTCATAGGCCACCGGCGCGCGCAAAAAGCCGATGGCGCTGCCCACCCCGGCGCCGGAGGGGACCAGCAGCCGCTTCACGCCGATCTTCTCCGCCACGCGATAGCCATGCACCGGGCCGCCGCCGCCGAAGGCGATGATGGTCCGCCCGTCATAGCCCTTGCCGCTTTCAATAGCGTGGACGCGCGCGGCATTGGCCATGTTCTCATCGACCATCTCGACCACGCCGAGGGCGGCCATATCTGCGGGCAGGCCCAGCTTGCCGCCCACTTCAGCGGCCAGCGCCGTGCGCGCATGTTCGGGGTACAGGCGCAGCGCGCCGCCCGCGAAGGCCACCGGGTCGTAGCGGCCAAGCGCGAGGTTGGCGTCCGTCACCGCCGGCTTGGCGCCGCCGCGCCCATAGCAGGCCGGCCCCGGATCGGCGCCGGCGCTTTCCGGGCCCACGGTGATGCGGCCCATGCCATCCACCGCCGCGATGGAACCGCCGCCGGCGCCGATCTCTACCATCTCGATCACCGGGATGCGCAGCGGCAGGCCGGAGCCCTTCTTGAAGCGGCCGACGCGGGCCACTTCGAAGGTGCGGCTGGCCTGCGGCTGGAAGGCGTCGATCAGGCAGATCTTCGCGGTGGTGCCGCCCATATCGAAGGACAGCACTTCCGAAAGCCCGCGTTCGCGCGCGACATGGGCGGAGAAGATCGCCCCGCCCGCCGGGCCGCTTTCCACCAGGCGGATCGGGAAGCGCGCCGCGGTCTCCAGCGTCGTCAGCCCGCCGCCCGACAGCATCATGAACAGCGGGCAGGTGAGGCCGGCGGCGCGCAGCCCCACTTCCAGCCGCTTGAGGTAGCTGGCCATCAGCGGCTGCACATAGGCATTGGCGACGGTGGTGGAAAAGCGCTCCCATTCCCGCATCTCCGGCGAGACCTCGGAGGCGAGGGAGAGCGGCACCTCCGGCCAGAGCCGGCGGACGATCTCGGCCGCCTGCTTTTCGTGCACGGGATTCACGAAGCCGTGCAGAAAGCCGATCGCCACCGCCTCGATGCCTTCGGCGCGCATGAAGGCGACGTGCTGCTCAACATCACGGGGCTCAAGGGGGATCAGCACCTTGCCGGTATTGTCCAGCCGCTCCGTCACCGGCAGGCGCCAGCGGCGTGGCACCAGGGGTTGCGCCAGTTCGATGTTCAGATCGTACTGGTCGTACCGGCTCTCATTGCCCAGGGCCAACACGTCGCGGAAGCCCTCGGTGGTCAGCAGGGCGGTCTTGGCGCCCTTGCGTTCGATCACCGCATTGGTCGCCAGCGTGGTGCCGTGGATGACCAGCGCAATATCGGCGGGCGCCAGCCCGGCCTTCTGCAGCACCATCCGCACGGCTTCCAGCACGCCGAGTTCCGGTGCGTGCGGCGTGGTCAGGACCTTGCCGGTCCAGCGTTCGTCTTCCGTCTCCACCGCCACATCGGTGAAGGTGCCGCCGATATCAACTGCCAGTCTTGCCGTCACGCCCCATACTCCGCCGCAAATCGCTGCATCACCGCGCAGGCCCTCTCGAAATCATCCATGCGCATTGCTTCCTTCGGATTATGGCTGCCATTCTGGTTACGCACGAACAGCATGCCCGCGGGAATGCCGGCCAGCGCGAAGGCCGCCGCATCATGCCCGGCGCCGGAGGCCATGGGCCGATGCGCGATGCCGAGGCCATCCGCGGCGCGGCCCAGCGCTGCGCGCACCCCGGCATCCATCGGCGCCGCCCGGCTGCCGGTCTCGGCGCCCAACTCGAAGGTCACGCCGCGCCGCGCCGCGATCTCGGGGATCGCCGCGTGCAGCACATCGAAGATCGCATCCACCGCATGCCCTTCGACACTGCGGACATCCAGCTGGAAGCGGGCCTCGCCGGGAATCTTCGTGAAGCCCGCGGCCTCCGTCGTTGCCAGCTCGCAGAAGGTGCAGACCAGCGCGTGGCCCTTGGCGTCAAGGCGGCACCAGGCCTCGTCCAGCGTCACCGCCAATTCGGCCAGCGCGATGGCGGCGTCGCGGCGGTATTTGCGCGGCGTGGCGCCGGAATGATTGTACTCCCCGACCACCCGCGCCTGGCGCAGGCGGCGGCTGCCGGGGATGCCCGTGACGATGCCGAGCGGAATGCCCTCCGCCTCCAGCACCGGGCCCTGTTCGATGTGGATTTCCAGATAGGCAGCGGTGTCCTCGGCGCTCAGCGCGCGGCGGCCGGCGCGGGCGAAATCGGGGTCAAAACCCTCCTCGCGCATATGCGCCTCCAGCGTACGGCCGCTATCCAGCCGCTTCACGTCAAGCTCCTCCGGCCGCAGCAGGCCCAGCGCGCCGCGGCTGCCGGGGTAGCTGGTCGGGAACCAGGCGCCCGCTTCCTCGGCGCGGATCGCCATCACCGTGATGTCGCGCGCCGGCACGAAGCCGGACTGCTGCATGCCCGCGACCGCGGCCAGCCCCGCCAGCACCCCTGCCGCGCCATCGAAATTGCCGCCCTCCGGGACGGTATCAAGATGGCTGCCGAGGACGACCCGCTTCGCCCGGCGGTCCGTCCCCGGCAGGGTCAGATACAGGTTGCCCAGCGGATCGACCTTGCGTTCCAGCCCCAGCGCCTC
>Ga0114972_10001182_pt1 | contig 19629 bp, 10 predicted proteins | sample M_140807_EF_Meta_FD_87354 | JGI IMG/M metagenome (GOLD analysis project Ga0114972, IMG submission 87354) | Freshwater microbial communities from Lake Montjoie, Canada to study carbon cycling - M_140807_EF_MetaG | ecosystem: Environmental > Aquatic > Freshwater > Lake | place: Lake Montjoie... | reverse complement strand
CGAGCCCTTTGGCTGGGAAAAGTGTATCTCCGAGCGCAGCGACTGCGCCGCTCGCGCCCGTGAGGAGCGTAGCGGCCACCGCGGCGAATCCCAGCACCGCAACGAGCCTCCGGCCCACGAACGTCCAGCGCCGCGCGCCGTTCGCGCGCCACATCACGAGACCGAGCGCACCGACCAACATGAACGTGTTGACGAGGTGGCACCCCATCCACACCGCACGAGCCACCGACTGGTTCTCCGCGACGTACTTGAGAAGCACGATGCCCGCGCCGATGAGCACCTCCCCCACCATGAAGATGGCGGCCCACATCACGGGCCTTCGGATCGGGTGCTCCTTCGGGAAGATGCGCCGCGCCCACACGAGCTGCGCGAGCACGAGCAACGCGGAGAGGCCGGAAGTCACCCGGTGAGTAAACTCCACCAGCGTCGCGGCCGTGGGCGTGCGCGGAACGACGTCACCGTTGCAGGTCGGCCAGTGGCTGCCGCAGCCCGCCCCCGAGCCGCTGGCGCGCACGTAGCTCCCCCAGAGGATGACGAGGACCGTCACGAAGAGGGAGATCCTAGACAACGTGCGGTAACGCGCGTGGACGGCGCTCATAGGTCGTGGGCTTACCGCAAACCACCGAACCGAGCCACCGCGAAAGGACAGCGCGCATCCTTTCGCGCGGAGCCCGTGCAAGGCGGGGCCGCACGAGTAGGATGGGCCCATGCAGGCGCGCTTGTCGATCACCGAGCAGTACCTCCGCACCCATGATGGCTGGACGCTCGAGCTGCGACGAACGGTCTCGCGGGACCACTTCGACCCGGCGCGCGCCCCGCTCCTCATCGTGCCGGGCTACGGCATGAACAACTTCATCTTCAGCTACCACCCCAGGGGCACGAGCATGGAGCGCTGCCTGGCCGAGGCAGGCTTCGAGGTGTGGTCGTTCAACCTGCGAGCCCAGGGTGGCTCGCGCCCGTCCGCGCGGCGCGCCGGTCCGGTTACGCTCCACGCGTACGCGACCGTCGACGTGCCGGCGATGGTGGCGCACGTCCTCGCGAGCACACGCACCGAGCGCGACTGCGTTACGCTCGTTGGTGCGAGCCTCGGCGGAACGGTCTCGTACAGCTACCTCTCGCTGCACGCCGACGCGCCCGTCAATGCGCTCGTCACGATGGGCTCACCGCTCCGTTGGGACGACGTTCATCCGCTCGTGAAGGTCGCGTTCGCCTCCCCGACCCTCGCCGGCCGGGTCAAGGTGACCGGCGCGCGTGAACTCCTGCGAAGGACGATGCCCGCGCTGCTAAAGGCACCTGCGCTGCTCGGTTTTTACATGAACACCGCGACGATCGACATGCAGCACGTCTCGGAGCTCGTGCGCACCGTCGAAGATCCGTTGCCTTCCATCAATCGAGACATCGCCCACTGGATCAAAAGCCGGGATCTGTTCGTCCAAGGCGTGAACGTCACCGATGCCATCGGCCGCCTTTCGTTGCCGTTGATGGTGGTGCTGTCGAACCGCGACGGCATCGTCCCGGAGGCCGCCGCCATGAGCGCGGCCCACGCGTGGGGGGGCGAGGTGGACGTGCTGCGCGTCGGAGACGACACGAACTGGTACGCGCACGCCAACCTCTTTGTGGCAAACGACGCGCGCGAGCTCGTGTTTACGCCCATGATCGATTGGCTCTCGCGCACCGCCCGCGAGGGGGCGCCGCGATGAGCAGGCGGCCGGGACCTCACGGCGTGCGAAGTTTTTCAGGGGTTTCGATAGCGCCCGGCGAGCAGGTCTTCGGCGCCGTCGCAGGGTTGCATCGCGAAGGCTGACCGCCGGGGATCGAAACGACGTAGGGATTGTCCCCGCGCGCGATCGGATAGTCGGTGCTGACGAAGTGCGCACCGATGGCCAGGGCCGCATCGCGCTTGGTCGTGTCGTTCGCGGCAGCTTCGACACCGTCCGAGTCGGCGCGCGTGCGAACGAGCATGTGCGCGGCCAGCCCCTTGGCGATGCGCGTGGCGTCGCCGATGGGATCGTTCGCGACCATGATGGCGGCGAACGGATCGCCCGGCTCCGAGTCGGGGAAAAGCAGGCGCCCGTCGAGGTCCTTGCCGTCGTGGGTGTACGCCCGCTGCAGGTCTGCATGCTCGTCCATCGTGAAGAGCACCTTGCCCCGGGTCGCACCGAGCGTTGGCCAGCCCTCGGCGAGCGCCTCCGCGACCGTCGCGTGCGCTCCCTGCACGGCTCGGGGCGTCACGATCCTCGGTTCGGGCCACACCGAGAGAATCTCGCGGTGGAGCTCCTCAAAAAAGGCCTCCTGGTCGCCCGAACTCTCGTCCTTCAGCTCGAGCTGAACCACGAGCGCGTGATGGCCGCGGTGAGCATCGGACCACGATTTCACCACGCTCAAGCACTCGACGAGCGTCGCGCACGTGGTGCGATCGTCGATGAGCTTCAGATGAAAGACGTTGAAGACGCCGCCTTCGAAGTGGAGATCGAGCTCGATGTGGCGGACGCCGAGCTCCTCGAACTGACGGTCGAGCGGGAGGTGCGTGTAGGACCAGGCCAGCAAGTCGTTCTTTGGTGGTTCGACGTGGTAGCTGTTGTGCGTGGATTTCGCCTGCAGATGGTCGAGTCGGAGCTCACCGTCGAGCGGGTAGTCGTACGCGGGTTGCGGATCCTCGGTGAGGCGACCCACGCTAGCGGGCCCCGAGCAGCCGAGAAGCCAGCAGGCGGCGAGAAAACGTGCGAGCGCGCAACCCTCGCTCGAGCGGGCCAACATCCCGAGAAGCTATCGTCCCTCCAACCTTGCGTCCACGAGGAGACGCCGCGCCCACGCGACACAACACTTGCCAGGGGCCCTCTGGCCGACGACGCTACGGGCGATGGCTGGCCGCACGTTCGTCACCGGGGACATTCACGGCGATCTGCACGCACTCTTGCGGGTCGAGCGGAAGCTCCCTCCGCTCGATGCGGGAGACACGCTCGTGTTCCTTGGAGACTATGTCGATCGTGGCCCCAAGTCGGCGCAAGTGCTCGACCACATCCGCCATCTGCACAAGCGGGTCCCCGCCAAAGTCGTCGCTCTGCGCGGAAATCACGAGGACTCGTGGTTGAAGGCGATCGACCACGGCTGGCCTGAATTCATCATCCCCGCAGCGCACGGTTGCCGACAGGCGATGGAATCCTACGTCGGGCGCATCGCAGGCGACCTCGACGCCGCGGACTACGCCATGCTGCTGCGAGGAAAGTTCTTCCCGAGCGACGTCGTCGCGTGGATGCGCCACTTGCCGCACTACTACGAGGACGAGCACGCGATCTACGTCCACGCCGGGCTCGTCTCCGCGAAGGACGGGACCTTTCTCCATCCGTCCGAGACGCGCCAGGAGGTGGCCCTCCTCTGGGTCCGCGATCAGCGATTTTTCCGAGAATATCGAGGCAAGCGCGTCGTGTTCGGGCACACCGTCACGGGCACACTCCCCGAAGAGCTGTCTTCGTACACGCCCGAGGATCCCACCGACATGTGGGCCGGTCCGTGCACGATCGGGCTCGACACAGGCTCGGGGAAAGGCGGCTTTTTAACCACGCTCGAGCTGCCGGCCCTCAGGGTTTACGAGTCCCGCTGAGCATCCCCCGGCCCCGCTCAGAACGCGTAGCCGAGCGACACGTTCACGCCGAAACCGAAGCCGTAGTTCCACGCCACGCCCGTCCGCACGAGCACGCTCTCGTCCAACGGATGGTAACGGTAGCCGAGAAACGCCGCGGGCGAACCGAGCCACAAGGGCTCTCTGTTGCGCTCGAACACGAAGAACGAGGACACTCCTCCCGCGACCTCGAACGAGTGCGCGCCGTCCGGTCCAAAGAGACCGTGGACCATCGCCTGCCCACCGAAGGTTGGCACGACCCCTCCGAAGACGACGGCGCTCGCGCCGAGCCCACCACTCAACGCGAGGGCGCGGTAAGGCCGGTACGAGTACGCGAGCCCAACCGAGTTGAGGAGGAGCATCGTCGTGCCCTCGGCGTAGATGGCATGCTTCGCTCGGGGTTCGGCCGCGAGCCCACGGCCCGGCGGCGCGGCATCGGGCGCAACGGACGCAACGGGCGCGGCGGGGAGCTGCGCCGTCGGCTCGGTTTCATTCGTCGGCGCGGGCGCCGCAACCGTCACGACAGCGCCAGGGACCTCAGCCGATGCGGGCAGGGGCGCAGGCTCGGTGCTCGTGGCCGCAGGCGCAGCGGGTGCGGGCGCCACAGGTGCAACCGGCGGCGACTCGGCTTGCGCCGGAACGTCCGTCGGAGCAGCAGCCGGCTCCGGGACCTGGGCGTCCTGCGCGAGCGCCTGCCCCGCGGCGCCACCGAGGCATGCCGCGGAAACAAGGCTCGTGCCGACGAGTGCCATGCATCTCTTGAAAGGCTTCATCGGTTCCTCGAGGGCAGAGTGGCGCCTCGCCTCACGGTTGCGGGAGGTCGCCGAGTGGCTGGGTGAAGTTGCTCGTGAGCTGCCGGAACATGTCCATTTGGTCGACGTAGCCCTGGAGCACCGCCGCCGCCCCTGGGTGCGTCTCGTCCGGCTGCGCGTGCCCGTTCGCGTCCCAAATGAGAATGGGCGTGCCGAACGCATCGAGCCGTGGCTTGCCGCTCCCATCGCGCTCGACCTTGTACGCTTCGGCGAGCAGACGGTTCGCCCACTCCACCATTCGAGCGCCGGCCGCCTTCTCGCGTGGATGGCCGAGAATTTGTTCCGTACCCGTCGAGCGCGCGCGGTAGGTGAGTCCGCTCTTCGGGTCGTAAAATGCGCGGATTTCGTCGTCGTACCAGTCCGGCACTTCGCTCGGCAGCACCGCGAGCTTCGCTTGATGGGCGAAGTCGTAGGACCAGTTGGTCGGGAAGAACATCGAGCCCCACACCATCGCGTAAATTCGCTCGTTCCAGCCGTAACTCGGCTCGACGAGCTGGGCCTTCGCGTCCATGGCGGGTGGCCCCGACGGCGACGACCATTCGGGATAAAGAACAGGGAAGGCCGGCGGGTTGAGCTCCGATGCGGCGAGCCCGCGCACGCGAGGCGCAAAGGTGTCGTAGTCGCCGGTGAGGAGCGCGTTGTAGAGACGCCGCACCTGCTCCGGGTACACCGTCGCAAAGTTCACGTTCTTGTAGCGGCCGTCGATGAAGTCTTCCTTCGAGTTCGAGATGAAGTTGTCGAACGCTTCGGACAGGTAATAGACCGCCCAGATCTTGTCGTAATAGGAGCCTGCCTGTTTCTGGTAGTCGCCCCACCAGTACCCTTGGTCGTAGTCGAAGTCGTTGTGGACGTAGCGGCCCGCGCCTAGGGGCAAGTTGAAGTTGTAGCCGTACACGTCGGGCAACGCGTCGGCATCGACGCCGAAGACGACGTCGTCGACGCCGTACGGCTGGTTGACGAAGTAGCATTCCTCGCTCGAGCAGTAGTAGCCGGGCTCGGGACGCGTGAGTTGACGCCCGAACATCTCGAAGGCCGTGCTTGCGGCGAGGGCGAGCGGTCCGAAATTGCCATCGGTCAACAGGCTTGCCGCGGGCTTCTGCGGGTCTCCCGAGAGGAGCGCCCCAAACGCAAACGTCTTGGCGATGGACGCGATCGGTTCGAAATACCGCCCTTGAACGCGCGAGACCACGGCGTCCGAATTGAACGAGGTTCGGTTTCGCCTGAAGTTGTCCATCACGTAGCGAAGCTCGTACTGGCTCTCGAGGAAGCGCACGATCTCGTACGCGTCGGCGCCTGCGTCGTCGGTGAACGTCGTGACGTTCCCGGCGTCCGCGTACTCGTCGCTCTGGAAAAGATACCCGCGGCGCACGCGGCCCGCGCCATCGACGGCGCGCGCGACCCGACCCCATGAGAACTGCGCGTAGTCGGGGTCATCGGAGTAGGGCTGCATGTCCCGGTAGTCGACAACGTCGAGCGGCTGCTCCTTGCAGCGCTGTCCGAGCACCGCGTTCGGTGCATCGCTCGCGGCGCACTCGGACAAGAGCCCGAACTCGTCCTGGTAGCGCGAGTAGTGGAGGTTCTCGTAGGGATCGCTCGAATTGCCGGTGGGGAAATAATAGATGCCCATCAGCCCCGGGTTCGACCCGAACGCCGTCAGCTTCCGCGCTCGCGCCTCTCCGCTGCCGCCGGCTTCGAGCGAGACGCCCGGCGCCGCCCAAACATCGACCACGTTCCCGTAGATGAACCGCATCGCCGCGCGGTCGTATTTGCCGAGCAAACGCTGGTCTTGCGACGTGTCGCCCGGATAGTCCATCACGCTCGTCGTAGCGTACGAACCGATGTCGTTTTCGAGCTCTTGCTTCGAAATCGGGTCGCGCCAGCGAGGCCCGATGCAGTCCGTCCCGTCGGTTGTTCCTTCAGGGCACGCGTCGGTGACGGTCGCGTTCTTCGTGCGCAGCTGCCAGTACTCCGGATCGTAGTTCAGCGAGTCGAACGAGGCCGCGAAGTTGTGGCGCAAGCCCATCGAATGGCCGAGCTCGTGGGCGAGCACACCCTTGGTGTATTGAATGCGCGCCCACTCGTAGATCTTCTTGCGCCAATCCTCGATGGCCTGCGCGTCGTCCTTGCTCGGTGTCCCGAAGAGCTTCTTCGCCTTGGTCGCGAGACCGAGGAGGTTGTCGGGCTCCACGTCCTCGCGGTCGAGGCGGCAGCTGCCATTTTTCGCGCGCGCCAAGAGCGCTTGCCGCTTCAACGCGCGTCGCATCCATGGGTTCTTCTGACCGAACGGCGAAGCCTGCCGCACGGTCTCGGGCGTCGTGGGCGCCGTCGGATCGAAACCCGCGAGCTGCGCCATTTCAGGCGACACGAGCTGGGCCTCGATCGAGCTGCCCTTGAGCCGCTGGAGCCGCTCGACGAGCGCGCTGTTCCCAGGGCCAAGGCGACCGAGATTCACCAGCGCGTCGAGGCGCTTCTTGTGCGCGAGATGCGGATTTTCCTTGGCGTTCGTCGACGAGCCGACGTTCGCGAGGAGCGGTTCGAGCGCCTTGGAATCGAAGGCTGCGTAGTGCCGTGCGACCTCCTCTTTGGAGACAGGCCGTCCCGCATGCGCCGCCGTGCCCCCCTTCTGAAGCTCCGCCACCCAGGCCGCCACGTTCTTCCCCTTCACGTAGTCGGTGGGGTCGAGCAAGCCCTCCGTGAGCATCAAGAGGTCCGCGAGCTGAGCGGCCGCGTGGTCGGTGCGCGCGCCCCAGAGGTTGACGCTCCCGGAGATTTTCTCGCCGCTCAGCGGGTCCTCGGCATCCACCATGATGCCCCAGGGAGACATCGTCTGCGGCTCGACGATGTTGGCGATGAAGTTGTAGCGAAGGTCACCGAGGCGCGGCGCGTGTCCTTCGCTGCCGCACGCAGGGTCATCGCCCAGCTCCACGGGGTTGTGACAGAGCACAAAGACGTTCGGCACGCTCGATGGCGCGTCCGCTCCGACCGGCGGAACGAAGTCATCCGCCCACGGATTCGGCCAGCCGAAGGTCGCTTCGCAATCGGTCCCCTTGGTTCGACGGCATTCGGCGAGCCGCCCGGCAAGCAAGCCGACCCTCACCGCGTCGTTCCAGACCGCGAGGGTCTCGCGCGTCGGCTCGTAGAGTTCGGTCGGGAAGCCAGGGTTCACGAACCAAGCAAGCGTGCGCACCGCGCGGTCGCGCACGGGAATCGTGCAGCGCTGGCGGAACTCGTCGCAATGCGAACCGCGTCCCACGGCCGCGCACTCGTCTTCGGTGCCGTCTTGATCGTCGTCACGGTGAACGTTGGCCTTGAACGGCGTCGTCGCGAGCGTCGCACACTCGGTGGAAGCGTGGGACTTTCCGAAGAGATTCCAGCGAGCCGCAAAACGGTGCCATTTGTCGTCGATGACGCCGTAGCCCGCTTCGAAGCCGAACCTGTCCTGCGTGAAGACCCCGACGAGATCCATCCGCTCGCCGTTCCAATCCGTCGGTTCGTAGTCGCTGTCCTTCACACGAAGGAACGACGTCCGGAGCTTCACCTCCGTCGGATTGCAGCTTTGCTCGGGGAAGGCACCGACGAACCAGCACGCGGGAAACTTCCCCCACTCGGTGTCGACGACGCCCGGCTTCGCGAGCACCTTGTTCGTGATGTCGAAGTAGCCGTCGTCCACCGAGAACACGGGTGCGTCGGGGTGCGAAGGATCGCTCACGTAATACGAGAGCGGCTCCCATTCGACCGCGTACAGAATGCCGATCTGCGAGAGCGTATCCAGGCTGTAGGCGTCCGTGACGAGGTTCTTCGACCAATCGACACGGAAGTATTCGCGCTGGTACCAGGGCTTGTCGGCGTCGTTCTCGACGATGACGTTCAGCGCCTCACCGGTGGAGGGGTTGTAGTCCGTCTGAATGTCGAAGTGCTTTTCGATCGCGAAGGCGGCGACGATCTGACCGTCCGGCGTCTCCTTCAGCCCCTTTCGGTCGCTGTCTTGGATGAGCTCGTAGCGGAGCCGCGCCACAAGCGACTTCTCCGCAATTTCCCAGCGAATCCTGGTCATGGTTTGACCGTCCGCGCTGGTAATGAGGCCGTCCGAGTTCGCGCCGTACATCACGTCGATGACCGAGACGTGCATGTAGAATTCGGGGTCGTCGGCCGGGTTCGCGAGCTCGCCGACGAAAAATGACTTTGCGAGCGCGTTCGCCTGCACGCGGCTGATCGGCGGACGCTCCTCGGAGCAGCCAGCGGCCAGCGCAAGGGTGAGCAAAGCGAGCACGAGCGCTCGGCACGCGGCAATCGATCGACGCATTCGGGTCTCCGGACCTTTCGTGAACGACCCCGGCGTCGAGGTCGAAGGCCGATTATCGCTGACCCTGGCGTAACTTCAATCACGCCCTGCAGTTGTGTCGCCACGCCAAGGCGAGCGACGCGGCGCGGCAGTGGCCTCACGTACCGCGAAGCCGAGATCTCGTTGCGTATTGGTGTATGGTGAAGCTTCGATGAAGACTAGCGCTGCCCTCGCCCTCGCGCTCGTGGCGGTCGCCTCGCTCGCGAGCGCGTGCGGAACGACGATCATCGTCCAGGTGATCGACGGGGCCGGAGGCGGAGTCGATGCAGCGGCGACGAGCGGCGCGGGCGGGAGCGGAGCGAGTTCGTCCACCGCGGCGGGCGAGGTTTCGTCCGCAACCGGCGCCATAAACACCACCGTGGCCAGTGGAGGTCCGACCGGTCCGGCCGACATGGGGTGCGCGACCGCGTGCGGCGCACTCGCAAACTGCGGCGCCGCGAAGCCTTTCGAGACCTGCGTCACCGAGTGCGAAGGCGTTGCACCCGTGTGCCTTGGCGCCCATGAAGCCTGGTTGCAGTGCCTCGCCGCCAACGGCGCCTTCGCCGTCCCCGGCTGCCCATCCTCGCAGGCGTGCGCTCAAGCGCTGATGAACTACGTGCTCTGCAAAGGCGGCTGTCTGGGCGGGGCGTGCGGCAGCCTCCCTGGGGGCGGAACATGCAACTGCGTCTCGGATTGCGTTCAATCGAAGTACGAGACGAACTGCTTTCCCGACGGCGCAGGAAACCTCGCCTGCGAGTGCAAGGAAAACGGCGTCCCGGTCGGTAAGTGTTTCGGCCCCGGGAATGACAAGTTCTGCGACGCCATGCACAGCTGCTGTGCCGACCTGTTCTTTATCGACGGCTGACGCTAGAGAACCGGGCGACGCGGCTCATTGCTGCGAACGCCAAGGTTGCCGTAGCGGTGGTAGTCGTGGCTCACGCTCTGTTCGGTGACGTACCAAAGAAGCTCCACCCTTCCTTCGGCGAGCACCGGCGAGCGCGCAACGTGAATGCCCGTCTCCCCTAGCGCGGCGTGAACCTCGAGCGGCACGCGCGATGGATCGGCGTACCGGATCCGGTCCGTTCCCCCTTCGCGAATGCGGGCGACGAGCTCGGCATCGCTCTCCTCCACCGACGCGAACGAAGCTCCCCAGGAAGGTCGCGCACTCTCAAGCAGCGCGAGCGCCGGATGCGCGAAGCCCGGAGGACTGCTGACCGTCACGGCGGAGCCCACCGTGCGGGCAGCCGCGACGCGCGCCAACACGTCGAACGCGCAATCGTCGGGATGAACGCGAACATGAACTCGCGGAACGGCCCGATAACTCCGAACGTTGTCTTGCCCGACGAGCTTGAAATGGTCATGGGCGATGCCGAACTCGGTTCGATGGCCGAGTTCGTAACTGTGAAGCGCCGTCACGAGGCGTCCCGCCTCTTCCGCGCCGACGCACGCGTCCGGAGCCGTCGCCGCAAGTCGGGCGACCAGCGCAATGCGGAGCCGCTCGAGGCCCTCGTCTTTGAAGTGGCCCGCAGCGAGAAGCGTCCCGCTCGGCGCGGTGGGGTCCTTCGCCACCTTGTGTGCGGCGCGCTCCGCGGCTTCCCGCTCACGGAACTCCATCAACTGAGCGACGTAATTCGGCCCGCCAGCTTTGATGCCAGGCCCGAACGCACTCTTGCCGACGCCGCCGAACGGTTGCCTCAACACGACCGCGCCTGTCGTCCCACGGTTCACGTAGAGATTTCCCGCGCGTACGCGCGCTCGCCAGTAGGCCTGCTCGCGCTCGTCGAGGCTCTCGATGCCGCTCGTGAGGCCGTAGCCCGTCTGGTTGACCAGCAGGATGGCATGGTCGAGGTCGTCCGCACGCATCACCGACAGGACCGGGCCGAAGAACTCGGTCATGTGACTGTAGCTCCCCGCACGAACACCCCACTTGATCGCCGGCGAATGGAGGCACGGGTTGTCGTCGACGTTCTTCGAAAGCAGCGCCCACGTTTCGCCATCGTCGAGTTCTTTGAGGCCTCGCAGCAAGTGCCCCTCGGGCGGTCGGATGAGCGGGCCCACCTTGGTGTCGAGGGTCCACGAGGAGCCGACGCGCAAGCTCTCGACGGCGTCCACCAGCGTCTGTCGGAACACCGGGTCGTCGTAAACCTCACGTTCGAGCACGAGCAGCGAGGTGGCCGAACACTTCTGACCCGAGTGACCGAACGCCGACGCGAGGACGTGTTTTATCGCGAGATCGCGGTCGCTCATGGCCGTCACGATGGTGGCGTTCTTTCCGCCCGTCTCGGCGAGCAAGCTCATGTCGGGCTTCGCCGCCAGCATGCTGAGCGCCGTCGCGGTGCCGCCCGTAAGGATCACGGCATCGACCGCGGACGACGAAACGAGCCGGCTTCCTCCGTCCTGAACGGTGCAAGGCGCGAGCTGAAGCGCCTCTTTTGGAACGCCCGCGCGCCAGAAACACTGGCAGAGCTCGTAGGCGCAGAGCACCGTCAGCGGCGACGGTTTGAGGATCACGGTGTTGCCGGCTGCGAGCGCCGCGGCGATGCCGCCACAAGGAATGGCGATCGGAAAATTCCACGGCGAAACCACCGCAACGACCCCCTTGGGCTTCGCGGAGAGGGTCTCGAACCGCTGAAATTGGCGCGCGGTTGCAGCGTAGTACTCGACGAAGTCGATCGCCTCGGCGACCTCCGGATCCGACTCGGCAAGCAGCTTGCCGCCATCCGCGAGCGCGGCACCGAGCAGAGCGCCCCGCGCCTTGCGGAGTTCGTGGGCCACCTTCGCAAGAATCGCCCCGCGCTCGTCGGCCGCGAGTCGGCGCCAACCGGTGGGATCGGCGACCGCACACTCGAGCGCGCGATCGATGTCCGCGGAGGTGGCTTGGCGGTAACGTGCAACGACAACACCTGGGCGGGATGGATCGTACGAGGGCACGACCTCGCGCTCGTAAAGGTCCCTTCCCCCGACGACCACGGGGATTTCCGCGGCGTGCTCTCCTTCACGACCGCGCCAGTCCGCGACGAGCTTCTCGGCCCACGAGAGGTTGTGTTCGAGCGAAAAATCCGTGTGAGGATCGTTGTCGAAGTCGCGCGCCGCAAGCAGGGTTGCGGGGGGAGGCGGCGGCAGCTCGTTGCGATCCTGCGTTCGTCGCGAGGCACTCGGCAGCGTCTCCTGAAGCTCGAAGCTCTCGAGGAAGACCTTCTCCAGCTGATGCCAGACCGGCGAGTCCACCTCGAGCTTGAAGGCGTGACGGAGGAAGTTCTCGGGCCCCGTGTTTTCGTCGAGGCGCCGGATCAAGTACCCGATCGCGCTGATGAATTCCTCGCGCCGAGTCGCAGGTGCGTAAAGCAGGAGGTCGGACGCGAGCTCGTGCAACGCGCGGCGCTGATGGTTCGCCATGCCTTCGAGCATCTCGTATTGGACCCCGCGCTCGATGCCGCGCTCGTTGGCGAGCACGAGCGCATAGGCCACATCGAACACGTTGTGAGACGCGACACCGACCCTGACCGCGGCGATGTTGTCCTGCGTGAGAGCGACCTGGAGCATCCGCTTGTAGTTCGCGTCGGTTTCGATTTTCTTTTGAAACGGCGCCTGTTCCCACCCCCCGATCGAGGCCTCGAAGCGTTCGGACTCCATGTTCGCGCCTTTGACGAGGCGGATGGTCACGTGAGAGCCACCCTTTTGGACCCGCCGCTTGGCCCACCGCAGAAGTTGCTGCTGCACGAGGTAGGAGTCGGGGATGTAGGCCTGAAGCGCGATTCCAGCATCGAAGGTCTCGAGCCCGGGTCGCTCGAGCGTGCGCATGAACGCCTCCGCCGTGACCCCGAGATCTCGGTACTCCTCCATATCGAGGTAAACGAACTTGGGGACCTCGGTACCGTCCTTGCGCACGAAGCGCGCTTTTGCCGCGGCGCGGTAAAGGAGCTCGAGCCGGTCCGCGAGCACCTTGACCGCCTGGCGGCGTCCGAGCGGTGTGATCTGCGAGTAAATCGTCGATACTTTGACGGAGATCACCTCGATTTCCGGCAGCTGGAGCGCCCCCAGGTAGGACTGAAGCCGGGCGGCGGCCTCCCCCTCGCCGAGCATCGCTTCACCCAGATAATTCACGTTCATGCGAACGCCCTGCTCCCGACGCTCCGCGAGATGCTCGGCCAACACCTCGCGCTCGGCGGGCAGGATCACGTTCGCCGTTTCGGCACGCATCCGCTCCTTGACCATGGGCATGCTGACGCCCGGCAAGTAGCTACCGAAGGACTGAAACCCCTTCAGCATCGCGCGCTCGAACGGGCTGAAAAAGCGCGGCACCCCCTGCACATCGAGAATGTGCGTCAACTGCTCGGCCGCGCGACGAGGCGCCCGCGCACGGAAAGCCTGGTCCGTGATCTGAGTGAGCGTCGCCTTGTCGGTGGGGCTCTGCATCATCCGCTCGAGCTCCGCCTGTTGCTTCACCTCGTCGCTCGTCTGCAAAGCGACACCCCGCCGTTGAAGATGACGGGCGAGTCCCAGCGTTTTTTGCACCGTCGGCGAGAGCGAGGAGCTCGCGTCGATGGCGATATTTTCCAGGATCCCCGCGAGGTTCGCTTCGGGCGACATGATGCAAGCGTCTATCGATTCTCGGCTCGCGGGCAAGTGGAACTCGGAGGTATGATGACGGTGAAATGCTTCACTTCGCTCTCCGCAGATTGTTCGCAGGGGTCGTCCTCGCCCTCGGCCTCGCCACCGGCTTCGCGTCCTGCAGCCGCACGATCGACCTCGGAGCGGACCTTCCCGCCGAGGTCGCGCCGAGCTGCGGCGACGGCACGTGTGCCCCCGACGAAACGTGCGCCACCTGCCAGCCCGATTGCGGCTTCTGCGAAGCCTGCGGCAACGGCGCCTGCGAAGAGGGCGAAGATTGCGGCAACTGCGTAACGGACTGCGGCGTCTGCGATACCTGCGGGAACACGACCTGCGACCCGGAGGAGAACTGCTCGAGCTGTCCGCTCGACTGCGGCAAGTGCTCGAGTTGCGGCAACGAGCTTTGCGAAGAGGGCTTCGAAGACTGCACCAGCTGCCCGCTCGATTGCGGCCTCTGCGAGAGCTGCGGCGACAAGAACTGCGCGGCCGCGGAAAGCTGCTCGAGCTGCCCGCAAGATTGCGGCGCATGCGAAGCCTGCGGCGACGGCTTCTGCACGATGTCCGAAGACTGCGTGACGTGCGCGCCCGATTGCGGAGTCTGCAAAAACTGCGGCGATGGCACGTGCACGGCCCCCACCGAGACCTGCTTCACCTGCCCCGGCGACTGCGGAAAATGCGAAGGCTGCGGCAACGGCGTCTGCTCCGGTGGGGAGAACTGCGCCTCCTGCCAAAAGGACTGCGGCGTCTGCGCGGTGTGCGGAAATAAGGTCTGCGAAGGCCCCTACGAGACCTGCTCCAACTGCAACCAAGACTGCGGCAACTGCCAGACCATCGGCTGCCTCGAAATCGTCACGTGCGCGCTCGGGTGCCTCGACCTCAACGCCTTGCCGCCAAAGTTCAGCTTCAGCTGCATCGCGAACTGCCAAGCGCAAGGATGCGCCGACGTGCAGTACTTCGTCGATGAGTTCATCAACTGCGCCATCGCCAACATTGGCGAGTGCTTCGGCAGCGGCGGCGGCGGGATCCTTGGCTGCATCCAGAAGAAGTGCGACGCCGAGTTCGCCGCCTGCCTTGGAGCCAAGTGCTGACGCCTCCACTCGCCGCCGAGCGTTGACCACCTCGGCGACGAGCGAGAACGGACCGTCGCGACGCGAGCTTTTTCGCGAGCGAGTTACATCGAGCCACCCGAGCCACCCGAGCCCGACGTCGGCTCGGGTGCGGCGCTGCCGAGTGGGAACCGCAGCGGGCAGGTTTTCTCGTCTCCGCCGTTCTTGACGCAATCGGCGTCGAGTTCGAGGCATTTACCGCCAAACTTCGTCGCGATGCAGCCGTACTCGGGTCCGGACGGTGCACAATCCGCGGTCACCTTGCAGTCGGTCGTCGTGAAGCAGTAGCCGTTCGGCGCGAAGTTGTTGCCGTTGCACCACCAGCTGGGGTTCGAACACTGGTCGTGCCCCGTGCACGCCGGCGTGCAGCGTCCGAAATCGCCGGCGCCGTACCCCGTAGGACGAAAGACACAGAGGCCCTTGTCGAGGCCGCCACAGTCGTTCGTGTTGGCGAGGTCCGAGTCGCCGAGAACGCACGGGCTCGAGCAGACCGAGGCATCCGTCCCGGTAAATTTCTGACAGAAGCCCGCGCATTCGGAGGGGCTCGTATCCGGGTTGCACGTGGCGCCCATCGGCTTGCCCGCGGCGATGGAGTCGACGCAGAAGCCCGTCCGCGGGTCGCACTTGCGGCCGTCGCACTGCTCGTCTTTGCCGCAGGCAGGCAAGCACACCGTGCCGGCATTGAGGACCGAACAGCGGAGGTCGTCACGCCCGTGGCACTTGTCCTCTGCGAGCGGATCGTCGAGGAATTTGAGCTCCGGACCGATGGTGCAGCCGAGGAAGCACTCCCCCTGATCCATGCCTTTCGGGATGAGGCAGACGCTTCCGTCACCGGGGCAGTCGCTGTCCATCAAGCAGTCTTTGGTGCAGTACCCGTTGAGCGCGCCGCCTCCGAGCGCAGGCGAATCGGACGTTGCCGTGATGCAGCGCATCCCGGGTCCGCACTCGGCGTCCTTCGCGCACGCCGCCGCGAGTTTGTTGTCTGCCATGCCCGTCCCCGTGGAGCTCGGGCCGACGACCGTCGCCGTCGCCGTTTGGGACGCCGTGCTGGCGCTCGACGCACCACCTGAGCCGGTCGCGCTCGTGTCCTCCGAAGAGCCGCAACCCCAAGCACCCACAAGCCAGATGGCCGCACCCGTCGGAACAACCCACACCAAGGAACGCATGCTTTTTCACTCCTGCCGTTCGGATGACGACGCGAGCACCCGAACTATTTCAAAACGTAGCGGTTGCGCCCCGAGCGCTTCGCATCGTAGAGCGCGGCGTCCGCTGCCTCGATGAAATCCGTCGGGGTGTTCATTTGCGGCGACCACATCGCGACGCCCAAGCTGAGGGTCAGCCGGAGATGCGAACCGCCGATGTCGAACGGCGTCGACTCGACCCGTGCGCGCAGACGCTCGGCCAGCAGGCCGGCTTGCTCGAGCGAGATCGCCCTCGCAACGATGCCGAACTCCTCGCCGCCATAGCGCGCAAAGACATCCTCGGCCCTCAGCAGCGACAGCGCGAGTTGGCCGAGTTGCGCGAGCACGCGGTCACCCGCGAGATGACCATGCGTGTCGTTGACGCGCTTGAAGTGGTCGAGATCGCACATCACGAGGCACAAGGAGGTGCGGTGCCGCGCCGCAAAGCGAGTCTCCTTCGTCAAGCAATCGAGAAAGTAGCGTTTGTTGAACGCGCCGGTGAGCGCGTCACGGAGCGCCGCATCGTACATCTGCTGTTGAAATCGCTCGTCGAGTCGATCGCTCAGAGCGAAACGCAGCACCGTCGTCTCCCCGATCCGGAGCTTGTCGCCGTCCTTCAAGGGGGCGCGGGTGATGCGCTCGTCGTTGAGGTACGTTCCGTTCGAGCTGCCCATGTCTTCGGCGACGAGCTCCGCGCCAACACGAACCACGCGGCAGTGCGACCGAGAGATGCTGTCGTCGTCGAGGCGAATGGCGGCACGGTGCGACCGGCCAAGCACCACTTCGCTGAGGTCGAGCGGAAAGACGCGTCCAGCCTCCGCGCCGGTAAGCAAAAGCAAGTGAGCACGCACCGAACGCGAGCGCTCCATCACCTCGGCATACGTTGTGATCTTCGTTTGCCCGAGGTCGTCTTCTTCGTCCGAATCGTCGACCAACCCTGCCACTGGGGCGGATGATAGCGCTCGAGGGCGCCTATGTCCTCTTCATCGAGGGCGGGCGGACCCGAATCCGTGGGGCGGCGCAACAACGCCCGGCACGGAATTCGGAGTGAGGGCGGCCCCACGCACGAGCCGGGGGATCGGCGCGTCGGGATGTCCGGCCGCGCTCCAGGCCGAGACCCAGGCGAGCCACCCTACCGATTGCTCGCGGAAAAACAGGTGGCGTGCGTCGAGCACTCGAGGAGGAAGCTTTGCAGGCTCTCCGCGAACCTCCGCCGCAATGCTCGGGTTTCCGGCACCGAGTTGGTAGACGAGCTCGGTGCGGTAGCCTTCTTCGGGCCAGACGATCAAGCGCTGATCCGCGATGTCGTAGGCGGTACCCGCTCCGAGTTCCGCCTCGAGCTGCTCGCGAACGAGCTCCACCTCGGCGCGTTGATAGAGGCCGGCGAGCGCGTTCTCGAACAGAACGGCGGCCTCCGGGGACCGCTCTGCAAGCGCAGGGAGAAAGCCGGGCTCCGCGAAGCCGGCGACCACCATCCCGGACTGCTCTTCGAACCGAAGCTCGCACACCTCACCCGAAATGGCGCGGCACGAGAATCGAACGCGGATGCGGTTGGAGCTCAGCTCGATCCCCTCGACCTCGAGCTCACCAAACGGCCACCGAGCAGCACCGGCGAGGAGGGCCCCTAGTTCGCGCTCGACGAAGCGGCGCACCGACTGCTCGACCTCGTGCAGCCCCTCGCGGAACTTCCCGAGCGACAACACGTTCCCGCGCTTCAGCTTCTTTCCCCGAACGAGCGCCGCGTCGTCCTCGCGCTGCGCCGCGCGCCGAAGCCGCTCGTAGAGCTTCGGCAGCGTCCCCGAGTGCATCCCGGGGACAAGGAGGCCTCGCATCGTTTCGCCGTGATGTCCGATCAGGGCGGGAACGAGGCCGTCGGGTCGCGTTGCCCGGTAGAGCTTGTAGTTTTCCTTCAGCTCCCAGGCGAGAAAGCCGAAAATACTCGGCGAAAAGAACATCGTGATCCATGCGAGAAAGCCGCCGAGGATCGGGCCGAGGGGCGAGAAGCAGTGCGTCGCCAGGTCGAGGATCTGCGGCATCGACGTGAGCATCAGCTTGTCGGCCACGACAACCGTGGGGAAGTGCTTCAGTGGGTTGATGAAGGGTTCGATCATCAAGGTGACGTAGAAGCGGACCGCGTAGGCAACGACACCCCAAAGGAGCGCAGCCATCCCCTTGGCCCAAAGCGTTGCCGCGCTCTGCCCTTGTCGAAAGCGGAGGGCCTCGTCGACGCGGTAAAGCTCACGATCGAGGAGGTCGAGCATCGCGTCAAAGAACCGCCCCACCGAGCGAAACAGACTCGGGAGCCACTGACGACTGACCATCTGCCAACCGGGCGCGAGCTGGTCGAACAGAAAATCCTCGAAAATTGCGCCAAACCGCGAGTCGAGCAAGACGGTCGTGGCGAGAAAGACGGCGAGCCCCACCGCCAAGCCGAGCCAGGAGTCCTCGCGTCGAAACGGCAGCAGGTACCAGCTCACCGTCGCGAGCGCCGCGGGGATCATCCCGCGCCGGATCGCAAAACGAACCTGAGGCAACGCAAACCATCGCCGAACGGTCGGCCGGCTGAAAACGGCGCGCGGAACGCGTACAAAGAGGAACGCGAGCACCGCGCCAACCACCTCCACGAACTGCATCGCCGCGCGCCGAAAAAACAGCGAGTGCACGAGCCCGAAAATCACCGCCGAGGTCACGGCGAGCAGCGGGAGCGTCAGGAGCTTTACGTGGAGTGCGAGCAGCTCCGCGAAGTGACCGAGCGCCTCGAGCAGGACCGCCGCCGCTCCGACCGGCAACGCGAAGTAGAGGGTCACCTGGCGGCCGAGGTGCGTGCCGAATGGGATGCTCGACACCTTTTGGAAGGCGCGCAGGTAAATCTCGCTGGCCCGGTAGATGCCGTCGAGCTCCTTCGCGAGGTGCCGGTCCGCGACGAGCAGCGGGTCGCCCTCCCAGAGCTCTTTGGCGTCGGTGAGATCGGGGAGCTTCAGCTGGTTTCGCGACAGCGCGTCACGAACGGCACCGAAGGTCAGGTAGCCATGCTCGACCGTGGTATCCAGCAGCTCCTCGACGAGTTTCTCGCGCGCGAGCCGCTCTGGGTCGCTCGTCGCGACGAGCCCGACGAGCTCGAGCGTTCCGTGAAGTTTCGGCCGGAGGGCGCTGCGGACGTTGTCCTCGGCGCGCCCTCGCACCACGTCGAGCAGCCTTGCGAGCAGCTTGCGCTCCGGGGCATCGACGCGTGCATGCCGTGCAAGCTTTGCGGCCTCGGCGAGGTGCTTGGCGATGCGAACCTCGCGCGTCGCGGGAAGCGGACGGACGATGGGACGCTGCCCCCGTGAGAGCCCGTACCCGACGAGATCCACCACGCTCTGCGGCTTCTCGTGAGCGATCGCTGCGAGCTGAAGCGCATAGAGCAGCCGCGCCTCGACAGAGAATCGGGTCGCCCGCTCGCTTGCGGCCCGCGCGGTGACGATCGCGAGCGAGGGACCAAAGCTCGGTTCGGCTTTTCGGCTGCCCTCGACGCCGGCCGGCGGACGCAGCGCAGACGACAAGCGGACCGACAGGCTCAGCAGGGCCTCCTTCGTCAACGCCTCCGCTTCGCGCCGCAAGGCCTCATCCTCGACCGTCGCGGCGTACGCGGCGGCGAGCGCTGCGCCGACGTCATTGCCTGCTGCACGAACGCGGCGGCTTCGCTCGACGGACGCTCGAGCCGCCCGAACCGACGCGGGCCGAACGGGTGGAGCCTCCGCGGCTCCGAAGCCGAGCTGCGTCGATTGGGTTGCGGCGGTCGTGTACGTGATGGGCGCGGCCGTCGGTCGAACCACCTCACTCGGTCGCCCCTCGTCGAGCAACGCCGAGAGGTCGAGATCCCCCGCGAACATCGCGTCGAGCCCGTCAAAATTCGAAATTCCAGGGAAGGTGCTGATGAGCAGGCCAGGCGCGAAGTAGCGCAGCTCGAGGTAGAGGGCGGCGAACTCGATGTAGACCT
>Ga0114972_10001181_pt1 | contig 19637 bp, 19 predicted proteins | sample M_140807_EF_Meta_FD_87354 | JGI IMG/M metagenome (GOLD analysis project Ga0114972, IMG submission 87354) | Freshwater microbial communities from Lake Montjoie, Canada to study carbon cycling - M_140807_EF_MetaG | ecosystem: Environmental > Aquatic > Freshwater > Lake | place: Lake Montjoie... | reverse complement strand
TTTTTCTGAAAAATCGCACTGATCCAAATGAGCGGCGGCACGACTGATAGAACCAGCAGCCCGAGCACTGGATGCAGCACGATGAGAATGATGGCGATCATGATCACCAGGCACACCGCCCACACCAGATCGAGACTGCCCCACGCGATGATGCGCGCGAGCTTGTCGCAATCCGACGTCAGTCGCGAAATCAGCCAGCCCGTCGGGCGGTGATCGAAGTAAGCGAACTCCAGCTCCTGGATGCGCTTGAAACATTCTTCGCGAATGTCGTGGCTCATGTTGTTAGACAATCCGCCCGCGGAGTTGATGAAAACCCACACGGAGATGACCAGCGCGATGATGAGAAATCCGTACACCGCGATGTGCGGACCTAGGTTTACCACGTTTCCGGCTTTCACCACATCGTCCACCGCCCAGCGGGTGACGAGCGCGAAGCTGGCGTCCGCGATCGCGATGACCACGGCGGAAATCGCGAGCCGCACGACGAGGTTTTTGTAGGGCAGCGTGTGCCGGTACACGCGGGCCCATAAACTCAGGTCGAGCTTGTCGCTGAAAACATCTTCCTGTGGTTCGTCTTTCATGAGGCGGTCTCTAACATTTCATTCTCCAGCGCGTTCTGGATCGTCCACAGGCGGCGGTAGAGGCCTTCTTGTGCGGCAAGTTTGGCGTGGGTGCCGTGTTGGATGATGCGGCCCTTTTCAAGCACGATCACTTTGTCGGCATGTGCCAGCGTGGACAGGCGGTGGGCGATGACCAGCGTGGTGCGTCGGCCATGGCGACTGCGCAGGGCTTCGAGGATTGTTGATTCTGTTTCCGCATCGACCGCGCTCAGGGCATCGTCCAGCAGCAATACCGGCGTATCTTGCAGCAACGCTCTGGCCAGAGCCACGCGCTGCCGCTGGCCACCGGAGAGAGTAACGCCACGCTCGCCGACGAGAGTTGCGTATCCGGCGGGGAAGCCGTTGATGGTGTCGTGAATGTCGGCGATGTGCGCGGCTTCGCGGAGTTCCTCATTCTCTGCGGCACTGCGACCGAGGCGGATGTTTTCGCCGATGGTTTTCGAGAACAGGAACGGTTCCTGCATGACCACGCTGAACTGCGAGCGCACCCATTGCCGATCCAGGTCGCTCAGTTCGTGGCCGTCGAATTTGATGGAGCCGGACGAGTAATCGTAAAGCCGCAGCAGCAAGTGCATCATCGTGGATTTCCCGGAACCGGAAGGCCCGAGGATCGCGAGTGTCTCGCCCGGTTCGACCGTGAAGGAAATGCCGTTGAGCGCGGCGATCTCCTCGGTGTAACTGAAAACAAGATCGCTGACCTCGATTTTTCCCTGAGCGGGGGAGGGGGGCTTGGCAGGGTGTTGCGGCGCGCTTTCCTCGGGCTCGGACAGGATTTCTCCCATGCGGTTCAGAGCGACCGCGGATTTTCCGAGATCGGTGAGCGTGCGCCCCATCTGCCTGACCGGCCACAGCAGCATATTCAGAAACATGATGAAAGCAAACAGGGTGCCCAGCGTGAGCGTGCCTTGGGAAATGAAATACGCGCCGGTGAAAAGCACGATGCCCTGCTGCATGAGCACGATGAGATCCGAGGTGGACCAATACCAGGACATCAGCCGCAACAGCTTCAGACTGCGGTCGCGGTAGAGCTGGTTCGGCTTGGCGAATTTTGCGATTTCGAAATCCTGTCTCGCAAACGCGCGCACCACGCGCAGGCCGGTCAGGTTTTCCTGAACCACCCGCGTGACCTGCCCCTCCGACTCCGCCACTTCCGCAAAAAGGTGCTTCACCTTGCCGATGTAAACGTAGCCAAAGGCGATGAGGGGGCCCACCAAAGCGAAGGAAACGAGGGTCATTCGTCCATCTAACAAAATCATGATCGGCAGCGCGGTGAGCAGCAACAGCACGGCATTGCTGACATCCACCACCTGCGCGGCAAGTGCCAGGCGCAGCGTTTCCACATCGGAGGTGCAGCGTTGGATCAGATCGCCGGTTTCCGCCCGGTCGTGGTAGCGGGCGGGCAGGCGCTGCAAATGATCGTAGAGCCGGTCCTTGAGCCGACGTGCGATTCCATCCGATGCCTCAGCGGCAAACCGGCCTTTCAAATAGCTGAATCCACCGGCGACGACCGTGAGTAAAACCATCAACAGCGCAGGAAACCACAAGCGTTCCCTCACGAAATCCGCCCCGCCCATCAGGCCGATGATGTGTTTGGTGAGGGGGTTGTCATGCGGATTCTGTGAAGATGCGGACTGAAGTCCGCGCTCCATGGGATTTTGCGAGAGCGCGAAATCAATCGTCGCACTCGCGATGAGCGGCGTCACGTAATTGATCGCAGTGAAAACAAACAGCGTGGCGATGGCCCACGCATACTTGCCGCGGAAGCCACGCATCTGCTGCCAGAGCAGCGCGAGGGGTGCTTTTTTTGTTTCAGTAGTTTGGCGGGTGGCCATGGAATGGATGCGATAGAGTAGGAAAAAATACGTCCTCTGAGGTGGGGGCGGCTACTTCAACTTGATTCCGGGTTCAGCCAGCATGGCAACATTTTTTCCAGATCTTTGCATCGTTCTTGGATGATTTCGAGGTTTTTTCCTTGTTTGATCAGCTTACTCACGGATCGATCATGACCCGTTCCCAGCCGTTCGGCAATCCAGATATTGCTTGTGCGGACCTCAGTTATGACCTCATTTATGTATGTCAAGCCTCATTCTTGTGAGAGACCAATTTTGACAGAATTCCAGAATTTTCAGAATTCAAAAATCGATCTGCGTTGCTATTGAACACTAGTGGCGAATTATAAATCAACGCATCAAAAAATGCGCATTCCCAAGGCTGCCCCTGCCGAGGTAGGCCACCCCTTTTTCTGATCCAGCTCGCTGGTAGGGACTGTCCGAATCAGGGCGGTAGCGCGGACCGCAAAGGGTCTCGACCTCTGTGGCCGTCGCCTCAAATATCCCGGCGCGCACCGCTCCGCGCATCATTTAGCGAAATAAATTCGCCACTTCTTGTTCTTCGCCTTGCAAGAAAGCCGCTCTTGGTTTTTCATAATATGTGATGGTAAAGTGGTTTGGACACCCTCGTGCTGTCGCATCAGTCCAACCAATCACCAACTTATTTTAACGATCTAGGGGTCACTTCCAAAATCGGCCCCGTCCGGGCCAAGTGGCTTGAATCAGGATCCATCAGGGCTGCTGGTTCATGACCGCAGTGAAAAAATGAAGAGCGTTAGATCTTCATGATCTCCTTTTCCTTGGCGACAACGTGCAGATCGATTTCCTTCACCGACTTGTCGGTCAGTTTCTGCACGTCCTCTTCAAAGACCTTTTGTCCGTCCTCGGTGAGCACATTTTCCGCCTTCATTTTTTTGGCGGCATCCATGCCCTCCTTGCGGACCTGGCGCACGCTCACCTTGGCTTCCTCGCCCATCTGCTTGATCAGCTTCGCCATTTCGCGGCGGCGCTCCTCCGAAAGTTCGGGCACCGGCACGCGGATCGAGCGGTCAGCCGCGGAGGGATTCAGGCCCAGCTTGCTCTCGCGGATCGCCCGTTCGATGTCCTGAGTGGTGGATGGATCGAACGGCTGCACCATCAACATCCGCGGTTCAGGAGTGGTCACGACTGCGACAGCCTTGAGTTTCATCACCGAGTCGTAGGCGCGGACATACACGTCCATGTTCTCGATCAAGGCCGGCGAGGCTTTACCGGTGCGCACGCTGCTGAATTCATGCAGCAAATGATCGACTGCTTTCTGCATGTCCATTTCAACTTCTAACAATGCTTCGTCTGGGTCCATGGTGTCGGGTTGTAGTAAATCAATGAATGACCGTGCCGATTTCGCCGCCTGTCAGGGCCGTGGTGATGTTGCCGTTCTTTTCGATGTCAAAAACGATGATCGGAATATGGTTCTCCATGCAAAGGCTGAAGGCGGTGGTGTCCATCACCTTCAATTGCGAGGAAATGCACTCCTGGAAACTCACGCTGTCGTAGCGTTTCGCATCGGGGTTTTTCTTCGGGTCGCTGTCGTAAACTCCATCCACCATCGTAGCCTTGAAGATCACCTGGGCACCCATCTCGCTCGCCCGCAGCGCCGCCGTGGTGTCGGTGGAGAAAAACGGACTGCCGGTTCCGGCGGCGAAGATCACCACCTTGCCTTCCGTCATGGCAATCTCGGCGCGACGCCGGATGAAGGTCTCGGCGACGTTTTTCATTTCGATGGCCGACATCACGATGCAAGCGACGCCTTCGTCCTCAAGAGCGCTTTGCAGCGCCAGTGCGTTCATCACCGTGGCCAGCATGCCCACGTAATCCGCCGTGGCGCGATCCATTCCACGGGCGCTGGCAGCGGCACCGCGCCAGAAATTTCCACCGCCGACAACCACGCCGAGTTGCAGGCCATCCTTCAGCGACGCGCAGATTTCACTGGCAATGCGATCCACGATTTCGGGCGAAATGTTGTCCCGGCTGCCCACTTCGCGCAGGGCCTCGCCGCTTAATTTCAAAATGGCGCGGCGGAATTTCCGGGGATCAACAGGTGCTTTGGATGTCATATAGTGCTGCGATGCTTGGCGATGGAATCACTTTTCACACTCGATGGCAATTCCCAAGATGGCGGCTGGTGAAAAAAACTTTGATCCGCCTCAGGCAAAGGCCTCACAAGGCAGGCAAGAATCATTTGACGGCATCATCAGGCTCGGCCCGGTTGATTCCGCGGGCATCATAAAACGACATCACACCCTCGAGGCGTTTGCGAAACGAGCCATAGCTTTTCCGTTCTGCCGGAACCCATGCGATTTCGGCGAGTGCGGCGATGCGCGGAAAGGCCATGTATTCGACTTTTTTCCAGTCCTTCATGTATTCGGTCCACAATTGCGCCTGCACTCCGAGAATGCGTTTTTTTTCCTCGGAATTGCGGGCGATGGCCGCGGGGTCATAGTTGTAGAGCGTATCCACCGTGAGAAAACCGCCGATGGCTTCGAACTCCGCTCCTTTCGCCAGTTCCTTGGCTTCAGGATGTTGGTAATGGTCGAGATAGGCGAAAGCATTCGGAGCCATGACCACATTATTGCCCTTGTCGAGCGCGTGATGGGCCCAGTTGACATCGCGCCAGACCATCATCGTCGCGGTTTTCGGAAGTCCGCCTTCCTGGATTTCGTCCCAGCCGACCAGCGAACGGTTTTTCGATGCGAGGAATTTTTCGATCCGACGGATGAAATAGCTTTGCAGCTCGTTTTCGTCCTTCAGGCCCTCGGTTTTCATCACCTGCTGCGCGAAGGGTGAGGCCTTCCACTGGTCCTTCGGTGCTTCGTCGCCGCCGATGTGGATGTAGGTGGAAGGAAACAAGTCGCAGACTTCCGTGAGAACATTTTCGAGAAAGGTGAATGTTTCCTCCTTGGGCGCGAAAATGTAGGGATGCACCCCCCAGCGGGGCATCACCTTCGGCGCGTAACCGGGAATGTCGGTATTGCCGAGTTCGGGATATGCAGCGATCGCCGCCGCAGCGTGACCGGGCATCTCGATTTCCGGAACGATGGTGACATGCCGGGCTGCGGCGTAGGCCACCAGATCCCTTATTTGATCCTGTGTGTAGAAACCGCCATAGCGATTGCCATCGTCGCCCAGCCTTTTTCCGTATGGTGGTGTCGAATCCCGATAGGCACCCACGGATGTGAGTTTGGGGTATTTTTTGATCTCGATGCGCCAACCCTGGTCCTCGGTGAGATGCCAGTGCAATACGTTCAATTTATGAAACGCCATCTGATCAATGAATTTCTTCAAATCCTCCAGCGGGAAAAAATGACGCCCGCAGTCGAGAAGCATGCCGCGCCAGCCGTATTCCGGCTCGTCCTTGATGACCAGAGCGGGAAGGTCAGCCGTTTTCATTTCCATCGGTGCTTTGGCAGGAAGCAATTGCAGCAGTGTTTGCGTTCCCCAAAAGACACCCGCTGGATCCTTGCCGAGAATTTTCACACCCTCTGGGCTCACCGTCAGCGTGTAGGCGCCGGGTTTGAGAGTCGACGTTTCATCGAGATCCAACGTCACCTCGGAATGAAACAAGATCTTCATCTCTTCCGATGCCGACTTCGCCTCACTGCCTGTCAAACGTTTGAACTCCGATGCAAGCAGCGCACTTTCGCTCTTCAATCTGCTGTCGTAGCGGATCGAAGTTCCCGCGCTGAAAACGAACGTTCCATTCTGAAAATGCACATCCCGGGGGTAGGGGACCAGGGATACATCCTGAGCCATCGCCATGGCCAGAAAGGGAATTGATAACAATGTTTGTTTGATCATGGCAGAAGCAATCTAGCAGCGAACCGCCAAATCTTGCACTGATTATTTCGGTAAAATTTCGCTATGTTGTTGATAACCAACGAGATAGGTTTTCGCGAACGACGCCGATCAGTCGCGATGATACGGCTCACCTTTGCGCAAGCTGGCAATTCGATACAGTTGTTCCAACAAGACCACCAGAGCCAGCTCGTGCTGCATGGTCAGGGAGGAAAGCGAGAGCACCATGTCGCAGGACTGCCTGAGTTCCGCTGTATGCCCGTCCGCCGCGCCGATCAAAAAGCTCAAACATTTGATTTCGCCGCGCATTTCCCAAGCGGCGATGGTCTCGGCCAACTGTCGGGTAGTCGGTCGCTCGCCCCGCTCATCGAGGGCGATGCGATAGCTGCCCGCCGACTTTTCAAGCAACCGTTGCGAAACCTCCGCCGAGTTGCCGGCCTTGACGATGATGCATTCGCAATCGAGATAACGACGCAACCGCAGCAGATACTCCTCCACCCCGGCCTTGGCATAGGCCAGCGCGGGTTTTCCGGCGACAAGGATCTGCCAGCGCATCAGCGGACGCGTTCCAACAACCAGGCCAGCAAGCCGGCGATCGGCAGACGCTCCTGCTCCATCGAATCGCGATGCCTCAAGGTGACCGTGTTTTTCAATTCCTCACCGCCTTCGCCCAATGTTTCGAAGTCGATGGTGATCCCGAACGGCGTGCCGACCTCGTCCTGGCGGCGGTAGCGACGACCGACCGCTCCGCCGTCGTCGTAAAACACATTCATCCACGGCTGCAACGTGCGCTGGATTTCCTTTGCGATGCGCACCTGCTCCTCGTTTTTCTTGAGCAGCGGAAAGATGCCCACCTTGATGGGGGCCATGCGCGGCGTGAAACGAAGCACCGTGCGAACGTCCTCCTTGCCTTTATCATCGGTGAGAACTTCCTCGTCAAAAGCCTCGCAAATCAACGCCAGGATCGTGCGATCGCATCCGGCGGATGGTTCGACGACATGCGGCAGGTATTTTTCCTTGGTCTCCTCATCGAAGTATTCCAGCGAGCGTCCCGCGCCTTTCTGATGGACGCCGAGATCGTAGTCGGTGCGATACGCCACGCCTTCCAATTCCTGGATGCCGAAAGGAAATTCGTATTCGATGTCGTAGGTTTTTTTGGAATAAAACGCGCGTTCGCCATCGGGGACATCGAGAATGTGCAGTTTGGTGCGGGGAATGCCGATTTCCTCGTAGAAGCAAAGTCGCGACTCGAGCCACTCGTCGGTGAGGCGCATGCCGTCGTTGGGATGGCAGAAATATTCGATCTCCATTTGCTCGAACTCGCGCGAACGGAAAGTGTAATTGCGCGGGTTGATTTCATTGCGGAACGACTTGCCGATCTGGGCGATGCCGAAGGGAATTTTCACCCGCGATGAATCCAAGACGTTTTTGTATTGCACGAAAATCGACTGGGCGGTTTCCGGGCGCAGGTAGGCCGTGGCATTCGGGTCGCTTTCATCGGCTGACGCGCCCATTTTTGTTTTAAACATCAGATTGAACTCACGAGGTTCCGTCAATTCGCACTTCGGCGAGCCCCCGACGCTGCAACTGGGCTTTTCCGGGCAGGGCATCGACGCGACATTATCGGCGCGGAAGCGTCCTTTGCAGGTTTTGCAATCCACCATCGGGTCGGAAAAACCGCCGATATGACCGGAGGATGTCAGCACCTGCTGCATGGTGAGGATCGCCCCGTCCATGCCGACGACGTCATCGCGCTCCTGCACGGTTCTGCGCCACCAGAAGTCCTTCAAATTGCGCTTCAATTCCGCGCCCAACGGGCCGTAATCCCAGCAGCCGTTCAATCCGCCATACAACTCGCCCGCCTGGTAGATGAATCCACGGCGTTTGCACAAGGAAACAATTTTTTCCATGCGCTGTGGATCGGTGTGTGTTTTGTCTGCCATGATTGTGTTGGTTGAAGGGACGCGGAGAAAAGCAGAAAGGAAGCTCGTGCGCAAGCCGTGATTTCTCGGACATCCTGCTAGGAGAATCGATCGCGCATTTCCCTGCGCAGGATTTTTCCCAAAGGACTGCGCGGCAATTCTTCGGTGAAAATCACCTCATCCAAGCGCTCGAATCCCGGTGCCGCGGCATCGTAGGCCTTGAGAATTTCCGGCAATGAGCAGTCGCAGCCGTTTTCGATTACCAACAGCAGACGATGCTCTTTCCGGCTGTCGGGCACGGCGAGCACCGCGAATCTCCCCAGGGGCATTCCGAGGTCAGACAGTTGCGATTCGATCCGCACCGGACTAACCAGTTCGCCCAGCACCTTGACAAGATCATCGCAGCGCGCGGTGACGGTCAACCGCGTTCCGTTCATCACCCCGCAATCACTGGTTTCATACCAATCAACATTGCGCGCATGATAGCGCCAGCTCCCATGTTCCGCTGTCAGCGTGCCATGAAACAGAGCAGGTCCTTTGATCTGCAGCACTGCGGTTTCGGTCGCGCGAACCTGCCAGCAGGGCAGGATGGACAAATCGTCGCCACCGTAGGGTTTGCTGAGGGTTTGCAGTGAGGCGGTGGCGATCTGCGATCCGGCTTCGGTCATTCCATAACTCGCCAACACCGGCCAGCCGAGATCGCGGGCCTGTTGGCCGAGTCGATCTTCCAAACGCCCGCCGCCGACAACGACCGCAACAAGACCGGCGGGAGCTGATGCTGCCAACGCAACCAGGTCGTAAACCTGGGTGGGCACCAGTGAAAGATGCGTGATTTTTTTCTGCTTCAGCCATTCCAAGAATATCGAGGCATTCCATCGATCACCGAAAACCTCCAATCCGCAGGAAGCCGCAAATGCGCGGGCGGCAACAGCAAATCCACCGACATGCCACCACGGCAGGCACAGTCCCCATCGGCTTGCGGAATCGACATGCAGATGGTCGTTCACGATCCTTGCGGAAAGGAGCAGGCTTTCCTTCGACAGCACGAAGCGGCGCGGCGCTCCCGTGGAGCCCGAACTCGCGAAAGCGACGGAGGGAACGGGCAGGTCGTCCAGGGAAGCCGCGTTGCCGTTTTCCAACAAAAACGATAGGGGATTTTGCCAGAACGAAGCGTTGTTTATCGAATACGGGTCCATGGCAGATTGTCTAACAAATCGTCAAATCCCATTCCCGTTCCCGCCGGTGCGGGCCACTCCGGCGACCAAGCGCCCATGCGCGAGGTGAATGGATCGTTCTCGAACAACTGATCGGTGCGCAAGCCGCAAATGCCCGGACAACGGATTGCCGCAGCCTGCAGCGCCGCCCAGGCCTGTCCGACCGGGTGGTCCATCGCACTGGTCACGACAACTGTCTCTGCGGAAATCCCCCGAGGCAGAGGCATCCAGGCCGGTTTCCAAACCGCAACGTTCCCACCGGAAAGCGCTGAATCGGTCAAAGCCCGGTCAATGGCAAGTGGGACCGCCCTTTGCAAAGAAAACCGCCTCCACGCCTCGGCTTCATAAGGAAACGGATCCTCCAGAAAATCGATGCGCCGCCAGTATTCCTGCGGCCACTCCCTGCCCCAGTGTTGCAGTTGCTCTTCACGGGGAACCTCGTTGAAGTCCAAACGCAGCCGCAAAAAGGGCCGTCTCTCTAACAACTCCGCGACCGTGCGCGCATCATCCAGCGAGACTTTGAGTTTCCATATCGCGAATCCCGCCGCGATTGCCGCATCCTCCTGCGTTTCCAGATCTGTGACGGTCGCATGACTGGCAGGCACCGGGCATCCCGTCCACCACGACTTGCCAGCGGACCGCGCGACCCCATCCTGTTGTGCACAGGCCAGTGCCTGGTCGAGAAGTGGCAGACTCTTCCCTCCCGCCAGTGCCGCCCAATGATCCGGCAAATCCGCGTGACCAAACATCGGCCATGGCTGCACGCAGCCGTAGCCGCCGTGCGCGCGAATCAAAAACCCCTCAACCTGCCGGGAGGCGCTGCGCGTGTTCAGTGCCGACCGCGCAACCATGCGGTATTTCCAACCATACACTGCTCCCTGCACGGAGCCAGCGTACACGACAGCGCTCTAAGCACAAGCAGAACGAAGCTGCTCATGGGTGGATGACTTGAAAATCTGTTCCGGAATGTGGTCGACAGATTCGATCACCCAGTCGGGACGATAGGCGAAGCGATGCAGGTGCTCCATCTTGGTGTGGCCGCTGAGAACGAGGATTGTTTGATAGCCCATGCCCACTCCGCCGAGAATATCGGTGTCCATCGTGTCGCCGACCATCACCGTGTCCGCCGAACGCACGCCGAGTTCATTCTGGGCCATGCGCATCATCACCCCGCTGGGTTTGCCGACGGAAAACGACTGCCGGCCAGCGGCTTTTTCCAGCATCGCCACGATCGCTCCGCAGCCTGGCCTGGTTCCGCTGTTGGTCGGACAAGTGGCATCGGGATTTGTGGCGATGAGACGGGCGCCTTGTTCCATGAGCCGCAATGCTTTCTCGATCATCTCGAAATTCAGAATGCGGCCTTCGCCCACAACAACGTAGTCGGCCTCGTCATCGACCACACTGATGCCGTTTTGATGCAGGGCTGCGGCCAGACCGTTCTCACCGATCACAAATGCCGTGGCGCCAGGCTTTTGTTGGGCGATGAACCGCGCGGTGGCCATGGCGCAGGTGAACACGTCGTCGGCTTCCGCATGCAAACCGAGACGGCAGAGTTTCAACGCAACGTCCCGCCGGGTCCGTTGCGAGTTGTTCGTAAGAAACCGAAAAGGAATTCCCTCGCGCCGCAATCGTGCGACAAACCGGTCGGCGCCCGGAATCAATTCCGTGCCGCGGTAGATAACTCCATCCATGTCCAACAAAAATCCGATCATGATGATGGCGAACATTAGCAGCAAGCGTGCCACGGGGGGGGATTGCCCCGTGTATGAGAATTTCGAATCCACCTGTCGTCGCGCGCTGCGGGCTGAAAAACCAAGCGATGAAGCCTTCTGATCTTGTGCTGGTAAATCACTGCATACTGGCTATTCTCGTGTCTGCATGACCATTCCCTTTCTCAACCGTGAACTGTCGTGGATCGAGTTCAACCAACGGGTGCTCTATGAAGCGCAGCGTTCCGACGTTCCGCTGCTCGAACGCGTCAAATTTCTCGCCATCACGGCGTCGAATCTCGATGAATTTTTCCAAGTCCGCATCGGCGGACTGATCCTGCTCAAACGCACGGGCAGGAAAGGCACCGACCCGTCGGGTCTGACTCCGACGCAGCAACTCGAAGTTTTGCGCAAACGCATGAGTCTCTTCGTCGAGGATCAATACCGGTTGCTGCACGGCACGCTCATGCCCTTGCTTGCGAAACAAGGCATTGAGTTCCTCGAACCTGCGCGGCTCACTGAATCGGAAAAAACAACGTTGCGGGCGATCTTCGAGCATTCGATTCTACCGGTGCTCACGCCGCTTGCCTACGAAGCAGGGGAGGAAGCGCCGATACTGCCCGCGCTGACCCCGATCCTTGCGTGCAGCATCACCGATCCCGCCACCGCAGTGCAGCGGCATGCATTCATCCCCCTGCCTGATTCCCTGGGCCGCCATATTGCCCTGACGAACAAGCCCAATACGTTGATCCTGATCGAAGACCTGGTGGCGCTGCATGCCTCATCGCTTTTTCCCGGCGAAAACGTCACCGCCAGCGGAGTTTTTCGACTGACCCGCAACGGCGACATTTCCGTGGATGAAAACAACATCAATGATCTGGCCGATGAAATGGAGGACGTGCTTACGGCGCGCCGTTTCGCCGACACCGTGCGCATTGAAATCCCGATTTCCTGTCCGCGTGAATTGCTAGCGATCATCCGCAGCGCCACGTCTGCCGAACGCCGCGACACCTATACGATTCCGCGCGGTCCGGTGGGGTTGGCGAGTTTGATGGAACTTGCGCAACTTGCCGATTTCGATCATCCCCGCAACGAGGAATGGAGCCCGCAGCCTTCTCCTGACATCGCTCCCGGAGCATCCTTGTTCGAAAGCATTGCACAAAGGGACTTGTTGCTTTTCCATCCGTATCAGTCCTTCGATCCGGTGATGAAACTGCTGGAGGAATCCGCAGCCGACCCCCAGGTGCTGGCCATCAAACAGGTGCTCTACCGCACGGCGAAAAAATCCAGCATCATCGACGCGCTGATCCGCGCCGCCCAAAACGGCAAGCAGGTCACGGTGCTGGTGGAACTCAAGGCGCGCTTTGACGAAGCGCGCAACCTGATGCGGGCCGATGAACTCCAGAACGCAGGAGTCAACATTGTTTACGGCGTCAAGGGATTGAAAACCCATGCGAAAATCTGCATGGTGGTCCGCAGAGAGGAAGGCCAGCTGCGCCGCTATGTTCATTTGGGCACGGGCAATTACAACGAAACCACCGCCAGGTTGTATACCGACATTTCCTATCTCACCTGTCGTCCGGAATTCGGCAACGACGCATCCCTTTTCTTCAACGCCCTGACCGGTCGGTCGAAGCTGCTGCGCTTCCGCCATCTGGTTCCCGCGCCCACCCAGATGAAGCAACGCCTGTTGGAATTGATCGCATCCGAGGCGGACCGCGCCCGTTTGGGTGAACCCGCACAGATCATGGCCAAGGTGAATTCGCTGCAGGATCCCGATGTGATTTCAGCACTCTATGAAGCGTCGCAGGCGGGTGTGCAAATCCAGCTCAATATCCGCGGCGTCTGCTGCCTGAAACCGGGCGATAAGAAATTTTCCAAAAACATCAAGGTGGTTTCGATCATCGACCGCTACCTGGAACACGCCCGCATTTTTTCTTTCCATCAGGGTGGGGAACCAGCCGTATTCATCGCTTCAGCCGACTGGATGTCCCGCAACCTGGAGCGACGGATCGAATTGATGATCCCCATCGACGAGCCAGCCTTGAGGCGCCGGCTTGTCAACATCCTCAAGAGCTGCATGGCGGACAACTGCAACGCGCATGAAATCCTGCCGGACGGTTCCTCCACCTTGATCAAACCCGCAAAAGGCCAGAAGACATTCCGCGCGCAGCTTCATTTTTACAGAGAGGCAAAACGACTGGCCAAAGCGATGGAACATGAACGTTCGCTTACCTTCGAACCGCATACGCCTGGCGCTCGCTGACCTGAAATGTATGACAAAAAATTGCCACCGCCTTACAAGTCGCTTCTTGCAATAAGGCCAATCGGTGCTAAAATCCGCGCCCACGCAAGCACAGCAACCAACAATTTTTATCCCATTATGAACGATCCCCATTCCACAAACTCGCCGACACCCTCCCCCGAAGCGGGCTTTGCGCAGGCACCATCGGTCAATCAGGCCGCGCAAGACCTGCGCTCTGCGGCGGGTGAAAAAATCAAGGATCTCACGGCTCAGGCGGCATCACTCAAAGACAAGGCGATCGAAAGTGCCGAGCATTTTCGCGATGTCGCCTCGGAAAAAGCCCGTGAAGCGCGTGCCAGCGCGGGCGAAAAGGCCCATCATTTCAAGGAAATCGCCGAAGACCAATGGAGTGAAACCCGCGAAAAAGCCCTCGAATTCCATAGCACGGCCGAAGATTACATCCGCGAGCACCCAACCAAATGCGTTCTTGGTGCTTTGGGTATCGGTTTTCTCATCGGCCTCATCGTTCGCCGCTAATCGGGTTCGATCATGACTGACGCCGCTACACCGCCACAGGCAAGCGCTTCCCGCACCGCCTCGCTGGACTGGAAATCCGCATTTGCCGATCTGGTCTCATCCCGTTTGGAATTGATCCGGATCGAGTCCAAGGAGGCTTCGCGGGTGGTCCTCCGCAACCTGGTCCTAGTGTCCGTCGTCGCCATGATGTCGCTTTTCGCATACATCTGCCTGCTCGCGGGAATTGTCGGGCTGACCGCCCACTACTCCCACGGCGCATGGTGGTTGGTCGCACTGATCCTCTTCGTGCTGCACGGCGTGACCGCCCTGCTGGGCATCTATCTTCTCAAGAAAAAATCACCCGCTGTGTTTCCGATCACAACCAACGAATTTCAAAAAGACCGCCTATGGCTGCAGAGCCTCAAATCTCAGAAATCGAACGACTGATCGAGTGCTCCCGCGCGTCGCGGCTGGTTCTTGCCGGACGAGTCGCGTCGCTGCGTCATCGCGCTGACATTCCTGCCCGCCTGAGGGAATCGTTCCACTCGCGCCCCACACTCTGGTTCGGAGGCTCGTTGCTGCTCGGCTGGTTGTTTACCATTCTCATCCGCGGCAGAAAGACAGTTGAGAGACCGCCATCACGTCAACGCAAAGGTGTGCTCGCTTTCGCCCTTTCCACCGCCGCGGCCTTGGCCAAACCGACAGTGAAAACCCTGTTGATGGCGGAACGCCGCAAGCGCATGTTGTCGCCTTCCGCCGCAGCAAAACCAGTCGGCGTATCGCGCCCGTTTTCTCCCTAACAATTCCCACTTGACCATCCACCATCATGTCCGCGCATACCGTCCTCGATCACGTTGATCAATATCTCCGTCTGGGTCAGCAATACGATTGTTCCGATGTCCACCTTGCCACTTCATTTCCCCCGGCATGGCGGCGCAATGGCCAGTTGCAGCCGATCTGGGAAGACCACGCCCCCTTGACCGAGGAGGAAACGGAAAAACTCGCGAAGTCGTTTTTGGGACCTGCCGAATGGAAGCGGCTTGAGGAAAAAGGTGATGTGGATTTCGCGTATGACAATGGCTCGGGCCGATTCCGCGCCTCGGTGGTCAAGCAACGACTCGGTCTCGATCTGGTGTTCCGGATCATCAGCACCCAGATCCGTTCGATTCAAAGCATTGGCCTGCCGCTCGACCACATCATTCCACTCACCCGCTATCACAACGGGCTTGTTCTGGTCACCGGCTCGGTTGGTTCGGGCAAATCGACCACGCTGGCGGCGTTGGTCGATTTCATCAACCGCGACCGCGAGGATCACATCCTGACTCTCGAAGACCCGATCGAATATGTATTTGACTCGCAGTCCTGTCATGTCAATCAGCGCGAGGTTCACTCACACACGGATTCATTCGCCAAGGCCTTGCGCGGCGCGCTCAGGGAAGATCCGGACGTGATCATGGTGGGTGAAATGCGCGACCTGGAGACCATCCAACTCGCACTGACGGCAGCCGAAACCGGGCACCTTGTGCTCGGCACCCTGCACACCGGCAACGCGCCGAGGACACTCGACAGGATTCTTGACGTCTTCCCCACCGACCAGCGGGACCAGATCCGCATCATGGTTTCGGAGTCCCTGCGCGGCGTGCTGTCCCAGCAACTCGTTCCCAAAGCCGACGGCAGTGGCCGGGTTCTGGCGCTCGAACTGCTGGTCAACACTCCAGCCGTGGCCAACTGCATTCGCGAAGGAAAAACCTACATGCTCCCGGGAGTCATGCAAACCGGCAAGAACGTCGGCATGATCACGATGGATGAATCGCTGCGCAAACTCTACATCCAGGGCATCATTACGCGCGAGGAGTGCCTGTTCCGGGCAGAAGACAAGATTCAAATGCGCGCTTTCTTTCAATCCTGATTTCCAAAGCAACAACACCTCACACTTCATCCACAATGGCCCGCATCGACGCCTATTTCCGCTATCTCGTTGAATCAAAAGGTTCGGATCTTCATTTATCGGAAGGCCAACCGCCGAAAATCCGCGTTCATGGCGGCATCTATGCCATCCCGGATCAACCGGTTCTGTCAGGAGCCGACTTCCACTCGTTGCTGGAGGAAATTTGCGAACCCAAGGCGTTCCAGCACTATCTGGCCACGGGCGATCTTGACTTTGCCTATGCAATGGATGAAGCATCGCGCTTCCGCTGCAATTACCTGAAGCAAAAAAACGGCCTGGCAGCGGTGTTCCGGTTGATTCCGACCGACATCATGCAGCTCGATGCCCTTGGTGTTCCTCCGATTGTCCGGGAGTTCGGGCACATGCGTTCCGGCCTGGTGCTGGTCACCGGTCCGACCGGTTCGGGCAAGTCCACGACTCTCGCGGCACTGCTCGACTACATCAATACGAATTTCAACCGCCACATCATCACCGTGGAGGAACCGATCGAGTTCGTGCACCGCAACAAACGCTCGATCCTCACCCAGCGCGAAGTGCCGATCCAGACACCCTCGTTTGCCGACGGTCTGCGCGCGGCACTGCGCGAGGACGCGGACATCGTTCTGGTAGGAGAGATGCGGGATCTTGAGACCATCTCGCTCGCCCTCACCGCTGCGGAAACCGGACTGCTGGTCTTTGGAACCCTGCACACCAACAACGCGCGTAAAACGGTGGACCGGATCATCGACGTATTCCCCGCCGACCAGCAATCGCAGGTTCGCACCATGCTGGCGGCCTCGCTTCGCGGAGTGCTCGCCCAATTGCTTTGCCGCCGCTGTGACAAACCGGGACGGGTGGCTGTTCACGAAATCATGTTCGCCACTCCTGCTGTTGCGGCGATCATCCGCGAGGGTGCCACGCAAAAACTCAACGATGTGATTACCGGAGGCAAGGGGGAGGGCATGCAATTCATGGATGAATCGATCTGGACCAAACTCCGCGCCGGCATCATTTCCCCGCAAGAGGCCTACATGAAGGCAATTGACAAAAACCGCTTCAAAAAATACCTGCCGGCCAACCTCGCGAATCTCGGCAACGCTTCGGGCCAGGCACAAGGCACCACCTAACAAATTCCGTCGAGTTCTCCCTTGACTTGCAAAACGCGCTTCCCATAATCTGAAAAGCCGTCGAGCAGTGAGGGGCGATCGCCAATGATGCCCGGGTGTCGTCTGGTGAAGTTTGAATCCTTGCGATCAATTTCCGTGACCACACCACCCCCTATCATTTTTACCCGCACCTGCCAAATCCTCCGGTCGGGATTACGCCACCGTGCCGACATCGGCCGGTGAAAAATCGCGAACGTTCTCCCGCCCGCCACGGTTACCCCGCCGAAACATCCGCAAAGAAAAATCCTCCCGTTCAGGGTTCTCATCCCCATGACGATCCTTGCGGCGTTGGCTCTCTCATTTTTCTTCCTCCATCGGTTTTACAAGGCTAAGCAACTTGAAACAGCCCCTCCATACGCTTCGCAACCGACAGCCAAAACACAAAGCGAGGAAAACCAGGCGATGCCAGCAAAGGAGCCAACCTCCACCGCCACCACAAAACCGGCTGAAACGTTGATCCCTGCGAAACCTTTACCGGGCGCTGAAGAAACTCTTGAACCCGTGGAAATTCCGAGCGTACCAAAACAAAACACGGCCAAGAAAGCGACCGAACCCGACAAAACGGTTGCAGAAGCCATTGATCCTCTCATTCCGAACGCGGATGCCGTCGATCAACCGACCGACGCGGGGGCTGCGGTTGGCAAACTGGTCGAGGACTTCGTTGCGGCGAAAAATCTGGAACAGAGACTGCCCCTGATCCACACCCGCAAGTCGCAATCGGAGTTAGAAAACACCATCATGAACAAGCCCTGGCCCCGCGCCCGGATCATTGCAGAAACACAAATCCCGCACACGGCGGAGCGATTGATCGAATATTATTTTGAAGTGCATTTCGACAACAACAGCATGGGATTTCCCGAGAAAGCCACCATCCTTGTTCAAACGCGGGCTGAAGAGGCGCCGAAAGTGCTGCTGGAACCTCTGCTGGACACCATCGGCGGTCGACTTGCCCAATATGCAAAAACCCCGACGGAAGAGCCCCGGGATTTTTATGTAATCATGGATGCCCGCGTGAAATGTTCTGACAACGCAATTCCCAACGCGCGGAAAAAATCGACATTTTTCCTGCGTTCCCACAACACCGGCGAGAACCTTGCCACCGCGTATGCAAACGAACAATCTGCACCGTGCAAGGCATTTGACAACCCTTTGGAAGGATTGAAGTGGAAAAATCCCATGCCGGCAATCGTCACGCTCCAGTGGAATACGACCGAAGACGGCAAACGTCCGTTTCTGGAAGTTCTGGTGATCAAAGCAAAAAACTGGAACCCGTGATCGATGCATTTTTCGAGTTTTGCATTCCCTTGCTTGACAGTCCGACGATCCACTATACAACGTCGCTAATGAAACAAATCAACAAGCCGTTTCTTTATCTGATTGCCTTGTTCTCCATGGTCGCCACCGCAAGCGCGCAACTCGGGGTGAGCATCCGCATGAATCAATCGCAGATTCTCGCGGGGGAAAACGTTCTCGTGGGCGTCACCATCACCAACAGCACAGGAAACAATATCACACTCGCCAACAGCGGTCGCACCCCGTGGCTCGATCTGGTGGTCAAGCGCGGCAATGGCGAGCCTGCCGCCTCGATCGCACGTGCCGACTTCGGTCCGGTCAAGATTGCCGCAGGCCAGACAATGAGCAAAACGATCGAGCTTTCCAAGCTCTACAATCTGCGTGAATCGGGCACCTACTCGGTCTCGGCCATCGTCCGCGCACCCGGAACATCCGACAGTGGATTCGTATCCAACCGGATCTTGTTCACATGCAGCAATGTCCGCGCGGACTGGAGCCAGAAGGTCGGAGTTCCCGGTTCTCCAGGCTCAACGCGCGAGTTCCGCATCATGAATTTCAACAACAACTCGAAAAGCCTGCTGTATGCACAGGTTGTCAATGACAAAACAGGAACTTCGCTGCAAACGCTCTGCCTGGGCGAGGCGTTGCTCTTCCGCAAACCACAGGCTGCCGTGGATCGCAGCCAGATCCTTCATGTGCTCTATCTCGCCACTCCTGAATTTTACGTGCACGCCCGCATCGACATCAATGGTCGGTTCCTGGGGCGTGAACTCCACACCCGCGGTGCAAGTGGAGACCCGCGCCTGATGACCTTTGCCGACGGCTCCGTCAAAATTGCCGGCAGCGTCATGTACGACCCCCAGGCTGCGGCAAAGGCCCAGTCAAAAATCCGCAAAATTTCGGAACGCCCTCCTTACACTTACAACTAAGTGATACCATACAATCAACAATTGCATAATTATCATCTTGCCATGGCGGCTCGTTTCACTTAAACATGTTCAGGCTTATGAATAAGTTTTTCCAATGCGCCGTTGTCCGCCTTGCTTTGCTCATGTTGGCGATCGCACCCTTGCAGGCGAGATCGTTCAGCACGGTTGTCATCGATCCCGGCCACGGGGGGCACGACAAGGGCTGTCAGTGGGGGCGAGTGTATGAAAAGCACCTGTGCCTCGACACTGCCCTGCGCCTGGAAAACGCCCTGCGTAAAAAAGGCTATCGAACGGCGGTTTTGCGGCGGAGTGATGAATTCATTTCACTTCCGCAGCGGGTCTCGATGGCGGCGCGTTACAACAACTCGATTTTCGTGAGTGTGCACTACAACTTCACCTGGCGGCAGGAGGCATCGGGTATTGAAACATTTTA
>Ga0114972_10001180_pt1 | contig 19637 bp, 11 predicted proteins | sample M_140807_EF_Meta_FD_87354 | JGI IMG/M metagenome (GOLD analysis project Ga0114972, IMG submission 87354) | Freshwater microbial communities from Lake Montjoie, Canada to study carbon cycling - M_140807_EF_MetaG | ecosystem: Environmental > Aquatic > Freshwater > Lake | place: Lake Montjoie... | reverse complement strand
GGTTTGGTCGTCGATGGAAATTCAGACGTGTTTTGGGTATGCAAAATAAATACAGTTACGACGTGATTGTCGTTGGTGCAGGGCATGCGGGAACCGAAGCTGCGGCGGCCGCTGCACGCCTCGGGGCGCGTGTGGTGCTCCTGACGGGCAACCTAGACACGGTCGGCCAGATGAGTTGCAACCCTGCCATCGGCGGTGTGGCCAAAGGACAAATCGTCCGAGAGATCGATGCCCTGGGGGGCCTGATGGGTCAAACCATCGATCGAACCGGAATCCAGTTCCGTCTGCTCAACAGCAGAAAAGGAGCCGCGATGCATTCGCCTCGCGCCCAGGCCGACAAGAAAGCCTACCAATTCGATATCAAACGCCAAATCGAAGAAACCCCGAACATCGATCTTCGACAAGAGCTCGTCGAGGATTTAATCACGGAAACATCCGATGGCAAGACTCGTATCCGAGGTGTTCGGGTCCGGGGCGATGCGGAATACCTGGCCGATGCCCTCGTGCTGACCACAGGAACGTTCCTCCAAGCCATCATGCACACGGGCGAAGCCAAGACCGCGGGTGGGCGTGCCGGCGAGGGCACCACATCGGGAATCAGCCAAGCGTTCGCAAGACTGGAATTTCGCGTCCAGCGATTCAAAACGGGAACTCCCGCTCGGCTCAACGGTCGGACCATCGATTACTCGAAAACGGAAATGCAACCCGGCGACGATCGCCCTCAAGCTTTTTCGTTCATGACCGATTCGCTCCCCGAGCCCCAGCTTCCCTGTTGGATCACCTATACCAACGAAAGCGTCCACGAGCTGATCCGCGCCAATCTGCACCGGGCTCCGATGTACACCGGCCAGATCCGATCCTCGGGACCCCGATACTGCCCGTCGATCGAGGACAAGGTCGTACGGTTTGCCGACAAGGATCGGCATCAGTTGTTCCTCGAACCCGAGGGCCGAAGCACCCAGGAAATCTACGTCAACGGCATCTCGACGTCGCTACCCCGCGACGTCCAAGACCAAATGTTCCGCATGATTCCTGGCCTGGAAAACGCTCAGATTATGCGTTACGGATACGCCGTTGAATATGACTTTTGCCCCCCCGATCAACTCTACCCTTGGCTGGAAACCAAACTCGTTAGCGGTCTTTATTTCGCCGGCCAACTCAACGGCACTACCGGCTACGAAGAAGCCGGTGCCCAAGGCTTAGTCGCCGGTGCTAACGCCGCTTTGCGACTCCAAGGCAAGTCGGAATTCGTACTCAATCGCGATGAAGCTTACATCGGTGTGCTGGTTGACGATCTGGTCACTTGCGGTGTCGATGAACCCTATCGCATGTTCACCTCTCGGGCTGAATATCGAATGATGCTGCGTCAAGACAACGCGGATCGGAGACTGACTCCAGTCGGATACAAACTAGGCTTGGTGGACCAAGCGCGTCACCAAAGGTTTGTCGATAAACTCGAGAAGATCGAACTGGCGCGTCGGGCAGTCTCCGGCCTTCGCATCGGAGACATCCCCGGAGACAAGTATCTCAAACGCAACGAAGTGACTTGGCAGAACCTCCTCGAACGCTTTCCAGAGTCGCTGGCACAGTTCCCCGAAGAGATCGGTCTGCAAGTCGAATACGATACCAAGTACGAAGGCTACGTCGCACGGCAGCAAGTTCAAGTCGAGCGTCAGCAACGCATGATGGACAAGCGAATCCCGATCGACTTTGACTACTTGGCTATCGTCAGCCTGCGGAACGAAGCCAAGCAGAAATTCACCCGCATCCGACCGCAAAATCTCGATCAAGCGTCCCGGATCAGCGGTATCACACCGGCCGACATCTCCTTGATTCTGGCTTATTTGGAAAACCCAAAACTCAGAAACAAGAGGGTTTCCGATGCCAAGGTTTCTAGTGTCACGGAATCCGATGGGGACATCGAGTGACAGGGACGCAGAAATCGCAGGTCGCAAAAGCGCATGACAAAATGCATGATGTTGTGATCGTAGGGGCGGGACTTGCAGGTCTAACCGCAGCTAGGTTGCTGATCCAAGCGGGCTTGGACGTCGTCGTGCTGGAAGCCGATGATCGGCCTGGGGGCAGGCTCAAGACCGATCGGGTCGATGGCTTCTTGCTCGATCATGGGTTCCAAGTCTACCTCACGGGCTACCAGACCGCCGGAGAGATTTTAAACCTCAAGAGTCTGAACTTGCGATCGTTTGAACCAGGCGCCATGGTTCGCGTTGGAAATACTTGGCATACCGTCAAAGACCCACTCCGATCGCCCTGGAACCGAATGCCGAGCGATGCGATCAAAACCCTCCTTGCACCTATTGCAACCTGGGAGGATCTTTGGACCCTTTTTCGGTATCGGCAAAGCCTCATGCGGATGTCCGCCCAAGCGGTTTTGGAGCGGCCAAGCGTAAATACGCTAGATCGGTTGCGACAGCTCGGTTTCTCCGAGCGAATCATCGATCGATTCTTCCGCCCGTTTCTGGGAGGAATCTTTCTGGATTCAAGTCTCAACATCTCTTCGACCCGGATGGAATTCGTTTTTCGCGAAATGGGACTCGGTACTGCATCGCTGCCCGAGGCAGGGATCCAAGCCATCCCCGAGTCGCTATGTCGAGATTGGAAACCCAACGTCTTGCGACTCAGTGCAACGGTTGCGGAACGAATCGAGGGTGGGGTTAAGCTATCCGACGGGCAAGAGGTGCGTGGACGGTATGTTGTGATAGCCACCGAAGCCAGTGGGGCAAAGCGATTGCTCGGTGACCGTTTGGAAATCGCCGACAAGCCTACTTGGAATGCGACTACCTGCCTGTATTTTTCGATGGATCGAAGTGCATCGCCAACATGTGAGCCAATCCTTTTCCTAAACGGAAACTTGGCAGCCTCCAAGACCCCAGCTGTGGTAGCAGTTGACAATGAGTTTTCGATCAACCATGTCGCGTTCCCTAGCCTCGTACAACCTGCTTACGCACCCCACGGCCAAGTTCTGGCTAGTGTGAACATCAATGGCAGCGTCGAGACACAGGGCCATGAGTTGGTCCACCAAGTACGCATCGAACTAGAGCGATGGTTTGGTTGGACCGTTTCGACTTGGAGGCACCTGAGAACGTACTCGGTGCCCTGTGCGTTTACGAGTCCGAGCCAAGCGATGCTGCCGCCGGAAACTCAAGGCTTGTTTGCGTTTGGAGAGGGGCTATTCGCATGCGGTGATTACACCATGACCGCAAGCATTGAGGGTGCGATGCAAAGCGGACGACTGGCCGCAAACGCGATCCTCCATCGCAAGCGCGACCTAGCGTAAATGCGTTCTGGTTCACTCTTAAATGAGAAACGGGCGATGTCTGTTTGCAGGTAGTTTAGATCCTATCAAACGAAGCCTTGGAAGGCCGTCAACACCGTCCATACAGTCCGCCGTCAATTCCGTCCGCCGTCAATTCTGTCCGCCGTCAATTCTGTCCGCCGTCAACACAGTCCGCCGTCAACACAGTCCGCCGTCAACACAGTCCGCCGTCAATACAGTCAACACCGTCAACACCGTCAACACCGTCAACACCGTCAACACCGTCAACACCGTCAATCCTGTCCAGAAACCCGACGCCGCCAGGCGGCGTAGCGTCGGGTGGCTGAATTAGCCCCCAGCGAACATTTGTCTGGGGCCCAATGGATTCAATCGACAGGCGACGTCTGATCGCATGTGGTTGATTTCCGATCGATGTGCAAGAAGGGGATGCGGCCGTGTACTGGCCATCACCCGCGGCTCGCGCCCAGCGGCTCACGGACTCGCCTGCGGCGTGGTGCGTGGTTGATTTCCGATCGACGTGCAAGAAGACGCTGTGGCTGTGGACTGGCCATCACCCGCGGCTCGCGCCATGCGGCTCACGGACTCGCCTGCGGCGTGGTGCGTGATTGCATTCCGATCGATGTGCACGAAGGGGATGTAGCTGTGGACTGGCCATCACCCGCGGCTCGCGCCCAGCGGCTCACGGACTCGCCTGCGGCGTGGTGCGTGGCTGCGTTCCGATCGACGTGCAAGAAGGGGCTGTGGCCGTGTACTAGCCACCACCCGCGGCTCGCGCCATGCGGCTGGCGCATCATGGAGAAACACTGTTTAACCCCGAACCAATTTGCTAAGTACCTTCCCCTCGTCGGTCGGACCGATGAGGCGATTGAATAATCCTTGATACTCATAGCCATACCGATAAGGATCCAACCCTAACAAATGCAAGATCGTAGCTTGTAGATCCTTGGGCGTGACCGGGTCCTCGGCTACGTAATACCCGATCTCGTCGCTCTGCCCGTAGGACAAGCCTCCTCGAACGCCCCCTCCTGCGAGCATCATCGAATAAGCGTACGGGTGATGATCTCGTCCAAAAAAACCCTTGCTCGGCGTATCTCGAACGTTGTTTTGCGACATTGGAGTTCGACCAAACTCACCACCGACAACCACCAAGGTGCTTTCAAGCAAGCCGCGTTGCTTCAAGTCGGTAAGCAAACCTGACACCGCCTTGTCGAGCTGTTGGCACTTGATCGGCAGTGTTTCATCGAGCGACTCCCCGGGAGAAGATCCGTGATGATCCCAACCCCAATCGAACAACTGAACGAACCGTACGCCGGATTCGACCAGCCTTCGAGCCAACAAGCAGTTGTTGGCCATCGTTGGATCGTCACCTTTGTAGAACACCCGCGGATCGGTTTCGGATTCGGCTTGCGATACAAACCCCGGTTTGGCCCCATACAAATCGAGCGTCGATTGGGTTTCAGTCCCCAAGTCCATCGCTTCGGGGACTGAAACCTGCATCCGATAGGCCAATTCGAATTGCTCGATACGGGTCAGGGTTTCAGGGTCCCCGAGCCGTTGATGATGCGACTGGTTCAGATCCTTGAGTGTGTTGAGCACCTCACGCCGCATAGAGCGATCGACCCCTTTGGGATTCGACAAATAAAAGACCGGATCACCTCCGGTCCGGCACTGGACCCCTTGGTAGACACTCGGCAAAAATCCACTACCCCATAAACTCTTCCCAGCATCCGGGGTCTTGCCCCCGGACAAAAGTACGACATAACCTGGCAAGTTCTCGTTTTCAGACCCAAGTCCATAGGTTGCCCATGCACCGATCGTCGGATACCCGAGTCGCGATTGGCCCGTGTGAACAAGCAGCTGCGCCGGAGAGTGATTGAATTGGTCGGTTTGCATCGAGCGAATGATCGCAACATCGTCGGCATGCTTGGCCAAGCCGGGCAAGAGCTCCGACATCCACTGTCCGCTCTGCCCATGCTGGGCAAACGCAAATATGGGAGCCAGCATCTTGGGCACCCCTTTGATGAACGCAAACCGCTTGCCCTCGAGATACTCTTTCGGACATTCCTTGCCATCGAATTTCTTCAAGGCAGGTTTGTAATCAAAAAGCTCCAATTGAGACGGGGAACCGGCCAGGTGGATGTAGATCACCCGAGTAGCTCGAGCTGGGTTCGGGGGGGCTTTCGGGGCCAGCGGCCGTGTATCGGCAGCTTGAACCGTCCCACTCTGCTTGCTCTGAGTGAGCATGGCCAAGGCCATGGCGCCCAAGCCCACGCCATGGCGGGACAAAAACGCACGGCGGGTTTCATCCGCTAGCCGCTCGTGAGCCATCGCACTTTGTCGCCGAATCGATTCGTTATTCATGATCTATCTCAAGGTCGAGTTAGGAACTCATCGAGGTTCAACAATACCGAGGTCAGCATCGACCAAGCCGCCAGTTCCTGGGGATTGATCCTCTCGTCGATCTTCACGGGGTAATCCGAAATCAGTGCCTTGGCCGCATCGGGATTCTCACGATAGTACTCCCTGGCTCTGCTCAGGAGTATTTGCAAACGGTCGAGTTCTGAATCCTGGATCGGGCGGACCAAGGTCGCAGCAAATCCCTTTTGGATCCGCTCGGTCTGTGACTCAGAGGCACTGAGCCATTTGATCGCCATGGCGATCGAAGCTTCGACATACACAGGATCGTTGAGCGTCACGAGCGCTTGCAGAGGAGTATTGGTGGTGATTCGGCGAATCTGACACACTTCACGGGTCGTCGCATCAAAAATCTCCATCGACGGATAAGGGGTCGTGCGTTTCCAAAATGTATAGATTCCACGTCGGAATCGATCCTCTCCCTGACTCGTCACCCATTTGGCACCGGAATACGTCGAACGCCAAAGCCCCTCGGGTTGCGGTGGCATGACCGGTGGCCCTCCCTGTTTCCTCGATAACAGTCCACTTGCACCCAGCGCCTGATCGCGAACGACCTCGGCGCTGAGCCTAAAGTGCGAGGCTCGACTGAGCCAAATGTTTCTCGGGTCCTTCTGGGACCTAAGCTCGTCAAGCACATAGGACTGCTGATAGGTATTCGAGAGGGCGATTTCGCGGATCAAACCCTTCAAAGACCAACGCAAGGAGTCCCGATATTCCAACGCCAGCCAATCGAGCATCTCTGGGTGGCTGGGCAAGGCACCGGTTGCACCAAAATCTTCCTCGGTCTCTACGATTCCGCGCCCAAAAAGCTGTGCCCATACGCGATTGACGGCGACACGAGCCGTCAGAGGATTTCGCGGATCGACAATCCATCGAGCCGCCGCGAGCCGGTCGGGCGAGCCACTTTGGACACCCACATCAAACAGTGGTGGCAATGCCCCGGCAACCTCGTCGCCCGGATCGAGAAAGCTACCCCGCTTGTGTACCCGAGTTGCGCGTTTTGAGGCGCCGGCGAGCTCTTTGAGAACCGGCAGCTTAGGAACCGCATCCTTCAAGGCCTGGATCTGCTTGTCAAATGCCTGCACCTTGCTGGCTAGAGACTTGACCGACTCGACATCGTCGACCACCAAGGCCTCATGGGTGGGCTGAGCAATCGACACACGAAATCGATGGAGCATCAAATGGCCTCCGAAAGACTGGACGATTCGCATCGCAAGGGTCGTTGTTTCAGAGATCTGGATCTCTTCGGAGAATTCAAAGACTCCCCAATGGCTTTGTTGCTGTTTCGGAGATATTGCCCAACCCGTCTTTGGATCGTCGTCAACGGCACCTTTCAAAGGCCAGCCGCTCTGCTCGAAGCTCGCCTTCAGGGGTTGAAGTGAAACCTTGCTCTCAACGATGCCATCACCAACACGTTTCTTGAGGATGACCTGTAGGTCGTTGATCACAAAGTTAGGATCGGTTGCGTTCAAGCCCAATCGAGGTCCTGCATCGGACTCTTTGGCTTTGGCCATCAAGGCATCGAGTTTGAGCAGTTTGTACTTGCCCGGAGCCAGTTCCAAGTCGACTTGGTAAACATCCGTGGGAGGTCGGTCTACCTCGGCTCGAATGGTTTGATCGGATTCAATGATCAAGGGGGCTTGGCTCTGTGCACTTGCCGATGACGGTTTTGCTGTTTGCCAGAGCCGATCGACGACGGATTGGGAATCGGATCGAGCGCGATCGAGATCGATAGCCAACTGTTGCCTTTGGTTTTGAAGCGATGCAAGTTCCGCTTGCTGAGCAAATGAGGGGATCGGGATGCGAGGCTCATCGTCGTAACGATCGGCATCTTCGGTTTGGTTAAAGATCGCGTAGAACTTGTAATAATCCTCGATTGCGATCGGGTCGTACTTGTGGGTATGGCACTTGGCACACCCCATCGTTATCCCCATCCAGACCTGGGCGGTGGTATCGACTCTGTCTTTTACGGCGGCGATGCGAAACTCTTCATCATCGGTTCCACCCTCGTCGTTGCTGAGTGTTGCGCGGTGAAAGGCGGTGGCGATCCGCTGAGAGGTCGAGGGGTTTTCCAGGAGATCCCCCGCGAGTTGCTCGATCGTGAACTGATCGTAAGGCATATCCGCGTTAAGTGCTTGGATGACCCAGTCGCGATAGGGCCACAGATCTCGCTTGAGATCCTTTTCATATCCTTTGGTATCCGCGTAGCGAGCCAAATCCAACCAAACCCTTGCCCAATGCTCGCCGAACCCTGGATGATCAAGCAGTTCCTCGACCATCGCTTGGATGGCTAGGGCTGGATCGCGCTGATATTCTGTTACGAACCGTTCGACCCTTGATGGATCTGGGTGCAAGCCGACGATATCGAGCCACAGTCGGCGAACCAGTGTGTAGGGATCGGCTGTGGGTGCTGGCAAGAGCCCGCGCTGACGCATGGTCTTGAGGACCCAAGCATCGATCGGGGACTTGGCCCAAGGATCGCTTTGCAATTCAGAAAGCTCTGCTCGTTTGGGTGGCTCGAGCGCCCAATGGCGTCCCCACTGAGCTCCTTGCTCGATCCATCTTTTTAAAAGTTCTCGCTGCTCTGGCGTTACCGTCTTTCTGGCCGACGGAGGGGGCATGACTTTGTCTGGATCATCGCTTTCGATACGTCGAATGATCTCGCTCAATGCAACGGAGCCTGCATGGACCGCTTGTTTACCCTCCCGCAGTTGCTTGGCGGAGGATTCGTCGTCTAGCCGCAACTCGGCCTCACGGTGAGCACTGTCGGGCCCATGGCAATGAAAACAATGCTCAGAGAGAATCGGCCGAATCACTAGCCCGAAATCGATCGAGTCTCCCGGTCGTGGTATCCCGTCTTGGGCCAAGCCAGGTCGGATTTCATTTAGGGCGATCCATGCAATGAGCAAGACGATCAGTGACAGAGCGAACTTGCGAAAAACAAAATTGGACATGGCTAAAGTCGACCACTTTATTTCGGGGCAGGATTTTTGACCGTCAGTTTAGCAAAGAAGAGACCTTTCGGATCGCCGCGTTGCAGGGATTCATCCATCGTCGCGATGGTCCGCGTCGGGGTCCCGTCGAAGACTTCTTGTCCATTCCATGAGACCTTGACCTCTTGATCGCAATTGACAAAGTCATCCCTCAGATAGATCGACAGATCCTTGAGCTCCGACTCCTCGACCGAGAATTTTTGCCCGTCACGATTGGCGATGGTCAGGGCTCGATCGGGGATATCCCCGTCGGTCGCCAACCAATAGAACCGACGGCCGACGATATCGTCTTGTTTCCAAACAATCCGTTCGGGATATCTCTGTCGCTTGAACTCCTTCATCCAGGGAAGCGCTTCGGCATCTTGTCGATCCATCCAGTGTGGTTTGCCCGCATGGAGCTTGACAAAGTGCTTGTACCCCTTCGGATCCTTAGCTTCAAGATCGGCGAGCAATCCCTTCCAGTTTTCAGCGATCTTGTTGCGATTGTACGCGCTATCTTTTTCTCCCATGTGAATGGTAAACGGGAGGTTCCTTAGCCCCAGAGGGGACGTCTCGTTCGGGTGGCCTGCCATCATCGCTGCGGCGGCAAAGCGGTCGGCCATCCGAGGTGCAAGTTGATAGACGCCATCACCACCGGCGGAGTATCCCATCAAGTAAACCTTGTCAGGGTCTACATCCTCAAACAGAACAAAGTTCTCAATGAGTCGATCGAAAAAGCGATCGATGTGACCTTCGTGCCAAAGGTTCCACGTGTTGGTTGGTGCTCGAGGAGCAACGTAGACACCTTCATCGACCCTATAGAGTCGTTTTTGATTTTCCCATTGGCTGTCATTGACTTGAGCCGGAGCACCACCTCCTCCGTGCATGGAGATGTAAAGGCTGCGTCCAGTCTCGGGCTTGTCTCCAAAGACCTTGTAGTCGAACGGCATCTTCAAACCATCGATCTCGATGACTTTGCTATCGAACTCGGACTTGCGCGCCTCCTTGGTTCGGGCTTGGTAGTCGCCCAGGAGTAGCTTTTCTGCCGCTTTGGCTTGTTCGAGCGTCAGCGGTTTACCGGCAAAGCTCTGCTGGGCAAGCGGGCCTCGGGCATCGGCTGGAGAGTTCAAGAATGCCTTCAGGTCATCGATTACGCCGGATTCACCGGCGCTGCTTGTCGATTCAGGCTTTTTTGGGGTCGCATCGATGCTCCAATCGACCAATTCGGGTCGATCTGCCACGGTTATTTTTTTCTCGTATTTTTGTCCATCGAATTCGCACTCGAGGCGATACGATTCCCCCTGCTTGAGGTAGGAGTGAAAATGGTCATTGGCATCAAAGGAGTCGTTCTTGGTCTTGCCTTCGGCCACGAGTTGATTCGCTTGATCGAAAACTTTCAACCCAGCGATCAAACGCGTGGAGCTCTTCGAATCGAGGGCTCGGAAGGATACCATTTGGGTGCCTTCTGGGACCTTAAAGCCGATGCTGGTGTAGCGATCGGTGACGTTGACGGCTGAGATGTAGTCGATCGATCGGTCCCAAACCATCGGGAACTTCAAAGGGGTGCGTTGAAAACTCACAGCGTAGATCGCGTGGCGCAGATCGTCCCGTTTGGCGGTAGAAGCCCTGCCGATAAACCAAGCTTGATCGAGTTGATCGCCGGAGGGTTCGGCCGCGCCGGTGAAGTGCCAGCCGTTGTCCCAAACCTCGACCCAGGAGTGGTTGCCGCTGTTGTCGGACCACAGAGGAGTTCCGACGAAACGAGCTGGAATGGCCAAGGATCGACAAGCATCGATCAGCAGCACTGAGAGTCCCGTGCAGGAAGCCAGCCCTGATTGCATCGATTCATAAGGGCTCTGATCGGCCTTGGCACGCTGCGTGGAATACTTGACCTTTACCAGCGGAAAGAGCTTTTGGTTGATCATTGCTGCCGCTTGTGCGGGGGTGCTCGCCCCGGCGATTAATGGGGCAAAGCGTTCGCGAAAGTCCTTGCGCCAGGCCTCTCGGCGCTCGTTGATATTCACGTACGGAAGAATATTATTGAGGAAGATCTCTTTAGGGATTTTGTCCTTCCAAGGAGCACTTTCTAGGGCGGAATGCGCAAGCTCGATCTCGTTGAGGAGGTAATCGGACTTCAGGCCCTTCAAATCCCGCGGTGGCATGTTTGCAATGAGGAATTCGGCCGACTCTATTTGAGTGTCTGGGACGCTCGACAAGACCTTTTCGAGTTCTCCTCGGTTTTCGCCAGCTTGAATCAACGCTTGTTCAATTCCAGGAGTGCGGCTCTTGGACGTCGCCACAGCGTCTTGAGCCATCGCAAGAGCGCAATCCACAGACCAACCGGCCATTGCAACCAAGAATGCGAACAACAAGACTCGGTTGGAACAAAGAAACTTAGGATGCATTCGGATGGATTCCCGTATGGCGTTGGATCGATGGAAAGAACGATGGGTGTTTGCCCAGAAAACCCGTCAAGTTACACGCAAATCGACGCCCACGCAAACCAACCATGCCCGGGACCGGCCAAGTCCTCGGGCGAGCCATCGGCCCCAAGCGATGCAAAAAAGGTCGAACGAGAGAATCTCTTCATCCAGAAAGACACCAGCGCGGATGGATTCCTATCCCATCCGAAGTACATGTCCGGGCAAAAAGATCCCGAACAAGCCAAAGAGAGATTTATCAAGTTCGATACCTATGGTGATAGGTAAACTCAGCCGCAAGGAGTTCGTCTTTAGCGGCAAATCGAGCAATTAACAAGGATTGAGCTCTTTTTCGGAAGAATTCGCGTTGTTTTCCGATTTTTCTTGTGAAGGTTTTCTCCAGATCCACGTCCAAGAATCGCCGCATCTATGTTGCTTGCCAATGGCCAATCTTCTAATATTTGCATGGGTCGATGGCCCTTGGGAAACGGCGACTTGTCGCTGGCAAGCACAACGATCTAAAAACAACACATTCCCTGCAACGGAAAGATAAAGATGAATACGATGTCGAAGCTCTCTGGCCGAATTGGTTTCAGCAAGTCCCTTTCGGCGGTTATCGCTGGCTCGATGCTGGTGGCTTCACCAGCCCAGTGGCTCTTTGCAGAAGAACTTCAACGAGTGGCCAACGTCACCGAGCAGCCTGCGGACAACCGGATGATCATCCGCAATGTCCGAAACCTCGTAGAAGAGGGGCACATCTCCCAACCCAAATTCAACGACGAGATGTCCAAACGAGGCTTTGCGCTTTTCCTCAAGCAGGTAGATCCGCTCAAAGGCTATCTCTTGCAAGCCGATGTCGATGAGTTCCGCCAACAGGAAACCAACCTCGACGACATGCTCCTGAAGAACAACATCTCGTTTGCTTACGCCGTCTACAAGCGATACCTCCAACGACTCAACGAAGTCATGCCGATGGTTCACGAACTGATCGACACACCCTATGACTACAACGTCGAAGAGTTTCTCGAAAGCGATGCCAAGTCGATTCCATATGCAAAGGACATGAGCGAACTCAAGGACCGATGGCGTAAAACGATCAAGCTCAGCTACCTATCGGCAAGGGCTGATGGAGACAAGGACGAGGATACCAAGGAAAAGCTACACAAGCGATATCGAACGTATTACAAGAACCGATCGCAAACCGACGTTTACGAACTGCTCGAAATGTACTTGACAGCACTGACCAGTTCGCTCGATCCGCACACCAATTACATGGCACCGCGCGAAAAAGCAAACTTCGATATGCACATCTCCTTGAAGCTCAAGGGGATCGGCGCAACGCTGCGAGCCGATGACGGTTCGACCATCGTCGAAATGATCGTCCCAGGAGGAGCGGCCGACAAAGACGGACGACTCAAAGTCGGCGATGATATCGTCGGGGTCCAACAGGAAGATGGTAGCCCGGTAGTTGAAACCCTAGACATGAAAATCGACGACGTGGTCTCGATGATTCGTGGCGAAGCCGGAACGAAAGTCAAGATCCACGTCAAACCCAAGACCGGTGGCGAACGCCAGATCTACCAGATCACCCGAGCCGTGATCAAACTAGAGGACTCCGCAGCCCAAAGCGAAATCCTAGAACGTGGCCAAAAGCCCGATGGATCGCCCTACAAAGTTGGCTACATCAAGCTTCCTAGCTTCTATCTCGATATGGAAGGCGCCCGCTCGAACAAAGAAGACTATCGACGAACCTCCAAGGACCTTGAGGTGATCCTCAAGAAATTCAACGAGTCTAAAGTCGATGTGTGCGTCCTTGACCTGTCCCGAAACGGTGGTGGTTCGCTCCCCGAAGCCATCGCTGCTACCGGTCTGTTCATCGATTACGGACCTGTGGTACAAGTCAAAGATCCCAACGGACGTGTGATCCCAATGCTCGATGAAAACAAGAGCATTACTTGGAGAGGCCCCCTGGTTGTCAAGAGCAGCCAACTCAGCGCAAGCGCTAGCGAGATCTTCGCAGGAGCCATCCAAGACTACGAACGCGGACTGATCGTCGGCGATCCGAAGTCTCACGGCAAGGGAACCGTTCAAACCCTTGTGGATATTGCCCCAGCCGCCTTCGGAATTGGTGCTGCCAAGCCCCAAGGTGCCCTAAAGCTCACCATCCAGCAGTTCTATCTTCCAGATGGACGCTCGACGCAGCTCGAAGGCGTATCGTCGGATGTCATCCTGCCGTCGATGACCGCCGAGATGGATATCTCCGAAACCGATTTGGATTATCCACTCCCCATGGATACCGTCAAAGCCCAGCCCCACAAACATTACTCGATGGTCGACAGCACCATCAAGGCAACCCTACAAGGTTTGTCGGCTGATCGGATTGCAAAGAGTAACGACTTCGAGAAACTCCTCGGACGCATCGACGCCTATCGCAAACAGAAGACCGATAAGCTCATTCCGCTCAAGGAATCCGACTACATGGCTCGGCGCAAAGAAACCAGCATGGAAAAGGAAGAGGAAAAGCAACTCGACAACAAAGCCGAACGCGACAAGATCTTTCTAAGCGATTTCTACAATGAGGAAGTCGTCAATGTCGCTATCGATTACGTCAAGTCGCTAGCCGCTGCCAACTTGCTTGTGACCAAGTAACGGTAACAAAACAACGGTAACAAAATAACGGGGTCGATTGACGATCCCGAACAAGCCCAGCTCGGCGGTGCTTTCCAATCTTGGAGCACCGCCGATTGGCTTTAATCTCCCTCCGATCTGCCAAAGGCCAATTCGACACCTATGGATCCGCAAGTACCGCAATTACCTCAATCGTCTGATATCAGAAAACTCGACGTCACCCAGCGCCGTACGCCTTGGATCCGACAAACCACCAGCAAGGTGTTCTGGTGGTTGAGTTTATTGGCCGTCGCCATGCTGTTTATCAGCCGTGCGATGATCTATGAAACCGACCACCAGATTGCGAATCTCGTCGGAATCCTTTGGAGTATCCTCGCGCTCCTGCTAGGCTTCATCGCCCTGTGGCTTTCGAGAAAGATCGCAACACCGTGGAAGCTTCTGATCAGCTCAGTTCCCTTCATAGCGTCTGGGCTATTTGCATTTTGCTTTGAGTTCGCCGGAGTAACCGGTGAGGTGCTCCCAAGCTTTAGGCTGCGAAGTTTCTTGCGGAGCAAACCTCCCATTCGACCACAACGACCTCAAATCGATCAAGCGGTCATTCCCGAGGAATTGAAACCTTATCGTTTCTCGCAGTTCCTGGGTAACGATCGGACAGGGATCGTCAACGAACCTCGCTTCTCAGTCGCTTGGGATCGCAAACTCCCCACCGAAGTTTGGCGTCGAGCGATTGGCGAAGGTTGGTCGGGCTTTTCTGTAGCCGAAGGGATTGCAGTAACCCTCGAACAAATCGATCAACAAGAAGCCCTCACTGCCATGTCGCTTGCCAGTGGCGATACGCTTTGGCAAGTGACGCGTCCAGGACGGCACTTCCATCCTATGGGGGGGCTCGGCCCGCGTTCAACGCCGACAATTGTTCGCTATCAAGACAAGTGGATCGCTGTCGCCCTTACCGCGACCGGCCATCTGCTGTGCACAGATTTGGAAACCGGCTCACTGCGCTGGGAGCATGAACTGCTCAAGCTCTGCGAATCGAATCAAGCGGACTTCGAAGCAGCTGTCAATTGGGGACGCTCTGCCTCTCCCTTGGTCCACAAGGATCGCGTCGTGGTCCCTTTGGGCGGTTCCCAGAACCGAGTCAAAGGTTCCATCGTGGCTTGTTCCCTCAAAGACGGAACGATTCTCTGGACCCAAGGCAAGTCGCAGATCAGCTATTCATCCCCGACCGTGATGACTATCGCTGGAGTCGAACAAATCGTCAGCGTCAACGAAGGTGATGTTACCGGACACGCTTGGGAGGATGGACGGGTGCTGTGGACGAGTGCATGGCCGAGCAACTCCAACGGAGCCGCGTGTGCATCCCAACCGGTATGGGCCGGGGACAACAGAATACTTGTGGGCAAAGGATATTCCCAAGGCTCAAAACTTTTCCAGGTTTCGCTTGCCCAAGACAAGACCGAGGGTTCCGATGCGACCGAGTCATCTTGGAGCACCAAAGATCTCTGGTCGATCAACAAAATTTTGAAGACGAAATTCACCAGTTCGATCTACTACGACGGCAAGTTTTTTGCTTTGAGCGACGGGATACTCGAGTGCATCAATCCCACCGACGGTTCACGAATTTGGCGAGGCCAACGCTATGGCCAGGGACAAACGCTCGTGGTCAACGGAACGCTTTTGATCGGTTCCGAAGATGGTCGAATTGTGGCTGTCGACCCGAACACCGGGAAGCCCAAGGGGGAAATGAACGTCCTGGAAGGGGTCACTTGGAATACGTTGGCCGTCGCAGGCCCTTATCTATTGGTGCGAAACGGCACCGAAGCTGTTTGCTTGGCCTCTCCTGTCGCAACAGAATGAACCGGGCTGTGGATCAAGACAAACAAGCCACTCCAAAACCCCATGGCCAAGCCTCCGGACTGATCCTGGGCTTTGACCCCGGTTTGTCCATCACTGGATACGGGATTATCACGATCAAAAACCAGCAGCCCGAGTTGGTCGAAGCTGGCATCCTCAAGATGCGTCGCGACCGAACGCTAGCAGAAAGGCTCAAAGAGCTCCATGATGGGGTCACCGAGATCCTCGGCTCGTTTCCGATTGCCGCCATCGCGATCGAACAGCTATACTCCCATTATGAGCGACCTCGGACCGCCATCCTCATGGGGCATGCACGGGGCGTGCTATGCTTGGCAGCCGCCACTGCAAACCTAGCCGTGCATTCCTACGAAGCGACCAAGGTCAAGCGGATGCTTACCGGAAACGGTCGGGCTCCCAAGGATCAAATGCAACATGCGATCCGCTTGCAACTTCGCCTAAAAGAGCCTCCCGACCCACCCGACGTTGCTGATGCTCTGGCCATCGCGCTTTGCCACTACTTCTTTACCAAGCAACATCCACAACTCATCGAACAAGACCGTAGGAAGAAACCTTGATAACCAAGATCTTTGGCCAATTGCTCTCTCTGGATAATGATTCCGCAACGTTGGTCGTATCCCCCTTTGAATACGAGATCTCGATTCCTGAATTCACCCGTCGACAACTGCAAGGTAAAATCGGCGAAACGATTTCGCTTCACACAATCCATTACATCGAGGGAAACGCAGCCCAAGGTAGTCGGCTGACCCCAAAACTCGTAGGTTTCCTAACAACTGCCGAGCGGGATTTCTTTGAACTGTTTTGTTCGGTCGATGGCGTCGGTGTCAAGAAAGCGCTGCGAGCCATGACCAAGCCCGTCCAAGACACGGCCGTCCTGATTGAACAGCAAGATGCAAAAGGGCTGTCGAGTCTGCCAGGGGTTGGTCCTGCCACGGCTGAGAAAATCATCGCGACCTTGCGTCGCAAAATGCCACGGTTCGCTCTACTGGTACGTCAGGAAGCCCCCGGAGTCGAACCGCAAACCACAGGGGTCGTTGAGGAGACCTTCCAAGCCCTCTTGGTGCTCGGGCACTCCGAGGCGGATGCGAAGCGTTTGATCGATCAAGCCCTGGCAACAGGGAAAAAATTCAAAGACTCCGAGTCGATGATTCACGCTATTTACCAACGTCAAACTGGACAGACGGACTGATCGGATGCTGAGTTATCTACCCCTGGTCGTATTGCTGCTAGTTCTGCTCCTTGCGATCGTTATCGCCGTGCACCCTAAATCGCGCACCTACGGCTTTGCATCGTGGGTCGTCGCTGCGGTCTTGGCTGGTCTGATCTATCCCAATCTATACCTCGATAACCTTCCGTCCGACTATTCTCAGTTCCTCAATCTCCTGCTCCAAATCGCTATGTTTGGAATGGGAGCCACTCTGACGGTCGAAGATTTTCAACGCATCTTGAGAATGCCCAAAGCCGTCTTCATCGGTGCGGTGCTGCAGTTCTCCGTCATGCCGTTTCTGGGATGGAGCCTATCGAAGGCCCTCAGGCTGCCCCCTGAGATCACTCTCGGAATGATCCTCTTGGGAGCTAGCCCAGGAGGGATCTCCTCGAACGTCATCACTTATCTTGCCAAAGGCAACGTCGCTTTGTCCGTCACCATGACCGCAGTATCCACATTGCTTGCACCGGTTATGACTCCCCTGATGGTCTATCTCTACGCGCGAGAAACAGTCGATGTCGACTACTTCAAGATGTTCTTGAGCATCATCAACACAGTCGTCGTACCTGTTGCTTTGGGATTGATCGTCAATATTTTGCTCAGGAGATTCAAAATCGATCTTGCTCGAGCCGAGAAATTTTTGGCCCTGGTTTCAATGGTCGCCATCTGCGGCATCTGCGGATTGATCGCGGCCAAAAGCCAAGGCCAAATCGTCCAGGTTGGTGCATGGCTCTTGGTCGGTGTGATCCTTCACAACGTGCTTGGCTATCTGCTAGGCTACTGGGGCAGTCGCCTCTCGGGACTCGATATCCGCGATAGTCGAACCGTAGCGATCGAAGTCGGTTTGCAAAACGGCGGCATGGCCGCAAACCTAGCGGTCGATGTTCTCAAAAACACATCGGCGGCCATCGCCCCGGCTCTTTTCGCCCCGGTCATGAACGTCAGCGGGTCGATCTTGGCGTCCATCTGGGCCCAGAACCCATCGCCCGATAGCCAAGGACCGAGCCGCGTTCGAGAGCCTGAGTAAAAACCCCCAGCTTGATTCTCGTGGGAACAACGGTGGCTTATAATCAGACCCTGTGAATTTGCACCAATGTCAGGGCAAATTCAAACCCTCGTGTCTGCCATATGTCCTGACTTTCTGGAGAGAAATTTTGTCATTCTATCATTCTTTTCGGCTACTATCGGTTTGTCTTTCGCTTGGAGTTGCGAGCTCGTCGGCTTTAGCCCAGCAACCCCAAGCCCCCAGCGTGAATCCCGGACTGACGGTTTACTTTGGCGGAGACATTCTAACGATGCGAGGCATGACGCCCGAGTACGTGGAAAGTTTAGCGGTCAAGGACGGAAAGATACTCTTTGCTGGCCCGCTTGCTGAGTCCAAGAAGCTCGTCGGTGAGAGTGCCAAGACCATCGATCTTGGGGGCAAGACGCTTTTGCCTGGGTTCATTGATACCCATGGGCATTTCGTTTACTTTGGCAAAAACCTTATCGATGCGAATCTATTTGACTGTGCCGACATTGCTGAGCTGATCGCTCGGATGAAAAAGCAGGTCGACCGGACCCCCGAGGGTGCATGGATTGTGGGCTTTGGCTACCAAGCTCGATCCATGAAGGAACGTCGACCACCCACGAGCGAAGAACTCGATCAGATCTCTGCGGATCGGCCGGTCATGGTCGTCGATTCCTCCGGTCACCTCGGTGCCGCCAATTCAGCAGCCTTCAAGGCTGCTGGGATCAGCGCCGAGAGCCCTGACCCAACTGGCGGCATGTTCGCAAGGAAGCCAGATGGCAAGTCTCTCTTGGGTCCGATGGAAGAGACGGCATTGATTGCTGTTCGCGCGAAGCGCCCTCCTTTCTCTGGGGAACTCGCCTCGAGAGCCATCACCGGCGCGGCAGAGGTCTGGGCTAGCAATGGGCAAACCACAGCCATGGAAGCAGGACTGGGGCTTGGGAATGACGACATCGGGATCGTGACCAATGCGATCGACAATAAGCTCCTTTCGATCGATCTGTATGTCGCGGCGAAAGACTCTGCGCTGGACGATACCCTTGCGGCAGCCTATTCGGTGGCAACTCAGTACAACCCGGATTCGACTGGCATCGTTGAAAAACTTCGGGCTTCGCGACCGGATTTGGATAATCGTTATGTCAACCGAGTGCGGCTCGGTGGGGTAAAATTCTGGCTAGACGGGAGCCTCGATACGGCTTGGTTCACCCAGCCCTACAGCGAAACCCCAGCAGGCAAAACGGCTCCTTTCTCCGGGTATCGGCAGATCCCCGACGAGGTACTCGACCGAGTCTTTGACAAGTACTGGACGTCAGAACTTCAGATCCACATGCACATGAATGGGGATGCCGCGGCCGATCAGGCCCTTAATGCAATCTCCAAAGCTGTCAAGAAACATGGCATGCGCGATCACCGTCCTGTGTTCGTGCATGCGGCATGGCTGCGGCTCGATCAAATCGAACCGATCAAACGCTATGGAGCGGTCCCGAGCTTCCTGACAGCGGGGATCATCCCCGGGGGGGACGCTGTGGTCAGGCTCTGGGGTGCCGAGCGATCGGCAGGTGCTATGGCTTCTCGCACCTTTCTTCGCTCGAATCTCCCCTTCACCTTCTCGCACGATGCACCGGTGTCTCCAACCCCATCGATCCTCGCTCTAGTCGATGCTGGAGTGAATCGTCTCTCGGGAACCGGCAAAGTGGTCGGCCCGGACGAACGTATCCCTCCCTACCATGCACTGCGAGCCGTCACCGCCATGGCCGCCTATCAACTCAAAGAGGAGAAGTCCAAAGGGACCCTCGAGGCCGGCAAGCTAGCCGATCTGGTG
>Ga0114972_10001179_pt1 | contig 19643 bp, 14 predicted proteins | sample M_140807_EF_Meta_FD_87354 | JGI IMG/M metagenome (GOLD analysis project Ga0114972, IMG submission 87354) | Freshwater microbial communities from Lake Montjoie, Canada to study carbon cycling - M_140807_EF_MetaG | ecosystem: Environmental > Aquatic > Freshwater > Lake | place: Lake Montjoie... | reverse complement strand
CTGGCCGACTGAGGCACACCGCATGCTCGAAACGATCCGGGCCCAGCTGGCCACCATCAAGGAACGCGACCCTGCGGCCCGCAGTTCGCTGGAGATCCTGCTCTGCTACCCGGGATTGCACGCCCTGGCGCTGCATCGACTGAGCAACCGGCTCTGGCGCCTGGATGTGCCCCTGGTGCCACGGCTGATCAGCCAATTCGGACGCTGGATCACCGGCATCGAGATTCACCCCGGCGCCCGCATCGGCAAGGGGGTGTTCATCGACCACGGCATGGGGGTGGTCATTGGCGAAACGGCCGTGGTGGGCGATAACTGCCTGCTGTATCAGGGGGTGACCCTCGGTGGCACGGGCAAGGTGCATGGCAAGCGCCACCCCACCCTGGAAGAAAACGTGGTTGTGGGAGCCGGCGCCAAGGTGCTGGGGGCGATCACGGTGGGAGCCAACACCCGTATCGGCGCGGGCTCGGTACTGTTGCGCAATGTGGCCGCCGACAGCACGGTGGTGGGGATCCCGGGTCGGGTGATCCACCAGTCGGGGGTGAAAATCGACCCCCTGGCACACTCGGCCTTGCCGGACGCCGAAGCCAGGGTGATCCGAAACTTAATGGAGCGGATCAACACCCTCGAGAGCGAACTGGCCCGCACCCAGGCCTGTCTAAAGGAGGTGGCAGCAGGAAGACCGCTGTTGGAGGGATGCGGGGGCAAAGCACAGAACCTCAGGGATCGAGAGATCATGGAGTTTCTAGGTGAAGCTCAGGCGAGCGAAGAGTAGGACCGGCATAAGGAGACCGTCCTCGAGAAAGCATGGATGAAAGCAATAGCAAACACCATCTAAATGACTAAACGCCATGCAAGCTTCCACTAACTGGTGAAGGGCCCGAGCCCGTAAAAGCAAGCGGCTTATCGTGGGGTCATATGGGCTCCGTCGGCAATCCAGGGGCGTTCGTCCTTGGACATTCTCCAGCAATGGAAAGCGGCCTGACCACAGCCGCCAACTCTCAAAGGAACTGGACCAGTTCAAGGGGTCACGTCACCGGGGTGCCCATCTTGGCTGCCGCGCTGGCGGCCACTGCCCCTGCTTTGCTCGTTGACAGGGGACTTGAAACCCTTGCCATCACTGGGTGGCGGCTTTGAGGAGGAGTTTCTGGAACTGCGCCCCTTCTGTTCCTCCAGCTGGGAGACAAGGTTGATCAGTTGCTCCTACAGCACCCTGCCAGTCGCCGGTGTCGCCTCCCAGTCGGGATCGGTGATGCAGGCAGGAGGGGGAAACATCTCAGACTGTCTCGCGCTGAGGTCAAAGCGGCAGTCGGTGCGCTGTCGAGGGCAACGGGGGACAAGACCAGCCCCCCCGGCCCCCCGTGAACGTTTACCTTTTCTGTTAGATACTGCCATTAAGATTTCGCAGGAATAGAAAAGACCTCATTTATACGACTCGAAACGGCCTTTTGACTAAACTTCTCATCGATGAGGTTGTGCGCTTCCAAAGAAATCTGCTGCCACAAAGCTTGATTATTATACACATTGACCACAGCATCGGCAAACTCTTGGGGATTATCTGCAACCAAGGCATGCTTCCCAGCCTGAATGCCAAACCCTTCGAAGGCCAAAGGGGTGCCAACCACGGGCACACCAAAGCTCATGCTCTCACCAACCTTCCCCTTCAGACCGGCCCCATAACGCAAGGGCGCGACAACAACCCGAATGCTCCGGTAGAGATCCGACAGGTCTTCGACAAAGCCAAGCGGAAGAATGCTGGGGCTTGCTAACTCCCGTATTGAATCAGGCATGCCACTGCCAACAACGGTAAAAATTAGATTTGTGATTCGCATGGTTAGCAGCGGCATAATATTCTTCACAAAGTAAATAACCGCATCAACATTGGGAGCGTGCGAGAAGCCACCGACGAACATAATATTACTTCTGTCAAAAAAGTCTGCTATTGATTCTCGCGCCTTGACATAATGAATATTAGGTAGCACAAAGACAGGGCTAGAGCCAGAAATAGCTTCCACAACCACGCGTTCGTCGTCTGTAACTACGACTACGCGGTCTGCTGCGCTTGCCAAGTAGCGCTCCAAATGAGAGTAGTGCTGGAAGAGTTCTTGATAGCCTTGGCGCTCCGCATCACTGATGTCAGGCAGCCGTGAGGCTCGGCAGTAGCGAAGGGAATAAAGATCAACTGTATCATAAATTGCTAGCGCTTCGGGGGCGTAGTATCGTAAAATAGGGAGGTAAAAGGCTGCCTGATCGGGGCGAGACACAAAAAAAAGATGATAGCAATCTGCATGGCATATGATTCTATCACTTATAGCATCGCGGCCCAGAATAACCTTGATGCCAAGCTTCTCAAGTTGCATCACGCTTGAAAATTCCGCCACTTCACTATCGGCTGCAAACTCAACCTTAAAACCAATGGCAGCTACGGCAGTCATCACGGCCAAGATTCGGCAAGATCCAGAATCTCTGGTAACATCAGGAATAAGTGCGTCAATAAAAAGAACACATTGAGCGCTTAAATCATTGCCTGGAATCGTCTCTACTGTCGACTGGAAACCCCCAGACAATGCGAAACTAGTGGCAGGTAAATCAGAGATGGGCGTAGGTGTCGATGCAAGCTGCACCTGACCAAAGGCTCGCTGAGCAAATGTTTCCGGCTGCCGGACAGGAAGCTGCCCGTCAGGTATCAGCAACCCCGATCGGAACAAGCCTTTAAGGGAGTAGAAAAAGCGTCGTGGAAATTCGGAGGCCCGCCAAGCATTGGAATTGAGGATCGCATCGAGTATTCGAGGCAACTCCTGGATATGGACGCGAGCCTCGATAAGTTTATGCTGCAGACTCTGGATATCGTCATTGGTCTCGCATACCGTTACTATGCTGGTTCTCGCATCGCAAAATTTTTTTTCCTCCCAAATGGCTGGGCATTGACTGTTGATTTGGACCTTAGATTGTGACTCCATTTAGCCTAATTCTGTTAATACTCCATTCAAGTACTTACCGTAGCTCAAAATCAAATCTGCGGCAAGCCAGGGCCATTCTTAATGTTGCCGCTTCCAATCAGTACGACTACATCAGAGCCTAGCTTGAATCGGATATCAAGGCAGGAAGTGGTAGAATACTTCATTAAACTGATGCCCAAAGAATGCCAAACACAATTAAGGTCTCCGTCCGGATCCAAGGGAAACCCGCAAGCATGCGATGCAATTCAAAAAGCTTGAAAACGTTTCGGATAGGACAATAAACAAACCCTATCGGCAATCACCAAGAATCTAGACATATGTCTGCCCAAGCATCTGCAGATTCTCATCAACCGCTACGGCTTGAGAATTGCTGTCAACCAACATTAAAACTGGACCAGCGCTTCGCATCATTAACTGTTACCTCCAATTGGTGTCGCGACAGTAATGGTCGTTTCCTCTGTCTGCGTTGCCTTGCCGGCTGATCCCATCGCCCCCAGCAGCCGCTCTGCTCGGGCTGTTCGCCATTCCTTGACGCGCCGCTCCATCGAGCGCATCTCACCTCGTGGTAACTGCCCGGAGCCAGCGCCATGAGCCGCCTGAGGATCTCGGCGGCATTCATGCAGGCCGCGCTATCCAGCCACTGCTCGATCTGCTCTTGGTACTCAGCGAACAGGGCGCGCATGCGATGGGTGTAGCGGCGCTTCTGCTTGGGTTCCGGCAGCGGTTGGCTCTCCTGCCACAACAGCTGCAGGTTCCTCAGAAACCGACTCAGCGTGCGCTGCTCCTTGCTGGCCTGCTGAGGATCCACCGCCCCGCTTCTGGATCTTTGCTCTTGGTTTGGGGTTGACCGCCCGAGAGGCTGGCAAGGGAAGCCTGGCAGCGTCGAACAGTTTCCAGCAGGGCCACCGGATCGCTGCTGCGCTGCAGCAGTTCATCCAGTGCCTGCCGCTGGATATCACTGAGCTTGCAGAGCGCCGACTGCCGCTGCTGCGGCCTGCGCGGTGGGTGGTGCCGCCGCTTGAGCTTGGCGGCCTCGCGGATCGTCTCCCTGCAGCAAGGCCCATAGCGGCACCAATTCAATTGAGGCTACAGCCTAGGCAGTTGTCAACAGTTCTTAAAATGCAATTCGTATGTGGTGACGATCCACGGCGACAGCTACCGGCTGTGGGAGAAGCGAAGATCTGGACTGTTCCGCCCGCAGGCGGACGGACGGCTCCTCCTCAGCTGGCATCGGCGGCTTGCCGCCACCGACGCCAGCCAAGGAGGTCTGAGGGGTAAACAGCCGACCAGCTCCACCGGCATCAATGACAGACGACAACCAACGCAACCAATCACGAAAACCATGAGCAAGCGGAGGCACCGCCGGCGCAGCCAATGCGGAACCACTCCGGAAACGAAGCTCCAGACCGGTTCGGGGGTGGCTCAGTTTTCGGTGTCGGAAGTGGCGCAGTTTTGGATGTCGGTTGACATCAGCCAGTGATTGCTAGTGGACGACCCCAAAGGATCTTCCTGATTTCCGCTGGATTAACACCGTGATCAGCAACTTAACAACCAGCTTCAGCGGAACGATCCACGCCCTAAATTTCCGAAATGTGCTGATCGCTACCAGGGCGCTTTCTGCTTTCTGTACCATCGTCGCCTGAGACCCGGAAGAGATGACGGGGAAGATCCTCCGAGCAACCTGCAATTACACCGCAAGGCCCGAGATCCTCCTAAGGGATGCGAATCTTCATACCCAATCAAGAAAACCAATGGATACAGAAAAACTACATGTATTCAAACCAGAAACGGTAGGTGCTTGCGCTGACGCTCCAGTACTATTAAAGCAATGCAGATGCCAAAGATGTTAAAAATAAGTATAAGGAGTGATTGACCAAGCTTCAACTCTCCTTGGAGCAAGGCGTGACGCAAGGGACTTAAAACACGATAGAAGGGGTTGAAGTCAGCCGTCCAAGCCAAGTTGCCTAGATTTTTCTTGTCATAAAGAATAGGCGAGAGCAGGAAGACAAGCTGAATGACGATAGGCACAAGCTGAAACAAATCTCGGTAACGAACCCCAAGCAAGCAAAGAATCAGCGGAATCCAATACAAAAACAAGACTAGATTGACCAGTGGCAGCAAACCGGAAGCGATTAGATTTACAAAAAGATTGATTTGAAAGCAGGAGAGTACGAGAAGTACAAGAAAAAAAGATTGCAAAAACGACTGGACCTGAAAAGCCCATTCTTCAAGGGAATAGAAAACTGGATTAAGGTTAGTGTTTTTGAGATGGCCTGCATTATATTCGAACAAGCTTGGGGCTGAGCTCACGGCTGCAGCGATAGCATTCCATATCACTAAACCAGTGCCCAAGTAAACAACATAGTGATTAAAGTCCTCAACATTAAATACCGTGCCATAAACAACAGCCAAGGCCCCAATGGAGAGCAGGTTGGAAAAGCCAAGCCAGAAACTACCCAGGGCCGTGCGGGCGAAACGTGCTCTCGTGCGGGCCGTGGCCGTAAACCACCAAGCCCGGCGAGAACTCCAGGCATAACCAAACAACTTAGTTAAAGAGTTCATTGTAAAAAGCCAAAGCCTCCTCCAAAGGAGCATCGCACGCAATCTCACCCTGGTGGAAGACCAACCCTCGCGTACAGAACTGACGCAAGAGCTCACTGGCATGGCTGGCAAGTAATAAGGTACCAGCTGAACCGATGAAGTCTTCCATGCGACGCTGGGCCCGTTCGAAGAAACGGGCGTCCCCAGCACCAAAGCCTTCGTCCAAAGCCAAGCAGTCGTGCTGGGTTGCGGTGAGCATCGAGAAGAGCAATCGTGCGCCCATTCCTTCACTGTAACCTTTCATCGGCAGATGAATGTAGTCACCTAGCCCAGAAAACTCAATCACATCATCAATAAAAGCATCAAAACCACGCAAATTTCCGTGCATCAATAGATAATGGCCTTTTGCAGCTTGCATGCCGCTGAGGTCAGGGCTAGTGATAAAACTCTTCTGGATCATCGGATAGACAGGGCAATGGGCACGAAAAAAACCACTCGTGGGCTGATAAATACCAGACACTAGCCGGAGAAAAGTAGACTTACCGGCGCCATTATGGCCAATCAAGGCAACCCTCTCCCCATGCCTAATCGTACAAGTAATGCCGCGAAGCGCCTCGATTTCGGCACCTGATCCAACCTTACGCAACGCACCTCCGGTGACGGAACGAATCAAAGCCTTCTTGAGGCTCCTGGTTTCCATGGTAAGAACAGGGATACGCAACCAAACATCTCGCAACTCAAGAATTGGCTCACGATTCACAGGATTTCGCTCCGCACTCAGGACAGAATTGGATGACTGGTAAGCATGCCGTTTTTGGAAAAAATCTTCGCTAACCATTAGGCAACAACCTGCTCGGGGCTGGGTGCAGGCTGAAACATGAACATCGAGTAGATCACATTGCGACGCATCTGAATCATCATGTCAAGGAACATATCATAACCCTCGTTTTTATATTCGATCAAGGGATCCTTCTGGCCATAGCCCCGCAGCCCGACCGATTCACGCAAAGAATCCATCGCCTGGAGGTGCTCACGCCAGAGGGTGTCGATCTGCTGCAAGATGAAGAAGCGCTCGGCTTCACGCATTAATCCGGGACGAGCCTGCTCTACCTGGCCCTCCTTAATATCATAGGCATTGCGCATCTGCTCCTGTAAGAACGCCTTGAGTTCATCAAGGGTGAGACCCTGCAGCTGCTCTGGCATGAGATCCTCGAGAAGATAGACGAACTCCTTGGCCTTACTCACCACCTGCTCCAAGTCCCATTCTTCGGGAGGTAGATCGGGATTCACATAAGCATCCACGATATCGTTGATCGTGCGTTCGCCGTAGCCAATCACCTGTTGCTTCAAGCCTCGACCTTCAAGAACACGGCGACGTTCTGCATAGACGGCCTTACGCTGATTATTCATCACTTCATCGTATTCAAACACCTGCTTGCGAATGTCGTAGTAGTACGTTTCCACCTTCTTCTGCGCACCCTCAAGCGAACGGTTCAACATTCCCGATTCAATCGGCATGTCGTCCTCCACCCGGAAAGCATTCATCAGACCAGCAACCCTTTCACCACCAAAGATACGCAGCAGGTTGTCTTCGAGTGAAAGAAAGAAGCGGGTACTGCCAGGGTCACCCTGTCGACCCGACCGGCCGCGCAGCTGGTTATCAACCCTTCGGGACTCGTGACGCTCGGTACCGATCACATGCAGGCCACCTGCCTGCCGGACCTGCTCCTCCTCCTGTTTGACAACCTGGTCGTATTCCGCCTTGACCTGGCCAATCACCTCCCGGATGCGCTGGATCTGGGGATCGGTGGTGGGCGCCTTCTCGGCCGCCTGTGCGATGCGATCCTCAAGTTCCAACACCGTGAGCGCCCTGTCACCCCAGGCCTGCACCAAGTCACGGCCCAGCTGGCTGAGGGACTCCTCCGTGGGCTGCAGAAGGGCACAGGGATAAAGGGTGCCGAGGGCCCTTGCCTCACTAGGGGCCTTGTAGGGATCAGGGGCTGGATCACCAAAACCGCCACCGCCAGAGGGCAGGCGCTGGGGAACCGGCGGCAGATGGCCGCCATCCTCAGGGCGTACGAGACGTGGCAGCAGCACCTCGCGCAACTTCAGACGCGCCATGTAGTCGCTATTGCCACCCAAGATAATATCGGTACCGCGGCCTGCCATATTCGTGGCGATCGTCACCGCACCGGCCCGGCCAGCCTGGGCAACGATCTCCGCTTCCCGTTCGACGTTCTCGGGCTTGGCATTGAGAAGATTATGGGGCACCTGCTGTTCGGCGAGAAGGGCGGAGAGCAGCTCAGATTTCTCAACGCTGGTCGTACCCACCAGCACAGGCCTGCCACCGGAATGAATCTGGGCCGTTTCAGCCGCAACGGCCTGCCACTTGGCCGCCTCATTCTTGTAAACCTGATCGGTCCAGTCGGCGCGAGAGCGAGTCCGGTTGGTGGGAACAACGGTGACTTCGAGTTTGTAGGTTTTCTCGAACTCGACTTCCTCGGTTTTGGCCGTACCGGTCATCCCGGCAAGACGTGGATAAAGCAAAAAGAAGTTCTGATAGGTGATGCTGGCCAGGGTCTGGGTTTCAGGCTGAATCTCAAGCCCCTCCTTGGCTTCCACCGCCTGGTGCAAGCCATCGCTCCAGCGCCGACCGGGCATCACGCGGCCGGTGAATTCATCTACAATCACGGCGTCACCGGAGCGAACGATGTAGTTCACATCCTTCACGAATAATTCCTTAGCCTTGAGCGCATTCAGGATGAAATGGGCCCAGGGATCGGCTGAATTGTAGAGATCATCCACCCCCAGCAGGCGCTCAGCGACGGTGTAACCCTCATCGGTGAGGGTCACGTTGCGCTGTTTCTCATCAACCTCGTAATCACCCTCGGGATCGATACCATCCTTGCCCATTTCAGCAGCGCGCGTGAGCTGCTCAGCAATCTCATAGGCGCGGCGGTACTTTTCCTGGGGACGCTCAATCTGACCCGAAATGATCAAGGGAGTGCGAGCCTCATCGACGAGGATGGAATCCACCTCATCGATCACACAGTAATGGAAATCGCGTTGCACAACCTCGGCAATATCGGTTGCCATATTGTCGCGAAGATAGTCGAATCCCAGCTCAGAGTTGGTGGCATAGGTGATATCACACGCATAATTACTCTGCCGTTCCGCTGGTGCCATATCCTGCTGAATCAGGCCAACCGATAACCCCAGGAAACGATGGATCTGCCCCATCCACTCCGCGTCTCGTCGCGCCAAATAGTCATTCACGGTCACCACATGCACCCCACGGCCGGTGAGGGCGTTGAGGTAAGCCGGCAGGGTGGCCACCAAGGTCTTACCTTCACCGGTCTTCATCTCAGCGATCTGCCCCTCGTGCAGCACCATCCCGCCGATCAGCTGCACATCGAAGTGGCGCATGCCGAGAACCCTCTTGCCAGCCTCCCGCACCACGGCGAAGGCCTGGGGAAGGAGTTGATCAAGCAGCTTGCGCTCCCGTGTTGAAATCGCCTCAAGGCTGCCGCCCGCGGAACGGGCGGTCTCGATTTTCTGGCGAAACTCTGCCGTCAGGCTCCGCAGCTGATCGTCGGTGAGAGGGGCAATATCCTCCTCGAGAACATTGATGTCCGAAACGAGCGGCTGGAAACGCTTCAGCTTGCGGGCATTGGGGTCACCCAGCAGCAGCTTGAGCATGGGAAGGGGCAAGAGGAGCGAGGTGCGTAGCCTACCGAGGCGTGCGAGCTAAGGTGAAGACGGCTTCCAACCCCGGCCCCTTCCAGCGGGCAGTCCATGGCGTTGCCTGGCCAGCTCCCCAGGAGCAAGCCGGTGTGAAAGGGATGTCGGCAAGCGGAACAACCCCATCCAGCCCTGTGGAGCCCCTACAAGAGCGGATACGACTGATCCAACACTCGGGCCTGAAACTGAGGCTGCTGTTCCGGCTTGGCGAGCTCCAGACCCTGCTCAACCGAGACAGCTTCTGGGCACGGGGACGCAGTCAAGGAGATCTGCGCCGGATGCTTGCTGGCAGTCAGGCCGTTGTTAGTGCCTGGCATGGCACCGATTTGGTGGGCTTTGGACGTGCCACCAGTGATGGAGTGTTTCGGGCGGTGTTATGGGATGTGGTGGTGGCCGCCGAACACCAGGGCCATGGGCTGGGGTCGGAGTTGGTGGCCATGCTGCTGAGGAACCAGTTTGTTGCCAGGGTTGAACGGGTGTATCTGATGACAACCAACAGCGCCGGCTTTTACACAAAACTCAAATTCCACGAGCAACACGGTCAAAAGCTCATGATCCGGGAGTCTGAAATCAGCCTGGCAGACATCAGAAAGTGACAATAGACAACCGGGAACAGGAATAGTTCAGCGCAAGGGAAGGGAACTCATCCAGTCACCCAGCCGGGGACATGCCACAGATCGCTAGATGGCAGCAGGCTGAATCACGGAAAACAGGAGACTGATTGAGCTAGGCCTGCTTGGTTATTGGCGTCGGGAATGCTGCAGGCTTCAAGGCCGTCCTGATCGCAATAAAGGACACATGGGCCGCAATAGCGGCTTGGCGGTGGCAATTAGCCCTAGGGGATGTGTCCCCCAAAGGCTCGCAGGATCAGTGGATAGAAATGCTCGGATCCGCTATTCTTACCGGAATTGATACGCCCGACGCAATATGCTTATACAGTTGATCGCTTAGCCAATGAAGCATGCACATCCTCCTTGAAGAGCTTGATGTAGTCTTCGATCACAACATCAATTCGAAATTGATGGGATATCTTCTGAGCCGAGCGAACAGCCGCTTGATAGCGTTCACCTTTATCAACGTAGGCTACCAAAGCCTGAGTGACCGCCTCAATCGGGATTTGCCAGTCATCCAATGGCAAAATCTCACCAGCCACCTGGCCTGCTGAAGTGAGAATGTTTCTTATTTCGCCAACATCGGTTGAGATGTAAGGCTTGCCCGCAAACAGACAATCAACAATCGTAAGCGGAAAACTTTCCGACTTAAAGCGTGTCAACATAATTCCCATATCAGCTGCAGCGTAATGGCCAACTGAATTTTCACTGAAACCTGCAAGATAAACAAAGTCTGGAATGCCTGAGCGGCAGTATGCATCATAAACAGCTCCATTGCCTACCAAAATAAGTCTGATATCTCGACCTGTGATTGCTCGTGCATTCTCGATGACAGAAACCGTCTCAGACCATCCCTTTTCGGGGATGGCGCGGCTGACGCAGCAGAGAACGAACGCATCCTCAGGGATGCCAATCTCGTGGCGATGAATTGGAATAATCTCAGGAGGTTCCATACCATTGGGAAGCTTGATAAAACGTGCCCGCGAATGCTCCAGCACATCAAGTTGCACAAAGGGCCCTAGGTTCTTATCAGCTGTATAGACCCAACTGGTCACACCCCGATCAGCTGCCAACAACTCTTCCCTAGAAACACCAAAGTCATTACCATATTCAATCATGCCATGAAGTGATGCGGCATGACAGAGGAGCTTACTAAATACATCAGGCAGCAGGAATGGATAGCGCTGAATATACCACTGATGCGAATTCAGCACCTCAATACCAAACTCTTCAATCAAAGTCTTGGTGGCATGCGGATCCGCCGTTTCAATAACAGGAACGTCATTTCTCAATAGTCGTCTAACACCATTCTCCCTCACATGCAAACCAGCACTGAGGAAAAGCACTGAAAGCCCAAGTCGTTTTAGTTCATTGGCAAATCGAATCGGCAAGATTTCCGCTCCACCGGGATAAAAGCCCATGGAAGAAACCATGATTGCAGGGACCCGCTGATTGCGTTCCTTTAAAATAGAATCATAGCCGTACCACTCATCAAACCTTTCTTCACTCTGCTGAACATGGTGATGGAAAAGTCGAAGGAAACCTGCTCGAGACTGTTCATGAATCGATATCGGAACATCATAGAGACGGGCTATTGTTAAACTAGCCTTACCGACTTCACGATAAAAGTACTCCTGCGAATAAGCCACCTCGGCCGTGCTGCCTTGATAACGCCGAAAATAGTTATTAGTTGACTCACAGAAGGCGATTTTTCCACCACAAATGAGATTGAGATAAAATACCCAATCACCCGCTACTCGCATGCTCAGCCAATTCGGATCATCAAGAAGGGCCATGCCTGCCGGTCGGCGAAACACAACACCACTCGCATTAGGAATTGTATTTTTAATTCCCAAGGCCAGATTTACTTCCTGATGAGCCGTTACCACATAGGAATCAAGCCAACGCTCATTGCAGGGCAAGTCGAGGAGTTGATACCGAAACCCGTCAGGCAATGGATTTTGATCTCGATCCACGAAAACTGTCTTGGAATAAGCCAAAAGAACTGACTCATCGGCAAATGTTTTAACGAGAACCGCCAGAAAATCATTATCGCAATAATCATCACTTTCGGCAATCCACACCAAATCGCCAGAAGCGGCCTTGAGACCCTTCGACCACTGGCGGAAAACGCCGCCTGAATTAGACTCATTATAGATAGTGGTGGTGATTTCTGGATACCTAAGGGCATACTCATCAAGGATTTCGCGACTGGAATCGGAGGAGCAATCATCCAGGAGCAAGACCTCAATATTTAAATGTGTCTGACAATAAATAGAGTCAAGGCGCTGACGCAAAAATTGAGAGTGATTATAGTTAGGGACGATCACGGAGACCTTTGGCATCACCAAGCCAGGCTCAATCTGCATGATTGCACGGGAGATCTCATTAAGTCGTCCATAGCCAAACAGACGGTCGGGCTCCAAAATATGGCCTTCGTTCCAATTGTTCCAACTATTGATAAAGATAAGGCGGCGATCCGGAGGCTGGACAGTGCGAACATTATCGATCGCTACATCAAGCCATTGTCGAAAAGCGCCCAAGGTGAAGCGGCTGTAAACTAAAGGCTGACCTAATGCGTGATCGCCACTATGGCGAGCCAATGTGATGCAGTGAAATGTGGATCGGCGTGCTTTGCCGGCGCGGGAGATTCCCTGAGCTGCAACAATGGAGTAGGGAACGAGGCCGACTCCGTTTTTATCTATGGGCCTAAATTCACCAGTCTCACCGGGAACGGGCTCTGGGGGTTGATCTAAGACTGCATCAAAAAGAGCGTGGCTTGAATCAGGCAGCTCACCGGCGGTCAGTACTCGTGCAACCAGATAAGGCTTGTCGATACCAGCGGCCTGAAGTTGGCGCTTCAACTTCTGAACCCAAGACCGCTCCCTCGCACGGATCTCCTGCGGTGAAACGCCAATTAGCACAACTGGATGGTTCTGGATTGTTAGATAACGAGGATCTGCGAGAACAACGTCTAAACCGTCAAAACAGCCGTTGCTCAAAGGAAGCCGAGAGCAATCAACATGAACACAGAAACGAAAGTCAATCTCAGGATTTGAGAGGAACAGATGTAGCGGCGCCGACGGTCTCTCAGCTGAAGCATAAGAAGCTAGATCAAGGTCAAAACAAAAACCAGTAACGCCATGAACTCTCGCAAGCTTGGTTTGTCGTCGCAGGATATCGGCATCATAAATCTCATAAAAACCCAGCTCAGCAATGGGCAGGGGTGGCTCTGCATAACTCACTGAAGTGGCACGACCCAGCCGAAATGCAGCCCAATCAGGCAAAGAATAGAAAGCCAGAAACTGGAGATCGGACTCTACAAGTCCAAACCAAATATCATCCTCATAGCGGATCTTGAAATCAGGACGCGCCTGTCTCAACTCAACGGCACCGGCCTGAACAAAATGAAGAAATGGATTGATTCCACTTTCACGGATATCCGGATAGGTATCCAGATAAAAGTCACTGTCGAATTCATCCGACGGATTTTTTCCCTCGTGCCAGCCTTGCTTGCAATAATGATAGATCAAGCCATGGGGACCGGGCTCAACTTCGGGATACATTGATGCATAAAACTCCTCATCAAAACAGCCTGACTCTCTAATGATAGCGGCCTCTGAACTAATATGTTTGTACTGAACCTGTGCATTGGGATGCCGCTGCTCAGCCTTGCCGGTAGTGATATAATGAAGAAATGGATTTTGGTCGGCAGTTAAGATATCGGGATTGGTCGACAAATAAAATTGAGTGTCAAATTCGGCAGATGGATTTTTTCCTTCCCGCCATCCATCTTCGCAGTAATGATAAATAAAACCATGGGGACCTGGCTCTACCTCAGGGTACAATGAAGCGTAGAATTCTTCGTCAAAACAGAGCGAATCGCGAATAATTTCCACCTCGGAACAAATTCTGTTGTGGTGGGCATGAGAATTGGGATATCGCCCCTCCGCCTTGCCCGTAGCAATATAGTGAAGAAACGGGTTTTGGCCGGCATCAAGGATATCAGGATTGCTCGCTAAATAATAGTGAGTATCGAATTCGGCGGATGGATTTTTTTCTTCCCGCCAGCCATGGACACAATAATGCCAAATGGCATCACCATGGCGACCACCAGCCCCTGGATAGTGCTGATGATAATAATCAAAATCAAACAATCCTGACTCACGGATAGCCGCAACCTCCGGAGCAAAGTGATTTTTGAATATGCTTCTTCTTATCGATGCAATGGCAGCACGACTGCTTTGCTTGAATCGCTTCAAAAGTGCAAAGGATCCACTCAATCCTCTTGGCTTGTTTGGCGTTGGGAATTCTGAAAAGGGTTGCTTGGCCATGCTAAAAGCTCCTAGCCCAGTCGATGCCATGTCCCTTGGTCAGGAACAAACTTAGTTTAAACCCTGTCAAGTCTAGGCGATTGACGCGACCCGACCTCTGGCCCAAGTCCGCGAGTTCACCGGGCTCACTGCTAAAGTCAGTTCTATTGGGCGACACTTGGGGTGCACGTTGAAATCATTTCTGAAAGCTGCCTTCAGCACCGTGAAGAAATTATATGCATACTCCGGACATTCGCCGGAAGTTTTGGCAAAAAGAATCTATGGCATTGCAAGGCGCGAAGGCCCACAGGGAATCATCAATAGGAGTCTGCTATGGCTGTATCTCAGCGGTGTCAAGCCCCGTAATCATACTCAGTGGACAAAACTTTATCCCTATCCGGAGGTCAACCTAGACGGTAGGGAAACAATGATGGTATCCGTCATTGTACCCAATTATAACCATGCTCCATACCTTCGCAAACGCTTGGAATCAATTTACACCCAAACTTACTCCAACATAGAGGTTATCCTGCTCGATGACTGCTCATCGGACGACAGCAGGAGTATCCTGAACGATTTCCGTGATCGCTACCCATCGATAACACGCTGTCACTTCAATGACGTGAATTCAGGTGGCGTTTTTCATCAGTGGTTAAAGGGTTTTGAAATGGCCAAGGGTGATCTGATTTGGATTGCTGAGTCAGACGATTATTGCTCAGACAACTTTCTCAAAGAGCTCGTAGCTCCATTCTCTAATTCAGCCGTCCGAATTGCATTTTGTCGCACTGTTTTTATTGAAGGCTCAACCAATCAAGAAGTGTGGAACAGTGAATCATTCCTTGCTGATCTCAAGCTAAATATATGGAATCACCCCTTTTTGGCTTCCGCCAATGCGCTCACCCGAAATGCATGGGTCGTCAAAAACATCATTCCAAATGTCAGTGGAGCTGTGTTTAGGCACCCTCGTGAACTTGATCTGCTCAACGACCAAACCTGGAAATCACTACGACTCTGTGGTGATTGGATTTTCTATCTTGCCATTGCAAGAGGAGGCCTAGTTGCCTACAATCTCACGCCAACAAATTATTATCGCCAGCATGCTCGCAATACATCTGTGATGGCTCAACGTGAAGCCGTTTATTATCGTGAGCATGCAATCGTGAGGCAATATCTTGAGCGCTATTATCATCTAGATCAGACGCATTTTGAGCGCCAGCGTGATCAGCTTTACAGCCACTGGTGCATTCATCAAGGACTCAATAGCAAATCAGAATTCGAACAGTACTACAGCGCCCATCCCGACGTGCAGCCGCATAAAAGAAAAGGCATAAACATTGCCATTGTAACCTATGCATTAATTGGCGGTGGTGGTGAAACGTTGCCGTTGATGCTTGCCAACCTCTTGCATCAGCGTGGCCACAGCGTGATCGTGATTAACTTCAAGCAATTTCCCTCGGAGCCGGCGGTAAGAAAGATGCTGCGTGCTGAGATTCCACTGTTGGACCTTGATAATCTTCCGCTCCTGGATGCCATTGCACAGGATATGAATCTGGAGATCATCCATTCGCATCACGCCTGGGTAGACATGACCATAGCCGCATTGCTGGCCCATAATAATCATACCAAGCACGTGGTCACCATGCATGGAATGTACGAGATGATGACACCAGAGCTCTATGCAAGCTTACATACCAATTTGAATAATGTTGATCAGTTTATCTTTACGGCAGAAAAGAACCTCTCTGTTTTTTCCAAAGAGTTTATCGCCAACAGATGTTTTGTCCGCATCAACAATGCCGTTACAGCTGATTCCTATTCGCCGGTTGATCGCCACGATCTTGGCATTGGTAGTGAGGATTTTGTCTTGTGCATGGTGGCGAGAGGCATTGCGGACAAGGGATGGCAGGAAGCCATTGAGGCCTCTCTGCTTGCCAATACTGATAGCTCACGAAAGATCCATCTGCTACTGATTGGCGACGGCGAAGAGCCAGAACGACTGGCACCTAAGTACGCGGGCAACCAGGTGATTCATTTCCTGGGATTTCAACCGCAAGTGCGTGCCTATTTCTCCTGCGCCGATATAGGTCTCATTCCCAGTCGTTTTCAGGGTGAGAGTTTCCCCTTGGTGTTGATTGATTGCCTGATGACCGGCAAACCGGTGCTGGCCAGCAATATTGGTGAAATCAAGCAGATGCTGGCAACCAATGCTGGACTAGCTGGCTTGGTTTTTGATCTGAACAACTGGCAGATTCCGATTGAAAGCCTGGCCAAAATAATCCGTGAGATCGCCAATGATCCAACCCATTACAAAGCCCTTGTAGACAGGGTGAAGGCAGCTGCTCTAAAGTTTGATCCGATTCGTATGGTGGAAGATTATGAACGCGTCTATATCAACCTGATTAAAGAAGCGAACAACGTCACCACAACTTCCACCCCCACTTAGTAAAGTAAAGCCAAACGCTCTGAAAGTTCACCAGCGTCAGCTTCCAGTTGCGATGGTTGCCTCGTCCCCAATGATGGATGACTGACGCTACGGGCAAATGCAAGGCGCGGCCATAGGCCGCAAGCGAACGGGTGATGTCAGCATCTTCAAGATAGAGAAAAAACCGATCGTCAAATCCACCGGCGGCCAGGAAATCCTTTGTGCGCATCAACATACAGCAGCCACTGAGGTAGGGAACCTCAAAAATGGAGTTGTAATCGCGATTCGCCATCACATACCATTGGTCATAGCGTTTCAGCCAGCCTGGCTTCAAGAGTTCCGGGATGAAACGGCGACTGAACAAACCCAGCACAGTGGGATTTGGCTTACAGAGGAATTGCACCACACCCTGAGGATCAACCAACTGAGGTACGGCCACCGAGACCTCTGGGTGCTGCAATAACCAATCGAGAAGCGTTTCAAAGGTACCTTGTTGCCAGGCAAGATCAGTATTGAGCGCCCCAATCAGCTCCGGAAGCGGCCCTTCACGGCGCAGCGAGGTAACAACCTGGTTAATCGCTCTTCCGTAGCCGGGATTATCCCGGTTCACAACAAAGCCGTCGGCGCCAGATCTCAACGCCTCAACCGGCTCACCGGAGCGATGATCATTCGAAACAACGGCGTAGCCAACTCGAGGAGAGAGTTGGGCCAAACAATTGAAGAGCCGGGTGACCTCCTCCTCGCTTGGGTGATACGCCACAATCACGAGCAAGACCTGCCGTTGCATCAGCCTCTCGTAGATCAAGAAGGTAAGGAGGCAGCCGTCTCAGCCGTAGCGCCACCCATCCGTTCACCTCCATAGCCGGCCCGCTGACGCACCGCCTCGCACCAGTCGATGTTGGCCAAATACCAATCCACCGTGGCCCCCAGACCTTGCTCGAAGTTATGGCGTGGCTGCCAACCCAGCTCCTCGCTGATCCGGGCCGGGTCAATGGCGTAGCGGCGGTCGTGGCCCGGCCGGTCCCGCACCGGCGTGATCAGACTGCTGTGGGGTGCTCCGCCGGGGAGACGTTCGTCGAGAAGGGCACAGATCGCCTCCACCACCTGTTTGTTGGTGCGCTCGCCATGGCCGCCCACGCAGTAGCTGTGGCCGAGCTGCCCTTGGGTGGCAGCCAGCAGCAACGCATCCACGTGATCCTCCACATACAGCCAATCGCGCACGTTGGCGCCATCGCCATACAACGGAATCGGTTCTCCCGCAGCCGCCTTCAGGATCACCACCGGAATCAGCTTCTCAGGGAACTGCCAGGGGCCGTAGTTGTTGGAGCAGTTGGTGAGCACCACCGGCAAGCCGTAGGTGTGGTGCCAGGCATTCACCAGGTGATCGCTCGCCGCCTTGCTGGCCGAATAGGGGCTGCGGGGGTCGTAGGGGGTGCTCTCCGAGAAGCGACCCGTGGCCCCAAGGGAGCCGAACACCTCATCGGTGCTGATGTGGTGCAGGCGGAAACCGGCCTGCCGTTCGGCCGGCAAGCCCTCCCAGTGACTTCGCACCGCCTGGAGCAGGTGGAAGGTGCCGGTCACATTGCTCTCGATGAAAGCGCCGGGCCCATCGATCGAGCGGTCCACATGGCTCTCTGCCGCTAGGTGCAGCACCAGATCTGGATCGGCCGTCTTGATCGCCGCCGCCGTGGCCTCCCCATCCGCCAGATCCACTTGCAGCAGCTGGTGCCGCTCCGCCGCTCCCGCCCCCAGCCGCTCGATGCCCGTGAGGTCGCTGGCGTAACCCATCTTGTCGAGGTTGAACACCGTGGCTTGGCTCTCGCTCAGCAGACGCCGCACCATCGCTCCACCGATGAAGCCGGCGCCGCCGGTCACCAGAACGCGCTGCAAAGCTTGAGGAATCGGTGTGCCGATCATGGCGCCTGTCGTTTTCAGGAGGCTAACCGCAGGCGATTCCACCGCGGCAGGCAGCACCGGCTCAGGTTCATGCTGCGGTCATGGCAATGGAATCCCCTAAGGGGTTGCCGAAGGGCACCCCCGATGGTGCATGATGGGTGGGTCCGGCAATGAGGCCGGTCTGACCGCACCACCTAGAACACCGGCCTTCGGCATTGTTCGGGGCTAATTCTGTTCCAAATGGAATCGACGTTAGCAAAGGTCAGCATTGATGCGGATGTAGCTCAGTGGTAGAGCATCTCCTTGCCAAGGAGAGGGTCGAGAGTTCGAATCTCTTCATCCGCTTGAAATCATCAAGAAATATCTGCTGCAATCCCTATCTTCCTTAATTTTTTATTCTAATCTCGCTGCAACCAAGGGGTGTTTTGCTTACTCCAGCGACTTCATCAAACTCCCCATCTCCAGCGCCTGCATCGCATAGCTCCAGCCCAGATTGCTCTTGATGCCGGCCCGCTCGAGGGCCTGTTGCAGGGTGTCGGTGGTGAGCACTCCGAAGATCACCGGGACTCCGGTGTCGCGGGCCACGGTGGAGACACCCTTGCCCACCTCTGCCACCACCACGTCGAAATGGGGGGTGTCGCCGCGGATCACGGCCCCCAGGGTGATCACCACCTGGTAGCGGCCGCTGGCGGCGAGGCGCTGGGCCACCAGGGGGATCTCAAAGCTGCCGGGCACCCAGGCCACATCCAGCTGGCTGCTGGTGGGGGCCGTGTCGATGCCGTGGCGCGAGAGGCAATCCAGACAGCCGCTCAGCAGCTTGCCGGTGACCAGATCGTTGAAACGGGCCACCACTACGGCGATCCGCAGGTTGGCCGTATCGGTGAAGCGCCCTTCGAAAACCGCCAAGACGTTCAGACCACGAAGAAACTGACACCCCAGTTGAGCAGCACGAGGGCCACCCAGGCAGCCCCGCCGATCAGGATCAGGCGATTGGAGCGGCCGCTGTCCTCGCTGCTGGCGTACAGCACCGGGACGGCCACGATCAGCGCGAACGACATCACCACCAGGGCCAGAACGGTGAGCGTGTTGATGATCTGCATGAGGAGGTGCTGGAAGGGGTTGGCGGGCCGGCCGGACCAGGCATTGGGGCGATTCTCACACG
>Ga0114972_10001177_pt1 | contig 19681 bp, 17 predicted proteins | sample M_140807_EF_Meta_FD_87354 | JGI IMG/M metagenome (GOLD analysis project Ga0114972, IMG submission 87354) | Freshwater microbial communities from Lake Montjoie, Canada to study carbon cycling - M_140807_EF_MetaG | ecosystem: Environmental > Aquatic > Freshwater > Lake | place: Lake Montjoie... | reverse complement strand
TCCGGGCCTCCGTTCACTGCATGTCCGCTGCGCTTCGCCATCCATGGCTGCGCTTGCTCCCAGAGCCCGCTCGAGGACACGGGCAACCCCTCCCGAATGCCCGCTCCGCGAAAGCAGCGGACGTCCGGCTCTCGGGGCATGGGCAGCCTCGACTTTCGCGAGACGCTGAGCCATGACAGGTCGGGCAGGGCCAGGCCCGGAGGGCCGGGTCAGAACCAGCGACCGGAGGTCGCCAAGCAAAACCGGACACTATGTCCGGGTTTTGCGTGAAGCCGCCGGCCGGGTCAACACCAGCCGGCGGAGCCGGCCAAGGAAAATTCGGCAGGATGCCGAGATTTTCCGTGAAGCAGCCCATGACAGGCTGAAGCCTGTCCCAGATCGGCAGCACGTGGATGGCCTTCCGCGATCTCCCAGGATCGGAGGCCTCGTCACTCGAGGACGAGCACGGCGATCGCGGTGTAGAGCACGATCCCGACGATGTCAACGATCGACGACACGAACGGATTGCTCATCAGGGCCGGATCGAGCCCGAGCGAGCGGAAGAGCAGCGGCAGGCCGGAGCCGACGAGCGTGCCGAGCATCACCACGCTGAGGATCGTGAACGGGATGACGAGAGCATCGACCGGCGAGGGGGCGTAGACGAGCCCCAGCAGGTAGCCGGGCACGGCGAGCAGTGCGCCGAGCAGCAGCCCGAGGGCGAACTCCCGCTTCAGGATCCGGGGCCAGTCGGAGAGTTTGCAGTCGCCCGTCGAGAGGGCCGTGATCACGAGCGTGGCCGACTGATTGCCGGAGTTGCCGCCGCTGGCGATCACGAGCGGGATGAAGGCCACGAGCCAGGGGTGTGAGATCGGCGAACGGGCAAGCACCATCGCGGTCACGGCGGCTGTGCCGAACAGGATCGTGAGCCAGACACCCCGCTTCCAGGTCATCGAGATGATCGCGGCGTCGAGGTAGCTCTCGCCCAGCGGCGAGACGGCGGCGATCCGCTGGGCGTCGTCGGTGGCATCCTGACGCACGGCGTCGAGGACGTCGTCGTGGGTGATGATGCCCACGAGCCGGTCGCGGTCGTCGACGACCGGGATCGCGATGAAGTCGAAGCGGGCCAGTTTCTGGACCACCTGCTCCCGCGGTTCGTCGAGCCGGACGCGGATCACGTCCCGCTGCATGATGTCGGAAACGAGGGCCGTGGGCCTGGCCAGGATCAGGTCGCGGAGCGAGACGAAGCCGAGCAGTTTGCGTTCGGCGTCGAGCACGTAGATGTAGTAGATCGACTCGCTGTCGGGGGCCTGCGATCGCAGCCGGGTGACCGCCTCGCCGGCCGTGATGTCGGCGGGCAGCGAGGCATATTCGGTCGTCATCAGTCCGCCGGCGGAATCCTCCGGGCAGGAGAGGAGCATGCGGATGTCGTGACGCTCGGCCTTGGCAACCAGCGGCAGGATCTCCTCGACGAACTCCGGGTCGAGTTCCCGCAGCAGGTCGTCCCGGTTGTCGGCTGCCATCCACTCGATGAGCGGCCCGAGGTGCTGCCGGTCGGCCGCCTTCACAAGCTCGACCTGCCGCGTCATCGGGTAGTAGGGGAAGATCTCCGCCTGCCGCTCGACCGGCACCGCATCGAGCATCTGCCAGAGTTCCCGGTCGTCGAGTCCCTCGGAAAATTCCGCCACCGTGGCCGGGTGCAGTTCCGCCGCCACTTCCCGCAGGCCGGCAGCGTCGCCCTCGGCGAGCATCACGCGGAGTTCCGGGATCAGGATCGGGTTGGCTGCGACCATGAGGGCGGACGGCTGTGGGGTGGGGCCTATACTGCGGGAGCATCTGCTGCCGCGCACGGGCCGAAGGCGGGATTCCGCCAGTATGACATGAATGCACCCCGAATCGAACCCAGGTCGGGCCCTCGCCGGCGAATCGATCGCCGTCACTCGGCCCCCGGAGCCCGTCTGCTCTGGGACGCTGCCATCGGGCTGGCAGTCCTGGTCTGCCTGACATCGGGGTCGGTCTTTGGGAATGGAATCGCGGAGCAGATCGAGCGTGGCCGGCAGCTGCTCCTGACGAAGCCCTATCTGCCCGCCGATTTCGACCAGCAGGTGTTCGACGATCTCTGGACGACCTGGCCCGAGCCGCTCCGAAGCCGGGCGGAGGGGGCCGAAGTCGCCGAACGTCGGCGGATGGCGATGGAGCGGTACGGCCTGACTCCCCATCCCGACGACCCTTCCCGGTCGATGCAGTATGTCGTCGGCCCCGATGGCAGCTGGACGATGAGTTGTCTGGCCTGTCATCAGGGACAGGTCGAGGGCCGTGTGATTCCCGGCCTGGCCAATTCCAACTATGCCCTGGAGACGCTCACCGAGGAGGTTCGCCTGGTGAAGGTGCGGCAGCGGAAGCCTTTCGGCCACATGGACATGGGCTCGCTCCTCCTGCCGCTCGGCACGACCGTCGGCACGACCAACGCCGTGATCTTCGGCGTTGCCCTGATGCGGCATCGCGACCGTGACCTGAACATCGTCCAGCGGCCGCCGCGGTTCGACCTCGTGCACCACGACATGGACGCCCCCGCCTGGTGGCACTACCGCACGAGGCAGGGGCTCTACGCCGACGGCTTCGCCCCCAAGAGCCACAGGATGCTGATGCAGTTTCTGCTCGTGAAGGAGAACGGACCGGAGAAGTTCGCCGCATGGGAGGACGACTTCCGCGACATCGATGCCTGGATCTCGTCCCTCGGTCCGCCCCGTTGGCCCGGGCCGGTCGACGCCGGGCTGGTGGAGAAGGGCCGAGGCCTGTTCGCCTCCCACTGTGCCGGCTGCCACGGCAGTTACGGCCAGAATCGAGGCTACCCGGAAAAGGTCGTTCCGATCGACGAGATCGGCACCGATAGGGTTCGCTTCGATTCGCTCTCCGCCAAGGAACGGACGGATCTCAATGACAGCTGGTTTGGGCACCACGGCCGCGATGCCGGGCGGCTCGCGGGCCGTGTCTCGCCCGACGGCTATGTGGCACCGCCGCTCGACGGGATCTGGGCCAGCGGTCCCTACCTCCACAACGGCTCCGTTCCGACGCTCTGGCACCTGCTCCATCCCGCCGAGCGGCCGGCTGTCTGGCGGAGATCGCCGACGGGCTACGACCGTGTCCGCGTCGGCCTCGAGATCGAGGCCTTCGAATCGCTGCCGACCGGAAAGCTGACCACCGCCGAGCGCCGGACGTTCTTCGACACCGGCAGGCCCGGCAAGTCGGCTTCCGGCCACGATTTCCCCGACGCGCTCGACGAGGATCAGAAGGCGGCGGTGCTCGAATACCTGAAGACGCTCTAGTATTGATCCGTGGAAAAGGTCATCCCCGACCTTTTCCCAGGTGGGACACCTGCCTCCACCCTCCCTGCCCGATCTGCTACCGTAGAGCACCTCACCACCGACCGAGAGGACGACTCCCATGACCCAGTTCGAGCGGGCCCGCAACAACGAGATCACCACGGAAATGGCCTTCGTGGCCCAGCGGGAGGATCTTCCGGAGGAACTGATCAGAAGCGAGGTGGCCCGGGGCCGGATGGTGATCCCCGCCAACACGGTGCACCTCGAGAAGTCGCTCGAGCCGATGGCGATCGGCATCGCCGCACTCACGAAGATCAATGCCAACATCGGCAACTCGGCGGTCACCAGCGACGAGGCCACGGAACTCCAGAAGCTCCACATGGCGGTCCACTACGGGGCCGACACCGTGATGGACCTCTCGACCGGCAAGGACATCGACACGATCCGGCAGGCGATCATCGACGCCTCGCCCGTGCCGATCGGAACGGTGCCGATCTACCAGATGCTCGAGGAACTCGGCGGCGACATCGACGACATGCGGCCCCGGCACTTCCTCGACATGTGCGAGAAGCAGGCAAGGCAGGGGGTGGACTACATGACCGTCCATGCCGGCCTGCTCCAGGAGCACCTCGGCCTGACGATGAACCGGATCACCGGGATCGTGAGCCGCGGCGGCTCGCTGATCGCCCGCTGGATGATGACCCATCGCCAGCAAAACCCGCTCTACACCCACTTCGAGGATCTCTGCGACATCTTCCGGGCCTACGACGTGACCTGGAGCCTCGGTGACGGCCTCAGGCCAGGCAGCATCGCCGACGCCAGCGACGAGGCCCAGTTCGCCGAACTCCACGTGCTCGGAGAACTCACCCGTCGGGCGTGGGCGAAGGGCTGCCAGGTGATGGTCGAGGGGCCGGGCCACGTGCCGATGGACCAGATCGACATGAACGTCAAGCGGCAGATGGAGGAGTGCGACGAGGCCCCCTTCTACGTGCTCGGACCGCTGGTGACGGACATCGCCCCAGGCTACGACCACATCACGAGCGCCATCGGCGCGGCCCTCGCCGGCTGGAGCGGCGCGGCGATGCTCTGCTATGTGACCCCCAAGGAACACCTCGGCCTCCCCGATGCGGAGGATGTGAAGCAGGGGGTGATCGCCTACAAGATCGCCGCCCACGCCGCCGATCTCGCCCGGCATCGGAAGAACGCCCGCGTTCGCGACGACGCCCTCTCCAGGGCCCGCTTCGCCTTCGACTGGAACGAGCAGTTCCGGCTGGCCCTCGATCCGGAGACGGCCAGAAAGTATCACGACCAGACGCTGCCGCAGGAGACCTTCAAGAGCGCCCACTTCTGCAGCATGTGCGGGCCGAAGTACTGCTCGATGAAGATCACCCAAGACATCCGCGAGATGGCGACCCAGTCCGGCAGCGTGAGCGAACCGGTCGCGATCCAGCTGCCCTGAGCCTCACAAGGCCTTGGCCCGCAGGTCGCGAAACTCGACCTTCATCACGAGGCCGGGGTGGATCTGGAGGCCGATCGGGGCCGGTTCGCGGTACTTCTCGCTCGTGTACTGCGACACCTGCTGGCCGTTGAGCCAGACGGTGAAACGGTCTCCCCTGGCTTCGAGACGGATCCGATTCCACTCGCCGGGCCTGAGCAGGTCGGCGGCCTTCGGGGCCTGGGCCTCTTCCGGATATTTTCCGTTGTAGAAGGAGCAAGTCATGTCCTTCTTGAGGCTTCGCGAGACGCCGATCTGAACCTGCAATTCCGGCTTCCGCACCATGATGCCGCTGTCGATCTCGCCGCTGAACCGCACCTCACCCTCGATGACCAGATCGCCGTAGGGCTTTTCCGTGTAGAGCATCGAGCCCTTCTTCTCGGCGTCGTTCTCCCCGACGATCGCCCCGTCGACCACCTTCCAATAGGGCCCGCCCACCACCTTCCAGCCGGCGAGGTCGCTGCCGTTGAAGATTGCCGGAAGGTCGGCCGATGGGGGAACCTCACCCAGAGCGCAGGTGCCGCAGAGCGTCGCCATGACGAGCGTGCAAAAAAATCGGACCGCGACGGCGCTGATGGAGACGCGATTCATGAGATCTGCCTTTCTTCTGCGAGATAGGTGCGGCGGAGGATGCCCCGGACCAGAAGCTGGAGGAGAAACCCCACCGGTCCGGCGAGGAACGTGAGTATGAGAGCGAGCGTGCGGAGCGGCCAGGGAATCCCGAGTCGCACGGCATCGCGGGCGATCCAGGCCCCCACCACCATGTCGAACACCAGGTAGTGGGTCCAGGCGGCGGCAAAGACCCAGTCGTCGGCGAAGGCCGACCGCAGGCCGGCGAGCGTCGTCAGGTCCCCCGGCGGCGGTCCGCCGCTCGCGAGCTTCCAGACGATAACCGCCACGTAGCAGGCCGCGAGCAGTCCCGGCACGAGGATCGGGCAGAGCAGGTGCGAGACGAACCTTCGGGCGGGAAAGGCCACGAGCCCGATCCAGGCCAGAAGTGCGACCGTGTTCGTGACCTCGAAGAACCGCTGGGGAGTGAGGAGCCCGTTCACTTCCGACTCCAGCCCGTGCCGTCGGGCCGGTCCTCCAGCACGATGCCCGCCTCGGTGAGCTTGTTTCGCACCAGGTCGGCCGTGGCAAAGTCCTTCGTCTTGCGGGCGTTGGCCCGGATCTCGATGACGAGTTCCATCAGTTTTCCGACGAGGGCCTCGTCGGCTCCGCCGGCCTTCGCCCGCGGTGGCTCGAGGAACAGGCCGAGCACGCCGGTGAGTTCGCGGAGCACGAGCATCGTCGCCTCGAGCGTCGCCAGTTCGGCGGCCGGCTTTTTCGATTCCAGCGAATGCTGGTCGATGAACTTGTTCATGACACGGACGAGATCGAACAGGCTGGCGATCGCGATCGCGGTGTTGAAGTCGTCGTCCATCGCGGCGAGGAACTTTTCCCGCAGCGACCTCACCTCTTCACCCGCCGTGTCCACGGCCGCGTCGCCTTCGCGACGGCTGCGGCAGGGCAGGGGATGAAACGACTTGGCGGTCACCCGCTCGAACCGGGCGAAGAGCCGCTCGAAGGCCTCCATCGCCCGGGCGCTCTCGCCGAGCGGTTCCTCGCCGAAGTGGATCGGGCTGCGGTAGTGGGTCGAGATCAGGAGCATGCGGATCGCCTCCGGCTGGTGCCGGGCGAGCAGGTTCTTGAATGGCTCGGCGCCGGTCGATTTCGAGATCTTGGTGGCCGCCTGGGCCGCCGCCTCGTCGATGCCGTCGCCAGAGCCGCGCGGCCGGCCGCCCACCTTGCCCGCCGCCCCGGCCGCCTGCATCAGGCCGTTGTGCATCCAGAACGTGGCCATCGGGCAGTCGTGCAGCGACTCGCTCTGGGCGATCTCGTTCTCATGATGCGGAAAGACGAGATCGAGGCCGCCGCCGTGGATGTCGAAGTGGGGACCGAGGATCGCCTTGCTCATCGCGGAGCACTCGATGTGCCAGCCCGGCCGGCCCGGGCCCCAGGGGCTGTCCCAGGCCGGCTCGCCCGGCTTCGCCTTCTTCCAGAGGGCGAAGTCGGCCGCCGACCGCTTCCGCTCGGCCGTCGAGCCGCCTTCGCCCTGCGTCTGCTCGACGGAGCGGTTGGTGAGTTTGCCGTAGTCGGCGTCTTTCGTGACATCGAAGTAGACATCGCCGTCGCTGGCGTAGGCACAGCCCTTGGCGATCAGCCCCTCGATGAAGGCGATGATCGTGCCGATGTGTTCGGTCGCCTTCGGCATCTCGTCGATGCCCACCACCCCGAGCGAGGCCAGATTCTCGAGGTAGTCGGCCGTCATCTCCTCGGCGAGTTTCGCCATCGTGGTGCCGCGGAGAGCGCTCTCAGCGATGATCTTGTCATCGACGTCGGTGATGTTGACCACCCAGGTCACCTTCCAGCCCGAATAGACGAGGTAACGCTTGACGGTGTCGAAGATCACCGGGCCGACCATGTGGCCGATGTGGCTCGGCTTGTAGACCGTCGGCCCGCAGAGATACATCCCCACCTCGCCGGGCTTCACGGTGACGAGCGGAGCCTTCCGCTTGGTGAGCGTGCTGTAGACCTCGATCGCGGGCAGCGTTCCGGAGGCCTCGGCCTTCGTCGGTTTGGTCTGCGTCGTCGCCATGGGCCATTCGTCTCCAGGAGTGGGTTTTTCAGTTGCGCTCGATCAGGACCACGCATTCGGCACCGATCGCGAGTTCCTCCCCGATCGGGCCGACGCCCTCGCCCGTCTTGGCCTTGAGCCAGACGGCATCGATTCCGAGGTCGAGGATGGTGGCGATCCGCTGCCGCATCCGCTCCCGATGCGGCAGGATTTTGGGACGCTGGGCGAAAATCACGCAATCCAGATTCACGATCCGCCAGCCCGCGGCGGCCAGGCGGCCGGCTGCGGCCTCCAGCATCCCGGCCGAATCCCGCCCCTTGTTGGCCGGGTCGGTGTCGGGAAACATCTCGCCGATGTCGCCGATCGCCGCGGCGCCGAGCAACGCGTCGGTGATCGCATGCAGGAGCACGTCGGCGTCGCTGTGACCGAGGGCCTGCCTGTCGTGCGGGATCGTGATGCCCCCGAGCACGAGGCCGTCGCCGGGGCCGAGCCGGTGGGTGTCGTGTCCGAGGCCGATCCGATGCATGCCAACTCCCGTGGAAGGCCCTGTTTTCCCCTATACTCGCCGCATGCACAACACCAGTGCCGGCCCCGCCCCGGTGATCGACGTCGTCGGCCTCGCCAAGGAGTATCGCGTCTACGACAAGCCCGAGGGGCTGCTGGCCAGCATGCGGGGGCTGTTTCACCGGCCGAGCCGGGTGGTGGAGGCGGTCAAGGACATGAGCCTCTCGGTCGGCCGCGGCGAGTTCGTCGCCCTGCTCGGGCCGAACGGCGCGGGCAAGACGACGCTTCTGAAACTCCTCTCCGGCATCATCACCCCGACCCGAGGCACGGCCCGGGTGCTCGGACACGTTCCCTGGGAGCGGGCCGACGACTTCCGCCGCCGATTCGCCCTGGTGATGGGGCAGCGGAACCAGCTCTGGTGGGACCTGCCGGCCGCCGAGAGCTTCCGGCTCCACCAGGAGATCTACCGGATCGATCCGGCCCGATTCGAGCGGACCCGCGACGAACTGGTCGACCTGCTCGGCGTGCGAAAGCTGGTCCTCCAGCCGGTTCGCGATCTGTCGCTCGGAGAGCGGATGAAGCTGGAACTTGTGGCTGCGCTGCTCCACGAGCCGGAGGTGCTGTTCCTCGACGAGCCGACGATCGGGCTCGACGTCGTCGCCCAGCACGCCCTTCACGGCTTCCTCTCCCACATCCAGGCCGAGCGGCAGATGACGATCCTGCTCACGACCCACTACATGAAGGACGTGGCGGCACTCTGCCGGCGTGCGGTCGTGATCACCGGCGGCAGCGTGCTCTACGACGGCTCGCTGGAGCAGATCGTCGACCGGTTCACAAGCCACAAGATCGTGACGCTCGACCTGGAGGAGACGCCGTCGCAGGAGCGGCTCGACAGGCTCGGCTTCCCCTATAAGGTCAGCGGTCCGCAGGTGACACTGCGGATCGACCGGCAGCGGATCGCCGACGCGCTGCCGGAGATCCTCCGCGGCCAGTCCGTGCGGGACGTGTCGGTGGAGGACGTGCCGCTGGAGGAGATCGTGGCCGAGCTCTTTCGGGCGGGCGCCGCCGGAGGAACTCCCTCATGAACAGCCTTGCGGATCGGCCGGTTCGCCCCTTCGCCGGCCTGCGGACCTGGTGGACGATGCTCTCGATCTCGCTCGAGGAGCGGCTCGCCTACCGGGGCGACTTCGTCCTCGGGACGCTGCTGCGGTTCCTGCCGATCGTGACCCAGGTCTTCCTCTGGACCGCCGTCTTCTCCGCGACCAACCGCGCCGACATTGCCGGCTACTCGCGAAATGACATCGTCGCCTACTACCTCCTGACGATGGTGACCCGGGCCTTTTCCAGCATGCCGGGGCTGGCCGGCGGCATCGCCCGCAGCGTCCGCGACGGCTCGATCAAGAAGTACCTCGTCCAGCCGGTCGACTACATCTCCTTCCTGCTCGCGGCACGGGTGGCCCACAAGCTCGTCTACTACGCAGTCGCGGTGCTCCCCTTCGCCGCCGTGTTTTACGCCTGCCGCGGATTCTTCCCCCCGCTCCCCGACGCGGTCACGCTGGCCGCCTTCGCGGTCTCGCTGCTGTTCTCCTTCCTGCTCGGCTTCTTCATGGAGGCGACGCTCGGCATGCTCGGCTTCTGGCTGCTCGAGGTCTCGAGCATCGTCTTCGCCTACATGCTCCTGCAGTACCTGCTCTCGGGCCACATGTTTCCGCTCGACATGCTGGCCGACGTCGCCACCGGCATCCCCGGCACCAGCCTGGCGGATCTCGTCCGCTGGCTGCCCTTCGAATACACCGCCTACTTTCCGGCGGCCGTCTGGCTGGGGAAGATCCGCGGCCTCGATCTCGGGCGGGCGCTGCTGATCGAGGCCGCCTGGGTGGTGGTGATGGCGGCTGCCTGTCGGGTCGCCTGGTTGAGGGGAACCCGTCGCTACAGCGGGTTCGGAGGCTGACGTGGGCCGCTACCTGAGCATCTTCATGACGTTCGCCCGGGCCTGCCTCGTTCGCGACATGACCTTCCGGGCGAACTTCCTGCTCGAGTGCCTGACGAGCATCGGCTGGATGTCGATGAACCTCGCCTTCTACCTGCTCGTCTTCCAGTTCACGCCCGAGATCGGCAGGGATACAGGCTGGACCCGGGAGCCGTTCTTCGCCTTCGTGGCGACTGGCCTGATCGTCAACTCGATCGTGCAGGCCCTCTTCATGCCGAGCGCCGAGGAGCTGACTGAGATGGTGCGGACAGGCGGGCTCGACGGCGTGCTCGTGCAGCCCCTCGATGCCCAGTTTCTGCTCTCGATGCACCGCGTCGATTTTTCCGCGTTCGCCAACGGGCTCGTCGGAGTCGGCCTGCTCGCCTGGGCCAGCGGCAGGATGGAGCATTCGCCGCCGGCCGTGGCCTGGCTGCTCTATCCGCTCCTGATTCTCTGCGGAGTGGCGATCCTCTACAGCCTGGTGATCATGCTGGCGGCCGCCACGATCCTGCTCGGCCGCAACCAGAGCCTCTACGACTTCTGGTTCTACCTGACCAACTTTTCCCGCTACCCGGCCGAGATCTACGATGGCCCCTGGGGCGGTCCGCTCCGCGCCCTCTGCACGTTCGTGATCCCGATCCTGCTCGTGGTCAACGTGCCAGCCAGGGTGATCGCCCTGCCGCTCACCGCCTCCGGCTGGTGGCCGGTTGCCGGGGCGGTCGGGGCTGCCGCCGCGTCGCTCGCCGCCTCGCGGCTGGTCTTCCAGACGGCCCTGGCAAAGTATCGCTCGGCCTCGAGTTGAGGGTATAGTTCCAACCTCGGAGAAGCCCATGCCGCTGCGACTCGCGTTCAGCTCCAATGCCTATCTCGACGTGCCTGTCGAGTCGGCGATCGAGAGAATCGCCGCCGCCGGCTACCGCGGCATCGAACTGCTCGCCGACGTGCCCCATGCCTGGCCCGCCGGCCTGCTCGGAGTTCAGAAGCAGGCGATCCGGACCGCTCTCGACCGCCACGGCCTGGCGATCTCCAACATCAACGCGTTCATGATGAACGCCATCGCCGATCCGCGCCAGCCCTACTGGCATCCGGGCTGGACCGACCCCGACCGCCACTACCGGGCCATCCGCCGCGAGCACACGAAGCGGGCCCTGAGGCTCGCGGCCGACCTCGGCGCAGGTTCAATCTCGACCGAGCCGGGTGGGGAACTGGCGGCGGGCCAGAGCCGGGAGGAGGCGACCGCCATCTTCTACGACGAGATCATGCCCTGCCTCGACCTGGCGGCAGACTGCGGCGTGAAGCTGCTCATCGAGCCGGAGCCCGGACTGCTGATCGAGCGATTCGGGCAGTACCTCGAATTCGCCGAGCGGGTGAACCATCCGGCGCTCGGCCTCAACTTCGACGTCGGCCACGCCTACTGCGTGGGCGAGGATCCGGCCGAGTGGGTGCCGCGGATGAAGGCGCACACGCGGCACTACCATGTCGAGGACATCGCGGCGACCCGGGTCCATCATCATCTCGTGCCCGGCGAGGGGGCGATCGACTTCGATGCCGTTCTGCGGGCCATCGCGGAGCACAGCCCGGGGCTCTGGGTGACCGTCGAACTCTACCCATATCGCGACCGGCCAGACGAGGCCGCGGTTGCGGCCCGAACCCACCTGCTCGCGTCGGCCTCGCGGGCGGGCGTCGAGATCGGATGACCGATGAAGACGCTGCTCGCGTGGCTGCGGCTGCTGCGGATTCCGAACCATGCCACGGCGGCGGCCGACGTGCTGGCCGGCGGCCTGGTCATCTCCCAGCCGCGGGTCGTCGACTGGCCGCCTGCCGGCATCCTCTGGGCAATGGCGGCGGGCATCTCCTTCTATGCCGGCGGGATGGTGCTCAACGACGTGTTCGACCTCGAAATCGACCGCCGCGAACGGCCCGAGCGGCCTCTCCCATCGGGCGCGATCGATGTTCGGCTGGCGGCCGCGGTCGGCCAGGTCCTGCTCGCCGTCGGAGGCGTCTGCAGCTGTCTGGCGGCGTTTGTTTCGGGTCACCCCGAGGTGGCGCTCGTCGGGGCTCTGCTCACCACCGCGGTCTGGATCTACGACAGGCATGCAAAATCGACCCCCTTCGGACCGGCCGTGATGGGCTCATGCCGCTCGCTCAACTGGCTGCTCGGAATGACCGCTGCCGGCGGCCCGACGCTGCCGTACCACTGGCTGCTGCCGATCGGGATGGGGCTCTATGCGGCCGGCGTGACGCTCTTCGCCCGGAACGAGGCGGGCCGGACCAGGGGACGCCTGCTCGTCGCCGCGACGCTCGTGATCGCCGCCGGGCTTGCCGCCGCCGCGACGCAGACCTGGCTGATGGCTGCCGCGGGGGGCGGCGGGACCTGGCTTCGTGAGGGCCGGCTGACCTCCTGGTTCGCGCTCTGGGGCATGCTCTCGGCCTCGATTCTCGGCCGAAATCTCTTCGCGGCCCTCGATCCGTCGCCGTTCCGCGTGCAGGCCGCCGTGGGCAACTGCATCATGTCGATCATCACGCTCGACGCCGTCCTCGTGCTGGCCGCCTGCGGCGAATCCTGGTCCGTCGTCGTGCTCTCCCTGCTCGTGCCGTTCGTCATCGGCCGACAGCTGGTGCCGCCCACCTGATTCTCGTCGCCTCCGGGAACGCAGCATGCGGCTGGGATACAGCACCAACAGCATCTCCGACATCGATCCGATCGAGGCCCTGCCGGCGCTCGAGGAGATGGGATACCGGTCGCTGGCCATCACGCTCGATCACGGCCTGCTGAATCCATACGGCTCGTCGCTGCCGGCAGACGTCGAACGCTGGCGGACGGCGCTCGCCACCTGCGGGATGGCCTCTGTCCTCGAGACGGGCGCCAGGCACCTGCTCGACCCGCGGCTGAAGCACGAGCCGACGCTCGTTTCGGCCGCGGCTGAGGAGCGTATGCGGCGGGTCGATTTCCTGCGGCGTGCCATCGACGTGGCCGCCGAACTGGGCGCGACCTGCGTCTCGCTCTGGTCGGGCCTGGTTCGCGACTCGGCCGACGAGGAAACGCTCTGGCGGCGGCTCGCTGGTGGCCTCGCTCCCGTGCTCGACCATGCCCGCAGCCGGGGCATCCGCCTCGGATTCGAGCCCGAGCCGGGGATGTTCATCGACACGATCGCCCGCTACAGGCTGCTCTGCGAGCGGTTGGCAGGCGGGCCGGTGCCCGATCTGACGGTCGACCTCGGCCACATGGAGTGCATGGGCGAGTGGCCGTTCCGCGACCACCTCCATGCCGTCGCCGGACGGATCGTCAACGTCCACCTCGACGACATGCTCGCCTGCCGCCACGAGCACCTGCCGCTCGGCCAGGGGGACGTCGATCTGGCCGCGATGCTCCGACTGCTCGCTGAAGCCGGCTATCAGGGGGGCATCCATGTCGAACTGCCGCGGCAGTCACACGCCTGGCGGACGACCGCGGTCGAGTCGGCGGGCATCTTCGGCCGGGCCCGCGGTCAGATCGCGTAGACGATCGTGCCCGGATCTTCGGAGGAGGCAGGCTGCAGTTCGATGCTGCCCCGGGGGAGGAGCCCGGTGGGAACACGTTCCACCGCCTGCAGGTCGCGATCGGCGATCGAATGGATCACGCTTCCGATCCGGGTCGTCCGCAGCAGCGGCGAGTCGTGATCGATCGTGCCCAGTTCCGTGATCCCAGTGGCGTCGACCTGCAGCACGTAGGCTCTGTGCTCCTCGACCCAGGGGAGGTAGCCGAATTCGTTCGGGCTTGCGTCCGCGGCCGGGTGGCTGCCGCTCACGGGCAGGACGACGAGGCCGATCTCCGGGAAGAAGCCGAGGGCATGGTTGTTCCATTCGGCCTCCGACCAGTTCCAGCTGTCGGCGGGCTGGTCGATCAGGATCGTGTCGACCTCCGTCGGAGCCGCGGGATCGCGGACGTCGAACAGCGACACCTTGAGGCCGAGGGTGCGTCCGGTATCGGGATCCGCATCCCGGCCGACGCCGAGCAGATAGCCTTCCCCGAACGGCTGGAGAAACCGGGAGAACCCCGGAACCTTCAATTCGCCCGCCAGCCGCGGGGCCGTCGGCACCGAGAGGTCGATCGTGTAGAGCGGGTCGACCTGCAGGAACGTGACCATGTAGGCGGTGTCGCCCACGAACCGGGCCGACATGATCGATTCGCCGGGAGCGATGTCGGTGACCTTTCCGATCAGGTTCAGGGTGTCTCCCTGGGTGGCGAGGACGTACACCGCGTTCGATCGGGACATCCGCCAGGGAAGCGGATCGACCATCTCGAGATTGCCAGTGGTGTCGATCGGTGCCGTGGCCGGAGTCGTGTCGGTCACCGTGACGGCCACCCGCAGCTCCTCGCCGTCGGCGTCGGCCGAGAACTGATTGAGCATCTGGCCCGAGAAACTTCCGGATGAGACGAGCCGCGGTGCGGCGGCCGTGATCGTGAACCGCTGCACGTCGGTGCGGTCGCCCGACATCGACCGCCAACGCGGACTGAAGAGGTAGAGATCGCTGGCGTTCATGTGGATCGTGGTCGTGTAGCCGCCGATCGCGGATGCCGCACCGCCGATCGCCGGGCGGACTGCGTCGGTGTCGATCGTCAGGATCGAGGTCAGATTGGCCTCGTCGCCGCTCGCCGGCAGGAGCACGTCCTTCGGCTGCGAGACGAGCCCCGAGGCCACCCGCTGCCGTCCGGCGGCATCCTGGCTCGTGGTCGTCCAGGTCGGCAGCATCCGGTCGAACGACGAGCGGCGGATCATGCGGACGAGAGCCGCGTCGGAAACGGGCCCGCCCGCGACCGAGACCTGGCCGTCCTGCCGGATGCCGAGGGCCCGTGGAAATCCCCAGTAGCCCCCGAGCAGGTCGTTCTGAACGACGAGCGTCAGCCTGCCGTCGACCATTCGCGAGTCGGTGTAGCTGCCGTCGACGGCCGTGCTCGACACGATCCTGGGCGCGGCCGGATCGGCCACATCGTAGACGGTCGCCTGCACCCGGCCGCCGCCGCCGCGATGCCGCAGGAGCGGCATGCCGGCCTGGGTCAGTGGGGCCGGATCCCAGACGCTCGAGAGCACCGTGAGGCGGCCGTCATGGAGGTATTCGGCGATCGGCCAGCCTTCCACCGTGGTCCGCGACACGACTTCCGGCGCATCCGGCGAGTTTGCGTCGACGATCAGCAATTCGCCACGGGAGAGGATGTAGAGGTGGCGGCCGTCGTTCTCGATCAGATCTCCCTCATCGACGCCTGCAATCTGGGTGTTGGTCTGGGAGGCATCGACGGCCACTCCGGTGGCGCCCGTCGTCGCGACGGCGCTGGTCGAGGCCATACCGCTGGTCGTAGTCACGGCGTCGGTGGTTCCGGCCATGGAGAAGACGCGGCCGTCGACGGCGATCCCGTCGACCCAGCCCCCGAATTCGGAGCGGGCCTGGGCAGCTCTCGTCATGTAGTTGCGGAATGCCTGGGCCGATCCCAGCTTCCGCAGCCTGTCGGCCCGAACGGCATTGGCCACGCGGTCGATGCCCCCACCCGATTCGAAGGCGTTCCTGCCGACACCGCCGTCGAGCTGGTTCCTGCCGGCACCGCCGCGGAGCAGATCGTCGCCCCGGCCCCCCTTGAGCTGCGTCGGAATCGTGATCGGCCCGTTGTCCTGATTGACCAGGATCTCGTCGTCGCCCGAGCCGCCGTCGATCCGGATCTGCCGGATCGAATCGATGGCGCGGGAGGCCGTCACGTTGCCGTTTTCCACGACCTCGAGCAGGCCTGGGTCCTGGTCGGCCCGGCGGATTTCGATGGCGTCGTCGGCTGTCGTTCCCCGAATGGCGAGGATGCCGCGGGAGACCGTCGCGGAGAGCAGCCTGCGGCATTCGAGCGGCTCGACATCGAGCCCCCTGGTCTGGCCGCGTGTACGACTGGTTCGGCGATCGAGCGGCATGGGAATGGTCCTCGCGGGCGCAGGGATCGATCGAGGCCGCATGCCGGACCGGGTCCGGATGGGCCGTTTCAGCCGGAGGGTAGGGCTCGGCCCTCGGCCGCCGCAAGAGAAACGGGGAGGCCCGGGATGGATGCGTCGTCGGGCCGCTATGTCCGGTGGTCGGTTTCTGCCGAGTCACCCGCGACCTCGACGCCATGCTTGGCCTCGGGAAACATCAGCGATGCTGCCACGCTCGTGCCGATCAGCGCCACGATCACGAGTAGCGAGACGGCGGGGTGAACCAGATGGCCCTTGGCGTGGGCATCCCAGCCGCCCTGGGCCGCGATCCACTCGTTGTGCTTGGCGGCCTCGGCGATCATCTTCAGCCCGACGAAGATCAGCACGGCGGAGAGGCCGTAGTTCAGGAAACGGAACATGTCCATCACGCCGGCGAGCAGGAAATAGAGCGCCCTCAGGCCGAGGATCGCGAACACGTTTGAGGTGAAGGCAATGAATCGCATGTAGTGGGTACCCGGCGTGACCACGCCGAGGATTGCCGGAACGCTGTCCACGGCGAAGAGCACGTCGGTGCTCTCGATGATCAGCAGCACGAGGAACAGCGGCGTGGCCATCAGCCGGCCCTGCTCGCGGACGAAGAACCTGTCGCCGGCGGGCTGGGAAGAGACCGGGATCAGTCTGCGGAAGGTCCGGATCAGGAAGCCGTCGCCCGGTTCGTGGTCGTCGTGTCCAAAGGCGAGTTTGAGACCGGTGTAGACGAGGAACGCGCCAAACACCCAGAGCACCCAGGTGTACCGCTCGACGAGTTCGGCTCCCAGCAGGACGAAGGTGAGCCGCATCAGCACGGCCCCGAGAATGCCCCAGAAGAGCACCCGATACTGATACTTGAGCGGCACCTTGAAGTAGCCGAACACGACCGCGAAGACGAACACGTTGTCCATCGAGAGCGACCATTCGACGAGATATCCCGTCAAAAACTCGATTGCCGCCTTGCCCCCCAGCCACCACCAGACCAGCCCGTTGAAGGAGAGGGCGAGGGCCGACCAGAAGCATGTCCAGAAGCCGCTCTCCCGCAGCGAGGGTTCCTTGGCATGCTTGTGGAAGACCGTCAGGTCGAGCGTCAGCATCACGATGACGAAGACCGCGAACGCGGCCCAGTGGATCGTCTGGATCGTCGCATCGGCCGCCGGCGGAATCATGCCGAGAAGATATGGAAACCAGGCGTGCACAAGAAACCTGCGGAGGGAGGGAACGGTTCGGAATTGTAGCAGGAGGGGGGTGGAACGCAGGAACTGCCGGGAGTCGGGAAGATCAACTCGAGGATCTGCCGGCGGATCTGCGGCCTGGCATGCCGACGGCGGCCACGAAACTGGCTGTCATCGCCGCGAAGACGTGGGAAACCCGATCCCAGTCACGGTCCTCCGCCTGGCAGAGGAGAAGATAGATCGCCGACGCCGTGTTCAGGGTGCGGACCTGCGCCGTGTTGGTGAGGTCGAGGCAGTAGAAGTTGAGGTCGAATCCGGGGAGATCCTGCCCGGCGACGGTGTCCAGGGCCGGCTCGCTGTCGAGATCCTGATACTCGTTCCGCATCTGCTGCACGACCGCCAGCGAGAGCCTGTCCGGATCACCGCCGGGGGCATGGCCGCTGACGGACCAGAAACCTCCGTCGGGCGAATAGACGGTCACGGCGGCCAGGTCGCCGGAGGAGTCGTCGATGTCGATCGTCCAGTTTTCCGGATAGTCGAAGGCCAGCCCGAACCGCTCGAATCTCATGGATCTCTTCCTGGCGTGTCCGGCAGGCACGACCTGCAGGATCGCAGGATTGTAGCCATTTCCTCCAGCCGCCAACGGTCTGGACCGCCCGCAGGCCGACCGCTATCGTCCCCCCGCGTTCATCCAGTCCTCGTTCCGGAAGCATCCATGACCCAGTCGGTCAGGGGCGTCGCGTCGCCATCCCGCGGCCTGTCAGCCCATCTTCTCGACTACCTCGTCCCGGGCGCCATTCTCGTGGCCCTGCTCGTGGTGCTCGCGCCGGTGCCGGCCCCGATCGTCGATCTGCTGCTGGCCGCGAACCTGACGGTGTCGGTGCTCGCCCTGCTTGCCTCGCTCGCCGCCCGGACACCGCTTGAGATGAGCATCTTTCCGACGTTTCTACTCGGCGCCACCCTGATCCGTCTGGTGCTCAATGTCTCGACGACCCGGCTCGTCCTCTCGCGGGCCGCCATCGACGGCGCCTCCGCCGCGGGGGAGGTGGTCGAGGCCTTCGCGGCATTCGTGTCGGCCAACAACCTGGTCGTCGGCGCCGTCATCTTCGCGATCATCGCCGTGGTGCAGTTCGTGGTCATCACGGCCGGTGCGACCCGGACGAGCGAAGTGGCGGCCCGATTCGCGCTCGACGGCCTGCCCGGCCGGCAGATGGCGATCGACGCCGATCTCGGCGCCGGGACGATCGATCGGGATCAGGCCCGGGCCCTGCGGCTCGAGCTGCAGCGTCAGGCAGATTTCTTCGCCGGCATGGACGGCGCCAGCCGGTTCGTCCGCGGCGAGGCCGTGGCCAGCGTGATCATCACCATGGTCAACCTGTTCGGCGGACTGGCGATCGGCGTCATCGAGCACGGCATGTCGCCTGCCAAGGCGATCGACGTCTATTCGCGGCTCACCATCGGCGACGGCCTGGTGACCGCCGTGCCCTCGCTCCTGATCGCCGTGGCGACCGGGCTGCTCATTTCCCGTTCGAGCCAATCGGTCGACCTGTCGGCCGAGCTCGGGCGGCAGTTCACGGCGCGGCCTCACGTGCTCCTGATCACCGCGGTTTTTCTCGGCGTCCTCTCGCTGACCGGGATGCCGTTCATCCCCCTGGCCGTGATGGCGGTGGCGGCCCTGGCCGGGGCCTGGACGACGCGAAATCGACCGACTCCGGATCAATCCCCGAAGGCCGGCGGGGCCGCCGCTTCGGAACGGCTCGGCGACCTGATCACCGACGACCGGATCATCGTTCATCTCGGCCGCGGCCTGCTCCGGCTGGTCGCGTCGGCGGAGTCGCCGCTGCTCGGCCGCGTCCAGTCGATGCGATCCGACATCGCCGCCGATCTCGGGGTCGTGGTGCCGAGCATCGCCTTCCGCGACGACCTCGCGCTGCCTGACCGCGGTTATCGGGTCACGATCGCGGGTGAACCGGTCGAGGAGGCCGGGGTGGCCAGGGAACGGGCCGCAGGTTCCGACGTCGACCAGATCCTGCGGGGTGTCGAGAGGGCGGTTCGCCGACGGGCCGACGTGCTGCTCACCCGGGATGGCACGTCCCGGCTGATCGAATCGTTGCGGGCCGCCCAGCCGGCCCTCGTGGCCCAGGTCGTCCCCGATCCGCTCCCGATCTCCAGAATCCATCGCACGCTCCAGTGCCTGCTCCAGGACGGCGTGCCGATCCGGCCGCTGGCCGACCTGCTCGAGCGGATGGCCGATCATGCCGCCGACACATCCGATCCGGAGGCACTCGCCGAGCATGTCAGGCGGGGCGTGAGCCGCGGCCTCTGCAGGCGCTTGCGGGACGCCGACGGAACGCTCGTCGTCGTTCGAATCGCGGACGAGGCGGCCACCGGACTGCTCGAGTCGGGAACCCGGGGGGCGAAGATCGCCGCCGAAATCCGCCGGGCCTGCCGGCCGCGGCTGGAACGTGGCGAAACGCCGCTGCTGATGGTGGCCGCGAACCTGCGGCGCCGGGTCCGGGATGCGGTGGCGCGGCAGCTGCCCGATCTGCGGGTCCTCGCGGTCGAGGAACTGGCCGGAGAGGACGGTGTCGAGGTGTTTGCGACGATCGCCGCCGCGGAGGCGGCGCGGGCGGCCTGACAGGATCGAGAAGACAGGATCGAGAAG
>Ga0114972_10001176_pt1 | contig 19684 bp, 22 predicted proteins | sample M_140807_EF_Meta_FD_87354 | JGI IMG/M metagenome (GOLD analysis project Ga0114972, IMG submission 87354) | Freshwater microbial communities from Lake Montjoie, Canada to study carbon cycling - M_140807_EF_MetaG | ecosystem: Environmental > Aquatic > Freshwater > Lake | place: Lake Montjoie... | reverse complement strand
CCGAGTGCAGGGCAGGCACCTGCCATCGCCCCAAGCGCTTCGACCGGACGCATGGTTTCATGATGGTGATGCTTGATCGCGACATCGAGCACGTCATCGACTGCATAGGCGTTAAGACCGCCCGACGACACAACCATCAGACGGATGGTGTCGGTGATCATATCGATCAGCACATGATCTTTGAGCAATTTGGGATATTCGCCGAAAATAGCCGAGGAATGTGCGTCTTCCACATGGGCTTCGAGTGCAACCGGGCCGTCAACGCGCAAAATCTTGAGCAGGCGCGAGACCAGAAAGATCACATCAAGATAGTCCTGCTTGTGATATTTGGGGCCGCCGAACACTTTTCCGAAACCGCCGGCCACGCCCTTGACGGTATCCATCCCGTTGGCAACCAGCATAGCCCCGAGAGCCGCGCCGAAGATCGACGCAAATTCCGTAGGAGCCGCGGCGATAACCGGCGTCAAATCGCCCCCGTGGAGGACGAAAACGCCGAACACAGCACCCATCACAACAACCAGACCGACAATGCTCAGCATCGCATCCTCTTACACCACAGGATAAACAGACCTAAATCCGGCTATCGCTTCAATCAACAACCGACGGACCCTGAAGTCCCTTGGATTACATCGTCTTGTAACAGCAGAATTTCTCCTGTGCGGTCTGACTGACCCTCAAAAATCAGTCAGACCGCACAGAAAAAGGGTGTTGCTTAGAGCTTGTCGGTGACGCGCGATGCGACTTCGACCTGCGTCTGCAGGGCGCGCGCATTGCCGTTATACAACTGCTGGGCCTTCAACATCTTCACCAGTTCGTTGGTGATATCGACGTTGGATGATTCCAGAGCGCCGGACATCACGGTGCCGGTGCCGGGCGTTCCGCCAGCCGAAAGTGTGACATTGCCGCTGTCGCCGCTGGCTGCGAAATCGGTGTTGCCGATCGGCTGCAGGGCTGCGGGGTTCGGGAAGTTGGCAATCGCCAGATAGCCGATGGGGTACGGAACCTGAAAGCCGGAATAGCTGGCGCTGATCAAACCATTGGAGTCGATCGACACGGACTGAAGCAAGCCGTCATAGGTCGAGCTATAGGGCTGAGTTCCGCCGGTAGCAGGATCCGGATTGGGATCATTGGCAGGCACGGCACCCGGGAACACCGGAGTTGGCTCCTTCTTGTAATCAGGCTTGCCGTTTGAATCGGTTACAGGATGCATGTAGACGGGGAACTGCACGCCTGTCAGGCTTGTCACCGGGGCGGGTGGAGATGTGCTCCAGGTCCCGTCATTCGGGGTGTTGAAGGAGATGCCTTCTTTGGTGGTGTCGGTACCGGCCATCTGGACACGATTGGCAGAGGTATCTGTCAGATAACCGTTTTTGTCCACCGCAAACGAGCCTGCGCGTGTGTAAACCTGATTGCCACCAGCCGACAGCGTGAAGTAGCCGGAGCCGGAAATGGCCATATCGGTCACTTTGCCGGTCGAGGACATCGAGCCCTGCGAGGTGTCACGGCTGATCAGCGACACCACCGCGCCCTGACCGACTGCGGTCTTGGGGCTGGCCGAAGGATCATTCGGGAACACATCGGCAAAGGAGGTGACGGAGCGCTTGAAACCGTCGGTCCCGGCGTTGGCGATGTTGTTGCCGATCACGTCGAGGTCCTTTTGGGCGACCTTCATACCCGACATGGTAACTGAGAGAGACATGGCTTACCCCACTGGTAGAGTTATTCGATAACCTACCTCAGCAAGTCCCGTGCCAACTCTGTCTCGACGGGTAAATAACGGAATTTCGGCAAAACCACCGTCAGGGGATGGCGAGACAGATGCCAAATAACCGAGGGATTGTCTAGGGTTTTTGCGGGGTTGCATAAAAAGATCCACAAACTTGATAAAAAGCACGCGCAAACCCTTAAAGGATTCCTGCAAGTGACCGTCTTAGTGGATGTCGAATGAATGCGGAGAGACGATAATGTTGAACATGAACGCAGTGCGCGCTTACCAGCAGGCTGAGCAAGAGTTTCTCGTTGATGGTTCCGATCCCTATCGTCTGGTCCAGATCCTTTTTACCGAACTTCTCGCTTCGATGGATCGCACGGCTCTCTCTCTGGAAGCCAATGATCTGGCCGGCAAGTCTGCTGCATCCTCAAAAGCGCTGACAATTGTTTATGTGCTCTCGACCAGCCTCGATTTCGAGCGCGGCGGCGAAGTGGCACAGTCTCTGTCGGCCTTCTACGCATGGGTGCGTGGCCAGCTGCTGGCTTTGACACAGGATAACTCGCTCGAGCGTTGCCGCGGTATCCGCAACGCGATCTTCGAAATTGCCGATGCATGGGACCAGATTTCGTCGCAAGCAGCAGCCTGAGACAACACTTTTCTGATCGAAAGTGGGAGGGGACTCCGCAAATCCTCTCCATCAAAAACCGGCCCGAAAGGCCGGTTTTTTGTTGTGTTGCATCCCAAAAGTCTGAAAAAGGATTTTAACCGTGGCTCAGCGGTCCGGTTCGTCGAGCGAGAGCTTTTTCATCTTCTCGATCAAAGTCGTGCGGTGCAGCCCCAGCGTGCGGGCGGCTTTGCTGACCGAGCCTTTGGCATCATCCAGCGCATAACGGATGAAACTGCCTTCGACATCCAGCAGATATTCGCGCAGATCGAACGCGTCACTCATCCCGATCACCTGACGCGGATCAACCGGGCGGCTGGCCACGCCAAAGGAATGGCTGGAAAACGGCTTGCCGCTCTGGTCACTCATCGAGGCATCGATAGAGGCCAGCGCACTGCTCATCGCCGATGGGACGGCATTGCCGGAGGGCAGGGGATCGAACATTCCGCCCATTGGTGTGCGATAGGCCGCCTGATTGCGCTCATGCGCGGCCAGATTGACCTGAGCCAGACCCTGCACGGACTTGCGCAGACTTTCTGTTTCATTGACGGGGGACGGTTTGACCGCCGAACGGAAGATGCTCTGCACCATCGCGCCGTCGATCTGCTTGTTGGGATAGAGGATCGCCAACCGCTCCAGCACATTGCGCAATTGCCGGATATTGCCGGGAAACCGCATGGCTTGCAGTGCCTCGACGCCGGAAATGGACAGATCGGGCAGATGCGGAAAGCCTTGCTCCTGAAAACGAACAAGCGTCAGCTCGATCAATTTCGGAATATCCTCGACCCGCTCGTCCAGCCCCGAGATCGAAATGGGGAACACGTTCAGGCGATAGAGCAAATCCTCCCGGAAATGGCCCATATCGACCAGCTGGTCGAGATTGCGATGGGTGGCGCAGACAAAACGCACATCCGCATGGATGGGTTCATTGCCGCCGATGCGGGTAAAGGACCGCTCTTCGAGCACCCGCAGCAGCTTGACCTGCATCTCCATCGGCATTTCACCGATTTCGTCGAGAAACAAAGTGCCGCCGATGGCCGCTTCCATATAACCCTGACGCAGCTTGACCGCGCCGGTATAGGCGCCGCGTTCGGAGCCGAACAATTCGCTTTCCAGAAGATCGCGCGGGATGGCCCCGCAATTGACCGGAATGAATGGACCATGCGCGCGGTTGGAATAGGCATGCACCGCGCGGGCGATAAATTCTTTGCCGCTGCCGGAGGGGCCGAATATACTTACGGTTGTATCCAGGGGGGCGACACGGGTGACAAGGTCGACAACGTGACGCATGACGGCACTTGGAAGATCCAAGTAGCTATCCACCACTTCACGCTTTAAACCCACTCTATTCAACACAACACCCTGGTCTTGAGAGGTATTCGGGTGCGTGATCCACAGCCCTGTCAAACTTTTGACATCCTCAGTGCTGGTTTTGACGATATGCAGGGAATGTGTCAACAATCCTTATGGTTGCAAAATGAAATTATCCGACAATAAATTTGTTATAAATTAAATTTACGAAAAATTAATGTTAACAAACAGTAACTTATGACCAAGGTGTCGGATTTTAATCATAACAGTCAAGTTTCGCACAATGCGGTTGGCAAGGTCTTTGCATTCCCTGTGTAGCGGTCCTCAAACCGGCGTTGGAGTAGAGAATGAGTGTTGTATTGTGTGTGACAGATGGCTTGCCCGATAGCGAAGCGTGGGTGACCCATCTCTATATGCGCGGCCATGATGCGCAGGCGGTTGATTTGAAAACCCTTGCCAGCATGAAAGGCGACCAGTGGTCGCGTTGCGCCTTGGTCATCGCCAATGCAAGTGTCAAGCAATTTGCGGCAGACAATGCTGCATTTGCGGCCAAGTGTCGGGCCCTGAAGGCCGACCGCATTGTGCTGATTGATCCGCCGGCCCCGCAATTTGCCATCAAGGGCGAATTCAACGGTGCGGTGTTGAAGATCACCCCTTCGGAAGACGGCTGGCGTTTTGCCTCCGAAGTCGTGGCCCGTTTCGTCGATGACGAGCAGAATGTGGCCGCAGGCGATCCGCAAACCTATAATCTTTTGCGTCTGGCCCGCCGCGTGGCCATGTCGGATGTGACTGTGATGCTGGTGGGACCAACCGGCACCGGCAAGGAAGTGTTCTCGCGCTTCCTGCACAATTGCTCCAAACGTTCCAAAGAAGCTTTTATCGCCGTCAATTGCGCGGCCGTGCCCGACACCATGCTGGAAGCCGTGCTGTTCGGTTACGAGCGCGGGGCCTTTACCGGCGCGCACCATCCCAACAAGGGGATTTTCCGCGCAGCCGATGGCGGCACCTTGCTGCTCGACGAAGTGTCGGAAATGGCCTTGCATCTGCAAGCCAAATTCCTGCGCGTGTTGCAGGAAAAGGAAGTGACCCCGCTGGGCGGTTCCAAGCCGGTTCCAGTCGATATCCGCGTGATTGCCACCTCCAACCGTCATATGCTTGACGAAGTGAAGGTCGGCCGCTTCCGCGAAGATCTGTACTATCGCTTGAACGTGTTCCCCCTGGCGACCCAGTCGCTGAAAGAACGTACGGGCGACATTCTGCCGATCACCATTGCCTTGCTGGCCAAGCATGTGGGCGGATTTGCCAAAATTCCTTCGATCTCCAATGCTGCGATCGAGAAGCTGGAAGGCCATAGCTGGCCGGGCAATGTGCGCGAGCTGGAAAATGTGGTCCAGCGCGCTCTGGTTCTGGCAGGTGACGGCATGATCGAGACCGATCATCTGATGATCGACCCGAATGATGTCTTTCGCTCCGATGGTTCGGACGACAAACGTCCGCCCTTGCAGGCTGTCAGTGCTTAATCCGGTTCAAACGATTAGTTAGGGAATACGATCATGTCCATTATTACCTCGACTGGGTTAGCCAACGAAATCCTCTCGCAAGCCTCGACCAAGCTCCAGCCGCAAGGCAAGGGCAGCGCGAATTTCGCGGATGTGATGAGCAATGCCTTGAATCAGGTGTCCGAGGCCCAGGGCAAAGCCGCAGACCTCGTGAAATCGTTTCAGGCGGGTGATGAAGTGGACGTGACCAAGGTCATGCTGGCCCGTGAAAAGGCCTCGCTGTCGTTTGAAGCCACATTGCAGGTGCGCAACAAATTGCTGAGCGCCTACAAAGACGTGATTTCGATGCCGGTCTGATACGGCGTTTTTGTTAAGTCCGGAATGGCACCCATTCCGGTTGGACTGCTGAGATTGAACGGGTTCGGGGACTAGGCTATGGCCGAAAATAATATGACCTATTCGTCGCAAGGCGGGGATGTTTCTCCCGGTGGACGTGCGTTGCAAGTCTTCTCGTCCTTGCAGGACTATATGAAGCAGCCTGCGGTTATCCGCTCGATGCCGATGATCCTTGTCGGTTTCGTGGTTGTGGTCGGCATTGCCCTGATCATCATGATGCGCGAACCGCCGATGGTGGTGTTATTCCCCAAACTGGCCGAAGAAGACAAAGCCCAGGTGATGCAGATCCTGACCAATCAGGGCATCAAGGGCCAGCTCGACAATCTGACAGGACAGGTCACGGTTCAGCGTCCCGATTTCTACCGTGCGAAAATGGCCCTTGCGGCCAATGGTCTGCCAAAGGCATCGACCTCCGGTTATGATCTGCTGACGCAAATGCCCATGGGCACCAGCCGCTCGGTCGAAGCGGTTAAATTGCGTCAGGCACAGGAAAGCGAACTGTCCCGCTCGATCATGGAAATCCGTGATATCGAGGGGGCACGCGTGCATTTGGCCGTTCCCGAGCGTTCGGCTTTCGTGCGCGACCAGCAGCCGCCCTCGGCTTCGGTATTTGTGAAACTCGCCGCTGGCCGCAGTCTCGGTCCCGGGCAGGTCCAGTCGATCCTGCATCTGGTCAGCTCCTCGGTGCCGTTCATGAGCGTGGCGAGCGTGACGCTGGTCGATCAATACGGCAATCTTCTTTCCAATCCCCAGCGCGATGCCGATATGGGCCTGACTGCCCAGCAGCTCGAACACAAGATCCGTGTCGAGAAACTGCTGCGCGAGCGTGTGGTCAATCTGATGACCCCGATTGTCGGCTATGGCAATGTGACGACCGAAGTGAATGTCGAAATGGACTTCACCCGCTCCGAACAGACCCGCGAAATTTACGATCCTGAATCGCGTGCGATCCGCTCCAAGCAGGAATCTGTGACCGACTCGTCCGAAGGGATTGCCCGTGGTGTACCCGGTGCGACTTCGAACCAGCCTCCGACAACCCCGCAACTGGCGCAGGCAGCTTCCACTCCGGCAGCACCCTCCGAGGGTCCGAAAAACCATGCAGCCAGCTCGTTGCAGAATTTTGAGGTCAGCCGCGAAGTGCGCTCCAGCAAGGCAGCACTCGGAGAAGTGAAACGTTTGTCCGTGGCGGTGCTTTTGCGCTCCTCCACTACCGTTGATCCCAAGACCGGCAAGTCTGTCGAAAAGGCGATGACGGAAGCCGAAAGCACCCGTCTGACCAACTTGTTGCAGCAGGCTGTCGGCTTCGATCAGGACCGTGGCGACCGCGTGTCGATCCTGTCGACCAGTTTTGCCGACGAACAACCAATGGTGTCGCGTTCATGGTATGATGCGCCTTGGGTTGAAGATGCGATCCGTCAGGGCGGCATCCTGTTGGTGCTGGCTGTGATTGTTCTGGGTGCCTTGCGTCCGCTGCTGGTCCGTCTGATGTCGCGTGCCGATTATGCCGCACTGCAGAGCGAAACAGTGATGGGTGAAGGCGAGACCATCGAAGTGCAGGAAGGTGAAAGCCTTGAAGACATCAAGGCCCGCCTGAAGCCGAAGAAGACGGCGATCACCGCCGAAATGCTGGATACGGCCAATTCCTATGACGACAAAGTGGCCGTTATCCGAATTCTGGTGGGCGATGACTCCAGCCGTGTGACGGCGGTGCTCAAGCAGATGATCCAAAGGGACTTGAACTGATACCAACGGCATCCGGCCCGCTCAGGCGGGCTTGATGTTTGAGAATGGTCATTCAATCGAGGCATTTTTAAAAATTATCGCTGGCTTGAACAACAAAAACACCGACGGCGATGATCTGGTAGAAATGGATAAAGGGCGTAACCATGGCTGAGTCAGCGGCTGAAGTAGAACTCCACGAAGACAGTGCCTATCAGTTGTTGAGCGGTACGCAGAAGTGCGCCATTGTCATGCTCTTGCTCGGCGAGGACGAAGCCGCCGAAATTCTGAAAAATCTGTCACCGCGCGAAGTCCAACAACTCGGTAGTGCCATGTATTCGGTGGCCGATCTCGACCAGCGTACCGTCAATCTGGTGCTCGACGAATTTCTCGATATCATGAAGGCCCAGACCAGTATCGGTCTGGGAGCGGATGCCTATATCCGGCGAGTGCTCACCAAGGCGCTGGGCGAGGACAAAGCAGGCAGTATCATCACACGTATCGCGCCGTCGAGCGGCTCGAAGGGCATTGAAATTCTCGACTGGATGGATGCCCGCTCGATCGCCGAAATGATCGAGGGCGAACATCCCCAGATCATCGGCCTGATCGTCGCCCATCTCGATTTCGCAGTCGCTGCCGACGTGCTCGTGCAACTGCCCGAAGCCTTGCAGCACGAAGTCATCCAGCGCGTCGCCACACTGGATTCGGTTCAGCCGGAAGCCATTGCCCAGCTCGAACGCGTCATGCAGATGCGTTTCCAGGCCTCGACTTCGCTTCGCGCCTCCAAAGTCGGCGGTATCAAGGCTGCTGCAAAGATCATGAACTTTACCCAGACGCCGGTTGAGCAACGCATCATGAAGGCCTTGCTGAAGGTCGACAAGAACCTGATGACCAACATTCAGGACAACATGTTCGTCTTTGAAAACCTGATCATGGTCGACGAAAAGAACCTCGGCGTCTTGATGCGTAACGTTGATCCTGAAAATCTTGCCGTTGCCCTCAAAGGTGCGGATGAACGTCTGCGCGACAAGATCCTCGGTTCGATGTCTGCACGTGCGGCAGCCGCCATCGTAGACGAAATCGAAGCCAAGGGCCCGATGCGCGTCACCGAAGTGCAGGAAGCACAGAAGCAAATTATCGCAGTGTCCCGTCGTCTGTCGGATGCGGGTCAGATGGTCCTAGCAGGCCGAGGCGACGACTATGTCTGATCAGTCGACACGCCGGGTTCGTATCGACGAAGTGTCAGGCCTGTTCAAACGGGATGGCGGCTTCGTCGAAACAAGCCATGGCGGTCGCCAGAAAGACGGCAACTTCGTGGCATGGGGGCGTGCCAATTTCCGCGAAGTCGTGCCCGAGCTGCCCCCGCCTGCCGTGCCCGAGCAGTCAGCCGAAGCCGAACAACAATCCGAGGAGGCGCAGGCCGAACAGGCTGGCAAAGAAGCCGCCATGCTTGCGGCCGCTGAAGCTGCCGCCGCCCCGCCGCCACCCCCGCCGCCGCCTGTCGATCAGGATCCGCCACCCTCCGCCGAAGAGATTTTGGCTGAGATCGAAGCGGCCCGCGAGGAAGGCCGCGCCAATGGCTATGCCCAGGGCATTGCCGCTGCCCGTCAGGAATTGAGCGAAGCCCTGCTGGCTTTGCGCTCCATGGAATCCGAACTGGTCTTTCAGGCCGACGAAGCCCGCCAGCAGGCTGCCAATATGATGGCCCAGCATGTACGCCGCATTGCGCAGGATCTGGCAGGCACGGTATTTGCCGAAATTCCGCAGGAAGTCATCGAGCGCATCCGCCGTGCCGCCGATCTGTTCATCCGCGCCAATACCGAATTCACCATTTCGATTTCCCGTCACGATGCCAAAGCCTTGACCGATGCGCTGGCCGGAGACGAAGTGTTTGCCTCGATCCGCGTGATTGCGGATCCCGATCTGGTGCGCGGAGCCTTCCGCCTGTCTTCCCGTGATCTCGAAGTCGAGGACACCCCGCTGATCGAGGGCGGGGAAGAGGAATAAGGCATGACCGAGGCGATCAAGCATCTGGAACGCTCACTGTCGTCGATCCGTTCCGAACGGGTGATCCATGCTGTCGGTCGCGTGAAACGTTTTGACGGCCAGATCATCCATGCCAGTGCCTTTCCGGCCTCGGTGGGGCAGGAATGCCGGATCTATCTGGATGACGGCTCGTGGGCCGAGGCTGAAGTCATTGGTTTTCTTGATGAATATACTGTTCTGGTGTTGACGGGCGGCAAAGGTGCGATTGTCGCCGGAGCCCGCGTCGAGACCGTCAAGCGGGTCGATCTTGTGCCTTGCGGTGACGGCTTGCTGGGGCGGGTGTTTGATGGCGCGGGCAATGTGCTGGACGGCATGGAAGCGCCGGTATTGCGCGAGAAATGGCCGTTGCGCGGCGAGCGGGTCAATCCCTTGCGCCGACGTCCGGTCAAGCAGGCTCTTGATACCGGCGTGCGGGCCATGAATGCCTTGCTGACCGTGGGTGTCGGCCAGCGTATCGGCATTATCGCAGGCTCGGGAGTCGGTAAATCCTCGCTGTTGTCGACCATTGCGCGCTATACCACCGCCGAAGTGGTGGTCATCGGTCTGATCGGCGAGCGCGGACGCGAAGTGTCGGGCTTTGTCGAGGAATTGCAGCAATCCCCGTCTTTCGCCCATACAATCATGGTCGCGGTACCTGCCGATCAATCGCCGGTGTTGCGTATCCGCGGCGTCTATCGTGCCACCGCCTATGCCGAATATTTCCGCGCCCGCGGCAAGAATACCTTGCTGATGATCGACAGTCTGACCCGCGTGGCCCATGCCCAGCGCGAATTGGGGCTAGCTTTGGGCGAGCATCCGACAGCCAAGGGTTATCCGCCTTCGGTGATTTCGCTGATCGGCAGTCTGCTGGAGCGTGCCGGACTGGACGGCGATACCGGCGGCAGCGTCACAGCTATTTACACCGTGCTGGCCGATGGCGATGACACGACCAATGATCCGGTTGTCGATACGTCGCGCGCTATTCTGGACGGACACATCGTTCTGTCGCGCCGTCAGGCCGAGCAGGGGATCTATCCTGCCATTGATCTGGGTGCTTCGATCAGCCGCACCATGACAGATTGTGTTTCTCCCGGACAGATGACGCGCGCCCGCAAGTTCCGCCGTTTGCTGAGTTTGTGGGAGCAGAACCGCGACCTTGTGCTGTTGGGCGGCTATCAGACCGGACAGGATCCCGAACTCGATCAGGCCTTTGCGATGTATCCGCAATTGTTGAGCTTTATCACCCAATCCATGCACGAACGCAGCGGGCTTGTCGAAAGCGAAGCGCGTCTGCAAGCCCTGTTCCCGTGAGGAGGGCTGAATGAATTCGCGCCGTGTGAAATTATATTCGATCAAGAAAAACATCGAATTACTGGGCTTTCGCCGCGAGGCCGACCAGCTTAAAAGCGAGCTTGACCGTTTGAACAAGCGTATCGAGCAGGTCGCAGAACTTGAAGCCGGCTATAAACAGCAATTGGCCATGCCGGAAATGAGCGCGACCGAATATATGACAATTATCGACATTTTCCATCGCCTGTCGGAACGCAGACGGCTCGATCAGGCCCGTTACGACATGCTGGAAACCGAACGCTCGCGCCTGACCGGCATCGTCATCAGCAAAAAGCGCGAGGTTGAAAAGCTCGAAGACCAGGCCAAATCCATGGCCATACAGGAACGTGAGGAAAAGCAGGAAATTGCGGACAGAATGATGCCTGCACCGCGCCCCCGCTAACGGGGAAAAACGGGGCAGAGCATTGTAATTGCGGCAGCAAATCGCTTGCCGTGATGCGTATCGGGTGTGGCACAAAAATTGCAATATAATTGCGAATTGTTGTGTTTCGTAGTGTGGGGTGTTTCGTGGTTCAGAGCGTAACAGGGCAGGCAGTGGCTACAACGGCGGTGGAGACCATCGCCAGCGATTCCGTGACTGCTCCATCATCGGCCGGAAATGGTGTGCTGTTCAATTTGACCGGCCTGCTTGATACTGTTTCGGCCAATGCCGCACTCTCCGGCGTGCCTGCCACCGATGCACCGCCTGCAGCCCTTGCCGTGGCAGCACTGACGGCCAATCCGTCATTGGTCGCGGCTGCCGTTTCCAAGCCGCTCGATGTGTCCTCGCTGTCATCGGTCGATGCGGGGCTGGCCTCCTTGCTGATGCTCAAACAAACCGCATCCAAGGGCCTGGTGGCCAGTGCAGAGGCGAAATTGCCGACATCCGGCCCTGCCGCCGATCTGGCCAATATTTCGCTGACCCTCAAATTCAACAACCGCACCCCCGAAATGGCACCGCTCGTGCAGCCTGTTGAGCCGGTCGCTTTGGCCTTGCCCGCGGGTGAATTGCCATTGGATGGCCAGACCCCTGATCCGGTTGCTGCAGTCCATCTTGACACCGTGCCTGTTGCCGAACTTTCTGGTGGTGAATCGTCCGTTGACGGGGGTCTGCCTGTTGTGACCGGGCAGACAATCCAAACCGCTCCTGAGGCGCAAGAGGGTATCCCTGTCGCGGTGGATGCTTTGCAGACTGTGCTTGCCGATGCTGCTGTGCAGCCTATCGGCGCTGAAACGCTGGGCGTCGTTCAAACCCAGCCGCAAGGTACTGCTGCCAATTCCGTTACCCCCGTCGAGGTGTACACCGAAGTGACTGTGGTTCCGGCTGCCTCTGACGCTCCTGTGGCTGCGACGCCACCGGACTTGCTTGAGCCGCTTCCGGTTCCCGATGCCACTCTTGCACCCCCCGTTCTGGTCATCGATGACACTGCCGGGGCTGCCGGGTTCAAAATTTCTCTGGTCCGGCCCGATCAGGCCCTCACTGTCGAGCCGGTTGCCAAAAGACCGCCGGTGTCTGACGGACTTGGTGTATTGAGTGTCACGGCGGATGAGGCTGTTGCGGTCAGTGGACAGGATCAATCAGTTCTGGCGGTTCTTGCCGATGGGGTGAAGCGTGTCGAGACGGTCGAGCCTGCCTCGACCGGAACTACAGCCCCCCTGACTTCGCCCGATTTATCCGTTTTGGCACAGGCGGCGGGGCTCAAGATATCGCTGGCTTCGCAAGCAACAGCGGGACAGAAGGCCGGGGCCTCAACCCTTTCGCCTCTGGCAGCCACTGACGCTATCGAGATCGTATCCGGCAAGGACGAGCCTGCCAAAGTTCAAGAAAACCTTGCCCGGGCTCCGGTGACAGGCCAGCCCGTTCCCGCTGTTGACGCGACGATTCAGGAGCAGGTTGCTCTGGCGGCCCAAGTGCATGGCCAACCTGTCGTACATCCGGCAAACCGGACAGCGACCGCGTCATCGACGCGCGAAACCGACCTTGCCCCGGTGTCCAATACACAGGCAACCCGCATGCCGCTTGGTGCATCGGGTGCCCAACCGCGTGATGGTGTTGCCGGTGAGACCAATGGGGCAGTGATTGTCTCCGATCAGAAAAATATCCAGCACATCCAGCAGCGCGATGCCGAGAGCCGCGATGCGTCCGATCAACAGGCGGGCAACCGTCAGGCCGATCATCAAGCGGCAGACCGCCGCAATGACGAGGCGCAGGCCATCAAAGCCAAGGCTTCCGATGGCGCAACGGCTGGCGACAACGGGTTCGGCCATTCCGACCAGTCCGGCAATCAGGGCTCGCAAGGCAAGTCCGGTCAGGGGCAGGGCTTGGCCCATGATGCTCCGGGTGTCATGGGTGCATCAGGCTTTGCTGCCGATGACAGCGCGGGCATGACCGGCGTGCAGGCGGGTGGTCTGGTGTCGGGATCGCTGACCTCGAAAGCCATTCTGACGGTGCAATATGCATTGAGCGGCTCTTCGGCAGGCCGCACGGGTCCTGCAACGGCTGCAGAAATGCGCTTTCAGTCGCTCGGCCAGCAAGTGCTGACGGCTTTGCGCAACAATGCCCAGGAAATTGAACTCACACTCAACCCCTCGCAATTGGGGCAGGTGATTTTGAAGCTGAATGTGGACGGTTCCAAAGTCCGTGTCAGTGCCAAGACCGAAAGCAAAATGACGGATGAGGCATTGAAAGCCGGCGAGGAGGGTTTGAAAGCCTCTTTGCTGGCCCAAGGCTTTGTTCTGGACGGGTTTGATGTTTCCCATGATGACGACCGGCGTCGGGCTCCCAAGGCGGAGTCGGAGGGTGCCACAGTCGCTCAATCAACCGATGGCGAAGCATTTTCGATCGACCTCATAGCGTGATGCGAGGATACAATGGCTGAAGCAGCTGCAGAAGAACCAAAGAAAAAACCCCCCATCGTCAAGATCATCTTGTTCGTTGTTGGCGGTCTGTTGCTTGTCGGCCTCGGAGCCGGAGCAGGCCTGTTCTACGTCAAGATGACGGCGCCTCCGGTCGAAGAAAATCCGCTGGCGATCGTGATCGACAAGAGTGCGGCAGCGGCACCTGCTGCCGATGCCCATGGCAAACCAGCTGCCGATGCCAAGGCCAAGCCTGCGGGTGATGGCCATGGCGGCGGCGACAAGAAGGATGCCGGGCCCCCCGGCAAATCCGTGCCTTCGACCGAGCAATTCGCCACCACCTATTTCGAATTCCCCGGCAACTTCACCACCAATTTGCGCGGTTCCAAGCGCTTTGTGCAGTTGAGCCTCGGCCTGTCGACCCAATATGACAAGGCCGTGATCGAAAATGCCCAGAAGCACGAAGTGGCGATCCGCGGCGAAATTCTGGCGATGCTCGCCGACCAGACCGAAGCCGATATGGTTGGCATTGCCAATCGCAGAAAGCTTCAGGACATGTTCAAAGACACCATCAACAAGGTGCTGACCGAGCGTGCCGGCTTTGGCGGTATCGAAAGCGTGTTCATCACAGCCCTCGTGTTGCAGTAATCAGATGGCCAATACCAGAAAACTCAGCAGTGAAGAGGTGACGGCGCTTCTCGAAGGGCTCCAGAGCGGAGCTTTCGAGACGGCCAAACCGTCCAAGGTCGAATATGAAGCCTATCAATTCGGGGGCTCCAACCTCGAATTGCTGGGTGATTTGTCGACGCTTCGGCTGATCAATGCCCGTCTGGGACGGCAGATGCGCAATGTGTTGATGCCGATGCTCCGCTTCGAGCCGCGCATCAATGCCATGCCGCCCGAAACCGTAACCTACGAAACCTATTTCAAGAAGCTGGATTCGTTTCTGAGCCTGACCACGGCGCGCGTCGACGCGCTGAAGGGCTCGATCCTGATCACCATGCCCGCACGGTTGATCTCGATTCTGGTGCAAAGCTTCTTCGGTGGCAAAGGCGATGCCCAGGCCACCCGCCAGAACGAATTCACACCGACCGAAGAACGCATCATCCAGATCATCGGTGACGGGATTTTGAAGGCGCTCGAGGATTCATGGAAAGAAATCTATCCGTGCGAATTCGAGCTGATCAACAACGAAACCAATCCGGCCTTTGCCTCCTTCGTGGAAACGCATGATCTGGTGGTGGTCTGCACCTTCGTGCTGCAACTGCCGTTCTCCAAGCCGGTGTCGATCGATATCGTCTATCCGTTGCAGTCGTTCAAACAGATTGCCCCTTTGCTGCGCTCGAAAATCCAGCGCACCGGCGAAGGCACAGACGAGGAATGGGAACGCCGCTTGCGCGAGGCCCTGATGGGCGTGCCGATCAGCTTCATTCCGCGTCTGGCCGAACCCACCATCTCTCTGCCCGAATTGCTGCGTTTACATAAGGGCATGGTGATCGAGATCCCCGCTTTCGAGGATGTTCACTGCTATGTTGAAGGCCGTGAGCTCTTTGTCGGAACTATCGGCGAACAGGATACCAAAATGGCTGTTCGCATCAAAAAGACAGCAATATGAGGTTCGTTCATGAGTGATCAAGGTGTAGACGGCGGCGATGCTCCATTCGCTTCAGCACAAAATCTGAAACTGCTTGAAAGCGTTGAAGTCAAACTGATCGTCGAAGTGGGCGGCACCAAGATTTCAATCCGCGATCTGCTGAAACTGAGCGAAGGCTCGGTGGTGGAGCTGGAGCGGCTTGCGGGTGAACTGCTCGATATTTCGGTCAACGGCACGCTGATCGCGCGTGGCGAAATCGTGCTGGTCGGTGAACGGCTCGGTATCCGTGTCAGCGAGATCATCTCGCCCGAACAAAGGCTCAGGAATCTCTGAATAATGAATTGGCAGGATGCAGCTCTTGTTGTGTTTATGGTCGGTGTGTGTGTCCCGCTTTATGTGGTGCTCACACGCTATCGTGACCGGCTGACCAAACGCTTCGGTCAGGACATGATGACGGTGCATGGCATGCGCCATATCGGCGACGGCATCAAATTATGCGTGGTGGATGTCGAGGGCATGCGCGTGTTGTGCGCCTATGGCCGCAACGGCCAGCCTGTGTTGCAGGTGATCGGCCTGTCGCCTGCCCCTGAAACCCCTGCCAATGATACTCTGCCTGTGGCACCTTCCGCTGTCGGGGGTGTCGCATGAGTCGGTTTGTCACGCTGTTTGTGATGGCTTTGGTGCTGGCAGGCTTGACCGAGCCTGCTCTTGCGCAACAGAACTCGCAATTCGACATGCCGGTGCTCAAGCTCGAAAACATGCCGGGTGGCGGGCAAAACCTGTCTTTGTCGCTGCAAGCGCTGATTTTGATGACCCTGCTGACGGTTCTGCCGTCCTTGCTGCTGGTGACCACCAGTTTTACCCGCATCATCATCACGCTGTCGATTTTGCGTCAGGCACTGGGTACGCAGCAAACCCCGCCCAACCAGGTGCTGGTGGGTCTTGCACTGTTTCTGACCCTGTTCATCATGACCCCTACCTTCAACCGGATCAACGACACGGCATTTGTTCCCTATTCGCAGGGGCAGATCAATGTGCAGGAAGCCGGTTTGCGGGCGGCCAACCATCTCAAAACCTTCATGCTGCGCCAGACAAGACAATCCGACATTCTGACCATAGCGGAGTTGCGCGGCGATAGCGGTTATGACGGAACCGATGCGGTGCCGTTTGCCGTTGCCGTGCCCGCCTTTATCATTTCCGAATTGCGGACGGCTTTCACCATCGGCTTTTTGCTGTTTTTGCCGTTTCTCGTGATCGATATTGTGGTGTCCAGCGTGCTGATGGCTCTGGGCATGATGATGCTGTCTCCGATGCTGATTTCGCTGCCCTTCAAACTGATGTTGTTCGTGCTGGTCAATGGCTGGGCTTTGACGGTGACGTCGCTTGTCGAGAGTTTTGTGAGGATACCCTGATGGGTCTGGATCAATTCATCATCGTCGGGCGTGAAACGGTTCTGGTCATCGTACTGGCGACCGGACCCGTGCTGGTGGCTGCTTTGGCGGTCGGCGTGTTCATGGGCATCATCCAGGCCGCCACTTCGATCAACGAGCAGACTTTGGCCTTCGTGCCGAAATTGCTGGTGGTGATCGGTGTGTTCGTGATCGCCGGCCCGTTCATGCTGAATACCGTCACCGGCTTTTTCCAGACCGTGTTCACCGAAATCGGGAGAGTGACCCGATGATCGTTCTGGACGCCCCGACCCTGTTTGACTGGATGGTTGCCTTTCTGGTGATTTCGATCCGCATGGGCGCGATGTTTCTCGCGGCCCCCCTGTTTTCCGCGGCGGCCGTCAATCTGCCGCAACGCACGGCTTTGACCATGGGCATGACGGTAGCGGTGTTCAGCTCCGTCAAAACCCCGCAAATCGACTATTTCTCGGCTCAGGGCTTGGTTGTTCTGATGCAGGAAGTGATCGTGGGCACGATGATCGGCTTTTTCATGCAGTTCGCTTTTGCGACCGTGACCTTTGCCGGTGAGCAGATTTCGTCGGCGATGGGCTTGAGCTATGCCGCAATGGTCGATCCGCAGACGGGAGCGTCATCGCCGGTGATCGCGCAGTTTCTTTCTATCTTGCTGATTTTGATCTTTTTGTCGCTCGATGGCCACCATCTGCTGATCCGCGCCGTGGCCGACAGCTACAAGATCGTGCCGATCGGCGAGATGATGCTGAAGCCGAAAATGTTTTTGTCCATTTTCCAGTCCGGCAGCCTGATCTTCTCGATGGCCTTGCTGATCAGCCTGCCGATTGTGGTCGCGATGCTGCTGATCAACATCGTGACAGGCGTGATGACACGCGTTGCACCCCAGTTGAACATCTTTTCGGTCGGCTTTCCGATCACCATTCTCGCGGGCCTTGTTTTGATGATGGTCCTGATCCCGTCGATTGCGCATGCGATTGCCGCCTATGTCAATGACATAGGCCTCAAAATGCGTGATTTTCTGCTCATCAGCCAGGAGGGATAGCCATGGCTGAAGAGGACGGCGGACAGGAAAAAACAGAAGACCCCAGTGCCAGACGGCAGGAAGAGGCCATTGATGAGGGCCAGGTTCTTGCTTCGAAGGAATTGATGATTTTGGTGGTGTTGCTGACAGGCGGCATGCAGTTGATGATGAACGGCAATTATTATTTCAACGAACTCGTTTCGATATTCCGGCATGATCTGGTGTTTTCCGAACAGATGATGCGTGGATTGCCGCTGCCCGATGCTATGGTTGAAGCCTTTTCTGGTGTTTTGGTGCCGTTTCTGATGTTTGCCGTCCCTATTTCCATCATGCTGATTGCCACCCAGGCCGCCTATGGTGGAATCCATTTTGTCATGGGCAATGCCTCTCTGAAATTGAACAAGATCAATCCGGGGACGGGGCTAGCCCGGATGTTTGGTACGCAAGCCCTGATGGAGGCATTCAAATCCATTCTCAAGATCACGCTGGTGGGCGGTGTCGGCGTGTTCTACATCGTCGATCAGCTGCCGCTGATTATCAACATCACACAGGTCTCGTTCGAGGCGGCCTTGGTCGCCACCGGTTCGCTGATCATCAAAACCTTCATCGTGCTGGTGGCAGGGGCGGGCGTGGTGGCATTTGTCGATGCCTTCTACCAATGGCGTCGGCACAAAAACCAGCTGATGATGACCAAGCAGGAAGCCAAGGACGAACACAAGCAATCCGAAGGCTCGCCCGAAGTCCGCGCCAAAATCCGCCAGATGCAGCGCGAATCCGCCGAACGCGGTTCTGTGGTCAATCTCGACGAGGCACAGGTGGTGCTGACCAACCCGACGCATTTTGCCGTGGCCCTGCGCTATGACTTCGCGGACGGCACCGCCCCGCGTGTTGTGGCCAAGGGTTCGGATATGGTTGCTGACCAGATCCGCGAACGCGCCACAGAACTTGGTTTGCCGATGCTGTCCTATCCGCTGTTGACGCGTGCAATTTACTATACCAGCGCGATCGGGCAGGAAATCCATACCGAACTCTATCGGGCTGTCGCTACCGTTCTGAGCTTTGTGTTCCAGGCCGGTCCCGACGCTCTGCAACCCGATATCGAAGTGCCCGAAGAGCTGCATTTCGATACCGCAGGCAAGAAAATGGGAGGGGCTAAATAATGTCCCAAACCCGTAGTGTATCCTGCTTCGGTTGCCGGTATTTTGTGATCAACCACGATATTAGACACCCTTATAGCTGCCAGGCCTTCGGTTTCAGAACCAAACGCCTGCCGGCACTCGAAGTCGTTGCCAGTTCAGGTCAGGCCTGTACACGACGCGAGGCACAACAGACCCGGCGGCAAGATGCCCAAGGAGGGACAAGATGAGCGGACACGATACCCCAAAGGCCCATGAAGATGTCGCCAAAAGCCTCGCAGCGGTGGATGAGTCCATCCAGATCGCATTGTCGGCGGCAGGTACGGCCACAGATGCCGCGCAGGAATTGCAGCGTTTGCGGTTGCAGGTTACCAGCCTGATCGAGGGATCCAAGCGTTCCGGCATGGTGCTGCTCTATAGCGGCATCATCGTTCTGGTGATTGCGGGCATCATTCTGGTTGGCTCGATCCTGTTCTACCAGCGCTCGCTGTCCCGTTTCGAGGCGATTACCAGCGTCAATCGCGATGCCCTGTTGGCCATTGCCGGTCAGATCAAGACAATGGGCGAAGTCGCCCACAATCTGGAAGAGGCAACCGCCGCCACCGGACAAAGCCTGATTGCCGTGACCGGCCGCGAGGAAGAACTGCGCAAGGCCGTCAAAACCGTATCGGAAGCCCAAACCGTGCTGACCGCCAAAATCGACGGTCTCACCATGTCGAACGAGAAAATACCCGGTCAGGTCAAGCAGGCACTAGACGAGGCAGCCAAGCAATCCAGCGCCGCCAATGCCCAGATTGTCGAGTCTGTGAAAACTCAGATGAACGCCTTCAGTGCAGCGGAAGTCACCCGCAAGCTCGACAATCTGATCGACTCCCAGAATGCGATCAACAACAAGTTGCCGAAACCCGAAGCGCCTGCCGCAGCGGCTCGCAACCGGGCCAAAACGCGCGACAATATGGATAGCGGGATCCGTTACCCGTAACGGGTATTCGGATCGCAGGT
>Ga0114972_10001175_pt1 | contig 19691 bp, 15 predicted proteins | sample M_140807_EF_Meta_FD_87354 | JGI IMG/M metagenome (GOLD analysis project Ga0114972, IMG submission 87354) | Freshwater microbial communities from Lake Montjoie, Canada to study carbon cycling - M_140807_EF_MetaG | ecosystem: Environmental > Aquatic > Freshwater > Lake | place: Lake Montjoie... | reverse complement strand
GCCTTAGCGCCGGCCAGCGCCGCCCAAACCACTTCCGGCGTCGCCGGCATGTCGAGGCTTTTGACCCCCGCCCCGGCCAGCGCATCGACCAGCGCGTTGATCAGCGCGGGCGGGGAGCCCACCGCCCCGGCCTCCCCCGCGCCCTTCACCCCCATCGGGTTGGTCTCGCAGGGCACCTCGATCAGGTCCACGTCGATATCCGGCAGGTCGCTCGCCCGCGGCAGCGCGTAATCCATGAAGGAGGCGGAGAGCAGCTGCCCGCTCTCCTTGTCATAGGCGGTCTTCTCCAGCATCGCCTGCCCGATGCCCTGCGCCACGCCGCCATGCACCTGGCCGCGCACGATCAGCGGGTTGATCGCATGGCCCACGTCGTCCACGACGATATAGCGCGGGATGTCGATCAGCCCGGTCTCCGGGTCCACCTCCACCTCGGCGATGTGGCAGCCATTGGGGAAGGTGTGGCTCTCGATCTTGGCGATCTCCGCCGCGTCCAGCAGCGTCGCTGGCTCCCCCTTCGCCGCCCGCGCCCGCTGCGCGGCGGCCAGGTCGAGAATCCCCACCACGCGATCGGTGCCGACCACGCCGAACCGGCCGCTGCCGGGGGTGAACTCGATATCCGCCGTGGCGGCTTCCAGATGCTCGGACGCCGCCTGCTTGCCGCGCTCGATCACCGTCGCCGTAGTCAGCAGAATCGCCTGGCCTTCGGAATAGAGGCTGCGCGCGCCGCCGGTGCCGCCGCCGGTGGGGGCGGCATCGGAATCGCCCTGGAGGATGCGGATCTTCTCGATCGGGATGCCCAGCTCATGGCTGGTCATCATCGCATAGGCGGTTTCATGCCCCTGGCCGGTGCTCTGCGTGCCGACCAGCACTTCGGCGAAGCCATCGGCCGCGAAGCGCACTTCGGCCCGTTCGGTCGGGCTGCCGCCGGTCGCTTCCAGGTAGTAGGCAAGCCCAATGCCGCGCCGCTTGCCACGGCTGGCGGCGGCCTTGCGCCGGGTCTCGAAGCCCGCCCAATCGGCCTTGGCCAGCGCGGCGTCCAGCACAGTGGCGAAAGCACCGCTATCATAGCGCTGGCCCATGGCGGTGGTGAAGGGCATGGCGGCTTCGGCCACCATGTTGCGGCGGCGCAGCTCGATCCGGTCGATGCCGAGTTCGCCTGCGGCGGCGTCGATCAGCCGCTCGACCAGATAATTGCTCTCCGGCCGGCCGGCGCCGCGATAGGCATCGACGGGCACGGTATTGGTCAGCACGCCGATGACGTTGGCGTGGATCGCCTGGAAGCCATAGACGCTGGCCAGCACCTTGGTGCCGGCGCCGGTCGGGATCATGGGCGCGAAGGTGTTCAGATAGGCGCCCATATTGGCGTGGTTGCGGGTGCGCAGCGCCAGGAACTTGCCGTCCTTGTCCACCGCCAGCTCACCCAGGGTGATGTTGTCCCGGCCATGGGTGTCGGACAGGAAGGCCTCGGTCCGCTCCGACGTCCACTTCACCGCCCGGCCCAGCCGGCGGGCCGCCATGCAGACCAGGGCGTATTCGGCATAGAGGTAAAGCTTCATGCCGAAGCCGCCGCCGACATCGGGGGTGATGACGCGGATCTTCTCCGGCTTGATCTTGAACACGCTATTGGCCAGCAGGTCCTTGACCAGCCAACTGCCCTGGGTGCCGCAGGTCAGGGTGAATTTCTCCGCCCCCGCATCGTATTCCGCCATCGCCGCGCGCCCTTCCATGGAGGCAACGACGACGCGGTTATTGACCACCGTCAGCCGGGTGACATGGGCGGCGGCCTCGAACAGCGCGGCGGTCTTGGCCTTGTCGCCGATCTCCCAGTCGAAGGCGATATTGCTGGGCGTGCTGTCCCAGACTTTTGGCGCGCCGGGCAGATGGGCGGTGGCGAGATCGGTGGCGCTGGGGAGGATGTCGTACTCCACCACAACCGCCTCGGCGCCATCGCGGGCGGCCTGGGCGGTCTCGGCGACGATGAAGGCGACGGGGTCGCCGACATGGCGGGCGCGGTCGCTGGCCAGGGCGCCGCGCGGGGTTTTGGCGCGGTCGCTGCCATCGCTGTTCTTCAGCGGGATGACGCAGGGGATTTCGCCCAGGCCCTCGGCGTCCCAGTCCTTCGCCGTCAGCACGGCCAGCACGCCGGGAATGGCCAGCGCGGCGCTGGTATCGATGCCGCGGATGCTGGCGGCGGCGTGCGGGCTGCGCAGCACATGGCCGTGGGCAGCATGCGCGGTGGCGATATCGTCCGTGTAGCGCCCACCGCCCTTCAGCAGGCGGGGGTCTTCGATGCGGCGCAGCGGCTGGCTCAGACCGAATTTGGCCATGGTGTCTCTCTCCCGTTCGGGGGTGTGGTGGGTACTATCTGTGATCAATGGGGGTCAGGGGAAGGGGGGGCGGCGCCAAGGCGGCGCTTCAGCCCCTCCCGCAAGGTCTGGAAGACGACATAGAGCATGGGGATGATGAAGATCCCGATGAGGGAGGCCCCGAGCATGCCGCCGAAGACCGGGGTGCCGACGGCGCGGCGGGACAGCATGGCCGCGCCCTCCGCCCAGACCAGCGGGACCAGACCCAGGACGAAGGCGATCGAGGTCATCATCACCGCGCGGAAGCGCAGCCGGGCGCCGGCGATCGCGGCCTCGCGGATGGCAAGGCCGTCGCGCTCCCGCGCCCCTTTGGCGAATTCGATGATCAGGATGCCGTTCTTGGCGGCCAGCGCGATCAGCACGACGAGACCGATCTGGGCATAGACGTCGAGGCTCATGCCCGCGAGGCGCAGCGCGAGGAAGGCACCCAGCCCGGCAACGGCGGCCGAAAGCAACACCGGCACCGGGATGGTCCAGCTTTCATACAGCGCGACCAGGAACAGATAGGCGAACAGCACCGATAGCCCGATCACATAGGGCGTCTGCCCCGCCGCCTGCTTTTCCTGCAGTGCCGCGCCGGTCCATTCATAGCCATAGCCCAGCGGCAGCACGCTGACCGAAAGCTGTTCCATCGCCGCCAGCGCCTCGCCCGAGGAGATGCCGGGGCGGGGCGAGCCGTTCAGCGTGAGGGAGCGGTAATTGTTGTAGCGCTGGATGGTCTGTGGGCCGAGCACGACCCGCACCTCGGCCAGCGCGCGCAGCGGGACCATGTCGCCCCGGGCATTGCGCAGGCGGATGCGCCAGATGTCGGGGATATCGTCGCGATCGGCCGCCTCGGCCTGGATGTTCACCTGCCAGGTGCGGCCGAACAGGTTGAAGTCGTTGATGTAAAAGCCGCCGAGCGTGGCCTGCATGGCGGTGAAGATGTCGCTGATCCGCACCCCCAGCACCTGCGCCTTGTCGCGGTCGATATCGAGGAAGAAGGAGGGCGTGGTCGGCGAGAAGGTGGAGAAGACCGCCTGCAGCCGCGGGTTCTGGTTGGCGGCGACCATCATCCCCAGCATGGCGCCGCCGAGTTCGACCGGGTCGCGTCCTTCGTAATCCTGCAACTGGTACTCGAACCCACCGCCGGTGCCGAGGCCGATGATGGGCGGGATGTTGAAGGCGAAGACATTGGCGGCGCGGATCGCCTGCCCGGCGCCGAAGACCTGGCGGATGGCGACAAAGACGCTGTCCTCCACCCGCTTGCGGTCGGCGAAGGGCTTCATGCGGGCGACCAGGAAGGCGGAGTTCGACTGCGCCCCGCCATCAATGAGGGAGAAGCCGACGATTGCCAGCGTATTCTCGATCGCCGGGTTGCGCTTGAGGATCGCCTCCAGCTCGGCCACCACCGCGCGGGTGCGGGAGACGCTGGCCCCCTGGGGCAGCTGGGCCTGGACGAAGAAGGCGCCCTGATCCTCCTGCGGCAGGAAGCCCGAGGGGGTCTGCCGGGCGAGGTGGAAAATGCCGTAGCCGAAGCCGGCGGTGAGCAGCAGCGAGAGGGCCGACACACGCACCAGCCGGCGGACAGCGCCGGCATAGCCGTCCCGCACCGCATCGATGCCGCGCAGCACGTAGCGGATCGGCCCGCGCTTCGGCCCGCCATGGCGCAGAAATAGGGCGCAGAGGGCGGGGGAGAGCGTCAGCGCATTGATCGCCGAAATCAGCATGGCGACGCTGATGGTCACCGCGAATTGGCTGAACAGCCGCCCGGCGATGCCGGGGATGAAGCCGACCGGCACGAAGACCGAAAGCAGCACCAGGGTGATCGCGATGATCGGCCCGGTAATCTCCGCCATCGCCCGCTTGGTCGCCTCGGCCGGGGATAGCTCGGGGTGTTCCTCCATCACCCGCTCGACATTCTCGACCACCACGATGGCGTCATCCACGACGATGCCGATGGCGAGGACGAGCGCGAGGAGGGAGATGGTATTGGCCGAATAGCCGATCGCCAGCAGCACCGCGAAGGTGGTGATCAGGCTGACCGGGACGGCGATGCTCGGGATAATGGTGGCGCGGGCCGAACCGAGGAACAGATAGACCACCAGGACGACGAGGACGAAGGCCTCCAGCAGCGTCTTCAGCACCTCGGCGATGGTGTCGTTGACGAAGTCCGAGGTGTCGTAGAAGACCTTGTAATCGACGCCGGTGGGGAAGCGGGTCTTCAGCTCGTCCATCGCCCGGCGCACGCCGGCGGCGACCTGGACCGCATTGGCGCCGGGGGCGAGGTAGATGCCCAGGGTGACCGCCGGCTGGCCGTTCAGCCGGCTTTCCTGTTCCATGCTGGCGGCGCCGAGTTCAACCCGCGCGACATCGCGCACCCGCAGCACGCTGCCATCGGGATTGGCGCGGATGACGATGGCGCCGAATTGCTCGGGCGTGACCAGCCGGCCCTGGGTCTGCACGTTGAACTGGACTTGCTGGGCCTCGGCGATCGGCCGGGCGCCGATGCGCCCGACCGCCGCCTGCACGTTCTGCGCCTGGATCGCCGCGATGATGTCCTGCGGCGCGACGTTGAGGTTGATCAGCCGGTCCACCTCGAACCAGACGCGCATGGAATAATCCAGCGCGCCGAACAGGTTCACTTGCCCGACGCCCGGCACCCGCGCCAGCCGGTCGATCACATTGATCGTCGCGTAATTGGACAGGAATAGCGGGTTCCGGCTGCCGTCGGGGGAGGAGAGGAACAGGAACTGCAATACGGCGGAGGATTGCTTGCGCACGGTCACGCCGTTGCGCTGCACCTCCGCCGGCAGCCGCGCCAGAGCCGCCTGCACGCGGTTGTTCACGTTGACGGTCGCGATATCCGCATTGGTGCCCAGCGCGAAGCTGACATTCAGCACATAGGTGCCGTCATTGGCGCTGTTCGAGCGCATGTACATCATGCGATCGACGCCGTTCACCGCGCTCTCGATCGGCTGGGCGATCGTTGCCTCCACCACCGCCGCCGAGGCGCCGGGGAAGCGGGTGACGACCTGCACCTGCGGCGGGACGATTTCCGGGAACTGGCTGACCGGGAGGAACAGCAGCGCCAGCCCACCGGCCAGCGTCATGACGATGGCGATGACGATCGCCAGCCGTGGCCGGTCGACGAAGACGGCGGACAGCATCGGCTCAGCCCGGCCGCGCCGCGCCCGCCGGGGCGGGGGTGACCGGGTTAGGGCTGACTGGGGTAGCGTTCACTGGGGTAGCGTTCACTGGGGCCCCGGGGCGGACGCGCTGCACACCCTCGGCGATCACTGTCTCGCCCGGCTTCACGCCGCGCTCGACCACCACCTGATCGGCGATGGCGCGGCCCAGCACGACGGGTCGGCGTTCCGCCCGGTTACCCTCGCCCAGGACGAAGACGAAGAAGCCGCCCTGGTCCTGCAGCACAGCAGCGCGCGGCAGCGTGATCGCCTGCACCGGCGCTGCACCTTCCAGTGTGATCGTCACGAACTGCCCGTCCACCAGCTCCCGCTGGCCAAGATCGCCAGCCCGCGCGGCGCCGCGCGCCGGGTTCGGGATCAGCGCCCGCAGCAGCAGCGTATCGGTGCTGCGATCGACCTGGGTATCGACGAATTCGACCTTGCCCTGTTCGGTGTGCCGGCGCCCATCGGCCAGCGTCACCCGCACGACCACGGCAGCCAGCCCGCCGCGATCCTGGTAGCGGTCGCGCAGCTCCAGCGCCTGCCGGGCCGAGACGCTGAAGGCGACGCGCATCGGGTCCTGGCTGACGATGGTCGCCAGCGGCTCGAGCAGCGTGGGGGAGGCGACATTGCCCGGGGTCAGCGTGGCGCGGCCGATCCGTCCGGCGATCGGGGCGGCCATGGTGGTGTAGGCGAGGCTGATATCGGCCGCCCGCACCTGCGCCCGGGCGGCCAGCAGCGTGGCTTGGCCAACCCGCTCGCGGGCATGGGCGTCATCCAGCGCGACGCGGGTCCCGACGCCGTTCTGCTGCAACTCCCGCGCCCGGCTCAGCGCGACGCGCGCGTTCTCAAGCGTCGCCTGCGCCGAGGCGACGCTCGCCCGGGCCTGATCGAGCGCTGCCTCGAAGGGTTCCTGCTCCAGCCGGAACAGCACGTCCCCGGCCTTGACCTCCTGGCCCTCCACGAAGCGGCGTTCCTGCAGATAGCCAGTGACACGGGCGCGGATATCGACGCGCTGCACTGCCTCGATGCGGCCGGTGAACTCGCTCACCTCCGTCACCGGCGCCATGGCGGCGATGAGGGTGCCGACGGCGGGCGGACCCTGCGGGCCGAACTGCGCCCGGGCCGGCAAGGCCGTGAGCAGCAGCAGACAAAGGAACAGCCTTGGCACCATCAGCGAGGAGATCCGACCGAGCAGCCGCTTATGCCGCGCCGCCACGGCCGAAGGCAACGCCGGGCCGGTCACGCCCGGCGGCGCAGCAGCAGATAGCCGGTGGTGCAGATCAGCAGCGCAACAGCAAAGGTCAGCAGCGCCGCGCCCACGCCGCCGAAGCCAGCGGCGAGGCCGGAGACCGCTTGCAGCACCGCGGCGCCGCCGAAGAAGCTGATGTTATTGGCCGACAGCGCGCGCCCCGTCTGTTCCGCCGGCACCGCCGCCCGCACCTGCGCGAAGACCACGATCTGGTAGGACAGCACCAGGCCGAAGGCAAAAAGTAGCGCCGCATCGAACCAGACCGGCAGCACCGGCAGGCCGCACAGCCCGGCCAACCAGCCGCCGGGCCCACCGCCGACGAGGCAGATGATCATCAGGGCCACCAGATAGTGGCTGCCGGTCATCAGCAGGATGGGCCGGCCGGCCCAGCGCACCACCAGCCCGGCGATCACCGGCCCCAGCACCAGCCCGATGGTCGCCAGCAGCAGCACATGCCCGGCCGCCACCCGGCCCAGGCCCTTCGCCTCCATCAGCCAGGGCCCGCCCCAAAGGCCGCGGACGCCGAGCATGGCGGCGAAGCTGGCGAAGGCGAAGACCATCAGCGCCCGCAGCGGCGGCGACGCGGCGATCGCCAAAATCTCCCGCGTATCCTGCCACAATGAGCGGGCGGCGAGGCGCGGCGGCGGCGCCTGGCGGACGCAGAGCGCGACGACCAGGAAGGCGAAGCCGGCCAGCGCCGCCGAGGCCAGGAAGCCGGCCCGCCAGCCCTGCCATTCGATCAGCAGGGCGAGCGGTGAGGCGGAGAGCAGCATGCCGGAATTGCCCAGGCTCTGCATGATGCCGGACCAGACCCCGAAGCTGACCGGGTCGGTCGCCCGCGCAGCATAGGTCATCGGGCACATCAGCGCGCCGGCGCAACCGACGCCGAGCACGATTTGCGCCAGCAGCAGCATCCCCGGCCCGATGGCGAGGCTGGCGAGGAGCGAGCCGCAGACGCCGATCGCCAGCAGCACCAGCGCGGTGCGCCGCACCCCCCAACGGTCCAGCGCGACGCCGACCGGGATCATCGCCACCGCGAAGGCCGCCGGGAAGGCACCGGTGATTGCCGCCAGCCCTTCCGGTGTCAGGCCAAAATCTCGGCTGAGGACATCCGCGGCGACCGCCGGCAGGGTGCGCACGGCGTTGGAGAAGACATGGCCAAGGGTAAGCGCCAGGATCGGCAGGGCAACGCCCGCCGCGGCCGCCGGCAAGGGGGACCCCATGCGCTAGTTCCGGAACATCTTCCCCGGGTTAAGGATGCCCTTGGGGTCGAATTGCTGCTTGATGCCGCGCATCACCGCCAGCGCCTCGGCGCCGTGCTCGACTTCCAGGAACTCCCGCTTGCCGAGGCCGATGCCGTGCTCGCCCGAGCAGGTGCCGCCAAGGGCAAGGCCGCGCGCCACGATCTTGCGATCCAGCTCCCAGGCCTTCTCGAGGCCCGCGGCATCGTTCGGGTCGAACAGGATCACCTGGTGGAAATTGCCGTCCCCGACATGGCCGACGATGCAGGTGGTCAGGCCGCTGGCCAGCGCTTCCTCCTTGCTGCCGACGATGGCTTCGGCAAGGTGGGAGATCGGCACGCAGACATCGGTGGTGATGCCGCGATAGCCGGGGATGAGGTTGATTGCCGCCCAATAGGCGTCGTGGCGCGCCTTCCACAGCTTGTTGCGGCTTTCCGCATCGGTCGCCCAGGCGAAGCCTTCACCGCCATGGTCCGCGGCGATCGCCTCCACCGCCTCGGCCTGTTCCTTCACCGCGGCCGGGGTGCCGTGGAATTCGAGGAATAGCGTCGGGCTTGGCTGCAGGTTCTCCAGCTTCGAGTACTTCACGCAGGCCGCCACCTGATCGGCGTCCAGCAGCTCGATCCGCGCCACCGGAATGCCGGACTGCATGGTGACGATCACCGTATTCACCGCCGCGGCGAGGTCGGGGAATTGGCAGACGGCCGAAGACATCGCTTCCGGAATGCCGTGCAGCCGCAGCCGGACGCGGGTGATGACGCCGAGCGTGCCTTCCGAGCCGATGAGCAGCCGGGTCAGGTCATAGCCATTGGCGGCCTTGCGCGCCCGTCCGCCGGTGTGGATGACGCGGCCATCGGCCAGCACCACCTCCAGCCCCAGCACGTTTTCCCGGATGGTGCCGTAGCGCACGGCATTGGTGCCGGATGCCCGCGTCGCGCACATGCCGCCGATGGTGCAATGGCTGCCGGGATCAACCGGGAAGAACATGCCCTGGTCGCGCAGATGATCGTTCAGCTGCTGGCGCGTCACGCCTGGCTCGATCAGGCAGTCCATGTCCTCGGCGTTCACTTCGAGGATATTGGTCATGCGCGAGAGGTCGAGCGAGATGCCGCGCCGCACCGGGTTCACATGCCCTTCGAGCGAGGTGCCGGCGCCGAAGGCGACCAGCGGCACGCCGTGCTGGTGACAGAGCGCCAAAGCGCGGCTGACCTCCTCGGTCGTCTCCACGAAGGCGACGGCATCGGGCAGGGTCGGCGGCGTCTGGTCCTCGCCCCGGCTGTGCTGTTCGCGCACCGCCTGGGCGGTGGAGACCCGCTCCCCCAGGAATTCACGCAGGCTGGCGATGACGGCGTCCACTGGACGCGGGGGGATGGTGTTCACGATGTCTCCTCCAGCCGGCTGAGCGGACAGGTCAGGCAATGCGGCCCGCCGCCGCCGGCGGTGAACAGGCTGAGCGCGGGGTCGAGCACGGTCAGACCCTCAGCGCGCAGCGCGGCGTTAAGATCCTGGCTACCCTGGGCGGATATCACGCGATCGCCGCCCAGGGAAAGGATGTTGCAGCCGAGCTGCATGGTGGCGCGATAGGGCACCGGCAGGCAGCGGATGCCGTTCGCCTGCAGCCAGCCCAGCAGATCGGCATCCAGCACCTCCGTGCAGGCCACCGCGAGGCCGGGGGCGGCCATGCAGAACAGCACGTCCAGATGCAGGAAATGCTCATCGAAGGGGGCGATCCGCACGGTCCAGCCCGCCGCCCGCAGCCAGCCGGCCAGCTGTTCCGCCCCGGCCAGATCGGTGCGCCCGCCGGAGGCGCCGATCAGCGCCAGCCCGGGGCGGAGGATATGGACATCGCCGCCTTCCAGCGTCCCGGCTGAGGATTTCTGCCAGAAGGCGCCCTGATGCCAGTCGATCAGGGCAGCGTATTCGCCCCGCCGCTGCGGCCGTTCCAGCTGGCACAGCACCGGGCCCTGATGCGTCACCACCACGGAATCGCGGGTGTAGACCATGTAGGGCAGGTGCGGCTCGGGCGTCAGCGCATGCACCCGCGCGCCGCCCTGCTCCAACGCCGCCACCAGCTCGCCATGCTGCGCCTGCAGCCCCTGCAGATCGGGCGCACCGCCGCCCGCCAGCGTCCGCCGCGCGATCGTATTGGTCGGCAGCCAGCGATAGTGATCCGGCCGACAGACCAGCACATCGGCCAGGCGGCCGGTCTCCGAGGCGACGCTCCAAACGGGCATTTCGGAAGAGTGCGCCGGCGGGTCCGGCCCGTCCAGGTTGGCACCGGCGATCGTTTCTGCTATGCACAGTCGTAACGTTAGGAGCTCGCATGGAGCAACGCTGGCAGGCGCTGGCCGTGCTCACGGCCGCACGCACGAGCATGGGCTTCCAGTTCCAGTCGCTCGCCGCCGCCTCCCCCGTGCTGGTGCCCGATCTCGGCCTCGGCTACGCCGATCTCGGCACGCTGATCGGCCTCTACTTCCTGCCGGGCATCGTCATCGCGCTGCCGGGCGGCGCCCTCGGCCGGCGGTTCGGCGACCGCAATGTGGTCGCGCTCGGCCTGGTACTGATGGCGCTCGGCGGGCTGCTGAATTGCCTCGCCGATGGCTTCGCCCTACTCGCTGCCGGCCGCCTGATCGCCGGCATCGGCGCGGTGCTGCTGAACGTGCTGATGGCGAAGATGATCACCGACTGGTTCGCCGGCCGCGAGATCGTGCTGGCCATGGGCATCTTCGTGAACTCCTTCCCCATCGGAGTCGGCCTCGCGGTGATGGTGCTCGGCGGGGTTGCGACGGCGCTCGGGTGGCCGGCCGCGCTCGGCGCCAGCACGGCCTTCGCGCTCGCCGCGCTCGCCCTGCTGCTGCTCGCCTATCGCTGCCACCCGAACGACGGCGCCGGCGCGGTCGCAGGCGGCCCCGCCCTGCCGCGCGCCGTCGCGCTGCTGGTCTCGCTCGCCGGCGCGATCTGGGGGATCTTCAACGGTGCTTTTTCTGTGATGGTGGGCTTCGCGCCGACCTTCCTGCCCGCCGCCGGCCTCTCGACCGCTGAGGCCGGCGTGCTCGCCGGCGCCGCCACCTGGCTCTGCGCCGCCTCGATCCAGACGGGCGCCATCGTCGCGCAACGCTGGGGCTACCACGGCGCGCTGATGGCGCTCGGCGCGCTCGGCTGGGCCGCCTGCTTCGCCACCCTCGCACTCGGCGGCCCACCCGCGCCCGCGATGATCGCAGCCGGGTTGATCTCCGGCCTGCCGGTCGGCGTCATCATGGCGCTGCCCTCCCTCGCGCTGCGGCCGGAGCAGCGCGCAATCGGCATGGGGCTGTTCTACCTCTGGCTCTATATCGGCCACAGCCTGCTGCCGCCGCTCGCCGGCTGGCTACAGGATCGCGCCGGCACGCCGGCCGCGGCGCTCTGGTTCGCAGCCGCGCTCACCGCCGTGATGCTGCCGTTCTACGGGCTGTTCCGCGCAGGCCTCGGCCGCGCCACCGCGCGTTGACGCCTCTGGCACCCACGCCTAGCGTCGCCGGCGCGATACCCGAGGGGGAAACGATGGCGAACAATGTCAAGGCAGCGTGGAAGGCCGGCAAGGCGGTGGTGAATGGCTGGCTCGCCATCCCCAATGCCTTCAGCGCAGAAATGTACAGCAAGGCCGGCTGGGACAGCGTGACCGTGGATATGCAGCACGGCGTGCAGGACTACCTTTCCTGCGTCGCCTGCTTTCAGGGCATTGCATTGACCCCCGGCGTGCTGCCGATTGTGCGCGTGCCGTGGAACGAGCCCGGGATCATCGGCAAGGTGCTGGATGCCGGCGCCTATGGCGTGATCTGCCCGATGATCAACACCGAGGCCGAAGCCCGCGCCCTGGTGCAGTACAGCAAGTACCCGCCGCACGGCACCCGCAGCAACGGCCCGATCCGCGCCGGCGTCTACGGTGAGGCGGGCGGTTACCAGAAGACCGCCAATGACGAGATCCTCGTCATCCCGATGATCGAGACCAAGACCGCGCTCGACAATCTGGAAGCGATCCTCGACGTGCCGGGGATCGATGCGATCTATGTCGGCCCTTCGGACCTCGGCCTCTCGCTCGGCATGTCGGCGATCCTCGACCGGGAGGAGCCGGAGATCCTCAAGATCTATGAGCGGCTGATTAAGGAAACCAGCAAGCGCGGCATCGCCGCCGGGCTGCACAATGGCTCCCCCGCCTATGCCAAGAAGATGATCGGCATGGGCTTCAAGCTGGTGACCGTGGGCGGCAATGATGTCGGGCTGATGGTCAATGCCGCCAAGGCGGCAGTCGCCGCAGCGCGCGGCTGAGGCAAAGGCGGGGGGCAGCCGGCCCCCCTCCGACGCGCCCTATCCGTCCAGCCGATGACGTCTGGACGGGTAGCGCCCTACCGCGTCCAGCCCTGGGACGCGAAGAACTTCTGGAATTGCCCGCCGATCGCCTTGCCGATCCGCCCCGCCTCAGCGGTATCGTCGGCCTGCGCGCCTTCCACGGCGCCGGCGACGCCCGCGCCGATCCCGGTGGCGCCAGACGCGGCAGCGCCGGAAATCCGCCCCACCGCCCGCCCGGCGCCCAGCCCCACCGCCAGCCCCGGCGCATGGCCGCTATTGGCATCGCCGGTCGCGCTTTCCAGCAGCCGTGGCGCGGCGCTGCCATCGATCAGATAGAGCTTGGCATCCGCCTCCATGCTGCTCTGGCCACGGCCGAAGCCGATCAGGCGGCGCTGCGTGCGGTTGCCTTCATCGACCGCGAGCAGCTGGCCATCGATCACGACACTGCCGCCGGCCGGCACATCCGCCCGGCCGATGCGAATGACGGGAATGCCGGAGCTGGCCAGACTATCCGCCAGCGCGCTTGAGAGCGCCGCGGCGGTGGTGCGGGCGACCGCCAGCTGCGTATCGCCAGGGTCCTGGACCATCTGGGTGACCCGCCCCCGGACCCCGCTATCGAGGGTGACGTCGCTCGGCGTCACCGCGAAGTCGCGGAGATAGATGCGGGCGGGCCGCGGCAGGCGGGGCCCGTTATAGGCCTGGTCCACCTGCACTTGCGGCTGGTTGCAGCCCGCCAGCAGGGCGGGGATGGCAAGCAGGACGGAACGGCGTGCCGGAAGTGGTGATGCGGTCATGCTATCCTCTGCGCGGTCGCAACACGCTAATCGCCTGCCCGGCGGAGGGATAGGGACTTTCGCAACCGGGCGCCGCGCTTTCCGGGTGAACCGCGCGGCCGGGCAGGCTAAGCGACGCATCCGATGCTTCTGCTGATATGCGGCCGGCTCGGCCAGATCCTGCTGACCCTGGCGCTGCTCTCGGCGCTCTGCTGGGGCGCCATGGGGCTGATGCCGGGCGATCCCATCGACCTCGCCTTGACCAGCGACCCGCTGCTGAGCGCGGCCGATCAAGTGCGGCTGCGGGCGCTGCACGGGCTCGATCGGCCACTTTCCGAACGCTACCTGGCCTGGGCCGGCGCGCTGCTGGCGGGCGATGCCGGCTTCTCCCGCCTGTATGCCGTGCGCGCGGCGGCGGTGCTTTGGCCCGCGCTGGGGTCCACCCTGGTGCTGCTGGGCTGGGCGCTGGCGCTCTCGGCCGGGCTCGGCGTGCTGCTGGGCGTCTGGGGCGCGCGGCAGGCGGCGGCGGGGCGGGCGGTCGATGCGCTGGCGATCCTCGCGCAGTCGATGCCGGGTTTCTGGGTGGGCATCCTGCTGATCATCCTGTTTGCCGTCGGCCTCGGCTGGCTGCCCGCCGGCGGCACGCCGGACGCGCCCGGCCTGCTGGACTCCGCCCGCTTCCTTGTCCTGCCGGTTGCGACCCTCGCGCTTGGCAATATCGCCGGCTATGCGCGGCATGCGCTGGCGGCGATGCAGGGCGAACTCGCCGCGCCCTATATCCGCACCGCCCGGATGAAGGGGCTGGCGGAAGGCCGCATCGCCTGGGGGCACGCCTTCCCCAATGCCGCGCTGCCGCCGCTGACGCTGGCCGCGCTGGATGCCGGCAGCCTCGTCTCCGGCGCGCTGGTGACGGAGACGCTGTTTGCCCGCCCCGGCATGGGCAAGCTGATCTACGACAGCATCATGGGCAATGACTACAATCTGGCGCTGCTGGCGCTGCTGCTGGCCGGGCTGGTGACCATGCTGGCGACGCTAGCGGCGGATGTGGCGCAGCGCCTGCTCGACCCCCGGCTGGCGGGATGAGGCTCTGGCTGGGCCTTGCCCTGCTCGGCGGCCTCGGGCTGGCGGCCATGGCCGCGCCCTGGGTGCAGGCGCTGCTCGGCACCGATCCGGCGACCCCCGATCTGTTCCACCGCTTCGCCGGGCCGACGCTGGCGCATCCGCTGGGCACCGATGAGCTGGGGCGGGATATTCTGCTGCGGCTGCTGTTCGGCGCGCGTGTCTCGCTTGCGGTCGGGCTGGCGGTGGCGCTGGGGGCGACGCTGGTCGGCACGCTGATTGGCCTGACCGCGGCGCGGGCCGGCGGCTGGCGGGACGCACTGCTGATGCGCCTGGCCGATACGCTGCTGGCGCTGCCGGCGCTGCCGCTGCTGGTGGTGCTGGCCGCCGTCGATACCGGCCGCTTCGGCCTGCCGCGCGGCGAAGCCCTGGCCGATATCCTGCGGATCACGACCATCCTGGTGGCCTTTGGCTGGGTCGGCGTGGCCCGGCTGGCCCGCGCCGCGGCGCTGGCGGAACTTTCGCGCGATTACGTCGCCGCCGCGCGCATCGCCGGCGCCACCGAGGCGCGGGTGATGCTGCGCCATGTGCTGCCGAACATTATCGGGCCGCTGGCAGTCGCCACCGCCTTGGCGGTGGCCGGGGCGATCCTGGCCGAGAGCACGCTGAGCTTCCTCGGCCTCGGCATCCAGCCGCCGGCGCCCTCCTGGGGCAATATGCTGAGCAGCGCGCAGGAGATGGTGTTTGCCGCACCGCTGGCCGCGCTGTGGCCCGGGCTGGCGATCCTGCTTGCGGTCGCCGGCTGTACGTTGCTGGCTGATGGGTTGCGGCGGCGATAGGGCCAGAACCGTTCCGACGGAATTGTCCGGTATCTGCGGCACGAGGTTTTGACGTGTGCCGAGCGACCGAACGGGCGCCGCGGCCAGTGCCGCGCGCTTCAGGAAACCGCAGGTGTCCGCCCGGCGCTTGTGGGCGAGAAAAAGCTCATACCAAGGGTCAAAGGATTTGGCCGTTGGTATGCACGGATCTGGCCCTGGGGTTTCAGAACAGCAGGCCCTTCTTCAGCAGGCCATGCACGCCCTTCTCCCCGTTCACGGTCTGCGTCACGTGGAAGTCCACGGCCAGGGAGCAGAAGGCATAGGCCTGCTCTCGCGCCAGATTGGTGCGGCTGCAGATGAAGGCGATCATCTCCCGCAGCGCCTGCTTCATCGCCTGGTCCAGATCCTCATGCAGACCCATGGAGATGTAATGCGTCGCCGTCTCCGCCCGCGGCATCGCCAGGCGCGCGCCCTTGTGCAGGATGAAGGTGAGGGTGCCGGTCAGGCACATCTCCAGCGCGGTCACGCAGACCTCGCCATCGCCCTGCACGCCATGCCCGTCGCCGACCGAGAAATTGGCGCCCGGCACATGCACCGGCAGGAACAGCACGCTGCCGGCCTGCAGTTCCTTGTTGTCTAGATTGCCGCCATGGATGCGCGGTTCCTTGGACGCGATGCTGCCGAAGGCCGGCGGCGGCGCCACGCCCATCACGCCGAAGAAGGGGGCCAGCGGTAGCTCGGTGCCCCAGGGCAGGCGGCAGGTCCGCGTCGCCGCATCGACGGCGATGTGCATCAGGTGGGTGTCGTGGAAATCCTCGGGCAGCGTGCCCGCCAGCGGGCGGATCAGATTGTAGCCCCAATCCGCCCCGGGCTCGATGCGGTCGATCCGCACTTCCAGCGCATCGCCCGGCTCGGCGCCGGCGATGGCGATGGGGCCGGTGACGATATGCCCGCTTTGCATGCCCGGATTGGCGGCGGCGATGGCGGCCAGCGCGGGCGGGATGGTGAAGCCGCTGTTCGGGCCCGGCATCACCTCGGTGCGGCCGGAGACGCATTGCACCTCCACCGTATCGCCGGAGGCGATGGTCAGGATGGGCGGGAAGCGGGCATCGAAGACGCCGATGCGGGTGGTCTCGGGCGCGGCGCGCAGCGTGTGGAAGGCCATGGTGGGGTCCTCAGTGGGTGGCGCGGCCGGCTCGCCGCGCCGCGGGGGTTGCAAGCGGCGTGCCTCCGCCGCCGCCTCAGGCGCGCATCAGCACCCGCACATGCGCCGCCGCGCTGCTCGCCAGCGCGTCCAGGTCGTAGCCGCCTTCCAGCAGGCTGACCACGCGCCCGCCGGCATGGCGATCGGCGATGCCGCAGAGCTCGGCCGTCAGCCAGGCGAAGTCCGCCTCTTGCACCCGGAGCTGCGCCAGCGGGTCGCGGGCATGCGCATCGAAGCCGGCGGAGATCACCAGCAGCTCCGGCGCGAAGGCCTCGATCGCCGGCAGCAGCACGCTGGCCCAGGCCTCGCGGAACCGCGCCCCGTCAGCGCCCGGCGGCAGCGGTACGTTGAACACATTGCCGACGCCCCGCTCCCGCGCCTCCCCCGTGCCGGGATAGCAGGGCGATTGGTGGGAGGAGGCATAGAGGATGCTGGCATCCGCCTCGACACAGGCCTGGCTGCCATTGCCGTGATGCACGTCGAAATCGACGATCGCCACCCGCGCCAAGCCGTGCGCCGCCTCGGCATGGCGGGCGGCGATCACGGCATTGGCGAACAGGCAGAAGCCCATGGGGCGGCCGGGTTCGGCGTGATGGCCGGGCGGGCGTACCGCGCAGAAGGCGCGCCACGCCGCGCCCTGCAGCACCGCATCCACGGCGGCGACGCCGGCGCCGGCCGCGCGCAACGCCGCCTCGGCGCTGCCCGCGCTCATCACCGTATCGGCATCCAGCGCCACGCGCTCGCCCTCCGTCGGACGAATGCCGAGGATCGCCTCGACATCACCCTGGGGATGCACGCGGCCGAGCTGTTCCGGCGTCGCCGCCGGCGCCTCGGCGCGCAGCAGCGCCGCGAACTCCTCGCTCTGCAACGCCTCCAGCACCGCCCGCAGCCGATCCGGGCATTCCGGATGCTCGGCGCCGGGGTCGTGGCCCAGGCAGGCGCGGTGGCTCAACAGTAGGGTGTTCATGCCGGCTCTGCCCGCCGCTGCAACTCGAAGCGGAAGACGCCCTCGGCCTCGCTGCTGGCCAGCAGCAGGTGCCCGGTCTCGGCGCAATAGGCCGGGAAGTCCCGCGCGCTGGCGGGGTCGGTCGCCAGCACCACCAGGCGTCCGCCGGCCGGCAGGCCGCGCAGCGCCTTATTGGCCTTGAGGACCGGCAGTGGGCAGATCAGCCCCCGCACGTCGAGCAGGTTTTCCTCCATCGCCCCAGTGCAGCACCCGCCCCGGCCGGCGGCAAGGCTTGCGGTCCGGCCGGCCGCGCCGCACCCTGGGCCATGCGCTGGCGGCTCGGCATCGATCTCGGCGGCACCAAGACGGAAATCGCCGCACTCGATCCCACGGGCGCGATCCGGCTGCGCCGGCGCGTGGCGACGCCACCCGACTATGCCGCAGTGATTGCCACCATCGCCGGGCTGGTGGAGGCGGCGGAGACGGAGCTCGGCGGGCCCGGCAGCCTCGGCATCGGCATCCCCGGCAGCCTCTCGCCGACCACCGGCCTCGTGCGCGGGGCGAATTCCACCTGGCTGAATGGCGGCCGGCTGGATGCCGACCTCGCCGCGCGGCTGGGCCGGCCGGTGCGCGTCAGCAATGACGCCAATTGCCTGGCGATGAGCGAAGCGGCGGATGGCGCCGGGGCGGGCCATGGCACGGTCTTCGCGGTCATCCTCGGCACCGGCATCGGCGGCGGTATCGTCTCCGGCGGGCGGCTGCTGGAAGGCCGCAACCGCATCGGCGGCGAATGGGGCCATGCGCCGCTGCCCTGGATGCGGGCGGACGAACACCCCGGCCCGGCCTGCTGGTGCGGCCGGCAGGGCTGCATCGAGAGCTTCTGTTCCGGCCCCGCCCTGGCCGCCAGCGCCGATGGCCCGGGCGCGCGCGACGCCACGGCACTGCCCGCCCGCGCCGCGGCGGGGGAGGTGCGGGCGCGGGCGGCGCTGGCCCTGCATGCGGACCGGCTGGCCCGGGCCCTGGCGCAGGTGATCGACATCCTCGACCCCGATTGCATCGTGCTGGGCGGCGGCCTGTCCAATATGGCGCATCTCTACACGCAGGTGCCCGCGCTTTGGCCGCGCTACGTCTTCAGCGATGCGGTGACGACGCCGTTGCTGCAGGCGCGGCATGGCGACAGTTCCGGCGTGCTGGGCGCGGCGCGGCTTTGGGACCCGCCGGGCTAAGATGCCCGCGCTCTGCCGCGATTGCTGCGAGGCGCTGCCGGCGGACGCCGCGCGCTGCGCCTGCGGCGGACGGCGCCTGCTGCGCCACCCCGAACTGTTCACGCTGACCGTCGCGCATGTCGATTGCGATGCCTTCTACGCCAGCGTCGAGAAGCGCGACCGGCCGGAGCTGCTGGCCCGCCCCGTGATCGTCGGTGGCGGTCGGCGCGGCGTGGTCGCCGCCTGCTGCTACATCGCCCGCACCCAGGGCGTGCGCAGCGCCATGCCGATGTTCAAGGCGCTGGCCGCCTGCCCGGATGCGGTGGTGATCAAGCCGGAGATGGCGAAATACGTCGCCGCCGGGCGGCAGATCCGCGCCCTGATGCAGGATCTGACACCGCTGGTGCAGCCGCTGTCGATCGATGAGGCGGTGCTTGACCTGCGCGGGACCGAAGCGCTGCACCGCGCGCCGCCGGCCATTGTGCTGGCCCGCTTTGCCCGGGCGGTGGAACGCGAGGTGGGCGTGACCGTCTCCATCGGCCTCGCGCCCAACCGGCTGCTGGCGAAGCTGACGGCGGAACGCGACAAGCCCCGCGGCTTCGCGGTGCTGGGGCAGGGGGAGGCGGCCGGCTGGCTGGCGCCGCAGCCGGTGGGCGTGCTGCCGGGCATTGGGCCGGCGCTGGAACGCCGCCTTGGCGCAGTTGGCATCACCCGGCTTGGCCAGCTTGCCGCGCTGCCGCCGCTGGAGGCGGCGCGCCGGCTGGGGGAGGAGGGCCCGCTGCTCGCCGCCCGCGCGCGCGGCGAGGATGCCCGCCCGGTCGATCCGGCGCGGGAGACGAAAAGCATCAGTGCCGAGACCACCTTCGAGAGCGATCTGGCCGGCCGCGCGGCGCTGGAGGCGCGGCTTTGGCCGCTGTGCGAAAAGCTGGCGCGGCGGCTGGGGGAACAGGGCTTCGCCGCCGGCGGCGTGGTGCTGAAGCTGAAGACGGCGGCCTTCGCAACGCGCACCCGGACGGTGCGGTTGGCGATACCCACGCGCCTGCCGGAGACGCTGTTCGCCGCCGCGCGGGCGCTGCTGGCGGAAGCCGCCGATGGCACCGCCTTCCGGCTGATCGGTATCGGCGCGCAGCCGCTGGCGCCGGCCGAGGCGGCGGATCGCGGCGATCTGGCGGACCCGGAAGCGCCGCGCCGCGCCGCCCGCTGGGCGGCGGTGGAAGCGCTGCGCGCGCGCTTCGGCGCCGCAGCCGTGCTGCAGGGCCGCAGCCTGCCGCCGAAGGGGAGTGGGTAGTTATCCGGCCAGGATCAGATCCGCGCCCTTCTCGGCGATCATGTTC
>Ga0114972_10001173_pt1 | contig 19739 bp, 7 predicted proteins | sample M_140807_EF_Meta_FD_87354 | JGI IMG/M metagenome (GOLD analysis project Ga0114972, IMG submission 87354) | Freshwater microbial communities from Lake Montjoie, Canada to study carbon cycling - M_140807_EF_MetaG | ecosystem: Environmental > Aquatic > Freshwater > Lake | place: Lake Montjoie... | reverse complement strand
TCATGTCAGGATTCTTTTTCAACAAAACGTCTGCTTCTTTTCCTTTTCCTTTGGATTTCAAGCCACGAACTTGTTTTTGTAATTGTTCATAATCTGTTTCTTGTTTTTTCTTGTACAGCTCGTGTTGCTTTTTAAAACGAAAATAATTTCCCGAGTATTGTTTAATATTATTTTCATCAATATGTAAAATGTCTGTGCTAACTTCATTAAGAAATCTTATATTATGAGAAACAAAAATAATTATTCCCTTGTATTCCTGTAAATAACTTTCCAACCAAATGATGGCTTCCATATCCAAGTGATTGGTCGGTTCGTCTAGAAATAAAACTTTGGGTTTCATATAAATACCTCTTGCTAAACTTACTCGAGTTTTCCAACCTCCAGAAAAGGAATAATAATTTTGCTCCATTTGAGTATCCGTAAATCCAAGACCTTTTAAAATTCCTTGAACAATAGAAACATCTTTATCCACATCTAGTGAACTTAAACTTTCCATAATTTCTTGAATTTCTTCTACATCCATGTTTTCATCCAATTCATTGTATTTTTTTAACGATTCAAGACGTTCTTTATTGGCTTCCAAAATAGAATCTACAATGTTCCCATCTTTCCATTGGTCACTTTTAATATATTGATCAATCAAGATTGAATTTTTAATAAGAGGTTGAATATTTTTCAAAAGAGTCGTTTTTCCTGAACCATTTCTACCACAAAGACCATATCGATGCCCTGTCGTTAAACTTAATTTACCATTTGTAATTAATTCTCGGCTTCCTGCTTTTATATTTATACCGTCCATCCCTATCGAATGAATAGAGTCGGTAAATGTATCAATGTTGAAAGATGTCATTTTTAATTTAAATTTGGTAAAAATTTAAATGGAAACAACTTTTTAAAATACATCTTTAAAATACTGATGTAAAATATTCAAAAGAATACTGCCTAAAATTTGCGCAAAAATAAAAGTAGATAAAGGAGTGCTATTGTTTGTTTTAATCGGTTGCATGTTTCGAATGATGTGTAATTCATGATTATTATCCGAAAAATAAATATTATTTGGTTCTATAATATCAATAGATAATGTAGTATTTTCAGGAATAAAATGTTTATAAACCTGGCTATTCATTTCATTAACACCTATTCCAAAAACAGAATCCACAAAATACTTTTTTTCCAACCATTCAATATCAATATTACAATTACAAACTAAATTTTCATCTTCTACATCGCAATTATCCGTATTACCATTTATCTTATAAATTCCTGATGTTTTGATAGAGTATAAAATTGGCCCATAAAACTGCTCCTGATGTAAAATAAATTTTTTTCGAGGATAAATCGTAATTAATTTAGAATAAGGTTTTGAAAACAGCGGATGATTACTATGACTAATTAACCATTCTCCGTGTAGTTGTTTAATAATATTTTTCTTGTCTCCAAGTGTAGATAACATCATTGGTAGCACAAAGCTGGTGAGTTTCATGGTTTTTTTAATTCAAAAAAGTTGATTTTCTAAAACAAAAAAGAAAAATTAATCACTTTTAATTTTAATCCGTTGGAACTATTTTTGTTATTTCTGCCACACTTTTTGTCACAATATTATCCAACGTAAAAGGGGCATCATATTCTTGAATATCGACATGGGTTAAAAAAACTTTTCGACAGCAATATCGTTTAATTTCATATTTTTCAAAAAAAGGAATCAGGTTTGCTGTTTCAGTATTTGTATATTTTTCCAAAATTTCATTGTATTGTCCAAGAACTTTGTTACAAGTAAAACAGCGAATCGGTAGCATTTTTTGTAAAATTGATGACAAAAATTAATTCAACAGCAATTTTTATAAAAATGGAGATTCATTATGTCAATTTATTACATCGAAACGACAGAAAAGCTCTCATGGAAAAAGAATTAAAAGTCATAAAAAATACTCCTATTCATTGTTTTGAGGCCATCCAACCCAATTTTAAATTACTGTTTGATTTACAAGATAACGGTATAATTTCTGCAGAATCTTACATCAATGTTTTAAGTGAAAACTCTAGTATGATTACAAAAGGAAGTATAGGATGTTTTTTGTCTCATTGGGAACTATTAAAAAAGTGTAGTCAAGAACAAAAAATTTTTATTATTTTGGAGGATGATGTTACTTTACATCCTGAATTTGAAACCATTATTACAAATGGTTTAGAATCCATCAACTACAACTTTGATCGAATTTATTTAGGTCAACCTCATCCTTTGTGGAAAAATTCTGCAGTAGATTTTAATTCTTATTTTTGGAAATTATCGAATGGTTATTCTGGAACGTTTGGATACATTATTCATCCTAATCATGCTTCTTTTTTATTAAAGCAAATTAAATGTATTACTAACCATATTGATAATACCTTTCTTACCCTTGATTCGTTTGTAAAAGAGACACAAATTCTATTGTTTAAAACTCCTCTTGTCGATACTGAAATTCATCGAAATAGAGATTCTAATGTTTTAATTCCACGGCAAACACGGTTCAAAAGATTTTCAAAATCAAACAAAATTCCCTCTATTCTATGTTTTTTTGATTGTTTAATTTTAACAGAATGGGAACAAAAAAATCCACATTACGAAATTAAAATTTTTGATAATCAAGAAAACGTGTTGGAATTTTTAAAAATTCATGGAGGATTTTTTGTAGGAAATTGTAAACGTTCCTGGTCTTTACAATCCATTTTTCAACATTGCGATTTGGTTATGGTTAAAGATTCAAAATTATTTTATGGATGTATTCCCGAAACATTTGACTTTTTGTTTACAGATTGTACCGACAGAGAATCTACTCTAGTTTTACCTGAATGGTTTTTAATTTAAAGAGTTGCCATTTTTTCAACTAGTTTAAAAACTTTTATTTCTTTTAAAAAAACCATGACCAACAACCAACCCTTTTTGTGTCTAAATATGATTGTTAAAAATGAAGCCCATGTAATTGGAGAAACGTTGAAAAAACTTTTAGAAAAGGTCAAAATAGATTATTATGTAATCAGTGATACTGGATCTACGGATGATACGAAAATAATCATAAAAAATTTTTTTGATTCCAAGGGAATTCAAGGGGAAATTTATGACGATGCTTGGAAAGATTTTGGACATAATAGAACAAAAGCCTTGGAACATGCCTACAAAAAAAGTTCTTATTTATTAATTCATGATGCCGATGATGAAATAGGAGGTGAATTGGTATTACCACCCATTTCTAAACACGATCCACAGACTGGACAACCTTTACTCGAACACGATTGTTATTTATTTCAATTTGGAGATGCCAATGGAGTGAGTTATTATAGAATTCAATTAATCAATAACCATAAAAAATGGAAATATACCGGAGTTTTACATGAAGCAATTGGATGTTTAGAACCAAATTACACTCAAACTGTTTTGGAAGGAAAATATTGGACCATTTCTGGAAAATCAGGATCACGTAGTAAAGATCCTGAAAAATATTACAAAGATGCTTTAATTTTAGCCAAAGCTTATGAGGAATGTAAAGCGAATCAAGATTCAATTTATAATAGATATGGATTTTATTGCGCAAATAGTTATAAAGATGCTGGAAAACCTTTAGAAGCTATTGAATGGTATCTTAAAGTGTTGGACAATCAAAATTGGGTGCAAGAAAAATATGTATCTTGTATAAATTTGTTTTATGCCTATCGAAAAATTGGAGAACAGCCAAAAGGAATGTTTTATTTGGTTCAATCTTTTGCCTATGACAAGGAAAGATTGGAATGTGTGTGTGAATTAGTAGCCTATTATTGTGTAAATGGTATGAGCGATATGGCTTTTAAATACTATGAAATGGTTCAAGATTTTTACGAAAACAAATTTTTAGAAAGTCCTATGCAAGATAAATTATTTATGGATACCAGTAAAGGAAATTTTTATTTACCTTATTATATGATTATTAGTTCTGAACGTATCAAGAAATATGAAACGGGGATAAAAATGTTTAGAATAATTTTCTCCAAAAAACATTGGGACCATAATGAACAAATGGTGGCCAATACTTTATATAATTTTCAATTTTTCTTGGATAAAATTAATCCAAATGAAAAAGAAGAATTTACAAAACTCTTTCAAGAATACTTGATGTTTTTAAAATCCAAAGATTTTCCCTTGTACAAGTATGATTTCTTGCTAAAATATGAATCCTCTCTTGGAGTCCAAATACCGTTAGAAAAACCTCAACCAAAATTCACGCCGGAGGAATGTAAAGAATCCAATAAAATATTATTTTATACAGGATATAGCTATACTGGATGGAATTATTCATTTAGTCTATCTAACGCATTAGGAGGCTCAGAAAGCGCGGTATGTTATTTGTCCAACCAATTTCCAAAACATTTTGAAATTTATATAACTGGAGGTGTTGCAGAAGAAACCTATGATAATATTCATTTTGTAAACTTTGATCACATGAAAAATTTAATTGAAAACAACGCTTTCCACACCATTATTGTTTCTAGATATGTTGCTTTTTATGAAATGTATCCTTATTTTTCAGCCTATCAAACCTTTATTTGGGGACATGATATTATCTTATTCCCTTATGGATGTTCTTTGAATGTAAATCAAATTTTACAAAAATGGAATGAAAAAATAACAGGTTGTGTATGTCAAACAGAATGGCATCAAGACTTATTTTTGGGTCTTTATCCAGAATTAAAAGACAAGATGAAAGTAATTAATAATGGAATAAAAACCGAGTTATTTTGTTTTGCAAATGTTAAAAAACCAAATCGTTTCTTGTATTCTTCATGTACAGAACGAGGGCTTGGAAAATTGTTACAATTATGGCCCGAAATTAGTGCACGATTACCAAACGCTGAATTAATGATTTGTTCTTATAATGACTTTCCTAGAAATGATGATGAAATTCAAATGAAATGTATTATTGATAATACTAGTAATATTCATCACTTGGGCAAAATGAGTCCCATTAAGCTTTACGAGCTTATGAGTACCGTTGATTATTGGCTATACCCTAGTTATTTCCAAGAAACCTCCTGTATTACCTCTTTGGAAATGTTGGCTTCTAAAGTTATATGTTTATATTATCGGGTAGCAGGTTTGGTAAACACTTTGGGAGATTATGGAGTTCCTATTAAAGAAGGGAATGAAATTGAGACGTTGATGAGTTTAACCGAGTCACAAAAAGAAAGTTTACGAAATAAAGGTCGTGCCTATGCTATGAATTGTTCATGGAAAGATAGAGCCAAATGTTGGTTTGAAATTATTTATCCTGATTTTCAAAAAAAAAAGCCGAAATTTTCGACAAAAATTGTAAACATGAAAAGGAGGTTGGATCGCAAGGAGGCACTAGAAAAACAGCTACAGAACGCAAACATCAATTCTTACGAGTTCGTCGAGGCTGTAGACGGTGAACTTTTAAGACCCAATGAAGAATTAAGACTTCTTTTTGAGAGAAATGATAATCAATATAAACGTGGAGTGTTAGGATGTGCTCTTAGTCATATTCAACTTTGGAAACAATTAACTCTAGACTCGGAAAACGATTTTTATGTTATTTTAGAAGATGACATTACACTTTGTGACAATTTTAAAGAAAAATTGGCATATTGTGTAGAACAATTTATTGAAAAAGACTTGCAACATTTAGGGTTAGGGGAGTATAATACTGCCAAAATTCTTAATCAGGATTTGGAAAAATTGGAAATTGTAGAAAAAGATCCTTACAAAATTTGGAACATAACTTTTGCCTATCTAATTAGTAAATCAGCTGCACACAAATTAATCAACTTTATGAATCAATGCAGTGTTAAGAGTGCAATTGATAACGTTCAATCATACGGATACGTGATTCGTTATCATACTCTTAATGAACTCATTGTTCATGGACAATTTGTGAATAATTCGTTTGGATCGGATATTCAATCATCCAAATTACTTTTATTTGATTCAAAAGTTGAGAATCCAAAGACCATCAAAATTTCTTTTTGCGATTGGTGGCAAACAGAGTATTGTGGAGGAGTATTTGATGGAAATAAAAATTATTTTACAAATTTACTACGAAGCTATAGTAGCTACAAGAAAATAGAATTTGTTCCGCATCATCAACAACCTGATATTTTATTTTATAGTATTTTTGGCAATCAACATTCCCAATACACTACACCTCGTAAAATATTCTTTTGTGGAGAACCTTATTCTGCTCGTAAAGAAGCACATTTAAACCTTACCTTTGACATGAATAACGAGAACAATATAAGATTACCTTTATGGATGTGTTATACAAACTCATTTTTAAAGGAAGAGTGTGATCGACGTAAACATGGAATTATAAATGTACCAAAAAATAGAAAAGGGTTTTGTTCTTTTATTGCAAGTGGGCCTGGCTTGGAAAATAATCGAGAAGAATTTGTAAAGAAATTATCTGCCTATAAAACTGTGGATTGTGGTGGAAACTATCTTAACAATATTGGACATTCTATTCCTTTGGGAATCGAAGGATCTGGAAAAATAAAACATAATGAAAATTACAAATTTGCCATGGCTTTTGAAAGTAAATCTTATCCAGGATATGTCACTGAAAAAATTTGTGATATTTACAAATCTCAATGTGTTCCTATTTATTGGGGAACTCAAGATGTTGTATTAGATTTTAATCCCTCTACATTTATCAATGCCAATGATTATAAAGATTGGGATGAGCTTGTCGAGTATATCAAAAAAGTGGATAATGATGATAAATTGTATGGATCGTATTTTAAAGAACCATTTTTGTCCAGCATGTGGATGGATATTTTAAAAGATCCTAATCAAACTTTTTTTAAAAATATGGCAGATTGTATAATTGGCAAACACGCTAATTTAGTAGATAATGCTTTGAAAACGTTGGAAAAATTTCCCAAATTGAATCAAATTTACAATAAAGATGAAAAATGGGCTGTTTTGGTGGATCCTAATTTTAGAATTCAAATTTTGGAAGATTACATTAATATTTATAAAGATTTGTTTAATATTGTTTTAATTGACAATGTCGAAAAAATAGACTCTAGTTTTGATAAGATATTAGGCGTCGATTTAAATTGTATGAATCGTGCAATGGCTCAAATCCAAGATATTTCAAAAATTCATCATCTCAACGTAGAGCAATTACATTTAAAATCAAATATAGAATTAATTCAAAAAATAGTAGAACGATTTCCTGATTGTAATATTTATGATTATAGTCAAACCAATTTACGAATTTTACAAAATCAAAGTATGGATCAAAAATTAGTATTCATGTCTTATTTTGACTCTGAAAAAGAAGTCAAGTATTTGAAAAATTTATTGCAAGAGATTAAAACATTTGATTTTGGAATTATTCATTATACAAAACAACTTTATTGTCCTCGAAGAATTGAAATTTGTGAGACATTGAAAACATTAGGATTTTATGTGCACATTATTAATGGATTTGGTGAACAAAGAGACGCTGAATTAGGTAAATGTAAAGTAATACTAAATATTCATTCTACTCCTACAAAAGAACCAAATCGTATATTTGAACATTTACGTTGTAACCGATTATTATATGCAGGATACAAAATATTGTCAGAGGATAATTGTGATGATATGGATTTGGATTTTTTGAAAGAACACGAAAAGAATTTGAAATTTCTAAATTTTAAAGATTTTAAAAACAAGACCAAAATTGTAGAATTGTTTCCCGAATTAGGAGATTCCGTTAATTTGAAAATTTATTCCATTTGGCATCATAAAATATTTGATCATTGTTATGAAAAATTGGATCCAAAAAGTTTATCCAAAATTTGCATGTTTGATGTCAATCCTTCGTATACAAAAGAGTTTAATAAGGACAAGAATTATGAAATTATACGTGAGTACGATTTGCCTTATTATGATCACACTTTGCAAGTTACGAATTATTGTCAAACATCTTGTTTTTATCATGTATATAAAAATAAGCTTTACAATGATTATTCTTATGTAGGATTTATACAATATGACATGGAATTAGAAAAAGATTTTGTAACCGATTTGGAATATAATATTCATAAAAACCCAGAGACAATATTTTACAATTTGGCCATAGGATATGGAGAAAAAGTAGAATACGAAAAGCTTTGTGAACCTTATTCAAATTCTGTTTTAGAGCAGTATAATAATTATTTTAATACAAACTATACAATTCATTCAATCTTGAAAAACCCGTTATCCAAAGATTTTGTTTGTTTACACACCTTTGTAATTACTGCCAGCTTATTTGAAAAGATGATGAAATGGTTTTGTTCTATTTTTGAATGGCTACATGTAAACTATATAAATCGCTATTATACAAGTCCAATGTCGGATTTATCAGAAGCCATATTTGGTTTATTTTTACTATTGGAAAGATTTCAAAACCCGCAAATGGCATTTTTACCAATGAAACTTTTACATGATTGGCCAAAATTACATGATCAAACTGTATTCAATAATTACAAGCAAGGAAATTTGTATTTCAGTTTGAAACAATTATCTGCAAATATGGATTATGAGAAATATGAAAAAGTATTTAGAGAAAGACAACTAACAACAAAATTTATTTTGGAAATTGGAATCCAAAAGTTTGATTCATTAAAACTTTGGAATGATTATTTTGTCAATGCAAAAATTTATGGGGTTGGAACAATGGAATGCCCTGAATATTTATCAAACTATTCAAGAATAAATTACTATACCCTAGAAACTGTTGATTATAAAACCATTGGTTTATTTGATATTATTATTTATCATGGTGATTACGACAAAAATAATTTACAATTATTAAAACCAAATGGAATTTTGCTCAAAGATGATTTAATTATAAAAAATAATAATGATTCTATTCAATTAACATATGGGATTGAAAACAATTTAGTAGATGTTTATGATTATGTCGAAAAATTATCCAATAATTGGATTTACATTCCTAAAAATAAAAATAGTTTATGTGGTGATCCAGTTCCCTTGGTGGAAAAATACTTTCAAATAGTACAAGGACAAAAACTACTACATTCTATTCCAGAAAACGATTATGGATTTTTTAATACGCATACTCAAGAATTAATTTTAAACAAAATTCCTAGTTTCCAATACGTTTCCAATGATTTATGGCTGTTTTATGCTTTTGATCAACATAATTACAATGTTTTGGAGGACTACGTTACATCATTACAATCTAAATATCAAATTAAATACACCAAAGACTCTATTTATGCAAAAAGTTGTTTTCCTAAAAAACTAAGTTTCATCATGTATATACAAAATCAAGAGATAATTCAACACTATAATAATGATCCCAATATAGAAATGAGTTTTTTGAATACAGAACCATTGAGTATAACCAGTAATTTACTTATTGTCAAGGAATACAGAAAATTATACCCTACTTGGCCAATTTATGATTATAGTATAGAAAATATTGAAATATTAGCACAAAACGGTATTTCTCAAAATGTTCACCATTTACCTTACCTTTGTACTCCAAAAGAAATTGACTATTTAACAAGATTAAATAAAAATATGGAAAAAGATTATGATTATGGATTTATTGTGCATGGAAATTTAAAAACAAACACTATTGATTCTGTGATTACAAAACGTAGAAAAAATGTGATTAAACATTTATTAGATCAAGGATTTTCAGTTCATATTATATCAGGCTGGGGGGTAGATCGAGATCGTGAAATTGCTCGTTGTCGAACCATTTTGAATATACATGGAGAGCAACACACCAATATTAGTTCTAATTTTGAACATATTCGTTGTGATCGCTTATTGGAAGCTGGGTTTAGAATATTGAGTGAGCAAAGTATAAATTTAAGCAAAAATTTACAAGAAAAATATCAAAATTTGTCTTTGATTCGTTATGATGATTTTTTCCAAATTCAAAAAAATACGATTCCTCTTTTGGAATTTTTAACACAACATTACCATATTAGTGCATGGTTGGGTCATTTGGAATTTGCTATGAAATTAGTAGAATTGGTTAAACCTAATGTAATTACTGAACTTGGAGTCGATTATGCTCATTCTACTTTTGCATGGGGATATCATGGTTTAGGACAAGTTTATGGAATTGATTGCTTTGAAGGAGATCCTCAAGCAGGATTTAGAGATACCAAACAAGAAGTGTTGAAAACAAAACATTATTTGCTTAATAGTGGTATATTAAAAGTAGATAATATAAAACTCATCAAGGGTTATTTTGATGACGTGGCTCCAAATTTTAATGAAAAAATTGATATTTTACATATTGATGGTCTACATACCTATGAAGCTGTCAAGAATGATTATGACACTTGGATTTCAAAAACTAGTGACAATGCAGTGATATTATTTCATGATGTCACTAGTTATCCTAATGATGTAGGAAAATTATTTGGTGAAATTCAACATTCTAAATTTTATTATCAACATTCTGCAGGGTTAGGAGTAGCATGTAAGAGTTATTCTGTATTTAAAAAACTTTTACAAGCGGATTTACCTTATAAAAATAGAATTATTTATTGTGCAAAGAAATATTGTTTTATCCATAGTTGTCATTTGGCAGATAAAGGCACAAAACGACTTGAATACTTGGTGAAAAGCTTGAAAGAATCTGGAATTTTGGAAAGTTTAGAAAAAGTATATATTAATAATATTGGGTTACCAATAGACAATAATTTTGGTGATAAATTTATTGTGACGAATGAGTCTTTGGATTCATCACTACACGAAATTCCCACCTTGAATAAAATAAAAGAGTTTTCTCAAACCAATCCTAATAGCTACATTTTGTATTTACATACAAAGGGAATAAGTTGGCCTGATAATTATCAAAATGAAAATGATTGGATAGATATGATGCTTTATTTCTTGGTTAACAGATTCCGTCAATGTATTTCTAAATTAAATCAAGGATATGAAACTCTTGGATGTAATTATACTACAGAAGCTCACGGTAACGTAATTCCTCATTATAGTGGAAATTTCTGGTGGGCAAAAGCAGAATACCTTGATCAATTGGATAAACTTTCTCCAAAAAGTCATAGAAATGATGCAGAGTTTTGGTTGATGAAACAAAAACCAAACTGGTATAGCATGCATGATTCTAAAATCAATCATTATAAAACTAGTTATCCCAAAGAAAAATACGTTTCGAGTAATTATGTATTTGAATATGGAACTGATGATCTTAAAACAGATGTTACTGAAATTGTGTATCAAAAGTGTTGGACTAAAATCATTATTCCTCTAGACAAGAATAGTTTATTTGGAGACCCTTGTTTTATGGTGGAAAAGTTTGTTTTTGTCAAGGACAAGGTATACAAGGAAAATGAAATTATCGAATTAAATTATCAAGAAAATTTGGAAATTTATTATGGAATTGAATTTCAAAAAATTAATGTTACACAAATTGTTTTGGATCAATGTATTATCGAACTTTATATTCCTGAAAATAAGAATGAATTGTTTGGAGATCCTGTTCCAGGACAAGTTAAAAAATTATGGATTTATGATGATTTTAATAAAATTAATGTAAAGGATGAAGCTGATGTTCTAAAGTTACCATTTATTGACCAACCAAAAAAGTATTGCTTTATTCATAGTTGCCATTTAGAAAAATCGGGAACCAAAAAATTGGAAAATTTAGTGACACGGATTAAAAATTCAAATTTATTGGATAATATTGAACATGTCTATATTAATAATATTGGATTACCCCTTCAAAATACATTTGGTTCAAAATTTATAGTCAATAACTATTCAGAAAATCCTTTTTTATATGAAATTCCTACACTAAACAAAATTTTGGAATTTTCTAAAAATAACCCCAATTCTTATATTTTATATCTTCATACGAAAGGAATAAGATATGTTGATGATTATGTGGAAGAAAATGATTGGATCGATATGATGTCTTATTTTTTAATTGATCATAATAAAAATTGTTTTACCAAGCTTGATGAAGGTTATGAGACGACTGGTTGTAATTTTGTTCATTACCGTCATCATTTTAGTGGAAATTTCTGGTGGGCTAAAAGTGATTATTTATCCAAATTGGACCCTCTGGATGAAATAAATCCTATTAAAAACGAAGCAGAGTTTTGGTTGTTTTTCAAATCTCCCAAATTTTACTGTTTACATAGTTCCAACGTAAATCATTATTCAACTAGATATCCAAAAGAACTTTACAATTCAAACAAATTTATCATCCAATATGGAAACGATGAAAAGCGTATAGATGTAACAGAAATAGTTTATAAAGAATGTTGTCAATTGGAAATTCCTGCTCATAAGAATCAATTGTTTGGTGATCCTTGTTTTGGAGTAGAAAAGTTTGTTTTTATTGGTGAAAAAATTTATAATGAAAATGAAAAAGTGTGTATTGAAAATCAAGAAAACCTAGAAATATTCTACGGTATAGAACATGCAAAGATAAATGTTACAGAAATATGTAAACAAAAATGTTCTAGTCTAATTATTATTCCTAAACACAAAAATATATTATTTGGAGATCCAATTCCTGGAGTTGAAAAATATATATTTATTCAGGATTCTTTTGGAAATCATTATAAATACAATGAAAACGATTCAATTATTATAGACACAATACAAAACAAGGTTTATTTAGATCACCTTACTAGCTTATCTTTCTTTGAATCAAAACGTTTTTCTTGTTCCAATTTATTACAATTAGGAACTTCTAATAAACAATGGAAAGAGTATTTTATTCGTGCTGATATTGAACAATTAGACTCTAATTTTGAGGAAATTTGTTTGACTTTGGAAAAAAAAACTTTTGATGTTATTGTATGTTCAGTCAATTGTTTGAAAACAATTTATTATTTGACAGAAAATAGTGCTTTATTTTTGAAAAGTAATGGATGGCTAATTTTTGAAAATTTGGAAAATGTTGAAAAAGTTGCCAGTTTTATACCTTGTCAATGCACTTTTATAGAGCATGAAAATTGTTTCATTATTCAAAAAATAGTTGATTAATAAAATTATTCAAATATATTTCTAGTTTTAAAAATCTTGTTTTTAAAACTAGAAATTATATTTAAAAAGAATATATTTATCTATAAATCAAAATGAAAATTCCTATTATAATTGTTTGTTATAACAACTATCAATATGTTGAAAACACCATTAGACAAATTTTAAATATAAATGCTGAATTGGAATCCAAAATAATTATTTTGAATAATTCAAGCACTGAAAAAAGGACAATAAAATTTTTGGAGAATTCAAAACTTTGTATTTGGAATGTTGAAAATAATGGTCCATGGATAAATTCTCAAAAAAATGTATATCTATATGACAAATTACCAGAAAAATATATACTGACAGATCCAGATCTAGAGTTTAGTGTAAATTTACCCCCAAATTTTGTAGAAATATTATCAAATCTTTCGGACGAATTACAATGCTTTAAAATAGGATTTAAACTAAAGAGAGATATTGAAAACATGTTTCCTTTTAAAGAATTTCATGAATCTGTTAATATGCCTGAAGAGCAAATTCAACACCCTAATTATGAAATTTATAACAGTTATATTGATACTACTTTTGCCTTGTATAATAAAAAATATTCCAATCAAATAACAGAATATATTGCAATAACAGTAGCTGGAAATTTTACTTGTCGACATTTACCATGGTATCCTAATGATAATATTATTAGTTTGGAAGATAAATGGCAGTATTTTATGAAAAATAATTCAATTTCTAGTGTTAGTAATTACTTTTTGAGATTTATAAATGAAAATTATGTTAGAGTTGTATTTAATGAAATTGTTTCTTTTTCAAGTAAAGATTCATTTATGGATAGTTTCAAATTTCGCTTTTTTTATGGTATAGATGACAATAAAATTGATGTTACAATGACTACGCTTAATTATTTTATGACAGATTATATGATCTTGATACCTGCGAATGACGCTCTTAGAGCAGAAATTTTGGGAGATCCATGTTTTTTAATTTCAAAAACTTTTTTTATATATGATGATAATGCACTAATAAAATCATTTGATTCCAATGAGGAAATTTGTTTTCATGTTATTATTGACAACATATCAAGTAATTGGAAAGAATTTTCAATTAATTTTAAATCAAGCTTTTATTATGGAATTGATTCTAATCAAATAAATGTTACAAATAAGGTTCTTTCAAACTTTTTTACCAATAATGTCATTACAATTTCAAATAATGATGTTGAAAGAGCTGATAATTTAGGAGATCCTTGTTTTTTGACTGAAAAATCAATATTTTTATACTATGAAAAAAGATTAATAAAAACTTGGAGTGCTCAAGAAAATATTCTAGTCTTAATATCTTGTAAAAATAAATTTGAAAATTATTTTTGTGTTTCTAAACGTGGTCAATCATTTTTTGTCGATTTAGAATTTAATAAAATCTTTTGGACTCGGCATTATGAAAAGGGTTGGGAAGAACAAAATTTTATTATTTATGATGAGTATATTTCACCAGAACTCGATTTTATTGATATTGGAGGGTGGAATGGCTGTACATCTTTATATGTAGCTCAAAAATCGAGAAAAGTAATTTCTATTGAAGCTGATCAACTTGCTTTGAAAGAATTTAAGAACAATATTAAAATTAATAAGCAAAATAATATTTATATTATTGAAAAAGCAATTTTCCGTATTTCAAACTCTATTATAAATTTTGGGAGAAATTCTGCCGATTCCAATTCAAAATGGGGAGATTCTACATCTCAAATTCATGATTCGATTCATTATAAAGACGATATAAGTATTATTACCATTTCCCTTGAAGATATTTTAAATATACAAGGAGAACCTGACAAAATATCTTTGATTAAAATAGATATTGAAGGTGGAGAAGAATATATTTTACAGCAAATATTAGATTTTGATTACGTTAATAGATATGTTTCATTTCATTATGATTGGTGGAAAAATAAAAATTTGGATCGTTTTATAAAGCTTACCAACGAACAAAAGGATCAAATACGACGAGATCCATTTTGTAGTCTATTATTTTCAAAAAAAACACTTTAAAAATAAAAAAATAAATTTTAAAATGAGTCATGTTAGTTCTCAAACAATTCTTTGTATGAAACCAAATTGGTTAGGAACCGGATTATGTAATCAATTATTTTTTATTATTTCCAGCATTATTATTGCTCATCAAAAAAAAATTCCAATGGTTAGTTTTGATGATTTTCGTCTAGAACCAATGACTGAAAAAATGCGTCCTTTAGGAGAAATTATAGATTTGAGGCATCTTGATCAAATTTGTCAAAAATACAAGGTAAAAATTTTTGAGAAAAAACAAGTTCAATTCAAACTATTAAAAGCTACTTATGGAATTGAGTCAAAAGTAATAGATTTAACAAAAATTATTCAAGAAAAATTTGTCAAGAATAATGAATTATTTATTCCATGCAATACCAAACTTAATGATTTAGAAAAAGATCCATGTCCAGGGCAATCCAAAAAACTTTTTATAGAATTTTCTTTGAATGACAAAGTATTCAAGGAAATCCATAATGAGAACTTGTATACAAGTATAGATATAAATCATTATCACTCATTTCAATATTGGAATGATGTTGATATTAATACTCATGATTCTCTAATATTTAATGAAATTTTGGAAAAATTACAATTCCATAAAAAATACAATTTTTATATCCATGATGTTTTAGATTTTAATAATCATAAAAAAATGAATGTAATTCATTTACGGTTAGAAAATGATATGAATGGACACATGGCGAAAGAAAATAAAATGGATGTTGAAACCTATATTTCAAATTTAGAAAATGTATATATTTCTGCCATTCAGCAATTTTTTGACAAAAAAGACATGATTTTCTTGTTGAGTTACAATTTTGAAAATAATGTTGTCAAGTTTTTAAAAAAACAAGGATACAATTTTACCACCACACCTAAAAATTTTTTCGAGGGAAGAGAACAGCATGCTATTATTGATTTAATCATTGGAGAAAAATGTACTGGAACGTTTATAGGAAATTGGAATCATCAACGAAATGTTGGTTCAAGTTTTAGTTATGTGATTGGAAAAAGAATAAAAGATTCCAAGGTCAAACAAATATATGTAGATTTGTATGATATTCAAAAATTAGTATTTTAGTGGAATTATATCTGGAGGATCCATATCTACATATAATATTTTAGGCATGGTGCAAGGAATTTGATGATAACAAATCGATTTGTAATAAAGACTATAACAATCTGTCCAAGTTTTAGAACCATGATCTCCTAACCATAATTCGCAAGAAAAACGGTCATCATTTTTTTCCAAAGGTTTACAATTGGCCAAATAATCTCCACGAGCCCACCAAAAATTAAACCAAATCCATCCTCCGATACTAGGAAATAATCCAGCTTTTTTTATATTGGGGCAACGTTGAAATATAGATAAGGTATTATCCCAATCGAAAAATAAATTCATGGTTAATTTTCTATTCATGACAGATCTCCAAGTATGAGGATGATTAAAAAACATTCCCTTGGTATGAAGGTATATAAAAATTTTATCTGGAAATTCTTTGGCTAATTGAGAAATTTTTTCAATGGCTGGAAATTCAAATTCATTTGTAAAAATATGGGTATAATCGACTTGTTTTTCAACCATTCCTGAAATTAATATTTCTACTTGCTTAATTTCGGCTTCTTTTCCAGAAATGACTACAAATAATTTTGCTTTATCCAAAATCTTGCATCGTAACATATCTCCAATTTGACCTGTTATAAAGTCGCCCCAATTTTTATCTGGATTAATACATATAAAATAGACAATATAAATAGGTTCTTTATCGGTTGTTAATTCTTGGCTTTTATCAGCACTAACATAATTTTTATGGATTGAATAATGAGTAATTGCTTCTTCTTTTGTAAAAATGTCGTTGGAAAAATTTTGTTGATGTTTTTCCCAATCCCAGTTATCTGGTAAATCACAATATTGACGGTTTTCATATTTACCTATTTTTCTGTAATGATAAACAACTTTTTCGTCGTCTAAATCCTTAAGATCATCATATTTATTTTTATAAAATTCAATGTCAAATGCTTCCGGTAGCATCATTTTTATTTTCAAAGAGTTTCCTTAAATAAAATTTTTTTTAATATTTTATAAAAATAAAGTATGTCGTCTAGAAAAAACTCAAGAAGAAATTCACAGAATCCTCCACAAACCCCTCAACCAAATACTCCTTCTATTCCGCCTACGCCGATTCCATTACCCCCTACTCCACTTTCTAATCAAAGTCAAAATCCCTTATTTAATCAAAATAGACCGCAAAATAATTCTTGTAACATTCTACAAGAAGCTGCTCAAGCAAGTTATATATCTGGACTTGCTGGTGCAGTAGCTGAGCTTCAAACTCAAGTCAACTTTACTGGTTTTCATTCCAGATTACCTGAAGCTCAAATTGAGGTAGGAGCTGATGCAAATAGCACATTTATTAGAGGAGGGTCTATTACTTTTAGTGATGGTACAACATTTATTGGTGTAACGTCTATTACAGTAGATACTCTTAATGTAAATACAATTAATAATTCTAGCTATGGACCTACTGGATCTATGGGAAGTAAAGGTGTGACTGGAGCTCCTGGAGAAACAGGAGTTCAAGGTGCACAAGGATCTCCAGGAACTTTTGGTGTAGCAGGAGCTCCAGGAGCTACGGGAGAAACCGGAGCCGACGGGGCTGATGGATCTCCTGGACCTACTGGTTTAGATGGAACACAAGGTCCAACCGGTATTCAAGGTATTCCTGGTATGGATGGTGATGATGGTGTTACTGGAGCAACAGGACCAACAGGAGCTGATGGAGCTCCTGGTCATACTGGTTTAGATGGTGCACAAGGTCCTACAGGTGTTCAAGGTATTCCAGGAGTTGATGGAAGTGATGGTTTAACTGGAGTCACAGGCCCAACAGGAGCTGATGGAGCTCCTGGTCAAACTGGTTTGGATGGTGCACAAGGTCCAACAGGTGTTCAAGGAATTCCAGGAGTTGATGGAAGTGATGGTGTAACTGGAGCTACTGGACCTTTAGGTTCTACTGGTGATGATGGTCCAACTGGTGAACAAGGAGCTCAAGGTCAAACCGGTGTTCTAGGTGAAACTGGTGCTCCTGGTATTACCGGAGCCGAAGGAACTACTGGTCCCGATGGTCCAACTGGTCAAGCCGGTGTTCAAGGTTTTACAGGTGTTCTTGGATCTACTGGTGCTCCTGGTATTACCGGAGCCGAAGGAACTACTGGTCCCGATGGTCCTACCGGTGAAGCTGGTCTTCAAGGTTTTACCGGTGTTCTTGGAGCTACTGGTTCTCCTGGTATTACTGGTGTCGAAGGAATATCTGGAACCTATGGTCCTACCGGTGAAGCTGGTCTTCAAGGTTTTACCGGTGTTCTTGGAGCTACTGGTTCTCCTGGTATTACTGGAGAAGAAGGAATTACTGGAACCTTTGGTCCTACTGGTGAAGCTGGTCTTCAAGGTTCTACTGGTGTCCTTGGAGCTACTGGTTCTCCTGGTATGACTGGTGCTCAAGGAACCACGGGACCAAATGGAACTACGGGTGTTGCAGGATTATCTGGTTTTGTTGGTCCCACTGGTCAAGCCGGTAATTTAGGATCTCCTGGTCTTACTGGTCAAGAAGGTAGCACTGGAACTACAGGTATTATTGGAGCTACTGGTTCTACTGGATCTTTAGGTCATACTGGTGAGGCTGGTTTAACGGGTGCTCAAGGCTCCACTGGATACCAAGGTGCTACGGGTGTAACTGGCCCCAATGGATCTATTGGTCAAACTGGTCAACCTGGAGTAACTGGATCTATTGGTAATACTGGTTCCCCAGGAGTTTTTGGTTCTACTGGACAAACCGGTCTTACTGGTTCAGTAGGTTCAACTGGAGATGTTGGTCCAACCGGACAACAAGGAATCACTGGTCAAGTAGGATTTACGGGTCTAACAGGATTACAAGGAGTAACTGGTCCAACTGGATCTGGAGGATTAACTGGAGCTCAAGGTATCACTGGGTTATTAGGAGTTACTGGTAGCACTGGACCAGCTGGGGCCGCCGGTGATCCAGGTCCGGATGGAAATGTCGGTCCTACTGGTCAACAAGGTATTCAAGGAGCCACTGGAGTAACCGGTATAACTGGTAATCAAGGTTCAGTTGGTGTAACTGGAATTACAGGGGTTCGAGGATCTCAAGGAAGTACTGGTCCTACTGGATTTTATGGTTACACTGGAGCAACTGGTTCTGTAGGATCTACTGGACCAACAGGGCAACAAGGATCTTTTGGAAATACTGGATATACTGGTTTTCAAGGAGCTACTGGTCAAACTGGTCAACAAGGACCCACTGGTCAAACTGGTCAACAAGGTCCCACGGGTATTTTAGGAGCTACTGGTCCAACAGGAAATCAAGGAACACAAGGAGGTCAAGGTCCTGATGGTAATCAAGGTGCTACTGGTATTGATGGTGTTCAAGGATCTACTGGAGTCACAGGACCTACAGGTCAAACTGGTCAACAAGGAGCTACTGGGCAACAAGGACCTACAGGAATACAAGGCATTACTGGAATTGAGGGTTCTACCGGAGTTACGGGTCCAACTGGGCGATTAGGAGCCACGGGTCAAACTGGTCAACAAGGTACCACTGGTTTAGAAGGACAAACAGGAGTTCAAGGTGCAACTGGTCAAACTGGTG
>Ga0114972_10001172_pt1 | contig 19760 bp, 13 predicted proteins | sample M_140807_EF_Meta_FD_87354 | JGI IMG/M metagenome (GOLD analysis project Ga0114972, IMG submission 87354) | Freshwater microbial communities from Lake Montjoie, Canada to study carbon cycling - M_140807_EF_MetaG | ecosystem: Environmental > Aquatic > Freshwater > Lake | place: Lake Montjoie... | reverse complement strand
GTGCTCCTCTGAAACTGCCATCTCCACCAATAATTACAAGTCCCTCTATACCATGTTTTTTTATATTTTCATATGCTTTTTTGCGTCCTTCGGGCTCCATAAACTCCATGCATCTGGCGGTTTTCAAAATAGTGCCGCCTCTCTGAATAATGTTGGCAACACTTTTAGTATCCATTTTGATAATGTCATTTGTTAGCATGCCGGCATATCCATGCAAAATGCCATAAACTTCTATTTTGTGATAAATGGCAGTTCTAACAACTGCTCTTATTGCAGCATTCATGCCAGGACTATCTCCACCACTAGTTAAAACACCTATTTTTTTAATTTTCTTTGATTGCATAAAAAAATCGATAATTATTTCTCAAATTTAATCAATCCAAACAAGAATATTGCTTTGAAATATTGATTTGAATTGAGGTTGCAATTATTTAACATTATTACATTTTTTCAGAAACACTGATGCCCAACAATTTCAATCCGTTTCTTAAAACTAATGCGGTCATATTAGAGAGGTATAATCGTAGCGATTTCTTTTCATTATTTTCGGCGTTGCTTATAGAGTGTTCGCTATAAAACGAATTGAATGTTTTAGCTAATTGAAAAATATAATTAGCAATTACGGATGGATTTAATTCTTTGCCGGCTTCTTGTATGATTTGAGGATATTGCTCTAAATTATATAGAACTTCCTTTTCAAGCGTCAATAACGGCAATTCATACCTGTCAACTGAAATGATATTTTCTTTTCTTAAAATGCTTTTTATTCTTGCATAAGTATACTGAACAAATGGTCCAGTGAAACCATGGAAATCTATTGATTCTTCAGGATTGAAAATCATTTTCTTCTTTGGATCCACTCGTAACAAATAAAATTTCATTGCTCCTAATCCAATTGTATTGTACAGTTGAAGAAGTTCATCTTCGGAAAATTCTTTTACTTTGCCCAATGCTTCTGTATGATGCTTTGAAGTTGCTATCATTTCTTCAACCAAATCATCTGCATCGACTACAGTGCCTTCTCTGCTTTTCATTTTGCCGGATGGAAGTTCTACCATGCCATAACTTAAATGATAAATATCGTTTGAATAAGGCAAACCTAATTTTTGAGCAATGAGTTTTAAAACTTTCATGTGATAATTTTGCTCATCGCCAATCACATAAATACTTTCATCTATTCCAAATTGATCGTATTTCTGTTTTGCTAATCCAATATCTTGAGTAATGTAAACAGAGGTTCCGTCTTTTCGGAGTACTAATTTCTCATCTAATCCATCTGATGTTAGATCTATCCAAACGCTGCCATCTTCTTTTTTAAAAAAAACATTTTTGTCAATTCCTTCTTGAATAATGTCTTTACCTAAAAGATAAGTTTCGCTTTCATAATACGTTTTATCAAAATCGCTACCAATTTTTTTGTAAGTGATATCGAACCCTGCATACACCCAGCTGTTCATTTCTTTCCAAAGACTTATAACATCGGGTTTTCCTCCTTCCCAATCTTGCAGCATTTGTTGGGTTTGCAGCATGATGGGTGCATTTTTTTCTGCATCACCTTCATTCATTCCCGTAGCCATTAATTCAGCAACTTGCTTCTTATATTCATCATTAAATTTCACGTAGTAGTCGCCTACAAAATGATCGCCTTTTTGATTGGTAGAAGAAGGGGTAGCGCCATTTGCAAAGAGTTTCCAAGCAATCATACTTTTGCAAATATGGATACCTCTGTCATTTACGATACAGCTTTTCAGCACTTCAAATCCATTTGCTTTTAATATTTCTGCAACACTCCAGCCAAGAAAATTATTTCTCAAATGTCCTAAATGCAGTGGCTTATTCGTATTTGGGGAAGAGTATTCAACCATTACTTTTTTCCCATTCAAAGCATGACTTCCGAAACAACTATTGTTATAATTTTTTTGTAGAAAGTTAACCCAATACTGATCGTCTATACTGATGTTTAAAAAGCCTTTGATGATATTATATTTGAAGAAAAACGCAGGTTGATTTTTTATTAAGTAATCTCCAATTGTGGTTCCTATTTCTTCAGGAGACTTTTTTAATGATTTGATTAATGCAAATAACACAATGGTGTAGTCGCCTTCAAATTCGGGCTTAGTTTGATTGATTTGGAAGTCCGCCTCATTAAATGTCCCTTCAAAACTATTGTTTAAAGCTAGGGTTACTGCCTTTTGTAAATGCTTGACTATACTCATGCTGCAAAAGTAAATGATTTATTTTTTTATCTCATGCCTCTAATCAATAAAAACGCAATTAAATTATTTCTTATCCTTGAAATAATTTAGCTACGGCAAAGGCAGTAGATGCGGCGGCAGCGCCAATTAATGTTACACGAATTGCTCCCATAAATGGATTCACACCTGTGATTTTACTTTTGAAATATCCAAATGAAAATAAAGATATTAGGGTAGTGAAAATCGAGAAGGTAAGGGCTCTTAAAGAATCATCAATAAAAAAATAGGGACTTAATGGAATAATGCCTCCAATGATATATGAAATGCCAATATTAACAGCACTTTTTGTAGCTCTTTTAGGATCAGGTTTTTCTAAGCCTAATTCGTATTTCATCATGAAATCAACCCATCTATCTTTATCTTTTGCAATTTCTTCTGTTGCTTTGTTTTGGATGTCTTCACTCAAACCAATGCTTACAAAAAATTGTTTAGTCTCTTCAATTTCTTTATCTCTTACATTTTCTATTTCATCAAATTCTCTTTTGAGTTCACTTTTATAATGATCTTGCTCGGTTTTCCCTGCCAAATATCCACCCAAACCCATAGCAATACTACCGGCTGCAATTTCCGCAATGCCTGCAATCACAATTATATTACTGCTAGCAACTGCTCCGCTTAATCCAGCAGCTAAAGCAAAAGGAACAGTTAATCCATCGCTCATGCCAATAACGATGTCTTTAATCATGTCTGAACTTTTTAAGTGAAGTTCGTTGTGTGCGTGGTGTAAGTGCGTATCCATTTTATTTAAAAATTTCTAAACTCTTTTGAATGATATCAACGGCTTCTGTTATTTCATTTTCCTGAATGATTAATGGAGGTGCGAATCTTATTTTGTCTCCATGTGTTGGCTTCGCTAACAGTCCATTGTCTTTCAAAATCAAACAAAGTTCCCAAGCTGCGTTAGGGTCACTATGTTTAATTTCTATTGCATTTAATAATCCACGCCCACGAATACACGAAATATATGGACTATTTATAGCTGCTAATTTTTCTCTAAACAATTTGCCCATTTTTTCGGCGTTTTCATCCAGCTTTTCATCTTTTAAAACTTTAAGCGCGGCTATAGCTACTGCACAGGCTAAAGGATTCCCACCATAAGTACTTCCATGTTCTCCAGGTTGAATAGTCAACATAATATCATCATTACAAAGCACTGCACTAATGGGTAAGGTTCCTCCACTCAAAGCTTTCCCTAAAATTAAAATATCTGGCTTCGCCAATTCATGATCACAAGCAAGCATTTTTCCTGTTCTTGATAATCCTGTTTGTATTTCATCGGCAATCATTAAAACATTATACTTCGTACACAAATTTCTAATGCCAGCAAGATATCCTTCATCAGGAACAATAACACCAGCTTCGCCTTGAATAGGTTCAAACATAAATGCCGCTACATTTTTATTTTGAAAAGATTCCTCCAAAGCGGATAAATTGTTGTAAGGAACAATTTCAAATCCAGGCATAAAAGGACCAAAGTTTTTGTAACTACTTGGATCGGTAGAGGAGGAGATGGCCGACATTGTTCGACCCCAGAAATTACCTTCAGCAAAAACAATTACTGCTTTGTTTTCTTCTATTCCTTTTTTTGTGTAACCCCATCTTCTTGCAAGTTTAATAGCAGTTTCACCGCCCTCAACCCCAGTATTCATAGGCAATACTTTATCATAACCGAAATATTCAGTAATAAATTTTTCGTACTCACCAAGAAGGTTATTGTGAAAGGCTCTTGAAGTTAGTGTAAGGATTTCTGCTTGAGATTGTAAAGCTTTTATAATTGCAGGATGACAATGCCCTTGGTTTACTGCAGAATATCCGCTAAGAAAATCAAAATACCTTTTGTCATCAATGTCCCACACATAAATTCCTTTCCCTTTTTTTAAAACTACAGGTAAAGGATGATAATTATGTGCGCCATGTTTTTCTTCTAGATGGAGATAGTAATCTGTATTATGTAAAGAATTCATTTTATTGGTTTTTATATTTTTAAAACTAATGGAGTAATTAATTTGCTTATACTATTTTGATAATAGATTTATGAGCTGTAATAGAAAATAGGGGATATAGAAAGTAAAATGATTACTTAATGATTCAGTAAATCAAGATTTGATTGTAGAAAATAAGATATAGTGCTGAGCTTTTTGATAATCAAATGTACTGTGTTAAATCCAAATACTGAAATGTGATTTATCTATTTCTATAGTAGGCTTTTCGTTTTTATGAAATACACCGTAAACACTACTTCCCGATCCGCTCATTGAAGCGTATAAGGCACCATGATTGTACATTGAATCTTTAATGTTTTTTATCACAGGATATTTTTCAAATACAGGCGCTTCAAAATCATTATTAATTGTTTCTTTCCAATGAAGTATTGGTTGATTGATTTTATTGATTAAATCCTGATGATTATTTTGAACAGTTATTTGACTAAAAGCCCAACCTGTGTTTACATGTATGCCAGGATTAATTACCAATATTTTGTAGTTGTCCAGATTTAAATCAATTGAATCTAAAATCTCGCCACGTCCACTGCCAAAGCATGGAGTGTTTTTGATGAAAAATGGGCAATCACTTCCAAGCTGTAATGCATACTCAATTAATTTCTCTTCTCCAATTTCTAATTCAAAAACATCATTTAATAATTTAAGTATAAATGCACCATCAGAAGAACCGCCACCTAATCCAGCGCCCATTGGTATTGCTTTGTGTAAATGAAGATTGATGGATTGTATTGATGGGTAGTCTATTTTTAATAAATGATAAGCCTTAACACAAAGGTTAGACGCCAATTCACCATTAATAAATAAACCAGTTTGATTGAAAGAAATATCTTGAGATGGATTTGATGATTTAATTATTTCTAAAACGTCTCTTAATTTAATTGGGAAAAAAACACTTTCAATATCATGATACCCATCTGCTCTCTTGCCAGTAATATTTAATCCGATATTGATTTTTGCATTTGGGAATACAACCATAGCTGGTTTTTAAATAAGATTATAGAAGTTACTTCCCATTTCTATTTTTTAATTCATCGCGAATGGCTATTGCTTTGATATAATCTTCATGTTCTAAAACTTCATTCAATAGGTTATTCAGTTCTTCAGTAGGTAATGATTTCAAATCGTCTTTACCACCAGTTTCTGTTGCAATAGATTTTGTTGTTTCAGTTTTCTTTGTTCCACCTTCCATAATTACGCCTGCACTGGCAATGATATTATCGTATGTGTAAATTGGACAACCAAATCTTACAGCTAAAGCAATTGCATCTGAAGTTCTGGAATCGATTTCAACGGTGTCTTTATTTGAACTGCAAATTAATTTTGAATAGAAAATCCCTTCTTGTAAATCATTGATTATAATTTCATGAAGTACAATATTAAAAGCGAGCATAAAGTTCTTCATCAAATCATGAGTAAGGGGTCTGCTTGGACTCATTCTTTCTAAAGCTACGGCAATTGCTTGTGCTTCAAAACCTCCGATGACAATTGGTAGCCTTCTCAAACCACTAATTTCACCTAAAACAACTGCATAAGAATGAGTTTGAGTAATGCTGTGAGAGAGTGCTACAATTTCTAGTTCAATTTTTTTCATTCGAAGCGTATAATTGATTTACGATACAAAAATATAAAAAATATAGCTTTATATTTTTGTGTAGCCTATTTTTCTTCGAGTTTTCTTTATGATTGTGATTTCAGTTTTTTTACTGCATCTATGATTTTGGGCATTACTTCAAAAGCATCACCCACAATTCCATAATCTGCGGCTTTAAAAAAAGGAGCTTCGGGGTCTTTATTGATCACTACAATAGTTTTACTTCTATTTACACCCGCAAGGTGCTGAATTGCACCAGAGATTCCAATAGCAAAATAAAGATTTGGAGCGATGGCTAATCCTGTTTGTCCAACGTGTTCATGATGAGGTCTCCAATGAATATCCGATACAGGTCTGCTACAAGCAGTAGCAGCTCCCAACAATGTCGCTAGATCTGTAACTAGTCCCCAATTTTCTGGGCCTTTTAATCCACGACCGCCACTAATTACAATATCAGCTTCAGCTAATGGCACATCGCCAGTGACTTTGTTTGTTGAAACAACTGATATTTTAGAGCTAGTAAATGCAGATTCGAAATTGACTACTTCCGCTATTTCTGTAGATTTTATAATAGAAAAGGCATTAGGATTTAGGGATATTATTTTTATGTTAGAGATGATGGAAACATTGGTAAATGCCTTTCCGCTAAATACGCTTTTTTTAACTACAAAGCCATTTGATAATTCAGGTAAAGCAACTGCACCAGAAACTAAACCTGCTTTTAATTTAACACTCAATCTTGGAGCAACAGCTTTTCCAGTTGTATTGTTAGAGAAAATCACAACATTAGCATTCAGTGATTTGCAAGCATCTGAAAGAATAGATGAATACACTTGAGCATCAAATTGATTGAGCTCGGGTTTTGAAAAATGATGTACTTTTTTTATTCCATAATTACCAAGTATAGAAAGATCATCTTTGGCTTCGCCTAATACGATGGCCTGTGCTTCAGTTCCCAACAGAGATGCAACTTGTGCTCCATAATAAGCCGCTTCGTAGGAAGCTTTTTTTATTTGTCCTTCGGATTGATCTATAAAAACTAAAATACTCATTGTTATATTTTTTTAATGGTCAAACTTATATTTAACTGATTAGATAGCTTTTGCTTCTTCATGTAATAGACGAACTAATTCAGCTGGGTTGTCTGCATCTACTAATTTTACGCCGGCTTTTACTGGAGGTAGTTCAAAGGCAACTACTGATGTTAAACTTTCAACTTCAATGGGTTCTACTACTTTTAAAGGCTTTGTTCTAGCACTCATTATCCCTTTCATATTTGGAATTCTTTGCTCAGCCATACCTTTTTGACAACTCACTATTAAAGGGAAGTTTACTTTATCTGTTTCTTCACCACCATCAATTTCTCTTGTTACGATGGCCGTAGTTCCTTCAGTTGAAAAAGCAGTAGCATGAGAAATAAACGGCTGGTCTAAAAATTCTGAAATCATTGCCCCAATTGAAGACCCATTGTAATCAATGGTTTCTTTTCCAGTGAAAATTAAATCGTAATTCGTTTCCTTTGCAACTGCTGCAATTTGCGCAGCAACGTAATAACTGTCATTACTATCTGCATTAATTCTTATGGCTTCATCTCCTCCAAGAGCAAGAGCTTTTCTAATGATTGGTTCAGCGTCGACTCCACCCACATTAATTAAATGAATAGTATTTGAAGAATCTGCTTCTTTCATCTCGATAGCTTTCACTAATGCATACCATTCATCATAAGGATTGATAATCCATTGAACGCCTTCTGTTACAAATTTCGTATTATTGTCAGCGAAAGCTATTTTTGCTGTCGTGTCAGGCGTTTTACTTATACAAACTAATATCTTCATAAGATTAACAGTTGCTGGTTAATTAATTTTTGCTTGAATATTTTGTAATTTTATTTACAAATATAACCCCCTTATACTGTTAAAAAAAGAATCTAATGAATCGAATAGAAAAAATTATAGAAATGCTTCAAGATCAGCCAAAAGATTCTTTTTTAAAACATGCATTGGCCTTGGAGTATGTAAAAATTGACAAAGAGGACGAAGCTATAAATCAATTTGTTGAACTTTTAAAAAATGAACCTGATTATGTAGGTTCATACTATCATTTGGCTAAATTATATGAAAGAAATCAACAGACTGATGCTGCTATTGAAATTTATACAAAAGGAATGGAGGTTGCAAAGAAATTAAAAGATAATCATAATCTAAACGAACTAAGATCGGCTTATGATAATTTAGTCGATTGATTAATTAAAAATAAAACTTAAACTGACTTTGGATTTTTTTCAAACATTTCAAGCATACATCACCAACCATAATTTATTTCAAAAGAATGACAGGCTATTGCTTGCCGTTAGCGGAGGAGTAGATTCTGTTGTTTTGTGCGATTGTATGCATAAGGCCGGTTATGATTTTGTTATTGGACATTGTAATTTCCAATTGAGAGGAGATGAAAGTTTTAAAGATGAAATATTTGTAAAAGAATTGGGTATTCGTTATAGAGTGGAAGTAAAAACAATTCGATTTGATATTGAAAAGGATGCTGCCGAAAAAAACATACAGGTTTCTGCAAGACATTTAAGATACAAATGGTTTGAAGAAATTATTCAACAATCAAATGATAACCCTATCAAAGGAGTTGTAACCGCTCATCATGCAAATGACAATATAGAAACTGTCATAATGAATTTCATTAAAGGAACGGGTATTAATGGATTGCAAGGCATGCGTCCTCAAGAAGGCGGCATTGGCGGCATAGTTATCAGACCTTTATTGTTCGCAAAAAAAGAAGAAGTAGTAGCTTATGCTACTGCAAATAATCTTGTTTGGCGAGAGGATCAGTCAAATCAATCAAGTAAATACTCAAGAAATTTTATCAGAAATGAAATAGTGCCTCTCCTGAAAACTAAGTACTCAAGTGTAGAAGATAATATGTTAAATAATATCCAGAGATTTAATCAGGTAAGTGTTATATACAATCAAGCATTGCAAAAGGAAATTGCTTCGTTAGTAGAGAAAAGGAACAATGAGATTTTTATTCCTATTCTTAAATTATTAAAATCAAAAGTATCAGAAACATTAATTCATGAAATCATAACACCTTTTAATTTTACGGCGCATCAAATTCAGGAAGTGATTAAATTATTAAATGCCGGATCTGGTAAGTTTATAGATTCTTCATCACATCGAATTTTAAATAATAGAAATTGGCTTATCATTTCTCCATTAAACAATTCAACAAACAATCAAAGTGTAATTGAGAAACATCAGCAGGAAATCTTTTTTGATAATCATAAAATAAATATTGAATTCCTTGATGTAAAACCTACCATTGATGTAGATTTATCAATTGCACTGCTTGATTCAAAGGCTATTCATTTTCCTTTAATTATTAGAAAGTGGAAAACTGGAGATTACTTTTATCCATTAGGAATGAGTAAGAAGAAAAAATTAAGTAGGTTTTTTATAGATAGTAAACTTTCAAAAATCGAGAAAGAAAAAGTATGGGTTATTGAGTCTAATCAAAGAATAATTTGGGTTGTTGGAATGAGGATAGATAATAGATTTAGGCTAACAGAGCGAACAAGCAAAATCTTAAAATTGACATTAATTTCTTCCAAATAAACTTGGATGTTTTAGCTCATTTAATATAAAATCGAATAATGCGGGCTGTTTAATGGCCACAATTATTAACATAAAGACCAATCCGAAAACAGCTCCCCATAAATGTGCATCATGATTGATTTTGTCATCACCACGCTTGCTCATGTACATGCAATACGCAACAAATAAAACAGCATAAAAAGCGGCAGATATTTTCACAGCTCCATATAAATAAATGGATGCCCAAGGATTAAACAGAATTGTTGCAAAAACTACAGCAGAAACTGCTCCAGATGCACCTAGTGAACGATAGGCATGAATATCTTTATACTTAAAAAAACAAGAAAGGTCAGATATAATTAAAGCCCCAAAATATAAAGCAAAATAGGTGACACTTCCTCCCAAGCCCTTAGATAGTAGAACATATTCCAAGTTCTCTCCAAAAAAATAAAGGGTAAACATATTGAAAAACAAATGTATCATATCAGCGTGAAGAAATCCTGATGTAATGAATCTGTAGTATTCATTATTTCTCTTTACATAATATGGCCACATAATTGTCTTATTCATTAATGTTGGTTTTGAAAAACCAATGAATGAAAAGATAACATTTGCGGCAATAATGAAAAAAGTATTGGATATGAGCATATGGTTGGTTTGCAATAAAAGTATTGCTTTGTTTACTTACTACAATATTTTTAAGAAGCTTATTATTAAAATTTTTATACAAATGGCATCCAACAAAATCTCTTTAACTTTGTTATAAATAAAATTCTTGTATGTTAAATACGATAGCGTCTGCAATTGAAGACATTAGAAATGGGAAAATGGTTATTGTGGTTGATGATGAAGACAGAGAAAACGAAGGCGATTTTATTATTGCTGCAGAAAAAGTAACTCCAGAGGTAATCAATTTCATGAGTACGCATGGCAGGGGCTTAATATGCGCATCTATTACTGAAGAAAGATGTGTTGAATTGAATTTACAACCAATGGTTACGGATAATACTTCTCTTCATGAAACTGCATTCATGACTAGTATTGATTTGTTGGGCAATGGTTGCACTAGTGGTATCTCTGCACATGATAGAGCAAAAACAGTTTTAGCTCTTGTAGATGAACATACAAAGCCTGAAGATTTTGGAAGGCCCGGACACATATTCCCTTTAAGGGCAAAAAAAGGCGGGGTGTTAAGAAGAGCAGGACATACAGAAGCAACAATCGATTTGGCAAAGCTTGCAGGTTTATATCCTGCAGGTGTTTTAGTTGAAATAATGAAAGAGGATGGGAGCATGGCAAGACTTCCAGAGCTATTGGAAATTGCTAAGAAGTTTGATTTGAAAATCATTTCTATAAAAGATTTAATTGAATATAGACTACAAACTGAAACTTTAATTAGAGAAGAGGTGAGTGTTTCAATGCCAACCGTTTTTGGATCATTTGATTTGATTGCATTTACGCAACTAAATACAGGCGAAACGCATCTCGCATTAAAAAAAGGAGAATGGACAAAAGATGAACCAATTATGGTTAGGGTTCATAGTAGTTGTATGACAGGAGATATTTTAGGTTCTTTGCGTTGTGATTGTGGAGAGCAGCTTCATCATGCTTTATCAATGATTGAAAAAGCTGGCAAGGGGATAGTATTATATATGAATCAAGAAGGCCGAGGTATTGGATTGATTAACAAATTAAAAGCTTATCAATTACAGGAAAAAGGATTAGACACAGTTGAAGCAAATATTCAATTAGGCTTTGGGATGGATCAGAGAGATTATGGTATTGGTGCTCAAATTCTTCGTCATCTGGGTATTTCAAAAATGAAATTAATAACAAATAATCCTAAAAAAAGAGCAGGATTACTTGGATATGGCTTAGAAGTAACTGAAACTATTCCTTTGGAAATTGCACCTAATCCTTTTAATAGTAAATATTTATTTACTAAAAGAGATAAACTAGGCCATACTATTTTAAGTGGGAAATAATTATTGATTCTTTTTTTTGGTCTTGAAAATATCTGATAATTTATTCGCGTCTTTTCTAAAACTTAATTGTAAACCAGATCTATTTCTTTGATTCAGTGAGAGATCTATACTACTCTTATTAAAGCCAACTACTCTTAATGTTCCGTCTTTGTTAATGAGCCATTCTATGTTAATATCTGGCGTTAACAAACCTTTCTTTTCAAGCTGCTGTGTGTAAGTGGGGTTGTTATAATCTAAATTTCCTCCTACAAGTAAGTCTAATCTTTTGTGTAATGAAATTTTTAATCCTGCTCTAACATTTGCTTGTAATTGAGAGGCGCTTTTCTGTAAATCTAATGTTGGATTAATATCAACGTAAGTAGATAATACACCTTTTGTAGCTTTTTCTAATTCTCGGTTTAAGAAATTAGTTAGCAAATTACTCATCATTCCTCCAATGGTATTGGTAAATAAAGTTGTTGCGTTGCCTTGAGAAAGAAAATTCTGCTCCCCCGAAATAAAAGAATTGAAAAGCAATAAACTTGCTACTTGTTTATTCATTTCGTTTTCATTGTTTTTGAAATCGGCTAGTCTTTTTACAAAAATATCATCACGCTTAGCATCACTTTTGTCCATTAATTGAAATTCGAATTTCACAGTTGGTTTCTGTAAAACACCCGTTAAGTGGGCAATAATTTTGATGTCTTCTTTTTGCTTAAAACTGCCGGTCGAAGTGAGGCTGCTAATATCTACATTTTTAGCAAGGTAATCTGCGTCTATATTAATATTTGCTTGATAAGGATCGCCATTCCAGGTAATTGTTCCTGTATTTAAAGTAAATGGTTTTTGAAAAAACGTTTGGAAATTAAAATTATACTCACCTTTTGTAAGTGTATAATTCCCTCGTATTTTTAATGGCTCTATGTTGCCAGTGGTTATGTTTATAATGCCATTGCCTTGCCCCTTTATAACGTCACCCGTTTCTTCATCTAAAATTACATCTACTTTACAAGCAGGGTTTGCTTCTATATTTAAGTTGAGCTTAAAATTTACAGTTTCGGTTGATGGAGCGTCTCCTTGCAATGAGCCGAATTTTACAAAATCAATGTAGTCTATAACTTTGCTTTCTTGACCCTCCGTTGTTTGAATATAAAAATGACTTGTGTCCAATAGGTTAGGGGCTCCTTCAATATTCATAATCAAATTAGAAAGCGGTCCATTTAAATTCATTTTTACTTTCCCAATAACATTGCCATAAAATTGGTTAAAATCTTTTTTAGTAGTGTTTAATAAGGAAATTTTTTGTGATTCAAGTCTTAGATCTTGAAATTTAAATGCATCAAAAAAAACATGACTTATATTCCCATTTACGGAAGCTGTATTTTTTTGTTTGTCGCTTATTGTGATATTATCTAAACAAATTGAATCTTTTCCAAAATGAATTTTTTGATTTTTTAAAAAGTAAGGTACTTGAGTAAAAATCGATTTAATTATTCCGTTTTTTATGATAGCATCTCCAGTTAAATATTGATGATCGCTGTTGCCCGTAATAGTTAGATTAGTAGTTGCTTCTCCTTCAACTTTATCAAAAACATCATTTAGATAAGGGGTTAAAATAGATAGATTAAAAAGCTTTCCGTCTAAATTGGCATAGATGCTGTTTTCGGAGGAGTCTTTATGATTATAAGTACCATTGATTGTATAAATATTTGTAGAGTCTTTGTTATTCCCATGGTAATTAACAACTCCAGTTGAGGTGTTAGCATTTGCCGATAACTCAAGATTGCCAATTTTTTCATTTTCAATAAATAAAGAATCGGCTTTACCTGTAAAGTTGATAGTTGGGTTAGAAATCACATTCGTTATTTTTGCTACACCAGATAACCTGCCTGTTATTGATGGATTTTTAAACAAGAACGGAATAAAGTCCTCCATTACTATGTCCTCCATTTTTAGAGCCAAACTTTCATTTAAACTATCTTTATTGATAATGATAGATTGGTCATTATGTGTGATGCTAATATTTTTAACATCAAGCTTATTCTCATTAATAGTCAATTGTCCATCTTGTTTAATCGACCATAGATTTTCATTGATATAAAAAGTAGATGGTTGAAAAGAGATTGCAACCCCATTTTTAAAAGTTTCTACGTTCGCATTAATTGTTGCGTCGTTGAAGCTATTATAAGAACTTGTATTTAATTGCACTTTTGAATTGTCATTACTAGTTTTAATGAACAAAGAGGTGTTAGGCAAGTGGGTGCTATCCAAAATTGTTATATCTCCAACTTTTATCAATGTTGTTAAAGTGTCTGCATTACCGTTACTATTGAAATCAATATTTGTAAATGATTTTCCATCAAATCCCAAGTTGGGTATTTTTGCATCTAGCGATAAATTATTTTCTTTAAGATTTAAATTGCCATGAATACTTGAATAATTCCCATCTGAAAGACGACTATCAATGAATTGCAGGTAAGGGTTTATTTTTTTTGTTTGAATATCAAAAGAGAAATCTTGGTTATGTAAAGCTTTAGTTGGTTTGTTTATATAACTCGGAAAATAGTGGTGTAAGAAATAACTAAATGTTTTGTTTAACTCTAATAATTTAAAATCCCCATTCAAATTAGCAGTAAGGTCATTTGACTGAATAAATAATTGTTTTCTTCCGTTTGTGAATTCTGATGAAATTATCAAGGAGTCGATTTTGAAATTTTTGTTTTCATGATTTAGTTCGGAATTAAATACTCGTGCTTCACCTAAGAAATCATCAATATTATTTCCCTTGAAATTTAAATCGAAAAATCCTTTTGTGGTAATTTCTTTATCTGAAATATTTAATTTTTTTAAGTCGGCAAATTTTAAATCGCCAAAAAGATTAAAATCTAAATTTCCATCATTGATTTTTATTTTACCATTTAACCCATCTATTTTCAAATTGGAATCGTTTACAAGAAGTTGACCATTAAATTCATTTTTTTTGAAAGTAGCATTAATGTCAATATTTCGATAATCATATTTATTAAATCCAATCTGATCAATATGGCCATTAAAATAGGTATTGAGTGTTTTCGAGTTAAACCCTTCCCCTGAAATATCTCCCTTTATAGATAAATGACCAAGTATTGGATTGTTGAATAGTCCGTTAATATTGAAGTTGTTTGTTGACAGAAAACCTTTGTAAATCGGGAGTTTACTATCTTTTAAATTAAAGTTTAAATTTTCATGAATATTGCCCAAGTTTGATTTTAAATCTCCTGAAACAATGAAATTATTTATTTTCCCTTCAAAGGTGCCAGTAAATAAAATGTTGCCTAATTTCTTAATTTGAATACCTTCAATATTATTGATACTTGGTACAAATGACGCTAATTCATTTATAGTTGTTTTTGATTCTTTTGATTTCCAGTTAATATATAATTGATCTAAGGAAGTCATATTTAATAAATGCAAATCTCCTTTTAAAATCGTGTTGTTAGATTGAATAGTTGTGTTTTTTGAATAAAGATTATTGAGGGTTCCATTTGCATCTGCTCGAACAATAAAATTTCTTTTCCAATTGGATAGTTCTGGTGTGAAGAAACTTATATCGTCAGTACTAACAATACTTGAGTCAAAATGACCCACTAAATTCACTTTATTCTCGAAGTCATTCATATCAGTAAGAAAAGAATCAAAACTCATTGAGTAATAATTTCTTAAATGACTTTTATTTGTTTGTGCGTCGAGATTTTTGAACTCCATGATATGAGGAGTAAAAGTGAAATCCGCACTTATTTTTTTTATCTCAAAACCCGATTTTTCATTAGCCGACATACTTATATTAGCACGCAGCGTATCGTTTATTAAACTAAGCTCTTTTAGTTCGCCATTAATAGAATTAAAAGCAAGATGCAATCCATCAAATAAATTAGTATAGGATTTCCGAATAGTTTCTTTTTCGTTTTTAAGTGATCCATTAATTATTTTTATATCATTAACAATTAAATTCCATTTTTTATTTTTTTTATTTATTGTATTAGTGAGATGAGATTGATTTGTGTTGGTGCCACAATAATCATTGTGAATAAAATCGGGGTCTTTTAATTTTATGTTTGAAAAAATTAAAATTTGGTTATTGAAATCCGACTTCTTAAAGTTTGCCTCAAATTCAGTTAAGGCCAAAATGAAATCTTCTCCACTGATTGAGTCTATTTGATTAAACCGAATATTGTTGAGTTTGATTTTTTTCAATTCAAACTTAAAAGTTGAATTTTGTTTTTGTGAAGTTGATGAATTGCTGAAATACTTATTTATAAATTCATAATTCCAATCATCTTTATTTTTAAAAAGATTAATCTTGGCATTTGATATTTCTATTTCGTTGATTAAGATTGTGTCTTTTAAAAAGAAATAATTATTAAAAGAAGCATTTATTTTCCCGCCAAAAAAAAGAGTGTCTTTTGTTTGGTCTTCGATATATAATTCATCTATTTCTATTTTGTCGAAGAAGCTAATTTTTATTTTCTTGATACTGACTTTCGTATGTAATTTTTGAGAAAATTGATCGGCTGCTTTTTGAGCAATCCAGGTTTGAATTGAAGACAGCGAAAGTAGAGCGAAAATACTGAAAATAAGAAAAAGCAGTATTAGCAGAATTCGGGTCGATATTTTTATTGCTTTTCGCACTTATGGTGATTGCTTGTAAAATTAACCAATCGGATTGTACGTGCAAAGTCTCTTTTTAGAAATAGTAGCTATAAACCAAAATTTTGCATGTAGTCATAGTAATTCAATAAAATATTCATTAAGATTCGATAATTTCACCTACTAAAATTCCTATTATGAGATTATTATATTCCTTAATTTTTATCATTTTAATTAAGTTTACTTTCGCTCAATCAATCCAATCGCCTGATTTATTTTTAGGTTATCCATTAGGTAGCCAATACACTTTGCATTATAAAATCGTTGATTATTTTAAGAGAACAACTGATGCCGCTCCTCAAAAAATCAAACTTGAATCTTATGGAAAAACTTATGAAGGTAGGGAGCTGTTTATTGCAATTGCTTCTACAAATGAAAACATGCAAAGAATTGAAGAAATTAGAAAAAATAATCTAAGATTGGCAGGAGTTTTAAATGATCAGCCAGGAGATGTAAACATGCCTACAATTGTTTGGTTGAGTTATAATGTTCATGGAAATGAAACAAGCTCTTCTGAAGTCTCCATGAAATTATTATTTGAGATTGCCAATAATCAAAATTCAGATCTAAACAATTGGTTAAAAAATACGGTGGTAATTATTGACCCATGTTTAAATCCTGATGGCAGAGATAGATATATAAATTGGTTTAATCAAATGGTAGGCGTTCATGCTAACAGTTACCCTAACGCGAGAGAACATTTTGAACCTTGGCCTGGAGGAAGAACCAATCATTACAATTTTGATTTGAACAGAGATTGGGCTTGGCAAAGTCAAATTGAAACGCAAGGCAGAATAAAATTATACAATCAATGGATGCCAGAAATTCATTGCGACTATCATGAACAAAATGTAAATAGTCCTTATTATTTTGCACCAGCTGCAGAGCCTTTTCATGAAGTAATAACACCTTGGCAACGTTCTTTTCAAACGACCATTGGTAAAAATCATGCAAAGTATTTTGATCAAAATGGATGGCTTTATTTTACTAAAGAAGTTTTCGATTTGTTTTATCCATCTTATGGCGATACTTACCCTTTATATAATGGATCTATTGGTATGACCTATGAACAAGCTGGCAATACAAGCGCAGGATTAAGTGTTGAGAATGGAAGTGATACTTTGACACTATACGATAGGATTCAACATCATTTTACAACAAGTATGAGTACAATTGAAATAGCAGCTACTCAATCAAAAAAAATCAATGATGAGTTTAAGAATTATTTTGAAAAATTGAAGAAGGATGGAATAGGAGAGTATAAATCATTTTTATTGAAATCTGAAAATCAAAATAAATTAATTACATTTCTCGATTTATTAACCAAAAATAAAATTGATTTTGGATATGCAAAAGAGGGTGTTTCTGTAAAAGGATTTCATTATTTAAATGGGAAAACAGAATCTTACACTACAACATCAAACGACATCATAATTAATACTTTTCAATCGAAGGGTGCATTGGTTAAAGTGTTGTTTGAACCGGCTTCCAAGCTATCTGATTCTGTTACATACGACATTACAGCTTGGGCCTTGCCTTATGCTTATGGAGTTGATGCATATGCTTTAAAAGAAAAAATATTGCCCAACACAAACCAAATCAAAGAAGAATCTAATAGTTCAAGTAAATGGGATTATGGATATTTAATTGAGTACAAATCTTTTCAAGATGGCAAGTTATTAGCTGCTTTATTAAACAATAAAGTGAAAGTTCATTTTACAGAAAAAGATTTTCAATATGATGGGAAGCAATATAATAAGGGGACATTAATTGTATTAAAAAAAGAAAATGAGAACATCATTAAAAATGAAAAAATATTAACGTTATTTAATCAATATACTTCAAGTTTCAGCGCTATTCAAAGTGGATTTATGGAATCAGGAATTGACATGGGTTCAGAAAAAGTTCATTTAATTAAAGCGCCCAAAGTGGCTTTGATTACTGGAGCTAGCGTAAATGCTTCTGCTTCTGGAGAAGTTTGGCATTTGTTCGATCAGCAATTAAAATATCCTATTACTTTAATAAATGCTAATGATTTAGATGGTATTAATTTGAAAAATATTGATGTGATTATTGTTCCAGATGGTGAATTCAAATTACTTGCGGACAAAGAAAGTAGTTTGAAAAAATGGGTTCAAAATGGAGGAAAAATAATTGCCATAGAAAATGCTGTTGCACAAATGGCTTCAGGTGATTGGGGAATAAAATTAAAAACAGAAAATGTAGCAGAATCAAAATTAGATGGGTATGAAAAAATAAAACGCTACGAAGATAGAGAGCGTCAAAGTGTTACTAAAAATATACCAGGGGCTATTTATAAGCTAGCGTTAGATAATTCGCACCCACTTGGTTTTGGTTATTCTAATACATATTTCACATTAAAAATGAATGCTAATTTGATTGAGTTTTTAAAAGATGGATGGAATGTTGGTGTAATCAAAAATGACGAACAGATTTCTGGGTTTATTGGTGCTGAAACAAAAAGTAAAATCAAGGATGGAGCATTAATAGCTGTTCAAGAATTAGAAAAAGGTACGGCTGTTTATTTTGTAGACAACCCAATTTTTAGAAGTTTCTGGGAAAATGGCAAGTTGCTTTTAACCAATGCTGTTTTTTTAGTTGGGCAATAAAAAACCCCGATCAAATTGATTGGGGTTTAAAAACGTTTGATCGAATCATTAATTACCTTTTATCATAAAGATGTAATCCTTTATTTTCTTGATTTGAGAAACTCTATCATATTTTCTTAAGCAAGGATTTGAAGTTATTTTAGAATTCTTGAATTCATCCATTGATTTTATTTCATTAATTGCATCTATTATTTCACTAGATTTTATTGCAAAGACAACTCCTTCTGCATTTTCTTCTTTACTTGAAATTACACCAACTAATTCACCATTTTTATTAATTACTGGCGAACCGCTATTCCCTTCATTTACTTGTGTATTCAACTGATAAAACGAGGAGTCCATTTGGTATCCGTTTTGAGCACTTATATATCCTTGGCCGTATACAATTTCTTGTTTAGGAAATCCAAGTGTAAATATCTCGTCACCTAAATCAGCAGTAGATTTTTTGACACCATATGGAACAGGAGATAGTTTTTCAAAATCCGAATCAATAATTTTCAAAATCGCGATATCATTTTTAGCATTGTGATAAACTGCAATTGCTTCAAATTGATCACCATTGTTATTCTCGATAATTAATTTGTGAGTTGCTTCTGTTAAAACATGCGCATTCGTTACAATCAAATTGTTGTTTACATCAATCATAAAACCAGTAGCTCTGAATTTAGACTCTACTCTGGTTTTTACAGGGCGGTTATCTTTGTTATTTATTTGAGTGATTTGTCTTTCAAGCTTTTTGTATTTTACATCTTGTTCAATTAGTTTTTCAACTAAAGGCTTTAAATTAGTTTCTTTGTTGTTTGTAAAAATGGAAATGATAGATGAACTCAATAATGAAACCACAATTGCTATAGACGCTGCTACTGCTATGGTTTTTTTATATCTGTTCCACATATAAATAATCTGTCCTTGAGTTGATATAGGAGTATCTTTTATGAAACCTTTACTTTTTAAATCTGCAACTGTTTCTTGTATTGTAAATGAAAGTTTTTTTGTATCTGAATATTTTTCAAGTTGTTCCAAAAAGTAGCT
>Ga0114972_10001169_pt1 | contig 19765 bp, 14 predicted proteins | sample M_140807_EF_Meta_FD_87354 | JGI IMG/M metagenome (GOLD analysis project Ga0114972, IMG submission 87354) | Freshwater microbial communities from Lake Montjoie, Canada to study carbon cycling - M_140807_EF_MetaG | ecosystem: Environmental > Aquatic > Freshwater > Lake | place: Lake Montjoie... | reverse complement strand
TTTTTGCAGAAGAATGTAGTCAGCATTGACCGTGCCGCCGCTCTGATTGACATCCCCGCGGCCCGTCCAAGCCAGATCCGCGGCATCACCGACAACAATCCCGCCCGAGGCCTGGTTCCAAGTTCCTCCGCTGATGTTCAGCGTTCCGTTACCCCATCCACCAACGGCGGTATACAAGCTAGCATTGACCACCCCGGTTCCGCTCAGATTGATCGCTCCGGTTCCAGTCCCGTAATCGGCGATCCGGAAAGAACACCACGTAGAATTGCCTGGGGAGTTGAAAGTCCCGCCACTGACGTTGATGGTGCCGATAGCCCCCTCCAAACCGACAAATGTTGCACCACGATTGTCAAACGTCCCTCCGCTTAGATTCATCACTCCGGTGCCTACCGCCGAGGTGGCAGGGTTGATCCAACCGACCGCCAAATCCGCCGCGGAGAAATCGCCGCCGCTCATGTTGAAGACTTGGTTTCCGGCGATACCCACTTTCGTCCAAGACTCGGTCCGAGTTGTTCCCCCCGTCTGCAAAAACTCGCCGACGTGGAAGCTCTCCCATCCCATAATCAGCTGCTGCGGATTGAAGTTGCCTCCACCAGCCACCGAAACGGTGCCGTCGAAAATATAGGCGTCGTTGCCGGGTCCGGGGATACCTCCCGGACCCGAAAGGGCTCCATCAATGGCAATCCACTTCGAAGCATCACTGTAACTGTTGGTCGAGTTGGGATTGATCCAGAGGCCGAAGGGTGCGGCCCAAGAAGCGACCGGGAACAACAGCGAAGCGAGCAGACTTGTGACTACATTCCAGTGGGAAGGTTTGTTCATAGTTTACACTTTGTCAGTGTCGAATTTGTCCGATAAGCGACACAATCTCCATGACACGAAGTGTCAAACGCATACCAAATTTTAACAGCTTCAGAAGCGGTTACCATGCCACTTTATCACGAGTTGAGACTATGGAGTGATGCGCATTCGCATAAAAAGTCTCGGTTCAGTTCCAGTAGGCAGGGAAAAATGAAACCGCTCATAGCCGTCCGGCGCTCCGAACGTTCCCAAGGAGACGCCCGCGGGCGCCCTTGTCCAAGTTTCCAAGTTGGTGGAATACTCCGCAACGACTTGAAAAGTCCGCGAGCTGGCGTTGGTTCTCACCCAAGAAGACAGGGAAAGAGCCGAGCCGGAGTAACTCATGGATGGCGAGTTCGTTGCCACCGACGGAACACTGCCACCGCCCACGGCATACCGATAGAGCAAGTCCGGGGTCGCAGCCTGCCCACCGCTCCAAGCCGCGAAACTCAGACCCGTGCCCAAGGTGCCAAAGCCGTTGGCATCCAGATCTGAAAAGGCAACCAACCAACTGCCGTCGGGCATCGACACCGCCCCAGGCAAGTAAGCCCGCCGGTTCAGGGGATCCAAAGGAGCCGGAGCTGACCAGCTCAGCCCGCCGTCCGCACTCAGCGTCCCCCGCAGCCGGATGTCCATGGTGGCGGGATTCCCGCCGGGCGTGCCCGGCTGGGCCGAATCCTCATCCGTGACAAAAACGCAAAGGATCCGGCCATCAGCCTGCCTCGCGATCCACGGCGCCAAGGCCACATGGTTCGTGCCCGCGGCGGCATAAAGCAGATTGTCTTGGCCATTGGTCCAGGACCAACTAGCCCCTCCGTCATTGGAGCGGACCACCCGCAAGACGTTCGGGTGCGGCGCTGCCGCGGCCACGCTCTGGACCACTGCAAGCAACTGTCCGGGGGAAGTCTCCGCTACACTGGCCGTTCCTTCGCGGGAAAGATCGTCCGACTGCACCGCCCGGGCCACGGTGACTGGGTTGGTCCAAACATTGGCAGAGGGGTTCCAAGTTTTCATCGTGACCCACTGGTGGTTGACCTTGCTCTGGGCGTAGGGGGTCCACTCGTCGTCATAGTAGCACTGCAAGGTGCCATCGCTCTTCACGAGGAGATAACTCGCCCACAAGCCTCCACTGATGGCGGGATCCAGCCCTTGGGCGTTGGAAGTGGCCACATCGGAATGCCACAACCAGTTGGCGCCGCCGTCGGTGCTGCGGGCCACCCGGATGGCGTAGGATCGCAACGACGAATAAATGCCACGATAACGGTTTTCGCGGTAGCTGTAGAGAAGCGTTCCATCGCCCGCCTGCACGAGATGGCCATCACCCAAGTCCACATCTGCACCGGCCTCGCAGATGGTCGACAGATTGCTCCACGTGACCCCTCCATCCCGGCTCTGACTCAGCACGACCCGCACGCCACTGCCGGTAGTTTCCGTGCGGGTGAGAAGAATCCGTCCATCCGCCAAGGCCAATCCGCCCTTAGCCCCGCCGGCGAACCCAGATAACGAACGCCAAGGAAGTGAGACTGGCAAGTTGGTGACGGTGAGAAGACCGGAGAGCGCGGAAAACGAAGCGGTTTGGTAGATCCCGAGGCCGGTTACCGAGACCGCCGGGTTTCCATTCAGTGAGGAAGGGAGCACGGCGTAGCTTCCCGCGCGAGGTGGAACCGAAAAATTCACGGCCAGGGTGGTTGGCCCCAACCGGGCGGAAAAGTTGGGTCCCGCGATTTCCAGTGTGCCGGCCTCCACCTTGGTCGGCCCGAGGTAGGCCAAGGCACACGTGAGCTTGAGCCGCGCCGTTCCCCGTTTGGTCAAGCCACCGGGGCCGGCCAGTGGCTGGGCGATGGTGGTGTCGTTGCCCTGCGTGTCGATGATCGCGCCGCCGGCCTGAACCGTCGCTGTGTCAACGGCGAGAAAGTTGGCGTTGGGAACCGTGGCGCGCAGCACGCCCCCGTCCAAATTAAGAATCCCGGTTGCATTGGTCGCTCCGTCGCCTACTCCGGCAACGGACAAGGTTCCCCCCTTGAGGTTGTAGGTTCCCTGATGCAGGAATACGTACCAAGAGTTCAAGGTTCCCCCGCTTTGGTTCACTTCCCCTTGCCCCAAATACGTGGCGTCCGCCTTCTGCCCCACATAAACGTTTCCGGCGATCTGGTTCCACGTTCCCCCCGTGATATTCATCGTGCCGTTGCCGAATCCTCCCACCCACGTGGTGTTGTTGGCGTTCACCACGCCGCCGCACAGATTCAGTGTGCCGGTGCCCATGGAATTGGTGTTGGGCCAGTTGCCAATCCGAAAAGCGCCCCAACTGTTTCCGCCAATATTCATGGTTCCTCCCGCCACGCTGAACGTGCCCGTGCCCTCGAGACCGATGAAGCTGGCCTGGCTCACGTTGAAAATCCCATCCTGCATGGAGAACTCACCTTTGGAGCTGAAATGAGCCCAGCCCACTGCCAGGTCAGAGCAACTCAACACCCCGGTGCCGCGAAGGTTCACCGATCCCGAGGATCCCTGATTTTCCCCCACAGTGAGAAAGCCGCCGATCTGGTTTGTGCCACCCGACTGATCAAGGGATGCGGTCCCGTTGATCCCGACGCGCATCCATCCATCCTGAGTGACCTTTCCCCCGGTCTGTGACATGGCACCCAAACTTCCCATGCTGGAGCCGATGCGTAGATCGGTAAGCCGCCAATCCGGGTCGCTGGCTGAAACGGACATTGTGCCGTCGTCCTCCACGATGGCCACATCGCCCACCCCGGGAATCGCGCCGCCCTGCCAGTGAAATCCCAGATTGTAGCTACCGTTGGTGCCCGGCGGAGTGCCTGGGACGCGCCAACCGCGGATGTCGGAATCGTCCGCCGCCCGGCCCACGTAGCTGTTGCCGTCCGGATGCATGGCCAGTTGTTGCACCAATCCGTCCGACCAAATGAGGGTCAACCGATTGCTGTTGGTCTGCCACGTGCCGTTTTTACCGGAGGAGGTGAGGAAGGATCCGTTGGCCGCGTAGGTATAATAAGTCGTGTTGCTCCAACCGGTCTGATGCACCCAGGAACCCGGCAGCGCCGTGGCGGCGGCCGGGGGATATTGGGTGATGGGTTCTCCCACCAGCGGCCAACCATCGCTGTCCCAAAACATCGGTCGCACCTGCAAGGCGCGCTCTGGATATCCCTTGTTCGGATCGGGATTTTTGACCCAGATATGATTGACAAAGATGTCATAGCCGGTGGTTTGGCCAACGAGGACATCGTTGTGGCCGGTGTTGCGCCATTTTCCGTAGGGCGCCAACAAAGGAGTGGCGAATCCGTTGGTCATCGAACGGCCAAGACGGTCCACATAGGGCCCGACGAGATTGGTCGAACGACCCACGCGCACATTGTAGCTTTCGTAAACGTCGTAGGAGACAAACAAATAATAGTAGCCGTTCTTCCAAACCACTGTAGGTCCCTCGATGCCGGGCCCGGCCCCGTTGGTCTGGGCGCGGGAGGCGATCTGGTATTTGCCTGCTCCCACGCTTTTCCCGGTGTTGCGATTCAACGAAGCGGCAAATATTCCGCTCCAATAGGAGCCCCACATCAGCCAGTTCTTGCCGACATTGTTTCCACCCGCCCCGTTTTCCCCCGAAACCTCCACGTGCATTTTCGGATCGATCGCGTTGTATCCACCCGGATCGTCAACCACCGACTCCAGGACAAGCCCCTGATCCGTCCAACCGTAGGAACCGCTGTTGGGATCCAAGGTGCTGGCCGTGGCGAGACCGATAACCGAGCGCTGGCTGCCCACCGTGGAGTGGCTGTAATACATCCGATATTGGGTGTTGTATTTGGTGATTTGCGGCGCCCAGAAAAGGTCACCTGCCAAAGCGGGATCGGGAGAGATCGGCGACCAAGGCGGTGAATCGTTGGTCGGGAAAACCCGCGGCAGTGCCGACCAATTCACCAGGTTGGTGCTGCGCACCCCCGGAATGCCAGCCCCGCTGCCATACATGTAAAACCAACTTCCCTCTTTGATAATGGTCGGATCGCCCATGCCTTGAAGCAGAGTGGGAGGACGGGCTGCGGCCGGATTACCCCATTGAATTTCCGCCGCCGAAACTGTCGCGATGCCGCTGCCGAGCAAAATGCCCAGCAACCGGACGAGCCCCGCGCGCGGACACATCTTCATCGCATTAATTTAAACCAGTTTAAGGACGTCGCTAGGCGGTAATTTAGACATGCGAGAGGCAATTTTTGCTATGCCGCTGCGCACATAACGACAGCCGACATGGGCTCGAGCTCCGCTTCCCTTGCCAGCAGCGGAAAAAAACGGCATGCAAACGGGAGGAATCGGCATGGCGCATATAGCCGAGCGGTCTTAAGTATATTTTACAGTGCGCTGTAAATCTTCATCCCCTGCCGGATTTACGATGATCGAGCTGCTGGTTGTCATCAGCATTATTGCGGTGCTGGCCGCTGTGGCGATCCCCGCGATCAGCCGCGGGTTGGATTCCGGCAAGGCCGCGGGGTGTGCCAGCAACCTCCGGCAATTGGGTATCGGGGTGCAACGATTTGCCGCGGAGAACAACGGCTACCTGTTGAAAGCCTGGTTCAACCAAGGACCCAACTTCGGCACCCCCGGCGGCGCAAATGACACCAGCTGGGGATACTCGACCTCCGAATGGGCAGGATGGGACCGGGTGCTGTTGGATTATCTCGAACAGGGAACTCTGGGACCCAACGGAAAAAGGGTTTACACCGAAAAAAGCGCATCCCTCTGCCGCTGTCCCGCCGACCAGACCAAGGGAAATGTTTTCTCCAACTACCAGATCGGTGTGGGCGCAATTCCCAACTCATACCGCTTCAACGCATCCATGAACGAGGTGGGACAAGAGCGAGCCATCAAGCTGATTTCGTTGCCCAGCCAGTCCAAGTTGATTCTTATCGCGGATGGGGTTTTTAAAAACTACCACCACGTCCGTCTCAACGATGCGAATGAGCCGGGAAAAATCAGTCGAGCCAACTCGAACAACATCGCCGCCACCCGCCATTCCGGTGCCGCCAACTATCTTTTTGCCGACGGTCATGTGGAGCGCCTCAAGTGGGAGGAAACTTGGGATCGCACCACTCCTGGTGCCGATCCGTCATGGGGACTCTGGAAACAAAAGCGATAGACAGGACCGGGGTTTCGGATCGTTCCGCATCGACACTGCCCGCGAAGACTACCGATTATGGCGAGCGACGAGCTGATGAACTGCCCCCCGAACCCCGCGCCGGGAAATCTCGTTTCGACATCCGAGGCGATCCTATCCGGCCAACTCCCCTTGCTGGATGCCGGCGCCGACCCGTGGGTGCTGCGCCATCTGGATGAATTTCTTTACTGCCACGTCAACAGCACGAATGATGCCGTGTGCTTGCGCCACGCTCCCAGCTTGTCGGCCTTGGCGGAAAAAGAGTCGGTATTGGTCTGGCGGGGTCCGGAAGGCGGGGAGTTTTCGCGAGAATTATGGGCACCGGAACTCCATGCGATGGAGGGCGGGTGGGTTATTTATGTGGCGGCCGACGACGGCGACAATGCGAACCATCGCATGGTGGCCTTGGTGCGACGTCATCTCGATCCGGTGGGGCCTTATGAATTCCATGGACCGCTCGCCCTGGAACCGGATCGATGGGCCATTGACGGCACCTTCCTACGCCATCCGGAACGCGGGTGGTTTTATGTCTGGTCCGGGTGGGAAGGAAACGAAAACACCGCACAGCACCTTTATCTTTGTCCCATGAAGGACCCCCTCACGCCGTCGGGCCCCCGAGTGCTCATCTCTTCCCCGCTTCACGATTGGGAACGCCTTGGTTCCGGCGGACCGGATGGCCTTCCTGCAATCAACGAGGGACCGCAGGTCCTGCAAAAGAATGGCTGGATCCATATCGTTTACTCCGCGGCCGGCAGTTGGTCCGATCACTATTGCTTGGGGCTTCTTTCGCTTCCTCCGCGTGCCGACCCTCTGGATCCGGGTGCCTGGCGCAAGTCCCCACAACCTGTGTTTGCCTCGACGAGCGACATCAAAGCCCCCGGTCACGCCTCCTTCACCACGGGCACCGATGGCACCGACTGGATTGTCTACCACTCGGCCCGTCATCCGGGGTCGGCATGGGATCGCCAGATACGAACTCAGCCCTTCGCTTGGGACGGACCTTTTCCGGTTTTCGGTGCACCAGGGGCACCTCCACCTAAAGCGACGACTTAAACTAATGGACGTTCTTCTCTCCTCCGACATGCCGGCGCGGGTCTTGCGGGACTTGCGGAATCTGGGGATCGAAGCGGAGATCGACAGGGGTGCGTCGCTGGAGAAAAGCGTCCAACGGGCCCGGCGCGAAATGTCGGTCCTGATGGTCCCCGTGCGAAACAAGTATTTTCAACCGGAGATCCTGCGGCGGGCGCCGGGAGTGATCGCCTTGGGTAAAAAAGCATTCGACCGTGCAGGCTTGGCCGGCTCTGTGGCAGCAACCCTCCGTGGATTTTATCCCGAACAGTATCTAAACCACATCTCCATCTTGCACGGCTCGGGACCCAGCCAAGCAGTTTTCCGAACCTATGAAAACCTTGCCATGCAGGAGGGCATCACCATCCCCCGGGGCAGCAACGAGCAGTTTCTCCATTTTGGAAAAGCGGGAGTCGAGGAGTTGAATCGCGTGGGTATTCGCTTGGCGGGATTCAGCCGCACCGGTAAGGGCTATTTTGTCGAGCGGCGTCCGGCCGAGTTTCACATTCTCGGGGTAGTGCTGAAGGGCGCGCTGGAGGTTCATGCCGACACCTTGCAAGCACGATCTTTGCCGCCGGGAAGTTTCTTTCTCATTCCCGCCGGTTTCCGCGGCTTCTACCGCGCCAATCGCTCACTGGAATTTCTCTGGTTTCACGTGGACGGCGAAGGGTTCGGCCTGAAAACCGCGCTGCCTTTTTGCTGGATAAACGTGGCCCGCACGCTATCGCTTGTCTCCACCGCACGTCAGTTTCTGGAGGAGAGCCGCATCCCGGAGTCCGATCGTTCTTTGGTGCTCCTTCGGTTGAGCCAACTCCTGGAAATTCATTTGTATCGGTTGGTGCAGGGATTCGGCATCGACCCCCGGATCGAGTTCGGTCGCGAGAAACTTCGGCTCGCGTTGCGTCAGGTAGAGACGGAAATTGCCAAGGACTGGTCGGTCCCGGCGCTGGCCCGGGCCACCGGGCTTTCCGTTTCCAAACTCTACCGCGAAGCCCGCGTGCACTACCGCAAACGTCCCGGCGCAATGATCGAAGAGGTGCGCATCCGGCATGCCTCGGAGTTGCTGGCCCATTTCGACCACAAACTCCAACAGGTCGCCGCCATGACCGGCTACGCCGATCCATTTTCCTTTTCCCGCGCCTTCAAGCGAGTCATGGGGATCAGTCCGAGCGATTATCGGAGCCGGCATGAGAAGAAAGCTTCCTCAGAAAATCGCGCCAAAGATCGGGCTCATGCGGAGAGGGATGACCCTCCCAAAAAACGTCAGGCTGCCCGCGGGAACCTGAGTTCATGAGGAATCGTCCGGACCGCCTTGGCGCTATGCACGCTGGAGGAAAGCGCCGTGGCGGAAGCAAGGATTAAAGGAGCTCCCGTCGGGCTTGTTCCCGACTATTCAAGCGCGGATTCCGCGAATATCCGCGTCGTGGTCATCCCTTCCCACGTAACTGTCCCCATCGGGATGAATATAACACTCCTCTTTTTGGCCTGAGGACCACGCCAACTGGAGGATTCTTCCGCGACATTCCCATCGACCTTGCGCTCCGCGACGATCATGCAGGGTTCCGTCACTTCGGAATTCCACTTGGGGGGCATCCCGCCAGGCGACCTGATGGATCCAAAATCCCTCCATGCTCGGCGGAACTTCGCGATGCGGCCGGGTCAGAACCTCGCCCACCAGGGGCCAACCGTCCTCCGACCAGAACATGGGGCGCACTTGCAAGTCCCGCGACATCTCCATCAGGGTGTGGTTGACGAACACATCAAACCAGGGACACTCGTCGACCAGGACCCCGTTGTGGCCATTGCCGCGATACTTTCCATACGGGGCAATCACCGTCGTTCCGCCGTTGCCAAGCAGGGGTCGGCCCATCCGGTCAAGGTAAGGTCCGGTGATGCGGTCTGCCCGCCCGACCACCACGTGGTAATTCATCTGATCGCCCAGCGAGACGAAAAGATAAAAGCGCCCGTGTTTGCGGATGATGACGGGGCCTTCGATTCCCGGTCCGTAATCCCCGAGATGGCCGTCGCCCGGGGCGCGGGTGGCCAGGTGATGGTGCGGGGCCCCCGGCACGATTTTTCCGGTGACGGGGTCTGCCTCCGCCAAAAAAATTCCGGAGAAATAAGAACCCCATGCAATCCAAGGACGGCCGTTTTCATCCGGGCAAACGCTCGAATCCAAGGCATTGAAAGGGTCCTTGCGGGTCTCGGAGGCCAAGACCAACCCCTCATCCTTCCAGCCGCCGCGGGGATCGCTCGGATCCAGAGTCTCGGCCGTGGCCAAGCCGAGGACCGAGCATTGGCTTCCCAAAGTTGAGACGGAGTAGTGCAGGTGCCAGCGCTCCCCGATTCTCCGGATATCAGGAGCCCATACCGAGTCGGCTCCGGGAATTTTTTCTTTCGCCCAGCTCGGAACGGCCTCGGCGAAAACCGGGGGTAATACCTCCCAGTCTAACAGATCCCGGCTGCGACGCGCCTCGATCCCCTGCCCGGTCGCGTACACATAATACCAGTCCCCGGACTTGGCGATGGTCGGGTCAGGCAGCTCCCAGAGCGGGGAGAAAACGGGCCGACCGTGGGCCTCCGGCGGAAGCAGCGGCGGGGCTTTTTTGCGGGGAGGAGCGGTCATGGCGTGCGGTCGGCAGTGACCGGTTCGCGGGTGCCCCGAATGTCGGTGTCGGTGGCATTGCGTCCCACGTAACTGTTGCCATCCGGATGGAGAACACATACGTCCACCGCGTCCCCCCCTTCCGGCCGCGGCCAGTTCATGGTGAGGGTCTTGCCATCCAACTTCCAAGTGCCTTGAGCACCCGACCTGGAAGAAAGGGTGCCGTCGCCGCGAAAAAGAATTCGGTGCACGTCGCCGAATCCGACCCGGTGGGACCACCAGCCCTCCATAGGTTTGGGAGCGGCGGGAGGCGTCTCCAAGATAACCTCACCAGCGAGCGGCCAACCATCGGGTGCCCAAAAAATCGGGCGCACCTGCAAATCGCGAGTGGCTCTCGTGTCATAGGCCCCCTCCATCAAAACATGATGTACCAACAAGTCATACCAAGGACATTCCCCCAGAAGCACCCCGCAATGACCCGGACCAACCACGTCCCCGTAGGCCGCGATTAAAGGCGTGCCATTACCTTCCGTCATCGGCTTGCCGAGCCTGTCCACATAGGGGCCGGTGATAAGCTTCGAGCGACCCACCTTCACGTTGTAATTCTTGAAATCGTTGTGGGAAACGAAGAGGTAGTAAAAGCCATCGTGGAAGCGGAGGATGGCCCCCTCAATATTGACCGAGGGATTGGCCGCCAGTCGGTGCTTTTTTCCGCCCTCCAATAACTTGCCCGTAGCCGAGTCGATTTCCGCCAAGTAGATGCCGGCCCAGGAGGAGCCCCAAACCAGCCAAGGCTTGCCGGCCTCATCCAGAACCATCGCCGGATCGATCGCGTTGTAGGGATCTTTGTCGGGCGTCGACTCGACCACCAGCCCCTGATCTTTCCACGCCGCGCCGGGTTTGTCGGGGTCAAGAGATTCGGCTGTGGCCAGTCCGATCACCGACCGCTGACTCCCGACCCCGGTGGAATAGGAGTAGTAGCAATAATAATTGTTTTGAAACTTCAGGATATCCGGCGCCCAAACGATCGGTGCCACCGTGGGTATTTTATCGCGGACCCAATCCGGAACCGCCCTGGGAAACACGGGCGGCAGCAGTTCCCAGTTCACCAGATCTTTGCTGCGCCGGATCGACGCCCCAGTGCCGCTGCTGAAGACATAATACCAATCCCCCTCGCGGGCGATGGTAGGATCGCCAACCTCCACGGTGTTGGTGGGAGCGGCAAAAGTTTCCAAAGTCAATATGGCCCAAAGAAAAAGAGCCGAACTTCCCAGCAACGATTTCACGTCCGCGCGGGTCATGGACTAGGGCTTGGCGAAGAGAAATTTATCTTCGGGCAGGACCTCGTCGGAAATCCTGATCTCGTCAATCCAGCCGCAGAAGGGGTTGTCCAATTTGCCATTCCAAAACCCGCGACCAATCACCCACGTGCCCATGCTCTGCGCCATGGCCCCCCCCACCAACGGGACGCTTTGTTGTAGTGTGTACGACCCCTCTTCCTCGGATCGCAAAAACAGCGAGGCGGTGTCTGGGGTCATCACTACGGCAAAAGCATACCAGCGGTTTTTGGCCAGCGGCCCGATGGAACGCAACATCCGCTCGTTGTTGGCCCCGTCCGTCCACTGGACAATCACGTGTTCCCCCAAATTTTTGGGATCGGAATCCTCCCGGGCAAAGGCAATCTGCAGCGGGGGATAAGGTGAAGCAGGGTTGGGCTGACCATCCTTAGTCAGGATTCCACCGAAGGTCCCCGCGCTCTCGCACTTGAAAGCACCCTCCAGGGTTATTTGCTTGAAGTCATAACCGTTGATCTCACGTGCCGGGACGGTGAAGATATCACGCCACTCCCCCTTGACCGGCAAGCGGAGAGAAAGTTCGTTGGCTTTTCCAAAGGAGGGCACATCCGCAGAATATTCGTTCGGGTTGGGGCCATCGGTCCGCCGCATGGTGTTACTTTTTCCCGAACTGTCCTTGAAGCAATCTGCGTTGGGCGGAGCCGAAGTGCCGGCGGGAAACCCGTCTTCGTCAAAGCGCCAGTGCGCGATGGTTTCCGCCGAGGCCGCTTGAGCCAGGACGAGAGCGGCCAGAGCGAATTGGATGGAAAGAACCCGCATATGCGGCAGAGAAAGATGCATGGCGAAACTGTCGGCTCAACGCAGCCGTGGGGGAATAACAATTTCTTCCATCCCCATATCCAACACTTTCGCGAATCGCCCTAGATTTCTGCAGTGACATCGGCAAACCTTCACGTCCCGTATGGCCGCAGTCTTGATAGAAACTTTATGCAAAAACTTTCCCGGCGATAAAGAAGCCGCGGGAAAGCTGGCGGTGGATCATGTTTCCTTCCAAGTGGAAGCCGGCGAGTTTGTCGTGTTGGTCGGCCCCTCGGGCTGCGGAAAGTCCACTACCCTGCGGCTGATCGCAGGATTGGAAGAAATCTCCTCCGGCACAATCACCATCGGCGGAAAGAAGGTCAACGACGTGCTACCCAAAGACCGCGATATTGCCATGGTCTTCCAGAATTACGCCCTCTATCCCCACATGTCGGTTTATGACAACATGGCCTTCGGGCTGACGCTGCGTGGCCTGCCTTCCGGGGAAATCCGCTCCCGCGTGGAGGAAGCCGCCGCTATTTTGGGACTGACTTCACCGGACAATCTCCTGACCCGCAAACCCAAAGCCCTCTCCGGCGGCCAGCGGCAGAGGGTCGCCCTCGGGCGGGCTATGGTGCGCAAGCCCAAGGTGTTTTTGTTCGATGAGCCCCTGTCAAATTTGGACGCCAAAATGCGGGTGGAGATGAGGGACGAGATCGTGCAACTCCATCGCCGGGTGGTTGCCACCATGATCTATGTCACTCACGACCAGGTGGAGGCCATGACGATGGCCGATCGGATCGTCGTCATGAATCAAGGCCGGGTGCAGCAGATCTCTCCACCCGGGGAGTTGTATGAAAGCCCCGCCAACCGTTTTGTCGCCAGCTTTATCGGCAGTCCGCCCATGAATTTTCTCCGCGGAATCCTGATCGCTGCGGAGAACGGGATGGAATTTCAGGAAACCTGCCCGGAGGGAACGGGGATTCGTTGGATCCTGCCAGACTCCTTCCAAGGAAAGTGGTCCCGCTCGGGCCAAGCGGAAGTGATCTTGGGACTCCGGCCCGAACATTTGCATCCGTTCCGGGGCCAAACCCCGCCGGGCCACGGCATCCTCGAGGCGGACTTGCGGAGGATCGAACCCATCGTGCCGGAAACCATTCTTCATTTGAAAACTGCCGGACACACTCTCTTGGCGCGGGTCCCCGAATTAAAAACGTCCTTTCGGGAGGGTGAAAAGGTCCGCCTACTGGCTGACTTGGGTCGCGCCAGCCTTTTCTGTCCGGAGACGGGAGACTCCCTCACCTCATGAAATATCGGCGCTTGGGAAAAACAGATCTCGAGGTTTCCGAAATCAGTCTGGGGTGTTGGACACTGGGCGGAAAGAACTGGGTCGAGGGCCACATGAACGGTTGGGCGGATGTGGATGAGGATGAGGCCGTCGCCGGTTTGAAGTTGGCGGTGGATCGGGGAGTGAACCACTTTGACAATGCCGATGTTTACGGGAACGGACGGGCCGAAAGAATGTTGGCCCGGGCACTGAAAAAGCTCGGCCTGCGTTCCGAAGACTACATCGTGGCTACCAAAGTCGGACACTTCCGGGGCACGGCGGAGCACGCCTATGACCCGCTGCACATCCGGCACCAGTTGGAACAGTCCCTTAAAAATCTGCAACGGGACTACGTGGACATTTACTACCTGCATCACGGGGACTTCGGACCGCGGGGAGAATGGCTCGAGGGTGCGGCCGCCACCTTGGAAGAACTCGTCAGGGAAGGAAAAGTGAGGGTGAAGGGACAGTCTGCTTACACCGCGGAGGATTTCGCCCGCGCCGTTCCGGTGGTGCGTCCGGCGGTGCTGCAATCGATCGGCAACCTGCTTCGCCCGGATTTTTTCCTGCCGGACAGTCCGGTCGGACGCCTACTGGAGGAGGGTGAAATGTCCTTTGTCGCCTTCAGCCCTCTTCATCAAGGGATATTGCTGGGGAAGTATGACCCGCAATCCCCCCCGATCTTCGAGCCGGGAGATATCCGCAAACAGGATCCGAAATTCCAAGGTCCCGAACTGAAACGGTTGAACCCGTTGCTGGAGGCCTTGAAATCCCGTTTCGGAGCCGAGTCGGCCCGGTTGGCGGCGGTGGCCATGCGCTACGTGCTAAATCATCCCCGGGTCGCCTGCGTGATCCCAGGATTTCGCAACGCCCACCAGACAGAGCAGAATCTGACCACTGAAGAACAATCTTTGAACGAGGCTGACATGAACTGGATCCGGAACGAAGTCGCCAAGCTGATCTCATGAAACCTGCCTTGGAAAACTGTAGCTACGGAGGATGGAAAAATGCCGTCCGGATGAAGCGGGAATCGTGGGAGCTGATTGCCCCGTTGGAAGTAGGGCCCCGTATTCTCCGTCTCGGTCCCGTTGATGGCCCCAATCTTTTCTACCAGAATCCTGACCAACTCGGGATGACCGGCGGAGAGGATTGGCGGATCTACGGAGGTCACCGGTTCTGGACCGCACCGGAAAACGAAGAATCTTATGCACCCGATAACCAACCGGTCTCCATTGAGCCCATCGGTTCCGATGGCTTTCGCCTCATCGGCAATCCTAACCAGAAATCGGGATGGCAGAAGGATCTGGTTGTGACTTGGCAAGACGACGGCCTGATTCAGGTGGAACACCGCTTGACCAACCTCCGGTCGGAATCCCTCGTCCTTGTGCCGTGGTGCCTCAGCGTGCTGGCGGCCGGTGGAACCGCCTTTGTTCCTCAACCTCCTTACCAACCCCACCCCTCGGAACTCCCCGCGGGCCAAAAATTCTCCATGACGGACTTTCTTCCCAACCGTCAGCTGATCCTATGGCCTTTCACTGATCTTAACGATGCCCGAATCACTCTCCGCGAGAAATGTTGGACGCTGCAACAGCGGGCGGGGAGTCGGGCCTGCAAAGTCGGCTTTCGCCATACCGAAGGATGGATCGGCTATCTCCTCGGAGATTTGTTCTTCGCCAAATGGATTCATCACGATCCCCTCGCCTCGTATCCGGACCGCGGTTCCAATGCGGAACTGTTTACGAATGGAGACATTTTGGAGGTGGAAAGCCTTGCTCCCGACCGACCGCTGGCCGGCCACGGAGTTGCCATCCATAACGAATGGTGGCACGTCGGCCGGGTTTCCTTCCCACCACAGGATCACGCTGCCGTCCTGAATTACCTCGAAACTCTGCCGATCCCGGCGCATTGAAATGTCCTCTTCGCCGATTTCAGGATCCGCAACGGGGCGGTTGGAAGTTTTGGGCAACCATACCGACTACAACCAAGGTCTGGTTCTGGCCATGAGCGTAGGATTCACCCTGGACGTCCAAGGTGAGAAAAGAAGCGACGAAAAGCTCATGTTCCGGGCCAAAGATCTGGGGCAGAGCTGGGAAGGTTCCCTCGCCGATCTCTCGCCCCAAAACAAAGCCGGTTGGGCCAATTACATCCTCGGAGTCTTGCAAGGCCTGAAGGACCGTGGAATTTTCTTAAGCGGACTGCAATTGGAGTTATCTTCCAACCTCCCGATGGGGGCCGGCCTGAGCAGCAGCGCCGCCCTGACGGTGGCCACCCAGCGCTGCCTGCAGAAGCTTTGGGGATACACCATGCCCTCACGTGAGATGGCCAAAATCTCGCAGGAGGCCGAGCATCGTTACGCCGGCGTCAAATGCGGTCTCATGGACCCCATGGCTATCATCCATGCCAAAAAAGACCATCTGGTCCTGATCGATTTCCGGTCACTGGAGGTCACGGCCATTCCCTTTGCCGAGGAAGCTTTGTTTGTCGTTGCCTCCTGCGGAGAGAAACACGCGCTGGTCGACGGGGAATACAACGAACGCCGCCGATCGTGCGAGGAGGCCGCCCGCCTCCTCGGTCTTTCTTCCCTGCGCGAAATCGGACTTGAAGAAATGGAAAAAAGCAAAGACGCCATGCCGGATCGCATCCACCGACGCGCTCTTCACGCCACCGGCGAAACTGATCGGGTGCAACGAGCCGTGACTTGTCTGGAGAATGACGATCTAGCGGCCTTCGGAAAATTGTTGGATGAATCCCAGGAAAGCTCTTCCGTGAACTTCGAAAACTCGATCTCGGCCTTGGACAAACTTTGCCAAGCTTCCAAGCAGTCCCCCGGCCATCTCGGTGCCCGCCTGAGCGGAGGTGGCTTCGGCGGATCCACTCTTCACCTCATCGAGGCCGCCAAGAAAAAAGAGTTTCTGGCTTCCTTCCTGCCCAAAGCCGAAGCGGCTCTCCGCCACCCTGTCCAGTATTTCATCACCCGTCCGTGACACCCCCACAATTTTCTCGCGCCTCGAGCGTGATCCCGCCCAAACCTTTCCCGCCGAAAACCAAGGCATACTCGCTTTCCCGGGTGGCTGACACAGCCGCGCCCTACAACTGAGCGGCAAAGAAGCGCAGCGTGTCGGCGATGTGCTCGGTCCAGTAGGGCCACTCGTGTCCGCCGGGGAATTCCTCGTAGGTATGCGGGATGCCTGCGGCTTTCAACTGTCCGTGCAGGGTGCGGTTGGCGCCGATCAGTTCATCCGCAACGCCGCAGTCGAAGCGCAGTGGGGGCAGTTTGGTGCCGGCGCCGATGACGGCTTGGTGAACGCTTGAATTGAAATCGGTGTCGTAGCTGGACAGAGGCTCTTCAACAAACTTGGCCATTTGTGAAACCTCGGTGATGGAGGAATGGCCGGAGATCGCGGCGAAGCGCTCGGCGTATTTCGCACCGATTCGCAGCGCGCCGTAGCCTCCCATGGAAAGTCCGGCCACGAAGCGCGGCGATGCGTCGCCGACCTGCGGGATATTTTCGATGACCGCAGCGGGAACGTCGTCCGCGATCCACGACTCGAAATTTTGCGCGCGCTGCGGCAGGTAGCCGGAGCCGTCGCCCCGCAAGCCGTCGGACGGCATCGCGATGACCATCGGCGGGATTTCGCCGGACTTGATCATACGCAGCGCGGTGCGGTGAACACCGGCCTTTTGCGACCAGATCCACGCGCTGCCATAAACGCCGTGGAGCAGCGTGATGAACGGCAGATTTGTCGCGGTGATTCCCGGCGGGATAAAAAGGCAGATGTCGCCGCGACCGCCGAGGTTCGGCGATTTGACCGTGATAAAACGCAGGTTGTCCGACTCGAAGGCCGGATCCGAAATCTCTGTTGTGCGAAAGCGGCTAACCATCAGTCGAAGACGATGACGCCCTTGGCATTTTTCCCGGTATGCATGTCGTGAAATGCCTGCTCCAACTCCTCCAGCCGGTAGGTGCGCGTGATCATTTCATCGAGCAGTAGTGCTCCCTTGTCGTAGAGGTTCATGATCTTCGGGATGTCGTAATACGGATCGCAGCCACCGTAGAGGGGGTTGACGTAAATTTTGTCCCACTCGAACAGGCGCATGTCGATGGTGATCTCCTGCTCGATGCCGCTGACCTGGCAGGCGGTGCCCGCGTTGCGAACCATCGCGAGCGGAGCGGCTCCGAGTGCGGGAACAGCGGTGCATTCAAAGGCAAAATCCGCGCCGCGTCCGCCGCAGAGCGTCTTCACTTCCCCGGCAGCGTTGAGCAGGCCGGTGTCGCTGCGGTCGGCGAGGATCGTGTGGGTCGCGCCGAATGTCTTGGCAAACTCCAGGCGCTGCGGGTTCACGTCGATGGCGATGATTTTGTCCGCGCCGGAAACGCGGCAGCCCTGGATGACGTTCAAGCCGACGCCGCCGACGCCGAGCACGACGGTGCTGGAGCCGGGCGTGACTTTCGCCACGTTCACCGCCGAGCCGTAGCCGGTCATGACGCCGCAGCCGATGATGCACGCGGAGCTGAACGGGATACCGGGATTCTTTTTCACCAGCGCCTCCTCGAGCACCACGGCGTGCGTGGACATTGTGCCGATGTTGAACGAACGCTCGATGCCTTTGCCCTTGAACATCGTGCGCTCCAGCGCCGAGTGGCCCTGCATGTAGTTCGGCGCGGTGACCTGGTTGCGGTTTTCGCAAATGTTCCGCTTGCCGTGCAGGCACTGGAAGCAGGTGCCGCACGGGACGGCCCAGTTGAGGACTACTTCGTCGCCCGGCGCGACGCGCGTGGCGCGGTCGCCGACCTCGCGCACGATGCCCGCGCCTTCATGGCCGATTACGACGGGCCGGCCCCAGTTCAGCGAATCCCAGTCGGTGTGGCAAACGCCCGACGCCTTGATTTCCACCAGCACTTCATGGCCGGTTGGCGAATGCACTTCGATTTCCTCGATGGAAAAACCGCCGGTGCCGCTCGAGATGGCTGCTTTGGCGTGAATCATGGCGCGCGCTTGATGAGCTTCACCTGAACCGACTCGTAGCCGGACTGGCGGGTGAAGGATGATTCCCGCTCAATCTTCGGCTCCGCCTTGATCGTCTCGACGCGCTCGACGCGGTCGCAGAGCGACTTGAGCAGGCTGCGGAAAATGAGCCGCGCGTGCGGCGCGCCGAGGCAGTTGTGCGTGCCGAAACCGAAACCGATGTGCGGATTGGGCGAGCGGTCGAGGACAACTTCGTCCGGATTTTCAAAGACCGTTTCGTCGCGGTTTGCGGACGGCCAGCAAAGACCGACGCGCCCGCCGGCGGGAACGGTTTCGCCGCCGACCTGTGCGGCGTGCGGGCACTTGCGGGTGATGGCCGTGAGGGGGCTGACATAGCGCACGAACTCCTCCACAGCCGTGATGATGCGGCTCTCGTCCTCGCGGAGAAAATCGAGCGCCTGCTGATGGTCGCCGAGGTAGGCGAAGATGCTGCTCACCGTGTTGATGACCGTGTCGCGGCCGCCGGCGAAGGTGACGTTGGCGAAGCCCTGCTTTTCCTCGAAGGTGAGCTTGCGTCCGTTGAAATCGACCCCGTTCAGGTAGCTGAAAAAGTCGTCGCCCGGCTGCTGCTCCGCGCGCTTGAACTGGCCGCCGGTGTAGGCTTCCAGCAGATGCCCGTCGCCCGCGTCGTCATCACGGTCATGGAATACATGGACGCCCCAGCTGATCCAGACATCGGCCTCCGACTCCGGCATTTTCAACAGCCGCGTGAGCGCACGGCTTTGCAGAGGCAGCGCAAACTTGCGCACGGCCTCGAACTCACCATTCTCCACCGCGTCGGCGACCATTTCGTCAACGAGCGCCTGCATATTCGCGATGTATTCCGGGTCGTCCTTGGGCCGGTTGAACATCGGCTGCACCAGCGCGCGGTAGTCGGTGTGCTGCGGCGGGTCGATTTCCAGCGGCAACTGGCGGACGCCGCGTACGGAAGCCTCCGAATGCAGCACGCACATCAGCGGGTTGTCGCTGCTGAAGGTTTTCCAGTCCTTGGCACTCTTGCGCACGTCCTGCATCCGCAGGATGAGCGGGAGGGTTTCGTCCTCGCAGGTGACGTTCAGCGTGGCGCCCTCAGCGCGCGCTTCCTTGAAGGGATCGGGGTGTTCAGGCATCGGTTTGCTCCTTGGCTTTGGTATGCAGTTGTTTGGTTTCGAGGTTTTTATTCGCGACGTCCTCAGGCGCGGGATGCAGGCCGGCTTTCAAAAGTTTCGTGCCGACGGCGTAGGCCAGCGAGTCGTTTACGGCGTCCACCGCCAGCAGTTTTTCACCGCGATAATACCACGCGGAAAAGTCCCCGCCCGGCTCGGTGGCGCCGCGCACGATCACGCGCTCGTAGCCGGTTGAGACTCCGGCGATCTGCAGTTTCGAGTCGTATTGATCCGACCAGAACCACGGCAGCGCATCGTGTGGGACGGCTTTCTCGGCGAGGGAAGCCGCAACCGTCCTGGCCTGGTCCACGGCGTTCTGCACCGACTCCAGTCGCATCCGCTGCTGATAGAGCGGCCGGAATTGGTTACAGCAGTCGCCCAGCGCGTAAATGTCGGGAGCGGACGTGCGGTTGAATTCGTCAACAAGAATGCCATTGGCGGTTTCCAGCCCGGCGGTTTCCGCGAGCGCCGTATTGGCCACCGCACCTGCACCCAGCAC
>Ga0114972_10001168_pt1 | contig 19776 bp, 23 predicted proteins | sample M_140807_EF_Meta_FD_87354 | JGI IMG/M metagenome (GOLD analysis project Ga0114972, IMG submission 87354) | Freshwater microbial communities from Lake Montjoie, Canada to study carbon cycling - M_140807_EF_MetaG | ecosystem: Environmental > Aquatic > Freshwater > Lake | place: Lake Montjoie... | reverse complement strand
CGGATCCTCGCGATGCGTTAGGTGTGGAGGAGGATGCGTGCTCTGCGGCTTCCGGTAAGGGGAGAAAGGGCAAGGGGGAGGCGCCCGCCGCTGGGGGTTGTCTTGAGGAGGCATGACCTGCTCACCCCATCGCTGAGCTTCATCGGGGAGCAAGCCGGCACTGCCAGGGCCAGGCCAGCGGCATCACGCCAAACGGAAGCCCCCGAAAACCTTGGTTTCCGGGGGCTACTGAATCTGCCAGTAGTAGGGCTGCGTTAGATCAGTCGTCGTACACGCGACACTCGGGCGCTTCGGGGTTGAGGTCGCAGTAGACCTCCAATGGGGAGGGATCGTGGCTGTCTTCGGGGTGGTGGTTCTTGTACTCCTCCAGATCCTTCAGCTCCTCCTCGAGGTGGCGAACCTTGCCGAGGTTGCCTTCCGCTTTGGCGGACTCAATCTCGACCCGGTCCTTCTCGATGTGCTCGTCGATGGTTTTCATGAATGACCGACCGCACACGGCCGGAGCTCACCTCTCACACCTTACGGGTGCTTCCCATCGGTTGAAACCGTCCTGTGCGCTCCTGCTGATCTGGCACGCGGCGTGCCAGAAACAGGCACGCTCTCAGCTGGGCCGTTCGCTGAGTTCCAGCCAGCGCTCTTCGGCGCTGTGGATCTGCTCCACCAGCTCCGCCAGCTCGTGGGTGAGGGCTTCCAGCTGGCTGTAGTCGCCGCCAGCCGGGTTGGCGAGGCTGGTTTCCAGGATCCGGCGGCGTTCTTCCCAGAGGGGCAGGTCGCGCTCGATCGTCTCAAGTTCCCGGTTTTCCTTGAAGCTGCGGCGGCGGGGTGGGGTTGGCTTGGTCGATGCGAGGTGGTTGTAGTTGGCCGCTGGGCCTTCGGGGTCGGCGGCGCCCGCCGCCGCTTCGGGCATCGATGCGCCCGATCCGGTGCGCTGGCCCAGCGCCTCTCGCCCCCGGCCGCCCACTCCGGCCCGGGCCGCTCCCCCATCCGCTCGGGCCGCGGCGGTCTGTTGGCGTTCCAGGACCTGCTGGCGCTCCAAGTAGCTGCTGTAATTCCCCTCGAACCGCTCCAGCTGTCCATCGCGGAAACAGAAGAGGCGATCCACGGTGCGGTCGAGGAACCAGCGGTCGTGGGAGACCACCACCACGCAGCCGCGGAAATCCTCGAGAAAGTCCTCCAGCACCCCGAGGGTGTGCACGTCGAGGTCATTGGTGGGTTCGTCGAGCAGCAGCACGTTTGGGGCCTCGATCAGGAGGCGGCAGAGGTGCAGCCGCCGTCTCTCACCGCCCGAGAGCTTCGCCACCGGCTGGTGCTGCTGGGCCGGCGGAAACAGGAAGCGCTCCAGCAGCTGGGAGGCGCTGAGCTCCACCCCATCCACCTCCACCCGGCTGGCGGCCTCTTGCACCACCTCGATCACTTTGCGCTGGGCTCTGTCGGCCAGCAGCACCTCGCTGTGCTGGTCGAAGTAGGCCAGCTTCACGGTGGAGCCGAGTTCCAAGGTGCCGGCGCTGGGTTCGCGGCGCCCGGCGATCACCTCCAGCAGGCTGGATTTGCCCACACCGTTGGGGCCGATGATCCCCACCCGATCTTCGGGGCTGAAGTCGTAGCTGAAGTCGCGCAGCAGCAGGCGGGGGGCGGGTGCGTCGGCGCCGCTTGCCTGGGCTGAGGGTCGTGTCGCCCCTGCTGGCTCGGCTGCACTGGCGCTCTCCGCTGGGGAAGGAGCTCCATCGGCAATGGCCTTGGCGGCTGCGGTCATGACCGGCTGGGGCGAGGTGGCGGCAATTGCTGTTCCCGCGGGGCGGTGTACTCCCGCCCCTGGTGATTCCCCTGCCGACTCGCTGGCCGGCACCCCAACGCACAACCCTTCGGCGGTGATCGCCTGCTTGCCGATGCGGCGGGCCGTGGAGGCGAGGCTCACCTGGCCCTTCGCCTGGCGGGTGGGGGCCTCCCGCATCGCCTCGATCCGCTGTAGGCGGGCCTTCTGCTTGGTGCTGCGGGCCTTCGGGCCCTGGCGCAGCCAGGCCAGCTCGCGCCGCAGACTGCCGCGGAACTTGGCGGCGCTCGCCTGCTCGGAGGCCTCTTCCTCGGCCCGCCGCTCCAGGTAGGTGGCGTAGTTGCCCTCGTAGGGCCTGGCCTCGCCCCGCTCCACCGCCACGATCCGCCGTGTCACCCGATCGAGCAGGTAGCGGTCGTGGGTGACCAGCACCAGGGCGCCGGCGAAGCGATCCAGCCAGCCCTGCAGCCACTCCACCCCCTCAGCGTCGAGGTGGTTGGTGGGTTCATCGAGCAGCAGCACCTCCGGTTGGGCCACCAGCGCCGCCGCCAGGGCCACCCGGCGCCGGTTGCCGCCTGAAAGCTCCCCTACCCGCCGGCCCAGCAGGTCCGATCCGCCGCCGATGCCGAGGCGCTCCAGCACCTCGCGGCAGTCGCGCTCCAGGTCCCAGGCGTTGCAGCTGTCCATCCTGTGGTTGCAGGAGCTGAGCCGGGCCAGCAGGGTGTCGCTGGCCGGATCGGCGGCCAGACCCAGGCTGAGTTCCTCGTGCTCTCGCAGCAGGGCCAGGCGTTCGCCGCCGGCGGCGAACACCTCCTCCAGCACCGTCCGGGCCGGATCGAGGTCGGGCTCCTGATCGAGCAGCACCACATTGAGCTTGCTGGAGCAGCGCCGCTCGCCCCGATCGAGGGGTTCACGGCCGGCGAGCACCTTGAGCAGTGTGCTTTTGCCGGCTCCGTTCGGGCCGATCAACCCAAGCCGCTCGCGGGGACCCACGTGCAGCTCAAGGTCGGAAAACAGGGTGCGGATGCCGTAGTCCTTGCCGGCCCCCACCAGGGAGATCAGGCTCACGCCGCCTCCGTGGGCGCCGCTGCCGTAGCCCCGCTGTCGCCCGCCGGGTTGGCCTGAGGCCTGGCGGCACCGCGACGCTGCGCCTCCAGGTGGAGGAACACGCTCTTGTCGCCCACATCAGCGGCGGCGGGCATCGGGAACTTGCGCAGGCAGAGCACCAGCAGCAGCACGCTTTCCACCATCAGCAGGGTGGCGGTGGTGTCGATCGGCAGCAGGCCGCTGAGCCGGCCCAGCAGGGCCACCGGCAGCAACAGCGTCACGCCGATCGCCTCGGGCCGGCGGAAACAGAAGAACTCCTTGAAGCCCACGCCGGTGAGGGCTGCGAAGAAGGGGCCCACCGCCAGGATCCAGAGGGGCTGCTCTCGCAGGGCCTCGCCCATCGCCCCCAGCCCCACCCGCTGGGCGAGCAGCAGCCCTCCCAGGCAGCCCGCCAGCCAGAAGAGCTGCAGGGCCCGGTGCAGCGGCCGCAGGTAGATATGGATCCAGCGCAGGGCCAGACCCAGGCCGGCGGCCATGAGCAGGAGCCAGGGCCAGAGCAGCGCAGCATCCCCCTGGCGCCAGCTGATCAGCAGCCCCAGTTGGCCCAAGGCCAAGGTGGTCAGGGCCAGGCGGTAGCCCAGCACTTCACGGCGGTCGTGGTCGGTGATTGTGTACGGCCCAAACATGCCGTCGAAGACGGGATCGGCCGGGCTGGAGAGGCTGCTGCTGGCCACGGGTTCGGCGCTTCTGCCCCCATGCTGGCTGAGCGCTGGGTGGTTGGTGATGTGCGGATCCTGGCCGACAGGCAAGGGCTGGGCGTTCGCAGGGTTTGCCGGCCCAGATGGGAGTCATTTGGCCGGGCTCTTCGAGAGATGTGCTCGCTCAGCGGGGAGCGGTGGCCGGGCTCCCGAGAGGTTTGCCTGCCCTGATGGCTGCAGCAGGCGGGCATCCGCAGGCACTGGCCGCCCTTTGGGGAGTTGGTGGCCGGGTCCCAGCGTGGGAAGAGGCGCTGCGGCCTCAGCGTTGACGCGCACTCCCGGTCTTTGGCGGTCGCGGGCGCCGCTCGGTTCTGCCTAGCGGGAGAAGAGGCGCTGGATGGTGGCGGCCGGTTCCAGCGGCTTCAGCTGGGCACGGCAGCCCACGCTCCGAAGGGGGGCGACTCCCGCGACCTCACCCTGATGAGGCCCCAGGCCCTCCTGGGAGCGGCACCCCCCCGGGCCCCGCCACCAGGCTGGCCAGATCGGGTCCGGCCGGAATGATGCCCGAGGGATGCAGCGGGAACAGGCTGCCGAAGTAATCGCGGCGCCAGGCTTCCGGAAAGCAGGTTTCGGCTACCCCCGGCAGGGCGAAGAAGCGGGAGCGCCATTCCGCCAGGGCCGGCAGCTGCCAGAGGGGCCGGCGGCTGCAGCCGAACAGGGGCGCGTAGACCAGCTCCAGACGGATCAGGGTGGGAAACAGCACCACATCGGCCAGGCTCGGTTCAGCGCCGCACAGCCAGCTCACTCCTGCCGAGGCAGCCTCGCGCAACTGCTCATCCAGTGCCTCCAGGGTGTTGAAGAGCTCCGTCTCGGCTTCGTCGTAGGCGGCCTGGTTCCGCGCGAAGCCGCAGCGATACACCCCATCGTTCACGCTGTCCTGCAGCCGCTCCCGCCAGCTCTCGATCGCCTCCCGCCGCGCCGCAGGCCACAGATCGGGGCCCTCCCCGGGCCAACCGTTGAGCAGCTCAATCAGCCGGGCGCTCTCGTTCACCAGGATGCGGCCCTGGCTGCGCGAATACAGCGCCGGCACCGTTGCTGGAGCTCTCGCAGCGCTGCCGCTGGCCCGGTAGAGCTCCGCCAGGGTGGTGCAGCCGGCAAAGGGGATGGCGAAGCGCCAGCGGCCGGCGGCCGGGTCCGGGTCCACCACCATCAGATCGATGCTGCCCGCCAGGCCACGCAGGGTCCAGGTGAGCCAGGCCCGATGTGCCCATGGGCAGCTGCGCCCCACGATCAGCACGTGGCCGGAGGGCGCCCAGGCATCTGCCGGAAGCGTGGGGCGTTCTCCGAAGGCCGCGGCGGGCCGGCGGTAGCGGCCTTGGGCATCGGCAGGCCCCAGGCCGCCCATCAGGGTGAGCCACTGCCTCTGCCACAGGCAGCGGGCGGTGCGCACCAGTGCTGCGGGGGGTGGCATCGGTGGAACGGTCCGGCGTTGTCTGACTCTGCGTCAGGCTGGGGGCCGTTGGGGGCCTGGTGGGAGATGGCAGTCGAATCCGTAGAGAAGCCGCTCGGACCAGGCTTGAGCGGACCGACTGCCGACGGGCCCCACACCCGTCAGGTGGGAAAGGTGCTGGTGGTGGCCGGCACCCACGGCAATGAACGCAATGCCCCCTGGCTGCTCGATGCCTGGGCGCGTTTGCCCGGTCGGCTGGACTCTTCCGGCCTGGCCCTATGCCCCCTGATCGGCAACCCCGAGGCCCTGGCCCAGTCGCGCCGCTATGGCGACCGCGACCTCAACCGCAGTTTCCAGCCGGCCCTGCTGGCCGATCCGGCCCACCAGGAGCAGGAGGTGGTGCGGGCCCGCAGCCTGCTGGCCGCCCATGGTGCCCAGGGCGCCGACCCATGCCTGGTGGCGATTGATCTGCACAGCACCACCTCGGCGATGGGCAATTCCCTGGTGGTGTACGGCCGCCGTCCCGCTGATCTGGCTCTGGCCGCAGCGGTTCAGCAGCAGCTGGGTCTGCCGATCTATCTGCATGAGGGCGATCCCCACCAGACCGGTTACCTCGCAGAGGCCTGGCCCTGTGGTCTGGTGATCGAGGTGGGGCCGGTGCCCCAGGGGGTGCTCACCGCCGCAGTGGTCCAGCAGACCGCCATCACCTTGGAGGTCGCTCTGGCGCTGCTGGCCGGGGCCCGGCAGGGACGGTTGTCCCAGCCCTCCCACCTGGTGGTGCATCGCCATCGCCAGAGCCTGGATCTGCCGCGCCACGCAGATGGCAGCCCCGCGGCCTTGATCCATCCCTGCCGTCAGCACCGCGACTGGCAACCGATCCAGGCCGGGGATCCCCTCTTTCAGGCCAGCGATGGCGGCACCATCCCCTACAGCCCGCTGGCCGGCCTGGAGAACCAGCCGGTGTGGCCGGTGTTCATCAATGAGGCGGCCTACGGCGAGAAGGGCATTGCCCTGAGTCTCACCAGCCGCGAACGCTGGCCGGTGACGCCGGACTGGGCTCAAGCCTTGGTGGCCCTGGCATCAGGGCTGCTCGCGGCCTGATCAGCCGCACACACCTGATCACCCGCATACAAAGGTGGCCTGCTCCTTGGTGCAAGGCAGATCGGTGGTGCTGCCGTCACCCCAGTAGATGCGGAGGCGGTCGTCTTCGGTGCCGCTGCGGATGGTGATGGATTTGATCACGCCGGCGGGAGGTTTGCCCTGCTTGTCGGCTCCGTCGTGGCGCTCGCTGAGTTTGTTGAGCCGTTGCTCCAGTTGCTGGATCTTGAGATTCAGCTGCTCGATTCGCTGGGCCTCCGCTCGGGGTGCCTGCTGGCAGCCGGACAGCAGCAGTGAACCGGTGATCAGAGCCGCTATAACAGCCCAGCGGCGGGTGGCGCTGCCCGGCGTTGTGGGTCCGGCACGGGGCATTGAGCGGGCGAAGGACAGTGTCCGGGGCCAGGGGAGCATGGCTCAGGCCGCCCGGATCTGGTCCACGGCAGCCGGCTGGCACGAAGGAGAAGGAACCAGCCGGAACCGCTCGATCCGCTCGGCCTTGTTGCCGTGCAGCGCAAGGAACGCCTGAATCCTCTGAACCGCAATTTCGGGACTGGCCAGCCGCAGGGCCCGGGAGGGATCGGCGCTGAAATGTCCGTCCTCATCGAGCCAGCGGGGCCGGCGGTGGCGGGGACCGGCCAGGGTCACGCTCCAGCGATGCACAGAGGCCATGAATCGCTCTGAAATCTCCAGCAATGCTGCCGCGCCCAAGGTTGGGCCGCCATCATGGTGACCAGGATGAAGCGATTCTGCAGCAATGCTCAAGGATTCGGCGATCCAGGATCAGAGTTCGTCCTCCACCTCCGCCTTGATTGTGCAGTCGCTGGAGGGGTAGCTCACGCAAAGCAGGGCAAACCCCGCCGCAATCTGCTCGTCATCGAGGAAGCTCTGGTCGGATTGATCCACGCTGCCGCTCAGCACCTTGCCGGCGCAGGTGCTGCAGGCACCGGCACGGCAGGAATAGGGCAGGTCGATGCCCTGCTCTTCGGCGGCATCCAGGATGTAGCTGTCGGCGGGGCAGCTGAAGGTCGATCCGCCTTCGATCGTGATGGTGAAGCTCTCGGCCATGGGTCCGGTGCGATGTGGGTTGGATCCATTCCAGAGAATGCTGCCGATCGTGCCGGTCGCCCAGGACACCGGCCATCGCTTCGTGTGGGGATCAGGATAGAAGGGATTGACAGTGCTGTTTTCCTCCACGGCCGCGAGTCGTAGTGGGATCGGAGCCGTTCTGCTGCAGGTCGGCAAAGCGAACGGTCAGCTCGGCGGAGGGTCTGTAGGATAAAGACGGTTCAAAGATTTCTCTCCAGCAAGGGTTTCTCTCCAACGGGTTCTCTCCAGCAGGTTCTCTCCAGCGAGCAATCGTCTTCCTTCAGGGCTTTCGGCGGATCAGGTTCATAGTTTCTCTTTCAGGTTCATGACGATTTACGTGGGCAACCTTTCCTTCGATGCCGAAGCCGAGGACGTCCAACAACTGTTCGCCGAATACGGCAAGGTCAGCAAGTGCAGCCTTCCCCTCGACCGCGACACCGGCCGCAAGCGTGGTTTCGCCTTCGTGGAAATGGCCAGCGAGGCTGAGGAGTCGAAGGCGATCAACGAGCTTCAGAATGTGGAGTGGATGGGTCGCGCCATCCGCGTGAACAAAGCTGAACCCCGCACCGGTGGTGGTGGCGGCGGCGGCGGCGGTGGCCGCGGTGGCTACGGCAACGGCAGCTTCGGTGGTGGCGGCGGCTACAACGGTGGCGGCTACGGCAATCGCAATCGCTATTGATCGCTCCAAGTATTAATCTTTCAGAGCATTGATCGCTCAAAGCCAACGCCTTGAGCGATCTTCTTTGAACAGATTGAGTGGATTAGACCAAAACCCTGCTTAGGCAGGGTTTTTTGTTATTGGATGGCTGCAGGGCGTTGTTCCGGACTGGAGGCTGTTGATTCAGCTCCCCCTGCAGTCCCGGCAACGGGTCAGGTTGCCGGATGGGGAGAGTTATTCGACGGGCTGGGCGCATTCGGCCGCTTTGAGTTTCTGCTGTTCGTATTCACGGCGAAAAAGCCAGAATAGATATTCCGGTGATTTGTAGTTCTTGGGTAGGCTGTTGTGAAGAATCGCCAGTCGATCCCAGCAGACCGTACGTTCAATTTGTTTCTGGGTGCAGCCTTCGCGCAGCAGCAGCCGCATGGCTTTGCAGTACATCGGATATTTCGCTTCCAGTTGACCGATCGTGAGCGTTGGTGCGGTGGGTTCGGTCATGGGGTATCGCGTGGTGGGAATGGATGACGGCGTGACTCTGGACTGGAGGACGATCTATTGGCGTTCGCGTCGATTAGGGGTAACAATGATGGCTTATGCCGCAATTCTTGAAGGAAAGCCAGAAGCGTTGATGCTTGAAGTATGGGATGAATTTTCTCTTATCACCCAGGTGTCGCTTCGGCGAAATTCATCCTACGCCCCAGTCGAGCTGACGCAGCTTTGCAGCCGAGCCTGCTGGGCCGCAACCGTGGTCAGCCTGCCCAGCTGGGGGTCCCAGAGGATGTAGGAGAAGCAGTCGGGAATGTCGGCTAGGCGCAGGCGTTTCACCCCTTGCAGCAGATGGGCGTTGCGCTTGCTGCAGGCCCGCAGCCTGTAGTTCGGAATGGCGGCACAGAGGTGGTGGATCGCGTGGCAGCCGATGTCGGCTGAGAACCAGTTCAGAAGAGCCGGTAAGTCCAGGTCGCTGGTGCCCTCAAGGGCTCCGGCCATGGGGCTCCAGCCCTCGCTGGCGTGCGCGTAGGAGCCTGGAAAATTGTGCTGCACAAAAAAGATGCAAATGAAGATTGCCGCGCCGCAGGTCATCACCGGGGCATAGAGCGACCAGAAGGCACCGGTCCCTACCCAGCTGGCCAAGGCGATCCAGAGGCTGAGCACCGCCAGGTTGTTGAGCAGCAGATCGCGGAACTCCTCGGGGCTGTGCCAGTGGCGGCTTCGGTGGTTCGCCAGGATCGTCTGGAACGGCATGGCCGGAGACTCCTGCAGGCAGGCGATCGTGTGAGGCACCAGATCGATCAGACCGAGCGCCAGCGCCAGCCTCGGCTTGATCACCAGGTAGAAGAAGCCCCCTGGGAAGAGCATCAGGGGATGGCGCAGCCAGCGGTAATGACGTTGGCCGGCCTGGCTGAGGCGTTGGTAGGCATCGCTGGTGACCAGGGCGGAGGGACCTTGGTATTTCTCCCAGTTGCCGTTGTGGCGGTGATGGAACTCATGGCCCCGCGACCAGGGCAGCTGCGGAATGCCGCTCACCACCCCGAGCAGAAAGCCGCAGCAGCGATTGGCCAGCGGATTGCGGAAGAGGGAATGGTGACCGCAGTCGTGCATCAGGGAGAAGCAGCGCGCCAGGAAGAGCACCTGGAGAGCGATCACCGGCGGCAACAGCCAGGCATGGTGCGCCCGAAGTGCGAGGGCGGCCCACCAGAGCAGGGCGTAGGGCACCAGGGTGTTGAGGATCTGCCAGCTGGCTCGGCCGTTCGAGCTGGCCATAAAGGGTCGCAGCTCAAAGTCCTGCCGGCCGATTGAGCTGGGCGGGTGATCGCGCTCTGACCCCTGGGGCTGGGGGGCTCTCGGACCATCGGACCCGGCCACGGCGGGGCGGGCGTTCAGCAGGGAGGCTGCTGGTGTGCCATCGGTCAACGGACGGGCCGTACGTAGTAGAACGAACTTAATGGGGCGGAGCCTGGGGCCGGGTGGATCGGGACACTTGGCGCGGTCGGGTGTGTCACCGGCGGCCCGGGCCGGCAGGAGTTCAGAATTGGGCCATGGCGCGGATCTTGGCAAGTTTTCCATCATCAAGTCCCGCGAGTTCGGTGAGATCGAGCAACTGATCTTTCACCAGGGAGGCAAACAGAAACAGAATCGGCTGGGGGCGGAAATCGAAGCGCCCCTCAAGGCGGTGGCGCTGGATGCTCAGGAAATCATGGAGCTGCCACAGCGCTCCGGCCGAATCCATCACCGCGGCATGGAGCTGCACGTCGTGGATCAGGCTCTGCAGGGCACGGGCATAGGCCGCATCGAAGGCGATCCGGGCGATGCGCCGTTCCTGCTCCGTCCAACCCAACCACTCCCCCGAGTCTCCTGCCTGGACCGGAACGCCCTCACCGGCGGTGTCATCCTCGGGTTTGGCGTGAGTGTTAGTGGACGCGGCAGCCGTAACAACCTGGCCGACAACCCTGATCTCAGCCATGGTCAGATCCTCTGTTTCGGCACCCTATCGCCCACGGCCTGACAGCGCGAGCCAGGAAGTTCGTACCAGGCAAGCGAGGGGAACTGATGGTGTTCCCAGTGGTAGCCGAAGTGATAGCAAACCAGAAAGGAGAGCCACACCGGCAGATTCAGGCTGCGGGCGTGGTGGTGGTTCATGCCGGTCCCTGAAGCGCGATGAGGCAGATAGGTGCCGAAAAGAAACAGTTGCCATGAACTGATCAGCAGGGGAGCGACGCAGAACAGCAGCACATTCAGCCCCGCCGTGGGGGTGAAGGCGCTGCACAGCAAAGCCAGGGCCGCCCACCCGCTCAGCAGGATGCCCATCTGGCGCCACGAGAGATATCCGCTCAGGAACTGGAGGAACCAGGCCAGTGGCGCCACCGGGCCCGACTGGCGGGACCGGTGGAAATCGGGATCGGAAGGACCGCCAGGATCGCGATGGTGAAGCTGGTGTTTGGCCTGGCAACTGCCGTAGGGCAGCGCGGCATACAGGGCCAGGGCCAGGCGCCCCCAGCGATCATTCCCTGGCTCCGGGGCCGGCCGGAGCACCCCATGCATGGCGTCGTGGGCCACGATAAAAAGGCCTGTGTGCAGGAAGCTGCGCACCAGAACCGCCGTCAGCACCAGCAGGGTCTCGAGCCCCGTGGTGGCCAGCCGGCCCCGGGCGACTCCCCATGGCAGCTGCGCGAGGGCTCCATCGAGGTGGTGGAGATCCAGACCGATCAGGCCCACCAGGCTGAGCAGCCAGGCCAGCAGGATCAGGCTGGCCCAACGCACGCCCCAGGCGCTGCCGTCGCTCAACGGGCGAACTTCAGCAGTTCGGCCGGCGAGGCGAGCAGGTCGATCGCCACGAAGTAGATCTTGCCTTCCGGGTTGAGCAGGAAGCGCCAGGCCACGTTCATGCCCACGCCGGCGCCGAACCAGGGGGTCTGCACCTTGCCGGTGACCTTGATCTGATTGAAGCCGCCCTCGGCCGGCTCGGAATAGCCACGCTCAGGCAGCAGCTTGAGGTTCTGACAGTCCTCGCGGAAGAAGCGAAGGATCGCGTCGCTGCCCACAATCGGCTTCTGGAAGGGGGGCTGCAGGGCGCCGTCGGGCAGGAACAGCTGGATCAGGGCGTCGAAATCGTTGGCGTTGAGCAGATCCATGTAGGCGTTGATCGTGGGGTTGATCACGCCCTCGATGAACACCTTCTTCCGGCTCTGCTCGGGGGTTGGGGCTACCACCGGTTCCATCACCCGCTGGCCCTCGCCCTTGGCGGGGTCGTAGCCCATGTCCACCACGAAATTGCGCAGCAGGGTGATCTGCTGGCCCTGCTCCACACCCTTGACCGAAGCGAGCACGGCGGCGGCGTTGGAGGAGAGCTGGTAGCCCTCGGGAATCGGCGCCACCAGACCGGCGGCCATCCACTGGCCGAGCTGATACCAGAAGCCGAGCTTGATGTTGACCGACCAAGTGGAGTAGGTGCGTCCGATTTGGGTGTCGGCGCTGTTGGCCAGGTCGCACATCACCTGGCTCTGGCCGGCGAAATCCAAGGACTTGATCTGGGCCAGCACCGGTTCGGCGAACTGCATGCGGGCGGCGCCGGGCGCGGCGATCGTGATCGTGGAGCCCATCTCCAGATAGGCGTACCAGATCAGGGCCAGCTGGTCTTCAGCGCTCAGCAGGCGAAAGCGTGCCGTGATCGCGGGCACCGCATCGGCTGCCAGGGTTTCAGGGAAGATCTGGGAGGCTTTGGTGAGCGTGAACATCCGCAGAGGGTCCTGATTGTGAAGGTATCTTGCAGACACTACTGCATGCTCTGGGGATTCTGGTAAAGGAAGCTCTTTTGCCCCTTGACGGCCTCTGATCCTGGTCGTTGCGCCGCGTCCTGCGGTGGCTTGAATCCTTGCCTCGTTCAGGGGGGCTGGCTGGCGGAAGGATCGGGAAGTCCCTGTGTTTCCAGCCGTTCAAGGGCCAGTCGCAGGGAGGGGGCCAGGGTCCGGCTCTCCCGCCGTTTCGGGCTCCAGATGGCACCGCTTTGCAGCTCATCGAGCTCCGCGAGCACCATGTCTTGCCCTTCGCGCAGCTCCAGAGCCTCCAGGGGAACGGCGAGGGGCACATGGAACACATGCAGGGTGCGGTGCGGATCCTGGTGGTCGAACCACCAGCGCACTTCGCCGGCCACCCAGCTGATCTCCTCTTCCAGCTCCCGCCGCAGGGCCTGCTCCGGCGTTTCACCCGGATCCAGGTGGCCGCCGAACAGGCCCCAGGTGCCTGGATGCACGATCCCCTCGATGTCGTCGCGCAGCTGCAGCAGCCAGCGCCCCTGCCGCTCAATCATCGCCACGGCGATCTGAAGGGACATGGAGGGGCGCGGACGTCAGCAGATTAAGCAGAGCGGCTGGAGCTTCGATGACCTTGGATACGGTTTCCGATGCCACCTACTCCGTGCACCCATTCACTGAATCGGTTCGGTGCAGCCAGATCAGCTGGGCTGAACAGGCCTGAAAGGCGGCGTCCAGATCGATCCAGTCCAGGCTTGGCAAGCCCTTCAGCGCAATTCGAACACCAGCAGATCGGCCCCACCGTCGCCCGCTCTGATCGTCCCGGGCATGCCGGGCTCCATGCCGAGCCCATCGCCGCCCTGCAGCTGACCCCGCAGCGGGCCGTCGGCGGCCGGCTCCAGGCAGATCTCCAGATCGCCCTCGATGAGCTGAATCCAGCCATGGGCCTCCGCCGCACCAGGCAGCGCGAGTTGTTCTCCGGCCCGGGGCCGGGCCCGCCAGATCCTCACCGACCGATCGATCGCCATGGCCCCGTCGCGCGCCTCGGGATCGATCAGCAGGGTCCAGCCGGTGCCGAGCGCAAAGGGCTTCTGTCCGTAGCTGGGCGGGAGCCCCCGCTGGCTGGGGGCGATCCAGATCTGCAGCAGCCGGCAGCTCTCCGATCCCTCATTCATCTCGCTGTGCACGATGCCGCTGCCGGCGCTCATCCGCTGCACCTCGCCGGCCCGCAGTGCCTCGTGGTGGCCCATCGAATCGCGGTGGTGCAGCACCCCCTCCACCATCACCGTGATGATCTCCATGTCGCGGTGGGGGTGCATGCCGAAGCCCCTGCCGGCCGCCACGCGGTCGTCGTTGATCACCAGGAGAGGGCCGAAGCCCCGCCAGGCGGGGTGATCGTGGCCGGCGAAACTGAAGCTGTGCCAGCTCTCTAGCCAGCCGTGGCTGCTGCGGAAGCGCTCGGCGGCCGGCCGCAGCACCAGGCCTGGATGGCTTGCCAGGGGGGGCTGGTCCGCGGGGCTGGCGGGCGTGGCGGCGGTTTCGGGCTGGACGCTGGTCATGGCCGAGGTCAGGTGTGGAGAACGATGGGCAGGGCGGGCCGATTGGACAGATTCAGAATCTGAGCACGCTCAGGGGCTGCAGGAACCAGTGGGCTGCGCCGATCTTCAGCTTTAGCCGATTTTCAGCTTGTAGCAGAGCCGCCGTCCGCTCTGCTGGTGGGATCGCCGGGCTTGTTGATCGGCAACCGATGCGCCAGGCAGCCTCCCCTGCGCGCACTTTCTGGTTCTGATGAGTTTCAGGAGGGTCTCAGCCTCCCAACAGCCAAAGGAGGCTGTACAGGATTCGTGGCGCGTTCGGGTGAATGAGGTAGACGAGGGAAGAGAGGGTGATGGGTTGGTCCGTAAGCGTTCGTGCCGAGCTTTACGAGAGGAGTTGGATCGTTGAGCGTGACCCTCCATTGATCCATGTAGGCCCAAAAGCTATGGCAATGCCCACCAGGATCCACGCCTGAATGCGATTGTCGTTTGCCAGTCTGGAAAGCCCTCGGATCATCGTTCTGTCGCTGTCCTCAGGAGGCCGGGGGGCCGGGCTGGGTCCAGCGCCGGTAGAGCCAGAGCCCCCCGCCGCCCCACACCAGGCTCCACAGCACGAAGGTGGTGGCCGTGCCCAGCTGGCCGCCTTCCAGGGAATACACGCCGGCGTTGATCAGGCCCGCGTCGATCAGGGAGCCGCCGATCCCCCAGCCGAGCACCCAGCTGAACAGGAAGCCGATCGCCTGGAGATTGCCGGTCATGGAACGTGTGCGGTGGGGGATGGGGCCTGGTCAGGATGGCGCGCCGGCGGCTGCGAAGCGTCGGTTCAGCTCATTCCAGTTCACCAGGGACCACCAGGCCTTGATGTAGTCGGGCCGGCGGTTCTGGTAGTGGAGGTAGTAGGCGTGCTCCCACACATCCAGGCCGAGCAGTGGCGTGCCCGGCTCGATCTCGGGGAGGTCCATCAATGGGTTGTCCTGGTTGGCGGTGCTGGTGATCGCCAGACTTCCATCGGACCGGCGGATCAGCCAGGCCCAGCCGGAGCCGAAGCGGGCGGCCGCCGCCTGGTTGAACTGCTGCTGCATCGCCTCCAGCGAACCGAAGTTGCCGTTGATCGCCGCCAGCAGTTCGGGGGAGGGGGCGCCGCCCTGGCCCACCGGCGCCATCACCGCCCAGAACTGGCTGTGGTTCCAGTGACCGCCGCCGTTGTTGCGCACCGCCACCGGGAAGCGGGAGATCTGGCCTTGCAGCGCCTCCAGGCTGAGGCGGGTCAGTTCGGGGTTGGCCTGGAGTTGGGCGTTGAGGTTGGCCACGTAGGCGCCGTGGTGGCGGTCGTGGTGGATCGTCATCGTGGTGGCGTCGATCGCCGGCTCCAGCGCATCGGCCGCGTAGGGCAGCGGCGGCAGGGCGAAGTCGGCCCAGGCGGGCAGGGCGGTGCCCAGCAGCAGCATCAGGGCCGCCAGGCCCGCCAGCAGGTGCCTGGTGATGGATGGGAGCGGCATGGGGCTCTTGGCTTCGGATGCGTTCCAGGCTGCCCCAGCCCGGGGCGACCCGTGCGCGTCTGATCGGGCTTGGGGCTGATCGGCGTGCGCCGCCAACGGCTTCGGGCCGCAGCCGTTGGCGGCACATCAGACTGAGGCCGGCGCTGGGCAGCTTGAGCTGTGGCGCCTATTGTGCACATTCACACATTCAAGGTGGAGGCGATGGGTCAGCAGGGCCGATGCTCCTCCAGCAGGGAGGGCAAGGTGATGCTCTCCTGCTGGATCAGCGAAGAGCTTCGCCTCGAGCTCGATCGCATCTGGGCCTCCAAAGGGCTCCGGCCCCATGGCCGCACCCAGCAGGGCATGGAGGCGATGATCGCCTCCTACCTCCAGGGAAACCGGCCGGAGTGAGCGATGGCCATCCCGCACCCGCATCACCGGGAGGATCCCCAGACCGATCTTTCAATCCCTCCCGTGAGCCTCTCTGGTGAAACTCCCTGGCCCAGCCCACCCGCGAATGGCGATGGTCATGCCGTGAGCCAGAACCGGCCGCCCGAGCCGAGCACGACGCCTGACCACGACCCGCAGAATCCTCCGGATCCAGGGCAGGACCACCACGGCCACAGCGATCACGGGATTCACGACCACTGGGATGACAGCGGCCACGCTCATCAGCACCACGACCAAGTCCAAGTCCACGCCCACCACGGCCACGGCCATCACCAGTCCGGATCCGGAGCGCCCGGGGCGTTCCGCTGGAGCATGGCGCTCAACGCTCTCCTCACCGGGCTGCAGCTGGTGGTGGGCTTCGGCTTCGGTTCCCTCGCCCTGATCGGTGATGCGCTCCACAACCTCGGCGATGTGGTGGGCCTGGGCCTGGGCTGGGGCGCCGAACGGCTCAGCCTTCAGCCTCCCTCCGGCCGCTTCACCTACGGCTACGGACGCAGCACCCACCTGGCCTCCCTGCTCAATGGGCTGCTGATTTTCGCGGCCGGTGCCGTGGTGGTGGTGGAGGCAATCCAGCGATTCGTTCAGCCGGTGAATCTGGTGGCCGGGCCGGTGGCCTGGGCCGCCGCCGCCGGCATCGTGGTGAATCTGGTTTCGGCGCGCCTGTTCGGCCACGGCCATCAGCACGACCTCAACCGGCGGGCCGCCGTGCTTCACCTGCTCACCGATGCCGCCGTTTCGGTGGCGGTGCTGGTCAGCGCCTTGCTGGTGGGTCTCACCGGCTGGCTCTGGCTCGACGCCCTCACCGCCCTGCTCGTTGGCCTGGTGGTGATGGTCAGTGCCTGGGGGCTGCTCAACGAGGCGATTGCTCTGAATCTCGATGCCGTTCCCGCCCACATCCCGCTCGACCAGGTGCGCCAGGCCCTGCTTGAGCTGCCTGGGGTGCTGGCGGTGGAGGAGCTGCATGTGTGGGGGGTGAGCACCTCGCGCACCGTGCTCACGGCCCATCTGCGCTGCCGTGCCGGCAGCGGACCCGAGGCCGATGCCCTGCTTGATCAGGCCCGCCTCCGCCTGGCCGATCTGGGCATTCGCAAGAGCACCCTTCAGCTGGAAACCACGGGATCCTCAGCGGCGAGAAAGGCGGCCTCACGGCGAGGGATCAAGGTCTGAGCGTTTGGAAACAAGACCCTTCAGGCGCGTCTTGATGTGTTGCCTGAGGAGGTTGCAAAGGCGAAAGCTGTTCCGACGCCCGGGCCCTGCTCGGCATGGAGGGCGAGTCGCCTGAATCCGAAGCCGATGCGCTGTTCAAACGGGCGCTGCAGTTGGCTCAGAACCCTGATCCCGGCGTCTGCAGAAAGGCCAGCTCTTCGGTGCTTGACACCCGCCCCAAGGCGGCATTGCGGTGGGGGAAGCGGCCAAAGCGGGCGATCACATCCCGGTGTCTGCGGGCGAAGTCGGCGGTGCGGGGATCGCTGAATCGCGTGAACAGCGGCACAGCCGCCTCCTGCACCGCCAGCTCCTCGCTGTGCATCAGCGGCATCAGCCAGAACTGCCGCCGGGGCTGCTCAGGCTCGGCCTCTACCCAGCCCCGATCCACCGCCTGCTGGCTCAGGGCCAGGGCCGGCGCATCACCGGCAAAGGCCATGGCCGACTCGCGCCAGAGCTGGCGGGGGAACTGATCGAGCAGCAGCACCAGCGCCAGGCCGCCCTGCGGCGTTTCGCTCCAGCGGCCCAGCTCGCCGGCGAGGGCCTGGCGGGTGAGGCTGAGGAAACGCTCCCGCACCAGCGCATCAAACTCTGGATCCTTGTTGAACCACTGGCTGGGGGACGTGTTGTTGAACCAGAAGTTCAGGACTGCTTCGGCGTCGATCAACAAGGCTTCTGCACGGCCCGTCTTACCCCATCATCCATGCACCTTGATGGCACCGTCGGCACCCAGGTCGCATCGCTTCCACCCCGCCGATCAGCCGCCGCTCACCATCGGCTGAAGCTGGTCGCCCCTCGAGCTCCTGCAGGAAACCCTTAGAAGAACGGGATATTGCCAACGCCTGCGCGTTGACAAGCCTCGGCGGAACGAAGTTCAGCAACACCAGCGTCCGTTCCGGCATGCGGCCTTTCCCGGCGTGCGTGAATGAGTCCCTTCACCAGGGCCCTTCATGGGATCAGCCGCCCCTTCAGCACCCCGGTGGATCAGGGGCGCCTGGGGCGGACTGCCGCCCGGCTGGGCCCTTGTCTTGTGGAGCTGGCTCGGCAGCCGCCTCCTGTTTTTGCTCACCCTGGCTTTGTCCATGCGGCCCCACACGGCAGCGGAGCTGGTGGACCGTCTGGGCCAATGGGATGGGGCCCACTACCTCAGGATCGCGGCTCAGGGCTATGCCGGCGATGAATATGCCTTCTTCCCGCTCTTTCCCTACACCATCAAAGCGGTCGCCGGCCTACTGCATGCCCCTCCCCTTCTGACCGCAATGCTGCTAGTGAATGGGGCCTTTCTGGGGGGGCTAATGATCTTGCACCAGCTCACTGAGCGCTGCCTGGGAGCTCCCATCGCCAGGAACGTGGTGCTGCTGACCTGCCTGAATCCGATGGCAATCTTTTTTGCGATTCCCTATACCGAATCCTTCTATCTTCTGTTCACGGCCCTCGCTCTTGCCGCCCTGCTGCCGCGTCGCACAGGCCCGCTTGGAGGGCTGGGAGGCCTCGCCGCCGGGCTTTTCGGTGGGCTGGCCGCAGCCACCCGGCCCACCGGTGTGGTGCTGGTGGCCTCGATTGGGGTGGGCTGCTGGCGCCGGCGGCGCTGGGGGGCTGGACTGGTGGCGGCTCTTTTGACCCTGACCGGGCTGGCGGTGGTGATGGCCATCGGACAGCAAGGGCAAGGCGACGCGTTGGCCTTTTTGCATGCCCAGAAGGCCTGGGCCGTGACCCCTGGCTTCAACCTTGCGGGCCTGCCCTTCTGGAGCCGCCAGATCTCCCAGGCCCTGCTGGGCCCCCTCAACACCGAAGCCGGAACGCTCGTAGACCTAGCCCACCCCGCCTGGATGGGGGCCATTTTGCTTGGGGCCATCCTGGCCAGGGGGCTGGGGCGGCGCTGGCCCACGGCCAGCTTTGCCCTTTCGGTGGTGGCGTTCCTGGGCTATTGGTTGCTGGGGGGCATGCCGGCCCTTTGCCTGCTGTTCAGTGTTGGCTGCCTGCCGCTGCTGGTCTGGGGCTACCAACGACTGCCCCTGGAACTGTGGCTGTTTGGAGTCACCAGCGTGATGGCCTACCTGCTCAAGCAGAACACCATCAGCCTGGAGCGCCATGTCTTCGCCACGGTGCCGCTGCTGATGCTCTACGGGGCCTGGTTCAGCGCCCACCCCCGCTGGATGGGGTTTCTGCTGGGTTTTGGCAGCCTGCTTAGCGTGATTTACAGCGTGCGCTTCGCCCAGGGCTACTGGATTGGCTAACCCTCCCCGAATGGATAGTGCCGCCACGCCAAACCGATTGTGCAAACAAGAAACCTAGAGAGCCACCCAATCAAGCTCTCAAGTCTTCATCCAGCAGAGGGCTAGATACCAATGACTCGAAGCGCTACCCCTAAGCAGGGTCTGGACAGCCCTGGCATCTGGTCCGACAAAGGCCTGAGGCGGCACATCTGCGCTCACCAGGCGCAGACGGTCGTGATGCAGTTGAAACAACGAACGGGGCATCGGCGGGGAGCCTCGAACGACGATCCAGCCTGGCGGATCCGGGCGGACCGGCCAGACGAGATCGCCAGGGTCCCAGAACAAACCCCAGGACATGCCTCCTGCTCGAGCGTCATGGTGCCATCAGGCAACCCATGAGTCTTTTAAGCCGTCATCACTCATCCTTGCCTGGCGTTTGCCTGCTTGTCCCAGATCAGTCCCATCGTTCAGCACCCCCCGGCGGCCCTGGAGCAGGCCCTGCAGCGGCTGGGCCGCAACATCCGCACCGCCCGGCTGCGGCGTCGCTGGCGGCTGGAGGACGTGGCCGAACGGATGTTCTACTTTGCCATTGCCGGCGGCCGGACAATAGCTGACCCTATATATGCTTATGGAATCATGTCAATGATTTTCTTCTTGATTTTTCTTGAGCGCAAGAAAAACGGGAACATCTTCGAAGGCCCTCCAGTAAATAACTTGTGCGGGCCGCGTCCCTTGGAGTGGTGTAAATCCCGAGGCCTGTGACCTGATCTGAATCTGGTCGTTGTCAGGCGGCTGCCGCGAGGGCAGCGCTTTGTAGATCCTGGCCTGGAACGTTGCTG
>Ga0114972_10001167_pt1 | contig 19779 bp, 16 predicted proteins | sample M_140807_EF_Meta_FD_87354 | JGI IMG/M metagenome (GOLD analysis project Ga0114972, IMG submission 87354) | Freshwater microbial communities from Lake Montjoie, Canada to study carbon cycling - M_140807_EF_MetaG | ecosystem: Environmental > Aquatic > Freshwater > Lake | place: Lake Montjoie... | reverse complement strand
AAGGAAGGGAATCACCACCGCCGGGGGCTTTGGCGGCCGGTGCCGGTTCTGAGTGAAAAGCAGCAGAGAATGTGAGAATGTCGCCCATCGCTTGATTGGCGTGTAGCGGATCGACAGCCGGGTGGGAAGTGTAAAATTCTCCCATGTTGAATTCTGTTCGTTGCCGGGGTGGAAATCATCCCCCGCAACCAGGTCGCATCATCACACAGCCATTTGCCAATCTTTCCGGGACCTTCACACGTCACTCAATCGACTGACAAGACAAAACGAGAAGAAAACTGTCCGACAAATTTCTCACCTGTCACCATGCGACATCCGCTCTTCAAAGATGCATCACCTCAATCAACGCAACTTTAAAAATGCTCATTTCCAAGGACTGACCCCATTTGTGCACACGCGTTCTTCTTTACAAGGTGAGGAAGTTTTTCAACAGCTGCATGCCTTCCTGGGTGAGGATCGATTCGGGATGGAACTGCACGCCGTGCACGGGATGTTGTTTGTGGCGCAGGCCCATGATCTCGTTTTCGGCCGTCCACGCGGTGATTTCCAGGCACTCGGGCAGGGTTTCGCGTTTCACGATCAACGAGTGGTAACGTGTGGCTTCGAAGGGGTTGGGAACTCCTTTGAAAACACTCGTGCCATTGTGATGTATCGGCGAGGTTTTGCCGTGCATCAGGCGCTCGGCGCGAATCACATCGCCGCCATACACCTGGCCGATGCTCTGATGACCGAGGCAGACACCGAGGATCGGAATGTGCGGACCGAAGGCCTCGATGACCGCACAGGAGACTCCCGCTTCGTTCGGTGTGCAGGGGCCCGGTGAAATACAAATGCGCGAGGGCTGGAGCGCGCGGATTTCCGCCACGCTCATCGCGTCGTTGCGGATGATTTTCATTTCCGCACCGAGCTCGCCGAAGTACTGCACGAGATTGTAGGTGAACGAATCGTAGTTGTCGATGATCAGCAGCATGTCAGACGGCTTGGGGGGACAGGGTGTTGGCGAGAGCGATGGCCTTGAGCATGCCCATGGCCTTGTTGCAGGTTTCCTGATACTCGTAAGTGGGATCGGAGTCGGCGACCACTCCGCCTCCTGCCTGGATGTAGGCCTTGCCGTTTTTCAACAGGCAGGTGCGCAGGGTGATGCAGGAGTCGTGCGAACCATCAAAACCGAAATACCCGACCGCGCCGGCATAGGCGCAGCGCTTGGTGGGTTCCAGTTCGTTGATGATTTGCATGGCGCGGATCTTCGGTGCCCCGCTCACCGTGCCGGCGGGAAAGGTGGCGCGCAGGACATCGTAGGCACTGTGCGAAGGATCGAGTGTTCCGGTGACGTTCGAAACAATGTGCATGACGTGGCTGTAGCGTTCGATCAGCATGAAGTCATCGACCTTCACCGAGCCGTGGCGGGCGATGCGTCCGACGTCATTGCGTGCGAGGTCGATGAGCATCAAATGTTCCGCGCGTTCCTTCGGGTCGTTCAGCAGTTCCTCGGCCAATGCCTCGTCTTCCGCTGTCGTTTTCCCCCTCCAGCGGGTGCCGGCGATCGGGCGGATGTCGATGCGACCGTTGATCGCGCGCACGTGAACCTCCGGCGAGCTGCCGACGAGGGAGAAATCGCCCAGTTCCAGCAGGAACATGTATGGGGAAGGGTTGACGCAGCGCAGTGCCCGGTAGAGGTCCACCGGCGCGCCATGGAAAGGCGTTTCAAATCGCTGGCTGGGCACGAATTGAAAAACGTCTCCGGCGGCGATGTATTCCTTGCCCTTGAGCACGTTCGCCTCGAATTGTTCCTGCGTGGTGTTGCTTTTCGCGGTGGGAACCGGCGGGTGGGCGAGGCCGTTCAACGCGCTGGTGTGCAGCGGGCGGTTGAGAATCTCCACCATTGCGGCGACCCGGCCGCGGGCATGAATGTAGGCTTCCTCCGCACTGGCGGATTCGCCGATGAAGGCATTGGCAATCACCAGCAGTCGGCGCAGGCGGTGGTCGAAGACGAGCAGCGTGTCCGCGAGCATGAAAAAAGCATCGGGAATCTGCAGGTCATCCGTCGGCGCGGCTCCGATGCTTGGTTCGAACTGGCGCACGGCATCGTAGGAAAGATAGCCCAGGATGCCTCCATAGAACGGCGGGATCGCGCCATGCGGCACCGGTTTGTAGGCGGACATCTGACGCTCGAACTCGGCAAGGATGTCATCGGGCGCGGTGATCGTTTTCACCGAGCTTCCTTCGCGGATCGTGATGGTTTTATTGCGGGCCTCGAAGGTGCGCTTCGGCTTGCTGCCGACGATCGACCAGCGGCCGCCCTTTTCCGTGCTCTCGGCGCTTTCTAACAAAAACGCCTGAGATCCGTCGCGGATTTTCAGATAGGCCGACAGCGGGGTTTCGAAGTCGGCCGCGAGCTGGGTGTATACGGGAATCACATTGCCCTGTTGAGAGAGGCGGAAAAAGGATTCCAAGGATGGTTCTACGGGAAGTGAATGCACGACAGGGGATGGATAACGCCAGTGCCTGCCGGGGTAAAGAATTTTCCGTGCGGAGAATTCCCCCCGTGATCTCCGGCGGCGCGGAGCCGGGCGGAGATCATTTCAACTTCACGGTGACTTTGTCCTTGGTCTCGACCTTGACGCCTTCCATGCCCTTGAGATTCTCCTGCATTTCCGCCGGGTCCTGTGGATTGAGGTTCTGGAGTTTTTTCATCGCATCCGGATTGGCCAACAGCTTGTTCATGTCCATTTCCGTGAGGGTGATCGTATTGCCGTCCTTGAATGTGGCATCGGTTTCGGCAATGCCGGAATCGATCACAACCTTGAGCGACATCCTCATGTCCTTCATCATGTTCATGGCCATTGCCTGGGCTTGTGCGGCCTCGGCTCCTTCCGCCGCTTTCGGTTTCCCTGCATCTGCTTCCGCGTCTTTGCCGACTGCATCCTTGGCACCGCCTTCGGCTTTTTGCGGCGTTGGATTGATCATGGTCAAAACCTTGTCTTTGTAAGTAAATGTTACCGGCACTTCCTTCTTTTCTTTTTTCTCGGCATTTTCGCCGGAATCGGGCGCCATGTCCGAGAGGCCGGACGCGCCGTCGGAGAGCGAAAGGGTCACGGTGTTGATGTCGGTGAAATTGTAGGTCACGCGCGCGCCGGTGCGGCCGTCCTTGTCGATTTTCTCGACCTTGCCCACGGTCACGTTCTTGCCCATTTTTTCGGCGCGTTTCTTCGCGGCATCTTCGCCAAACATGTCGGGAGCTTTCGCGCCCTCGCCTCCCAGAGCGGCCATCTGGGCGATCATGGCGCTCATTTGTGCCCCCATGATGGTTTCTTCGACGATCGTACCCGAGCCATCGACTTTGAGATGAACGGTCTCGGTGACCTCAATGCAACTGCTCAGGGCGATGGCTACGGCAGTAATCGGAAGCAAGCGGGAACAGAATTTTTTCGTCATGGTTACCGCATCATAACGGCATCGGTGAGGAATGCGATGGGAATTTTTGTAAATGACAAAAAATTCACTTTGCCGCCAAAAGTGTTCATGATAACACTGTGTTCGCATGAATACTTTGAAAATTCGCCTATGGTTTTTTTGTCAGCGCTGGCGTTCCAAAATCCGTGCACGGATCATGAATCGGCAGCGGATGAAGTCAAACAGGCGCATGGAGCAAATGCATTTGCCATTCGACTGAAAAAAAATGCGGTAATGGTGCATTTTGCGCTTACAGTTTGCAAGACACTTTGCTACAGATCGTCCACGCACATGGCGAACGTCACGTTTTCAAAAAACCGATCCACTTTTGGCAGGCAACTGGCTTTTTACTGCATCATTCTCTGTGCGGGTTTTTCCCATGCTCAGGAATCTTCGGGTCGGCGGCTGGCGGACAAGGAAAAAACTGCCCGGGAAAAGAGTGTCATGGAAGCCCAGGAATTGTTGATGAAGGGCGACAATGATTACAGTGCCGCGCGGTATCACGATGCCGTTGGCAACTACCTCAAGGCGCGCAATATGCTTCCCGATGCTCCCGCAGTGAAGGAATTGCGGGATGCCGCAAGCGAGCGTTACGCCACCGCGGCCTTGCAGGAGGCATCCGCACTTTCGCGGAAGGGAGACGTGGCCGGGGCGAAAGCAGTGGTGGATCTGGTTCTTGCCGAGGACATGCTGCCCTCACATCCCGGGGCCTTGGCGATGCGCACCAAGCTCGATGATCCAATCCGCACGAACCCCGCGCTTACTGCGGAGCACACCCGGGATGTCGATGAGGTACGGCGCACTCTCTACGAAGCCGATGGATTTTTCCAGCTCGGCAAATTCGACATGGCGCGAGACATGTATCAGGAAGTTCTCCGGGTCGATCCGACAAACAAAGCCGCCCGGCGCGGGCTTGAGCGGGTGGCCGGGCAAAAGTCCGACTACGCAAAGGCCGCCTACGACCATACTCGCGGGGAGTTGCTCCAGCAGGTTGACGCCCTTTGGGAGACACCGGTGCCGAAGGTTGTCGATCCTTTGATTGAGGACCCCCTGGCAAACACCACGGCCAGCAAGGTGCGTTTTGTTGCGGAAAAAATGCGCAGTGTGGTTTTTCCCACGGTTGATCTCGAGCAGGTCGGCATTGTCGAGGCCGTCGATTTCATCCGCACGCAAGCGAAATTGCTGGACAGCACGGCGCTGAATCCTGGCGACAAGGGTTTCAATATCGTCCTGAACCTCGGTGATGACAATTCCGAGGTCGGCAAGCGGGTTCGCAACGTCCGCTTTGATCTGAAGGTGAAAAACGTGCCGGTGTCAAAACTGCTCCAATACATCTGCGACCAGACGCACTGCCTGTATCTGATCGATGAATATGCAATCAACATCCGTCCGCTCGGATCCGACAGCGCGGAATTGATCGGTCGGTCCTACAAAGTGCCGCCCGATTTCCTTTCCGCCGAAAATGTAGGAGCGGGAGGTGCGGCAGAGGTGAACGACCCGTTTGCCAGCGCGGAGCCGCAAGAGGGGCTCAGTGCCAAGCGCGTGACCGCCTTGGAAAAACTCCGCTCCTACGGGATCGGCTTCCCCGAGGGAGCGGCAGCCTCGTTCGACAGCAAGAGCAGCACGATTTTTGTCAGGAACACATCGGCGAACCATGACATGATTCAGCAGGTGGTCGATGCCATTTCGCAGACCGAGCCCGTGCAGGTAGTGGTTCGCGTGACCATGATCCGCGTGCAGGAAACTCGTTTGAAGGAATTGGGGTTCGACTGGCTGCTCAACGGTGTCGGGCTGGGTGGGAACGGTATTTCACAGGGCAGCGATGCGCTGTTTTTGAATGGCGGCACGCAGGGCAATGGCGATGCGATCAACGATCTGAGTTCTTTCGCCGCCAACCCGGCGCCGATCACATCGGGCAACCGCAGTGGTGATACGGCGATTCCGCGGAACAGCATCGATGCGCTGATCAGCGACAGCACAAGCGGCTTCTCGCCAGCGCCAAGCAGGGCCCCTGGTGTGATTTCGCTGCTTGCCAGCAACTTGAACGGCGCGCAGGTGAGTGCGATGATGCGCGGTCTGGATCAGAAAAAAGGTGTCGACTTCGTTACGAGGCCCGCGACCGTGACACGCAGCGGTCAGACTTCGAAAATTGAGATGATTCGCGAGTTCATCTATCCCACCGAGTATGAACCGCCCGAGCTGCCCAATCAGGTGGGAGGGTCAACTCTTGTCGATATTACCACAGGGCAGGTCGTCGGTGCCAACAGTCCTGTGACCCCGATTACCCCTGCGATGCCCACCGCCTTCGACAAACGGGATGTCGGCACGGTATTGGAGGTGAATCCGATCGTCAGCGCCGACCGCCGCTACATCGAGCTATCCCTGCAGCCCTCGGTGACAAGCTTTGATGGTTTCGTTAACTACGGCACGCCGATCAATGGAGGTTCTTCCTCGTTTTTCAACTTTGCCGGCATCAACACCAGTTCTTCAAGCTTTGGTCAAATCACCGCCAACCGCATTTTGCAGCCGATTTTCAGCGTCATCCGGACGAACACCAATGTTACTATCGTGGACGGGGGCACGATCGTTCTCGGTGGCTTGGTTGAGGAGCGGGTTGTGGATGTGCAGGACAAGGTTCCGGTCTGGGGCAGCATTCCCGTGTTGGGTCGTTTGTTTGAAAGCAAGGCGAGAAAACCAGTTAGAACCAACGTGTTGATCATGGTGAGCGCGGAGTTGCAGGACCCCTCGGGCAAGTCATTCCGCAGTCGGTGATCGTTTGCATGCCATACTGACGGGTCGCGGTATCTGCCAAACACATCCCCCTTTATCATATGCAGTCGAATTTGACACCTGGTGGCAATTTGCCGCCCCAGCAGGAGCCAGAGAGTTACTCTCTGGAGGAGATGATGCGGCGCCTGAAGGAGCGGGGACATGATGAAGGGGAGCTGGTCGTTCGCGCGGATGGAACGCAAGCGCTCAAGGTGAAAAAACGCAAGCGCCGCAGCAATCAACCGCACAAGGAGGTAAAGAAACGGGCACAGCAACTTCGGCTTATCCAGCTCGCCATCGCTTTTGTGGTTGTCAGCGGTCTTGCCGCTGCGATTGCCGGACTTTTGTTCTATTACAACAGCGCGGCGTATCGCGAAGGCATCCGCAACAAGTTGGCGGCATGGACGGCGGCCGATGTGGAGATGTCCGAATTTTCGGTGACGCCGACAAACGCCACCTGTGCAAGTGCCACGTTCACCTGGCCCGAAGGCAATTTTTTGCGTCGTCTTCAAGTGGCCCAAACGGCGGCCCATCTCGAACTCGCGAGTTTTGTGGGAAAAAAATGGGGCGGTGCCGGGGTGGTTGCCAAGTCCGGCAGCCTGAGCTTTTCCAACTGCGTGGATGGCAAACCCAAGCGGGGCAAGGTGGCGGCGGAAACCTCGGGTTTTCCCTTTAATTTTTCCAACTATCTCTGCGAAAAACTCTCGATCACAGGTTATGCCGAAGACAAGAATCCGTGGATGTCGTTGGAATCCACTGAAGGCACCATGATCAAGACGGTCAAGGGTGCGGAAACCCGCTTTGTCGGCGGTTTGGTGAAAATTCGCGGATTCCATCCGATGAATCTGGACCGCGGCACGATTCATTTCGAGTCGGGTCAGATGAACATCTCCTCCCTCCGCTGCATCCCTGTCGATCAATCGTTCGGGGAGCTTGAAATCAAGAATTCGATTGATCTCTACGGCAGGCAGAATTCCGTGTTGGAGCTTTCGCTGACCGAGTTTCCATTGCACGTTCTGTTGGGCGAAGGCATGGAGTCGGTGCTGGGCGGGAGTGTCGATACAACCGCGGAGACCGCCAGCCGGGTGGTTTCGTTTACGCCGGGCGACTTTGAATCCTTCCGAATCCTGCTGGGGTTTTCAGGATGCAAAAAAGATCCGCTGACCTTCAAAGGATTTCCATTCCTGAACGAATTGAGCCGTGAGCTGCAGGATCAACAGTATGCCAACAGTTTTGTTTTTGAGGATTCCGCAGTGGGTGAACTGACCCGTACGGCGAAGGAAGTGCGCCTGAAGGCATTGCATCTGGAAACCAGGAAACAGTTCATCATCAAAGGTGAATTGGTGCTGCGCGACGGTGAGTTCAGCGGTCAGCTGAACGTGGGCCTTGGATTGGCTTTATTGGCAGGTCCTCAGGGCAATGCAAAGCTGCAAAAGGTTTTTTCCAAACAGTCCGACGGCTACGGCTGGTGCAGGATCGAATTGTCGGGTTCGCCTGTGGTCGCGGAGGATAACTTCGCCGAGTTGCTGAAACGGTCCCTCACTGCGGATGCGGCAGTGTCGCAACCGGAAAAGACGCCGGCTGCTTCTTCAAGCATCGAGAAAGAACTGGGTGACGAATAGTCCGAAAGTAAATCTTTCTATTCTTGATCAACCGCGCAGCGGTTGCCACAATCAAAGCGTCAGAACTACTCAGCTTATGAGCAATGAATCGCCTTATTCGCATTTGTTTCACTTGTTCGGCCAGCAGCCGGAGCAAACGGTTGAATGCATCAACGCGGAGGCATTCCAGCAGTTGATTTTCCTCCTGTCCCGCCCGGTCGAGGCTGCCGGGCGCTGTTTGTTGCTGCGTGCGCCCCGCGCCGGTTATGGCAAATCCCACTTGCTCTCCCGCGTCCAACAACAGTTGGGCGGCAGTCATGTGTTCATTTTGCTGCGACCTGCCGACGGCTATCGGGTCGATGCCGAAGCTGCACTGACGGATGTGCTCGCCAAACTCACCCGAATACTTCCGGGAAGCGGAGGTCTGACTGTGCTGGATTTGCTTGCCCGCAAGGTGCTGGCGATGGGATTGATACCGTTGGTCCGCTCGGGTCAGGTGCCTTGTCAGGATCGGGAATCCGCCCTCGCCGCACTTCACAACCGGCCCGTTGAGACATTTGATTTTCATCACCCAAAGGCAGTGACAGCCCACTGGACCAGGGACAACTTTGAATTGCTCGGACCGCGACTGGTTCTTGAAATCTCCCAGCTGCTGGGCTCACCGATGCGCGAGGTCGGATTATGGGTGGATGTCATGTTTCGCTATTCGGTCACTCCGCTCGATCAGCCGGGTCGCGCTGGCCTGCTGGTGGCGGCGGTGTCGAATGCTGCGGGGGTCTCAATGTCCGAGAGCCTATCCACATTGTTGAAAATGCTCACGCACCTGCAGCGGGTTGTTTTGGTGGCCGATGAATTGGAGGGAATGTCGGCCAATGCCGAAGCGGCCTTGCGTCTTGCCACCTTCGTCACCACCCTGCGTCACGGCGCCGGACGGGTCGACACTGTCATTTCGGTCAATGACGATGTATGGGAAAATGTCTTTCTTCCGCGCTTGAGCGATGGATTGAAGGATCGTTTGAGCGAGGTGGAGATCAGGCTGAACCCCTTGACCCGCGAGCAGGCTCTTCAGTTGTTGCGAAGCAGAGACAATGCCGCGACTGCAGAACAACTCGGTGCCTTTTCTGCCGACGGCGGTGATTTGTTTGCGCGCGGTGTGTTGCGTGCGGCGGCGGCAGCGTGGAGTGCCATGCCTGCAGCGACGCAAAGTCCGGATGCGAATCCGATGACTCTATCAGAACCTGTTGGCGCCTTTACCGGTCCTCCCTCACTCTCGGGTATCCCTGTCTGGGAGCCGGTCCCGTCCGTCGCGCTGCCGTTTCCAGTTGCCGACGAGCATGAGCCCGCTGTTGGTTTGACCTCGGAACCATGCTTTGCGACAGCGGCCGCGTTCGCCGAGACGACATCGCCCGCTTGCGAGGAAGTGGCGATGTTTCCCTGGGAGAAATATGATGCCAGTCCCTTGGCCGGGGAAATTGGCCCGCCGCCGCCGGCACCTGCCGTCGAGAGGCCCGTTTTTATGGCACCATCGATGATGGAGAGTGTTGCCGCTAACGAAGCATGTCCGCCATTTCAGCCGGTCCCGGAAGCGTTTCAGCCCACCGTGACGGACATCACTGCTCCCGTTGGCCAGGCCTTTCAACAAACGGAGGGCGGCGAACAGGAACAACCGGTTCAGTTGCCGTGGTGGGTCGAACGCAGCGTGTCTGACGAAAATGCAGACGTGGTTCCGCTCAATCAGGATGATTCGCCTTTCTCGAAGCCCGTGGAGCCGCAAGCTGCGAACGTGCACGGTGTCGACACCAGGATCGCACCGACCACGGTTACCGATTTTTATTCGATCCCGCAAGAATTCCCACCAGCACCGCCTGTAGATCATCCCATTGTCGCCCAACGGGAATTTACTCAGGATCAAACGGCGGCACAGGCGGCTCATGCGGAAACACCTTGTCATCCAGTCGCAACCAACGCGGGTTCTGCCGAGGGCAGTGCATGGCCTGTCCAGAATAGTCCCGAGCAGGGCGGTTATGCTCTGGCCGACGAGACCCCGGCGTCCGGGGAGAAGGTGCCGAACGATACCTCTGTTGCGCCTGCCGTTCCTGAACCGCCTGCCGCAGCAACGCGCACTTTCAACAACGAGATTGACCGTGTCGATGAACTGCTCAAACAATTCCGCGAGCGATATGGCCGGCCATGAGTGACTTCGCCGTGGATATCGATTACTTGCGCAAGCAGTACCGTGGCGGTGTCGAAGCGCTGGCAGGGGTGAGCCTGCAAGTGCCCTATGGGTGCATCTTCGGGCTGATCGGACCTAACGGAGCCGGCAAAAGCACGTTGGTAAAGTCGTTGCTCAGCATCTTGCGTCCCAGCCAATGCTCGGGAACCATGCTCGGTGAACCGATAGGAAAAAAAAGCGTGCTGGCCAAAGTCGGCTACCTGCCCGAGCACGCCAGTTTTCCGGATTACCTCAGCGGTCGACAAGTGCTCGAGTATTCGGCAGGCCTTGCGAATTCGGCAAAGTCGTCCTACCGCTCGCGGGCGGATCAATTGCTGGAACAAGTGGGAATGACCGCGTTCGCCAGTCGGCCAATCCGCACCTACTCGAAAGGGATGAAGCAGCGCATCGGTCTCGCGCAGGCCCTGGTCAATGATCCGGTGGTGGTGTTTCTCGACGAACCGACCGATGGCGTTGATCCGGAAGGACGCATGGACTTCAAACGCATGATCGTGGCGATGCGCGACGAAGGTCGCACGGTGTTTGTGAATTCCCATCTGCTCGCCGAGGTCGAACAGGTGGCCGACCGGGTGGCCATTCTTGCCAAGGGAAAAATAGTCATCCATGGCACGGTGGCGGACTTGACGCGTCGCGAGGCCCGCTATGAATTGAAAATCGAAGGCACGTTGCCGACATTGCTTGTCGAGTGGTGCGAACAGAAGGGAATGGAAGTGTCAGAGAACCGCATTCGTCTCTCGGCCGACAGCGCGCTGGCCGTGCAGACTTTGATCGACAAGTTGCGAGCCTCGTTGATGACCATTTGTGAATTGAAAGAAGAGAAGTTTTCGCTGGAGGATTTGTTCATGCAGGTTGTCAACCAGGCGCGCGCGGAGGCGGCTGCGGCAGTTCAGGGGAAAGGATCGACCCGATGATCCAGGCCTACACCATTTTGCTGGATTCTCTCCGTATGTTGCGGGCCAGCAAACTGTTCTGGGTGTCGATCTGGATTTCCGTGCTGGTCGCTCTGGTTTATGCTTCGATCGGCTTCACCGACACCGGAATGTCGGCAGGATTCGGATTGTGGGAAATTCCCATGCCGCTCTTGCGCAAGGGCACTCAGGAGGCAGAGGTCTTTTACCTGCTGATGTTCACGGATGTGATCGCGCGCTTCTGGCTTGGCTGGTTTTCGCTGGTGCTGGCTCTGATTTCAACCAGTTCGATTTTCCCGCAGTTCCTGCAAACAGGTTCGATCGAGATCGCCCTGTCCAAACCGGTCAGCCGCGCTCGGTTGTTCTTGCTGAAGTACCTCGGCGGTCTTTTGTTTGTCGCGTTGCAGACGGCTTTGTTTTGCCTTGTCGCCTTCATCGCGATTGGGCTGCGATTGAAGGAGTGGAATCTCACGATCTTCTGGGCGGTGCCGGTGATCACCTTTTCCTTCAGCATGGTTTATTGCGTCGGAGTCCTCATCGGTGTCTCCACCCGCTCGACAGTCTTTTCGTTGTTAGGCGCGCTGATGTTCTGGGCGTTGACTTTGGTTGCGCAATGGACAGAGGATTTCATGTACAAGGTCGCCTATCTGATGCCTGAGGTCGGCATGGGGGTTGATCTGCAAAGCGGCCAGATCGCCGAAGCGGACAACAATGCCGGTTCGGGAATGAAAAAAGCCTACGAGGCGATCAAACCGTTCGTGGCGGTTCTCCCCAAGACGCGCGAATGCACGGTCGGGTTGAAGCGCTTGGTCCATTTCAAAGAGAGAAATTCAATGCTCACAGGCATAGACATCGGGTCGGTATTGATGGGTGGCAATACAGATCCCGTGATCCGCAAGGCGATGGAGAAATACGAGATGCGCCATTCTTGGTTTTCGATCATCGGCACTTCGTTGTTGTTTGAAGCGTTGATACTCAGTTGGGCGCTGTGGATCTTTTCGCGAAGGGATTACTAATTCTGAATTTTTGCTGGTAATCCGAACTGAGAAGTCCTAGATAGAAGCCCAACGACATGAAATCTTTCCTGGGATTTATAGCGGTTCTTGTTGCCGGGCTGTTCGGCTACGTGGTGGAACCCGGATTGCGCCTCCCGCTCACGGGTAAGGAACCCGCGGCCCGCACGGTTTTCGCCACGGTTGTGGAAACTCCCGCACCTGGTGCTGTGGTGCAAACAGCGCCGGTTCGAACGAGTTTCGATTACTCCCAATTGCAGCCGGGCCAGTTGCCGGAAAAAGTGGTGCTGAAATCCCCGGCGACTGCGACCGCACCTGGCGAGACGGATGCCCTGGCCCTGCCTGCGGGCACGAAGGTCAAGCCGGTGAGGATCGAGGATAAGACATTGGTGTTTTCCGTTCTAGGCACTGCCGAGGGCAGGATTCTTGTGGTTCAAACCAGTCTTGTGGAGCAATTGATCGCCCACCCCCCGCCCGCAGTGACGGCTGCCGTCATCGATCCAGTGCCGCCGAGCAATCCAACACCTCCCGCCGATCCTGTGCCCGCTGTGGAACCCGCACCTGCGGTGGAACCGGCTCCTGCGCCCGCCGTCGAGCCCGCGCCAACCACGGAACCTGTGGCATCCGCCGGTGTTTTGTCGGATGCGGAAATTGTCAAGCTCATGCAGGAAAACATCCGCTCGGGACACATCAAGGAATTCACCTACGATCAGGTCACCGCCTGGACCGCTGGCAAGGAGGAGGAAGTCGACAACCAGAAGTATCAAGCCGGCCTCGCCGCATACAAAGCGGAAACCATCTTCGGTGTGAAGAACATCCAAGCGAAGGCATTGATCCAGAACGGCAAGGTGGTGAAGTGGATCTGGCCGACCAGCGGGTTGGAAATTCAATAGGCTTCTCCGGCCAGATACCGATCCTGCAAATAAGCGAGGTAATGGCTTGCGTTGGGAGCTTCCCCCGTGGCTCTCGTCATCAGTTCCGCTGGTTCGAACAACGCACCATGTCGGTGGATGTTTTCCCTCAACCACGCCAGCAGCGGGCGATATTCGGCCACCGCCAGTGATCGATTGATGTTTTCATCTTTCGCCGCCGCACGATGCAACTGCGCGGCTTGCAGGTTGCCCAGGGTGTAGGTCGGGAAGTATCCGAAAGCACCCATCGACCAATGGATGTCCTGCAAACAACCCTGGGTGTTGTCGACGGGAGTTTCACCGAACAATTCGCGATAGGCTTCGTTCCAGGCCTCGGGCAGCCCGGCGAGCGGGAGTTGATTGCGGAAAATGCGGCGTTCAATATCAAAGCGCAGCAGGATGTGAAGATCATATGTTGCTTCGTCTGCTTCGACGCGGATCGGCGAGAATTCCGCCCGCTGCACAAAGCTCATGAAATCAGCAAGGGAAAAATCGCGCAACTGCGGAAAGAGATCGCATGCCTTGGGATACCACTTTTCCCAGAAGGGCAGGGAGCGGCCGACATGGTTTTCCCACAGCCGCGACTGCGATTCATGAATGCCCAGCGACACCGCATCGTCACTTGCCATTCCCGGCTGTGTTCCCGGCAGACCCTGCTCATACATCCCGTGTCCGGCTTCGTGCAGCACGCCAAAGAGCGAGGAGGTGAAATCATGCTCCTCGTAGCGGGTGGTCAGCCGGATATCACGGGGTCCCAGCGTCGTGCAGAAAGGATGCGCGGTGGTGTCGATGCGTCCGGCCTGGTAGTCGAAGCCGATATCCCGGGCGATCATTTCATTGAAAATTTTCTGGTTCTCTTCCGGATAGGGACCGGCAGGCAGGGGTTTGGCACGGGACGCCGACCTCATCACTGCCGCACGGGCTAGGCGGGAGAGTTGCGTCCGCAGACCGTCAAAAAGCAGGGAGATGGATGCCGTGGTGGCGCCGCGTTCGTGGCAATCCAACAGCGCATCGTATGGTTCGTTGGCATAGCCCCACAGCTCGGCTTTCTGACGCGCGATATCGACCAGCCCTTGCAGGTGCGGAACAAAACTCGCGAAGTCGTTATCCTTCCGGGCCTGCACCCAGGCATGTTTGGCGATCGAACTGGCTCTCGTTTCCGCTGCGACCAGCGCCACCGGCAGTTTTGTCGCGAGATGGTAACGCCGCTTCATTTCACGCAAACAGGCGATGGTCAAGCCGTCGGCGGCATCGCTTTGTTGCGTCGCTTCTTCCAGTGCGTCGTGCCATGCGGCGGACGTGCCTAGTTCGTGGGCACGGGAGCTGAGCCAGGACAGTTGCTCGGCGCGGAATGACGCCGCTGCCTCGGGCATATAGGTTTCCTGATCCCATCCCAGCAAGGAGGCCGAGCTGACAATGATCTGGTGTTCGCGTGCGAGTTGCTGTATTTTCATGAGTCGGATGGGATCATGCCTCGGCGTGATCCTTGCGGACAGCCGGGCAGAGCTGGTCGATTTTTGTTAGAATGTCGGCGCTCAATGCGGGGCCTTGCAACGCCCGCAGGTTGTCGTCGAGCTGCGCGACGCTGCGCGCTCCGATGATCGCGGACGTGACTCCTTGTTGCTGCAATACCCATCGCAAGGCCAGATGGTGCAGAGGCATGCCCGCCGACTCCGCGAGCAGATGCAGGGCGCGGATTTTTTCCTGTTGGGCGACGACCTGCTGCTCTTGCAGGAATCCATCGGGACGCGCGGCCCGTGATCCAGCGGGAATTCCAGAAACGTATTTGTCGGTCAACATCCCCTGCGCGAGCGGGCTGAAAACGATGGATCCGATGCCCTGCTGCTCCAGCCACGCATGAATGCCCTCGGCCTCGGGCCAGCGGTTCAGAATGGAATACGGCGGCTGATAAATCAATGTCCGCACACCCATCGAGCGCAGGATTTCCACGGCGTCGCGCAACATCGGCAGCGGATATTTGGAAAGTCCCACGTACAATGCCCGGCCCGATGAAACGGCTGTTGCCAGCGCTGACATGGTTTCCTCCAATGGCGTGTCGGGATCGGGGCGATGGGAGTAAAACACATCCACATAAGGGATGCGCATGCGTTCCAGCGATTGATCCAGCGAGGCCAGCAGGTGTTTTCGCGATCCCCATTCGCCATAGGGGCCGTGCCACATCGCGTGACCGGCTTTCGTTGAAATGATCATTTCATCGCGGTGTGCGGCCAAATCCTGATGGAAGACCCTGCCGAAATTTCTTTCTGCGGATCCCGGCGGGGGACCGTAGTTGTTCGCGAGGTCGAAGTGGGTGATGCCTTGTTCGAACGCCGCAAGCAGCATGGTGCGGGCTTCGTCTTGGTCGTCGATGTTGCCGAAGTTGTGCCACAGGCCCAGCGAGATTTCCGGAAGGAGTATTCCTGATTTGCCGCAGCGTCGGTAGGAAAGCATGCGCGGATTCTCATGTTGCCCGCCGGCAAGCTCAAGAAGAATCTGGCATTTCCGCTAGGGAGTCGGAACATCGCGTTGAAACAAAAAAACCGCACCGGCGAGGGTGCGGTTTTCTGAAATTGATAGGGAAATGATCAGCGCTTCGAGAACTGGAAGCGTTTGCGGGCACCGGGGCGCCCTGCTTTTTTGCGCTCCTTCATGCGACCGTCGCGGGTCAACAGGCCGTGAGGTTTGATCAGTTTGCGAATCTCCGGATTCAGCTGGGTCAGGGCGCGGGAAATGCCGAGGCTGATCGCACCGACCTGGCCATGAACGCCGCCGCCTTTGGCGACGACCTTGACATCGAATTTGTTGATCAAATGCCCGTGTTGGAACGGCAGCAACACCGAGTTTTGCAGGGGAATCGTCGGCAGGTATTCTTCAAAGGTGCGACCGTTGATGATGATTTGACCGGAGCCTTCGGAGAGCCATACGTGGGCGATGGCGTTTTTGCGGCGGCCGGTGGCGGATGCTGTGGTGATTTCGCTCATGGAGTTGATAGAAGAATTGGGGATTAGGCGATGACGCGTTCCACCGGTTGTTGTGAGGCATGCGGATGCTCGGCACCAGCGTAAATTTTCAGTTTGGTATACTGCTGGCGACCGAGGCTGCCCTTCGGCAACATGCCCCAGACAGCGCGCTCCAGCATCAAGACCGGACGACGTTTGCGGACCATGCGGGGAGTTTCGACTTTTTTGCCGCCGACGAAACCGGTGAAACGGGTGTAGACTTTTTCCGACTCCTTGTTGCCGCTCAAGCGGACCTGATCGGCATTGATGATCACCACGAAGTCGCCCGTGTCGATGTGGGTCGTGAAGATCGGCTTGTGCTTGCCGCGCAACAGACAAGCGGCTTCGACAGCCACGGCACCAAGGATCTTGTCCTTGGCATCGATGATGTGCCATGTGCGTTGCACATCCTGTGGCTTGGCGGAAAATGTTTTCATATGGACTGGAATGGCGGTCGGTGAGATGTGAACCCCGCAATGGCCTCCGGGGCGATGCAAGGGGCGCGAAAGCTATGAGTCGAAACGGAAACTGTCAATGCAAAATCTCAAAAATCAGGCATTTTTTATTTTAGGATTGCCAATGACTGGAAAAAAGAGAGAGTTGTCCTGCCGTATGAATGATTTATCACGGCAAAGAGGAAGGATTCATCAAACAACTGCATGGCAAATTTTAACAGACCAGGCGGACGATCAGGAGGTCGGTCCGCGCGACCATCGGGGCCCCGCCCGGATGTCGGCCCGAGGATTCGCAAGGGGGCCAAAGGGGGCGAAGACAAAGCTGTGGAGGTTGAGGGAACCGTTTCCGCGGTTCTGGCCGGCACGATGTTCAAGGTCAAGATGGCCAATGGCCACGAGGTGCTCGCTCACATTTCCGGTAAAATGCGCAAACGTTTCATCCGGCTTGTCGTCGGCGATGTAGTGCGCATGGAAATGTCGCCCTACGACACCAGCAAAGCCCGCATCGTGTTCCGGGTGGGTTGAGCCCGGGGAGCGCCTGCGTCCCGCAGGCTGCTGCCGGCATCCTGCCGGGAGCTGGTTTTTGCAACCGCGCTTGCGCCTGATCGGCCAGAGATGTCTTTCAGGTAAGGCTTTCCCCCTAAATTCCATTAGGGCAGTTTGCATTGATCGCGATGATTTCACCTGACTCACGGGCTTTTTTAACGAACGAAAGCGTGGGGTGAAGGCAGGTTGCGTTGGGGTGTGTCGCTGCCATCGCCCACCGGAACGCTCGGAGAGCATTCCCTGCCTGAAAGGCATTCAAAAGGCTGGGAACGATCTCCGAGCGTTCCGGTGGGGAACGGCTACGTATCAGCCTAACGTAAACAACCTTCACCCCACGCCCACGTTCGCAAACAAAGCCGGTGAGTCAGGAAGGACCATCCGGTACCAAACAATCCTGCCCCCACCGGAACTTTCGGAGAAATTTCCCTGCCCTGAAAGGCATTCAAAAGGCAGGGAACGATCTCCGAGCGTTCCGGTGGGGAACGGCTACGTATCAGCCTAACGTAAACAACCTTCACCCCACGCCCACGTTCGCAAACAAAGCCGGTGAGTCAGGAAGGACCTTCGACAGTTATCAACCCTGTTCAAAAGGCAACGATCGCGGCGCTATGGCATGTTCTTTCGCGAAAACCCGCGTCCGGCAGGATGCCGAACGCAGCCTGCGGGACGCAGGCGCTCCCCGGGAAGAAATTTCCGTGCCTGAAAGGCATCATTTGCTGATCAAATTTCTGATCTTTCGCGAAAACCCGCGTCCGGCAGGATGCCGTACGCAGCCTGCGGGACGCAGGCGCTCCCCGAGGAGAATTCAAAGTCCGATCCTGCCTGTGAAAACCTCCCTCGCCTTGTCGCCCTAAAGCATGCGCGGCTGAAAATCGATTGACGTGGCGGGTTTTATCCTGCTACTTTTCCTCTCCCGGTTTCGAAAGGGGGCACGAAAACTGCTAGTCAATCACCATGAATCACGTTTTGTCGATCGCGATCATCCTGGCCTCCGCATTGGTTTTTTCCTCCTGTGCTGTGGATTCTTCCGCGCCGCCCCCCAAGGCCGGGCATGTGTTGTACGAGTGGAATGACGATGGCGGACCTGGTGCTGTCACGGTGAAAATCAACCTCGCGGTTCAAAAAGCTTATGTGCAACGGGGAGGTCGTCCGATCGCCTGGTGTTATGTCGCCACCGGCAAGGAGGGCCGGGAAACGCCGTCGGGGAGTTATCATGTGATGGAAAAAATCGAGGAAAAGTATTCCAACAAATACGGGTGGGTCGAGGACGCCGCGGGCAATGTCGTCAACGGCGACGCCACACCCTCCACGCGCCTCAAGGAAGGGGAGAAATATTTTCCGGCACCGATGCCGTACTGGCAGAGGATCACCGCTTACGGCATTGGCATGCACATTGGCAACATCCCCAAACCCGGAGAACCGGCCTCGCACGGCTGCATCCGCATGCCCAAGGAATTCGCGCCGCTGCTCTACCAGATCACCAAAGTGGGCACCCCTGTAAAAATCACCCGCGAAAGCATCGAATCCGCCCCCGCCGGTCTGGCCGAAACGCCTCTCCCCCCCGCGCCCTATCCCGTAGCGCAGCCTCTCTAAAAACCACCCCTCCTCACATTCTCCACATCGCACGAGCGGGAGACTGTGAGAAATGTTCCCAAGCTCAGCGACGCTGGATGCTGGCGAACGAAGGGGCCAGAGCAGCTCATGGTTAAGCCAGGCGCAATCAGGTTGGCGACGGAACGGCGGGAATAATTTTTGTGAAATCTCACGCGAAATGCATCTTCCCATCTCTTGATTTCCCTTTCAGGTGAATAGGGGCGGGGGGAGTTGGGGAGGAGCGGGCGTTTTTTTTACCAACGCATGCCGCTGAGGGATGTGAAGGGCAGGGAGCTTTGGCCATATTGGCCTTTGACGCTGGTTTTTACTCCTGCGAAGACGAATTTCAGACCAGTGGCACCCGTGTAGGCTTCCTGGCGATCCACGATGGCATCGGCCAGGGTTTGGGCGTGGGCGGGGAGCGTTTGGTTCAGCTCACTGAGGGTGGTCAAGTGGGCTGTCAGGGTGGCGAGGGAAATTTTTGCATCGGGCGGGGCGTAGCCGCTGAGACCTTCGAGCCGGGCGATGTAGCGCTTGAGGTGCGCGGCGATTTCTACGTAACTTTGTTCCCCGCGATTGCGCGTTTTTTTGTCGGGCTCGGGGTTGCTGGCTTTGACTCTGGGCGGGGTGACGCCGCGCACTTTGTCGGCCAGGTCTTTGACGGCATCGTAGCGCTTCGCCCATGCGGTGTTGCTCTTGACGTAGGCGAGCGATTGGGTGATGAGCGGGTTGATGAGTTTGATGATGGCGGCGCGCTCTGTTACTTCATCTTGGTAAGGTGGGAGAGCCTCGTCCACGGCTTGGTTGGCGGCTTTCGCTGCGGTGATGCCGGCACTCAGGGCGGCGAGGGAAAATCTCGCATCGGCGGGAGCATAGGCGGGGGTGATGGCGGTGACCGCGGTGTGTAGTTCTTCCGCACGTTGGATGCGGTCGATGAAGGATCGTTCGCTGGGCATGGTGGTAGGTGTTGGTATTTTGTGAGAATGACGAAGAAAAAGAACTCCGCAAACCGACACGAAATCTAATTTCCTTCGATGCTTTCAAGAGATGCATCAAACTCGGCACCATGGCAAGGAAAAAGTAACGGTTGACGGTAAAAATCTCGTCCGCACCAGAGTTGCACGAGACTTTCCCAGAGTTGCACGAGGCTTTCCCAGAGGTGCACGAGGCTTTCCCAGAGGTGCACGAGGCTTTCCCAGAGTTGCACGAGGCTTTCCCAGAGTTGCACGAGGCTTTCCCAGAGTTGCACGAGGCTTTCCCAGAGTTGCACGAGGCTTTCCCAGAGTTGCACGAGGCTT